>Ga0207694_10002399_pt1 | contig 15323 bp, 15 predicted proteins | sample KBSC34metaG_FD_184353 | JGI IMG/M metagenome (GOLD analysis project Ga0207694, IMG submission 184353) | Corn rhizosphere microbial communities from Kellogg Biological Station, Michigan, USA - KBS C3-4 metaG (SPAdes) (version 2) | ecosystem: Host-associated > Plants > Roots > Rhizosphere > Soil...
GTTGCGATAACCGACTACAAATCATCGAAAATTTTAGGTTGCGGCGCAAACTTGCGCCCCGGCGCCATTCTTCACATCTAAGACCGATGACGATAGCGAACGACGACAAGCCGATGGAGCCCTGGTTCTTCGAGGTTGAGGGCCCCGTTCCGCTCGACGAGGACAATCAGGAACGAATCGACACGCTGAACGCGGCCGGCCGCGCCATCGTGCAAAGGATGGTCGAACATATCGCCATCAATGAGAACATCCCGGCCGAAGCGATGACCGCCGAATTCGCCGACCGCGCGATCGACCGCGTGCGCGACGCCATCCACACCGCCCGCAACGCCAAACCCGACGCCAAGCCCCGCACCGACCTGGAAGAGCTCGCTTTCAAATATATGGACGTGATGCGCCTGTGGCTGAGGATCTATCGGGTGGCTCAGGGGAAATAGCCCTCAGGCGGCCGCCGCGCTCTCCCGCGCCACTGCTTCGCGGGCGGCGATGATCAGGACGATCGGACCGTCCCAATCCTGCAGAACATTGGCCACAGTTTCGCCCAGGAACAGGTCGTCGCCGACGCGCCGGGTGGCGCCGATGACGATCAAGTCGGCCTTCGTCCGCTTGGCCTCCTCCAGAATCGCGTCGTCCGGCGCGATATCGGTGTGCGAGGCGGTTTCCACGGCGCGGAAGCCATAGCGTGCGCCAAGCTCGGTCGTGTCGCGCAGGACGGCTTTCTTGTTGCGGTCGCCAGCGCTGCTGGCCCGCGCCTTGCCGGACTTCCTGTCGTCGCTGACCTTACGATTGGCGACATGCAACGCGGTGATCTTGCTGGCTTGCGCCGGCGACAGGGCAAAGGCGAATTCCGCGCCCTGACGGGCGGCGTCCGTTCCATTCACCGGCACCAGGATATTGAAGCCCTCAGCCGTGACGAACTCGTCCTCCCGGTCTCCGGTCATGACAAGCGCGATCGGTCCGGCGAAATTGGCTGCGATGCGGTTGACCGCCGCCGAGAAACCGCCGCTGGCGATGGTGGGCTCGTCGATCCCGAGGAGCAGCAGGTCGAAGCCCTTCTCCGCCTCGAGCTTGATCGCCTCGTCCGGCTTGCCGTGGTCGACGCGGGCGACGATGTCGGCGCGCTTGTCGTCGCGTTCATCCGCCTTGACCGCGTGATGGCCGGACTTGGCCGCGTCGGTGACGACAGTCTTCAGCGTCGCATCGTCCGCCCTCGCTTTGGGCGAGAATTGCAGCACCGTGACCGGCCGGCCGCGCTGGCCGGCGATGAAGCCGGCAAGGCGCGCGGCAAACCTGCCGCTGGCGCTCTCGTCGCCGGCGATCAGCAGCCGCTCCAGCCGGCTGACGAAGCCTTTGGAATCGAGCTTCTCGGCCTCGAGCCGCTTCTGCTCGTCCTTGTTCATCGGCAGGCGGTTCAACGCCCAGCGCAGCATCGGCGGCATCGCCATGGTGGTCAGCACTGCCATGGTGACGATCATGCTGTAAAGATTCTGGGTCAGCGCCCCCATGGTGAGGCCGATCGAGGCGACGATGACCTCGGTCGAGCCGCGGGCATTCATGGCGCAACCGATGGCGAGCGATTCCGCCCGGTTCAGCCCGCCGATCCGGCCGCCGAAGAAGGCGCCCGTGAACTTGCCGAAGGTGGCGATGGCGACCAGCCCGGCGGTCAGCTCCAGCAGGTGGGTGTCGCGCAGGATCGTGAGATCCGCCGACAGGCCCGACAGGCCGAAGAAGATCGGCATCATGAAGGCGGTGATGAAGCCCCTGAGCTCATCCTGGATCAGCTGCGACAGGATCGGCGATTCACCCACCAGAACGCCGGCGACGAAGGCGCCCAGCACGGTGTTGACGCCGATCGCCTGTGTCGTCATCGCCATCGCGCACATGACGATCAGGATGGCGGTCACGACCGCATATTCGCTGACGAACGTATCGTTGACCCAGCGGATCAGCTGGAAGACCAGCCAGCGCCCGATCGTGTAGCTGAAGACCAGGAACAGCGCGGTGCCGATCACCGTCTTGGCCAGCGAGCCCACGGCGACGCCCCCTGCCCCGGCGATGCCCAGCGTGATCGAGATGATCACCCAGCCGACCGTATCCTCCATGATCGCCGAGGAGACGATGATCTGGCCCAGGTTGCGGCGCATGAAATTCATCTCGCGCACGACCATGGCGACGATCTTGATCGACGAGATCGACAGCGCCGTGCCCAGGAACAGCGAGGTGATCAGCCTGTCCTGCGCGTTGGGCAGGATCGAATCCGGCAGGAATTCGCCCAGCGTGAAGCCGCAGGCGAAGGGCACCAGCACGCCGGTGGCGCTGACCGCGATCGCAGGCGCGCCGACCTTGCGCACCAGCTTGAGGTCGGTCTCCATGCCGGTCAGCAGCAGCAGCATCATGACGCCCATATTGGCGATGCCGGCGATCAGGCTCTTCTGCTCGGGCGTTCTCGGAAAGATCGTCGCGTGCAGATGCGGTGCCAGCCAGCCGAACAGCGAAGGTCCGAGAATGAGGCCGGCCAGAAGCTGACCGATGATCGCCGGTTGGCCGACGCGCTGCATGATTTCACCGAGGCCCCGGCCGATCAGCATCAGCAGGGCCACCTGGGCGACCAGGATGATCTCGCCATTGCCGCCGACGCCGTTGCCCGCCGGGCCGTGGCCCTCGGCAGCCAGCGCGATCGCCGGGATCAGTACGAGGAACAGGCCGGCGAGAATGCGTTTGTTCATATTTCTTGCCGGTCGGCGTGTGCGGAAGGTCCGGTGCTCGAACAACAGTCGAGGCGGATGGGTTCCCGGGAGCCGGTCACTCCCAATCGGCGTCGTCCTCTGAGATCAGCGAGCCCAGCATGGATGGGCCGTGCGTATGCACGCGCCCCGGATCGCCGCAGACGAGGTGATGCCAGCGTGGCAACGGTTGGCCGAACGCAGCCAAACGATAGCCGCAAGTGTGCGGTAACCAATCCAGCTCCATGACATTTTCGGGCGTGACCTTAACGCAATCGGGCACTTTAGTCTTGCGGTGGGCGTAATCGGAACAGCGATGATTATCCAGGCACAGCAACCGGCACGCGACGTTCGACAGCGCGACCGCGCCGGTATCCTCGTCCTCGACCCGGATCTGGCAGCACAGGCCGCAGCCGTCGCAGAGCGATTCCCACTCGTCCTCGGTCATCTCGGATAGCGGTTTGGCAAGGAAGGCGGGCTGCTTGGGCATGGCCGATTGATACACCGCGTGACATTGCGGGCAAATCCGTGCGCTATGTCGCAAAGACCGCCAAGGGAGGAAACATGGGCAACCGTCTGTCGTGGTGCGCCCTTGCCGCTGCGCTGCTGAGCCTGAACGCCGTGGCCGAAGCGCCGAACCGCATCGCCGCTGCGGACAAGGAGCCGGGAAGCTGGCTGACCACCGGGCGAACCTATGATGAGAGCCGCGACAGCCCGCTCAAACAGATCGACGACAGCAATGCCGGGCAGCTGGGCCTCGCCTGGTACTACGACCTGGATACCGATCGGGGCCAGGAATCGACCCCGCTGATGGCCGACGGCGTGCTCTACACCACCTCCGCCTGGTCCAAGGTGCAGGCGTTCGACCCGATGTCCGGCAAGCTGCTGTGGCAGTTCGATCCGCAGGTACCGCGCAAGACCGGGGTCAAGAGCTGCTGCGACAGCGTCAATCGCGGCGCGGCGTGGTGGAACGGCAGGATCTATGTCGGCACTATCGACGGGCGGCTGATCGCGCTGGACGCCAAGACCGGCAGGCAGGTCTGGTCGGCGGTGACGGTCGACCAGTCCAAGCCCTACACGATCGGCGGGGCGCCGCGCATCGCCGGCGGGCGGGTGATCATCGGCAATGCCGGGGCGGACTATGCCGTGCGCGGCTATGTCTCGGCCTATGACGCCGAGACCGGCAAGATGATCTGGCGCTTTTATACCGTGCCAGGAAAGCCGGGTACGAAGGATGGTGCGGCTTCCGACCCGATCATGGAAAAGCTGGCAACGGGGACCTGGACCGGCAAATGGTGGAGCGAGACAGAGGGCGGCGGTGGCGGCGGCACGGTGTGGGACGGGATCACCTACGACCCCGAGCTGGACCTGCTCTTCATCGGCACCGGCAATGCCGACTATTGGAACAAGGCCTACCGTTCCCCCGGCGACGCCGACAATCTGTTCGTCGCCTCGATCGTCGCGCTGAAGCCCGAAACCGGGGCCTATGTCTGGCATTTCCAGGAAACGCCCGGTGACACCTGGGACTATGACGCCACCCAGAACATGATCGCGGCCGACCTCACCATCGACGGCACGCCGCGCAAGGTGCTGATGCAGGCATCGAAGAACGGCTTCTTCTATGTGCTGGACCGCGCCACCGGGAAGCCGGTCTCGATCAAGGCATACGTGCCGGTGAACTGGGCGAAGGGCATCGACCCCAAGACGGGCCGTCCCGACATCGTGCCCGAGGCGCGTTATGACAAGACCGGCAAGATGTGGTCGGCGCAACCCGGCTCGGTCGGCGGCCATAACTGGCAGCCGATGGCATTCAGCAAGGAAACCGGGCTGGTCTATATCCCGGCGCAGGAGGTCGGCGGCGCCTATATCGGCGAGAAGGATTTCAAGGTCCGCCCGGTGGGCGTCAATCTGGGGGTCGATTTCGTCAAGGCCGGCCTGCCCGACGATCCGGCGAAGGTGAAGGAGATCCGGGCCGCGACCAAAGGCTATCTGCTGGCCTGGGACCCGGTTGCGCAGAAGGAAGCATGGCGCGCGCCGCACCCCGATTATTACAACGGCGGCGTGCTGACCACGGCCGGCAACCTGGTGGTCGAGGGCGACAATGACGGGTTCCTGAAGGTCTACGACGCCCGCACCGGCAAGGAATTGTGGTCGATGGACGGCGGCAGCGCCATCCTGGCCGCGCCGATCACCTATGAGGCGGGCGGCAAGCAGTACATCAGCGTGCTGGCCGGCTATGGCGGCTCATCGGGCCTTTATGCAGGCGAGGCCAATTGGGGGCCGGACGGGCCGCGCCACAACAAGAGCCGGGTGCTGACCTTCGCGCTTGGCGGCACGGCCAAGCTACCGCCGCGTGCGCCGTCGGATCATGTGAACCTCGACCCGCCGACCCAGTTCGCCGACGCAGCGACGGTGGCCGAGGGGGCGGGGCACTTCGCCCATAGCTGCCTTTATTGCCATGGCGGCGGCGCCAAGGGCACAGGCGTCGTGCCCGACCTGCGCCACAGCCCCTTGCTGGGCAGCAAGGAGGGCTGGGCCCAAGTGGTGGATGGCGGCGTACTGTCCGACAAGGGCATGGTCAGCTTCCACGCCGCCTACAGCGCCGCTGAGATCGAATCGATCCGCGCCTATGTCATCGACCGGGCGCTGCTCGAAAAGCAGCAGTCCGGCCGTTAGGCCGCCAATGCGTTGGCCCGGCGCCAGGCGTTCGGCGTGCGGCCGGTCAGGCGGCGGAACAGCTTGGACAGGTGGGTCTGGTCGGCGAAGCCGCAATCGAGCGCGATCTGGCTCAAGGGGCTGCGCGTGCCGCTCATCAGTTCCTGCGCCCGCATGACCCGGCGCTCGACGATATAAGCGTGCGGGGTGGCGCAGAAGCTCTTCTTGAAAGCCCGGCAGAAATGGGCGGCGCTCAGCGACACAAGGTCGGCGAGGTCTTCGACCAGGATCGTGCAATCGAGATTGCCTTCGATATATTCGCGTACCTTGCGCTCCTGCCAGGAGGCGAGCCCGCCCTTGCTGATAACAGGCCGCAGGGGCACCTCGACGCTTTCGCGCAGAAGAGAGGCAAGCCGCGCAGCGCTGATGCTGGCGGCGGCCAGATCGTGCGGCAGTGCGCCCCGAACCTCGTCGAGGATGCGTGAGGCCGCGGCCGGCAAGGCGCCGGGAGCGGAATAGATGGCAGGATCGATGTCATGGGCGGGGGATAACGACCCCGCCGGCTCAGCACTTGCTTCGTACGTCATACGACCGTCTCCCTTCGCGAGAAAGTTCTAACGGGAACGTGTCGAGGTTATCCCTGCCCCGGGAATTGCACTATTGTACGAGAGATAAGGGGTCATTGTACGAGGGTCTGGGGCACCGACGCCTTGGTTTAACCCCCTTATACCTTCGTATCGTGGCCCCGCCCCTTGATTTGGCACTTGAACGGCACAGCGGGCTGGCAGAAAATTTCGGCGTCAGGACGGAGACGGCTTTGAGCAGCGAGAGTCCCGCGAATTCAACGGCTTCGGCACGGCCGCTGGTGCTGGTGGTGGATGACGATCCCGCGATCCGCGAGGCGCTGGGCCGCCTGTTCCGCTCCGTCGATCTCGATGCCGAGCTTTATGGATCGACCGCCGGGCTGCTCGAGCGCAAACCGTCGCCGGTCGAGAGCTGCATCGTGCTGGACGTGCGCCTGCCCGGCGTCAGCGGCCTCGACTTCCAGGAACAGCTCGCCCGCCATCATCATGATATTCCCGTCATTTTCATGACCGGACACGGCGATATCCCGATGACCGTCAGGGCGATGAAGGCCGGCGCCGTCGATTTCCTCACCAAGCCGTTCCGCGATCAGGATATGCTGGATGCGGTAACCGCCGCCCTGGCCCTGGACCGGGTCCGGCGCAGCGAAATGGCGGAATCGTCCGAGCTTCAGACCCGCGCCAAATCCCTGTCTGCGCGCGAGTTCGAGATCATGGAGCTGGTCACGGCGGGCCTGATGAACAAGCAGGTCGCCGCCAAGGTTGGGCTCAGCGAAATCACCGTGAAGGTGCATCGCGGCAAGGTCATGAAGAAAATGGGCGCCGCATCCCTCGCCGATCTCGTTCGGATGGCTGAGATATTACGCGGCAGTACGGCCAGATAATTTTGCTACACCATTGTATAATAGAACATTCTGATCGCCCCGGATAAATTGGATCGTACCGCGACCTGACGCGGCTACTCGCTGTCCGGGGCCTTGTATTGCCTGATGCAACAATAGTGTCGATTGTCGACGACGATGACGCCGTTCGTACAGCGACCCAAACCTTTGTCCGATCTTTGGGATACACGACCGCGGCCTTCGCCTCGGCCGAGGAATTCCTGAAAGCACCTGAACGCGACACCGCCGCCTGCCTGATCGCCGACGTCCAGATGCCGGGCATGAGCGGGCTGGACCTGCAGCGCGAGCTGGCCCGCAAGCGCCCAAGCCTGCCGATCATCTTCATCACCGCCTTCCCGGAGGAGCGCATCCGCCAGCAGGCGATGGCCGCCGGCGCCGCCTGTCTGCTCGCCAAGCCCTATGAAGGCGACGTGCTGATCGAATGCCTCGAAAAGGCGCTGGCCGGTAAGTCTCACGGGCATGGCTGAGCAATTCTAGCCCCGCATTTGGTCATCTTCGTGGTCCCTCAGGGAGCGCGGGTGCCGTAGCCTGTTTCCGGTTATAGTCGCCGAAAATCCTATTCTTTCGGGGAGGCGCGGCATGAAGCGGATCAACACGGCAAAAGGCCCGGTCGCGGCGAGCGAACTGGGCAACACACTGATGCATGAGCATCTGACGATCGCCTATCCCGGCACCGCGACCGATACGCTGCGCCAGGGGCCGGCTTTCCGCGACATGGTCGCGATCTGCGTCGACCGGATCCAGGAGCTTCAGGACGGCGGCTATTCCAGCCTGGTCGATCCTTGCCCCAATGACCTGGGGCGCAGCGTCGAACTGGTCGGAGAGGTCGCGGCCCGCACCGGCTTCAACCTGATCTTCTCGACCGGCCTTTACAATGAGGCTGTCGGCGGCAACGCCTATTGGCAGGTGAAGCTCGCCACCGACAAGAATGCCGTACAGAAGCTCGCCGACGTCTTCACCACCGAGATCGCCGATGGCGTGCCCGGCAGCGGCGGGCTGAAGCCCGGCATCATCAAGGTCGGCACCGGCAGGGGCGCGATCACCAATTACGAGAAGGCAGTGCTGCAGGCCGCCGCCATCGCCTCGCGCGCGACCGGCACGCCCATCACCACGCACACCGACAACGAGCTGGGGCCCGAGCAGGTACGCTATCTGACGGAACACGGCGTGGCGGCCGACCAGATCGTCGTGGGCCATTGCTGCGGCAATCCCGACCATCATTATCACATGGAGGTGACCGGCGAGGGTGCCTATGCCGGCTTCGATCAGTGGGGCATCCCGATGCAGGCCAGCCCCGGCAAACCCGACGGGATCCGGATCGAATCCCTGATGAAGCTGCGCGCCGCCGGCCGGCTCGACCGGGTGATGATCTCCCACGACAATGTCTGGTGCATGCAGGGCGAGCCCTACGACCCTGCCTTCTGGGACGACTTCGCAGCAGCCCAGACGCCGCTTCACTTCATCCGCAATGTAGCGCCCCAGCTCAAGGAGCGCGGCATGACCGACGACGAGATGGACCTCCTGACCCGCCAGAACCCGCTACGCTATTTCAGCAAGGAGTGATCTCATGCCGGACGGCATATTGGAGAAGATCGTCCCGATTTCCGCCGACAGCCATATCGCCGAGCCGCCCAATTGTTATGTCGACTATATCGACCCGGCCTTCCGGGACGAGGCACCGCATGTCGAGCGCAACGACCAGGGCCAGGACGTCTATGTGGTGAAGGGCTGGGACAACCGGTTCAGCGTCAACCGCATCGCCTCGGCCGGCAAGAGCTTCGCCGAGGTCGAAGCCGAGAGCGGCCGGTTCGAAGAGGTGGCGCGCGGCAGCTGGGACCCCAAGGCCCGGCTGCTGGACCAGGATCGCGACGGCGTCGGCGCCGAGATCATCTATCCGACCGTCGGCATGCTGCTCTGCGACCACCCCGACACGGATTACAAGCACGCGGCGATGTGGGCCTATAACCGCTGGCTGCAGCAATTCTGCGAGGGCGCGCCCGACAGGCTGTTCGGAATCGGCCAGACGGCGGTGCGCTCGGTCCCCGAGGCGATCGAGGATTTCCGCAGGATCGCCGAGATGGGCCACAAGGGCGTCATGCTGCCCAACATTCCGGCGACCGAACAGGATTACGACGATCCCGCCTTCGATCCGCTGTGGGAGGCGGCGGTGGATCTGGGCCTGCCGCTTTCCTTCCATGTCCTCACCGGCGGCTCAGACCTCAACTCCCGCGTCCGCGGACCGAAGATCGGCAATTACTATGCGATCATCCGCGCCTGCCAGGACATCATCAGCATGTTCATCCTGGGCGGCGTGTTCGAACGCCATCCGAAGCTGAAGCTGGTCTGCGTCGAGGCCGACGCCGGGTGGGCGCCGCATTACGTCTTCCGCATGGAGCACGCCTACGACCATATGCGGGCGTTGCTGAAATTCCCCGAAATGAAGCGGCACCCGCGCGAATATTTCGCCGACAATGTCCACCTCACCTTCCAGGACGACCCGATCGCGTTCAGATCGGTCGACCTGATGGGCCCCAACCAACTGTTATGGGCCAACGACTTCCCGCATTTCGATTCGATCTGGCCGAACAGCCAGGCGGTGCTGGAAAAAGCCACCGCGAGCCTGACCGAGGATCAGTGCCGGCGCGTCCTGCGTGACAACGTGGCCGAGCTCTATAGGCTGCCGGTGTGAGGGTCAGTACGGCCGGAATCCATGCAGTTCACCAAAAGGCTGCGAGAGCCCGTCATGCGCGGGGAGATCACATGCAGTATCCGCATCTGGCAGCGGCCGCATGTGAAGGTCGGCGGACACTATCCGCTGGGACCGGGCTTCATCCACGTGACATCGATCGAACAGATCGGCTTTGAGGATATTACCCCGGCGCTGGCGCGCCGCTCGGGTTTCCTGGGAGTGGTGGACCTCCTGAAGGTCGCCAAGCACGGCCCGGGCGAAAAAATCTACCGCGTGGAGTTCGAGTATCAGCCTAGTCGGCCAGCGGCAGGGTAAAGCTGAAGGTCGCCCCCTGCCCTTCGATCCCCGCTGCCGAAATCCGGCCGTTATGGGCCTCGATGATCGTGCGGCAGATGGAAAGCCCCATGCCCATTCCTTCGGGCTTGGTGCTGTAGAACGCATCGAACAGGTGCGCCGCCTTATCCTCGCTGAAGCCGGGGCCTGAATCGGCGATCTGGACCGTGACCATCCCCGCATCATCCAGGCAAGAGCGCACGACCAGCTTGCGCATCCGGTTCCCCACATCCGCCATGGCCTGGATGGCGTTGATCATCAGATTGATCACCACCTGCTGAAGCTGGACGGCATCGCCCAGGATCGGCGGCAGGCCGGGTGTCAGTTCGAATTGCAGCACCACCCGATTGAATGCGATCTCGCGATGGACCAGCGCAGCGCATTCGCCCAGCAAGGCGTTGATATCGGCAGGGATCAGCGCCGGCGCCGTCTTCTGCACCATGGAGCGGATACGCTTCACGATTTCGCTCGCCCGCCTGCCCTCGGCGATCATGCCGGCCAGAGCGTCACGCACCTCATTCAGGTCGGGCGGATCGCGCCGCAGAAAGCGCAGCGCGGCCTCGCCGTTGGTGACGATCGCCGCCAGAGGCTGATTGACCTCATGCCCGATCGAAGCGGTCAGCTGACCTAACGTGGTGACGCGTGCGACATGGGCCAGATTGGCCTGGGCCTGCGCCAACTGCTCCTGGGCGTGCCTGATCTCGGTGATGTCGGTCAACGCGCCGACGAATAGCCGGCCGTGGCCGTTTTCGGACATGACATGGGCAACGACATGAACGTGCTTGGTCGTTCCGTCGGCCATGACCAGCCGATGTTCGGTGTCGATATGCTGCCCCGATACGACCACATGCCGATAGGTTTCCTCCACGCGGGGGCGATCGTCCGGGTGAACCATCGTCATCAGCATCTCGACGGTGGGCTTCTGCGCCGGCGCAAAGCCGTAGATGCGGGCGCTTTCCTCGGACCAGACAATATCGCCGTCATCCGGCTTCCAGGCGAAGCTGCCGGTATGGCTGAGGCTCTGCGCCTCGGCGAGGTAGGCGGCCTGTAGTCGCTCCAGCGCCTCCTGCGCCCGTTTGCGTTCGGTGACGTCGGTGCTGATCTCGAGCAGGCCGACAGGCTGGCCCTTGGAATTCTTCTCCAGAGACCACCGTGTCGCCACGACGATCCCGCTGCCGTCCTTCCGGGTCCGGCTGAGTTCCCCCTCCCATCGGCCGGCGTCCAGGACGATATCCGTGACCCGGTCGGCCCCGTCCTGGTAAACCGTCTTGAGCAGTTCGTGCGAAACCTTGCCCACTGCCTCGTCGCGGGTCCAGCCATAGGCGATCTCGGCCCCGCGGTTCCAGAACGAGATCACATGGTCGAGGCCGCGGACGAAGATGGCATCATGGGTAAGGTCGAGCAGCCGCGCCTGCTCGCGCTGCGCCTCCCCCAAGGTCCGCACCCGGCGTACCAGGCTGGTAAGGGCGAAGGCGGTGATGAAAAAGGCGATCAGGGTCGAGACATCGGCGTCGTAGTCGATCTGGAAGGAAAAGATCGGCTCGATGAAGAAGTAATCGAGAAGCGCGACGGCGACGACCGAAAACACCAGCGAAGAGATCAGGCTGTCCATCACCGACAGCGCCGCGACCACCGCCAGATAGACGAAGCCTGCGGTAGACGCCGTCAGGCCGAGCCTGAAGCCGATGGCAGTGGCCAGCGACATGGCGATGAGGCCGATCAGCCACAGCAGGAGCAATGGCGGACGGGGAAAGCCCAGCCCGTCGGTCAAACCCGGTCGAAAGAGGCGCTCGAACGGCAATGCCTGCCCGTCTGTCGGTTTCGGATCAACGAGGTCACCGGAAGCCGATTGTTAGATAAGGACGGACTTCGCGTCCAGATTTCGCGGAGACCGGCTGTTCAAGTCACAGCATCTGCACGACTTCGATCAGGTGCCCTTCCGGGTCCTTCACGATGGCGACCCTGACGCCGTGCTCGGGGCGGCTGACCGCCGCGTCGACTACCGCGCCGCCGCCGGCCAGGACACGGCCGACGAAGGCGTCCACATCCGCCGTGGCGAATCCCAGTATCACCTCCCCCGACGCGGGTTTCGGCGTATCCGGATAGGTTAGCAGAACGAAGCTGGCGCCGCCCTGATGGGCGGGCGCGAAGATGATTTCGCTGATCGCCCGGCCGCCGAGCGTGTCGTCGACGCGCGCCTGCTCGGTCAGGCCGCAGACGCTCTTGTAGAAGGCGGCGGCCTTGTCCAGGTCCGCCACGACCAATTTGGTGAAACCCAGGCTGGCGTCGCTCATACCGTCACTCCCTCGTTGCTGGCGGGCAGGCGCAGCTCGAACACCGCGCCGTCCGTGCCGTTGCGGGCAGACATCGTTCCGCCCATGTCGTCGACGATCCCATAGCTGATCGACAGGCCGAGCCCCATACCCTCGCCGGCCGGTTTTGTCGTGAAAAAGGGCTGGAATATCTTGGGCAGGTCGGGCTCGGGAATACCGCCGGCATGGTCCGCCACAGCGAACACCACCGCCGCCCCTTTGGCCGAGGCGGTGACCTCGATCCGCCGGCGCTCCTTCGGCAGCGCCGGGCCGGCCGCCCTGCAGGCGTCACAGGCATTGGCGATCAGGTTGATCATCACCTGCTCGACCAGAACCAGCGTACCCAGCACCTGCGGCAATTCCGGCGCGATGGCCCGCACAATCTCGACCTTCGTCCGGCGCAACCGCGCATCCAGAATCAGCAGCGCACCGTCCAGCGCCTCTGACAGATCGATCGGCTGGGTTGCCCCGCTCTCCCGCCGGCCGAAGAAGCGCATATGGTCGATCAGCTTGGCCGCCCGCGCCGCCTGTTGTGAGATACGCTCCAGCTTCTGCGCAACCAGCGCGGTCTCCCCCGGTGCGGCGTTGAGTGCGGTCAGCGCATTTTCCGCGGCCAGCGCGATGCTGGCCAGAGGCTGGCTCAGCTCATGCGCCATGCCGGCCGCGATCTCGGCCGCGGCAATGCCGCTCGACACGTAGTCGCGGCCGGAGCGGACCTTTCCCCGCGCCGGGTGGAACCGGGTCACATCGCGGATCGCGCTGCCGAGTCGCGGGACCTCGCCGGGCACGGCGAAAACCCTTGCCTCGACCCTGACGATAGAACCGTTCGGCAGCACGATGCGGAACTCCAGGAGCGGGGCCGCCTCCGCGGCCGAAATCCGCGACCACAGGGCGGATACGGCCAGGCGGTCGTCGGGATGGGCGAAATCCTCCAGTCGCCGGCCGGCGACAGCCCGGGGGTCGAGGCCGCAGATCGGCCGGGTCGCCCCGACCGCCTGCAGAATGGAGAGATCGCGGTCGTGCAGGCAGAACATCTCACCCGTCTGAGCCAGCAGCGCGTCGATCGGCGCGGCCGTGGCCACCCCGGTTCCTTCGGGCTTCATATGCTGGATTTCGAGCAGGTTAGCTGTCCCGCGCATAGCATTCGCTGCCGATAATTCGTTTCGACAATCCGGGATTCATCGTCTAGGGTCAATATTTGCATGACAAGTTTCGAAATGACCAAACATCATGTCTGAACGGTTTTTAGCAGTTATTGAGATATTTTGCATGTAATTGTCGGGAAGGTTCTTGCCTTACCGACAGCAGGCGCTAGCTCATTGTCGATCAACGGGCCAGAGAGCCATGAAGGGCCAGAGAAAGCCAGATTTTCGGGACCGGAGGCCGATTTCCACCGATTTTCCGGCGAAGTACTTTAAGGGAGCGGTATCGCATGGGGCAGAAACTTTCCCCCAGTGACCTCTTGCTTGTCGATGACGACGAAACGTTCGCCGAGGAGCTGTCATCCTATCTGAGCGTGCATGGATTCGCGGTCCAATCCTGCGGATCGATGGAGGAGGCATTCGACCGGATTTCGGCCAAGTCCCCCGATATCGTGATCCTGGACCAGTTCCTGGGCACGCTGGACAGCCTGTCGATGATCCGGCGGCTGCGGCGGCGCTTCCTGGGTGGGCTGATGATCCTGACCGGCAACGCCGAACCGACCGACCGCATCGTGGGGCTTGAGCTGGGCGCGGACGATTTCGTCTCAAAGCTGACATCCCCGCGGGAGATCGTCGCCCGGCTGCGCTCGCTGCTGCGCCGGTCGCAGAACCTGGCCGCGGCCCAGGAGGAGCTGCCCCGGAACGCAAAGGGGGCGTCCGCCGGCAAGTGGATTCTCGACATGTCGCGGCAGGAACTGTACGCGCCGGACGGGCGGCTGGTCCATCTGACCAGCGCCGAGTTCGGCACGCTGCGCCATCTCAGCGCCCATAAGGGCCAGGCCGTGTCGCGTGAGGATCTGTCGCGCGCCGTGCTGCACCGCCGCTTCGACGCGCTGGACCGGTCGATCGACAATCTGGTCTCGCGCCTGCGCAAGAAGTTCGAGGCGCTGGACCCCGCCTGCCGGGTGCTGAAGACAGTGCGCGGCGAAGGCTATGTCTTCGTCGGCTTCGACCACGACTGACCGCGCGGTTTAACGGCGGTAATTGATCAGCTTCCAATAGCCGACGGGGAACAGCCGCTCGACGATCGATGCGTTCCTGGCGTCCGACCCGACGATGATGCGTGGGCGGCGCTGCTCGACCGCTTTGACGATGATCTCCCCGGCCTCGTCGGGCGGCATCGTCAGCAGCTTCTCGTACCGGCGGTGCGCGGCGTCCAGCTCGGCATTGGTCTGCGCCTGGGAATGCCGGGCATTCTTGGCGATCGAGGTGGCAACCCCGCCGGGGTGAACCGTGGTGACGCCGATATGGCTCCCCTCGAGCTCATGCCGCAGCGATTCGGAAAAGCCGCGCACCGCGAACTTGGCGGCACAGTAGGCGGTCTGGCCCGGCGGCGCGATCAGGCCGAACAGGCTGGAGATATTGACCAGTTGCGCCCCGTCGCTGGCCCTGAGCAGCGGCATGAAGGCGCGGGTCATCCGCACCACACCCCAGAAATTGATGTCGATCAGCCATTCGAAATCGGCCTCGGCTACCTGGTCGAAAGTGCCGCCCAGCGCCACACCGGCATTGTTGACCAGTATGTCGACGCCGGGATGTGCCGCCCTGACGACCTCGGGGAAAGCCGCCACGGCCTGCTTGTCCGCGACGTCGAGCCGGTGGCAGGTGATGCGTCGCCCTGCCCCGGCGGCCAGGTCCTCGGTTTCGGCCAGCCCGGCCTCGTTCAGGTCGGCCAGCGCCAGATGGCAGCCGCGCCGTGCGAGCGAGCGGGAGATGGCGCGGCCGATACCGTTGGCGGCCCCCGTCACCACCGCGGTCTTTCCGGCGAGATTCATCATGAGGAAGGTCCTTTCGCGAATTCGAGCACGCCGTCCTCGACCCGGCCGAAGCGCATGATCAGCATGTCGAGCAGATAGTTCTGATGCACCCGCCACGGCGCCCTGGAGCCCTGATGCGGCAGGACGCCCTCGGCCCGGCGGACAT
>Ga0207694_10002400_pt1 | contig 15318 bp, 13 predicted proteins | sample KBSC34metaG_FD_184353 | JGI IMG/M metagenome (GOLD analysis project Ga0207694, IMG submission 184353) | Corn rhizosphere microbial communities from Kellogg Biological Station, Michigan, USA - KBS C3-4 metaG (SPAdes) (version 2) | ecosystem: Host-associated > Plants > Roots > Rhizosphere > Soil...
CGGCGGTCGTGCGTTTCGCCCAGCGCTTCGGCTACTCGGGCTTCAGCGAAATGCAGACGGTGTTTCGCGACGCCTATCGCGAGCGGACGGAGCCGTCGGGCAGCTATCAGCACCGCATCCGGCGCGTCATCGCCGAGCGGCCCGAGAAACTCGACGAGACGCAGATCGCGCGCAGTTTCATCGATGCGTGCCGCGTCGGCCTGGATGAACTGGTCGAGCGCTTCGACCCGGTGCGCTTTCATGCCGCGGTCGATCTGCTCGCGCAGGCCGAGCACATCTATATCGTTGCCGTGCGCCGCTCGTTCGCGATCGCGAGCTACATCGCTTACGCGCTGGGGCATACGCAGAAGCGCGTGCATCTCGTCGACGGGCTCGGCGGCATGCATCGCGAACAGATCCACAGCATCGGCAAGGGCGATGCGCTGATCGCGATCAGCTTTCCTCCTTACGGCAAGGAAACGTTGTTCTGCACGCGTCTGGCGCGCCAGCGCAAAGCGAAGGTGATTGCGATCAGCGAGTCCGATCTTGGACCGCTGGCCGCGCATGCCAATGTGCTCCTCAAGGTCGATGAGGGCAGCGTGTTTGCGTTCCGCGCGCTGACGAGCACGATTTGCCTGTGCCAGGCGTTGTTCGTTGCGCTGGCCTACCGGCTCGAACTCAAGCCGAACGAAACCGCGCACACCGGAGACTACGATGCCTGAGATCGCCCTGTTCGGCGCCGGACGCATCGGCCGCATTCACGCGGGCAACATCGCCGCGCAGCCGGGTTTCCGCCTGCGCTATGTGGTCGACGTCAACGCGGCGGCGGCGGGCGAACTGGCGGCGCTGCACGGCGCGTCTTCGACCGATGTCGAACAGGCGCTGGCCGATCCGGCGGTCACCGCGGTGGTCATCGCCGCGAGCACGGATACGCATGCGGATTTGATCGCGCGGGCCGCGCGCGCGGGCAAGGCGATCTTTTGCGAAAAGCCAGTCGCGACCGATCTCGACGGAGCCCAATCGTGCGCCGTTGCGGTCGCGGCAGCCGGCGTGCCGTGCATGATCGGCTTTCAGCGGCGTTTCGATCCGACCTTCGCTGCGCTAAAGCGGCGTCTGGATGCCGGCGAGATCGGTGCGCCGGAGGTCGTCGTGCTGACGAGCCGCGATCCGGGGCCGCCGCCGCTCGACTATCTCAAGCAATCGGGCGGTGTGTTCAAGGACATGCTGATCCATGACTTCGATGTCTGCCGCTGGCTGCTCGCCGACGAGATCGTCGACCTCTACGCGACCGGGGCTTGCCTGAGCGCGAACGCGAAACTGGCCGGCGATCTCGATACGGCCGCGGTGACGCTGCGCTCACGCCAAGGCCGCCTGTGCACGATCAACACCTCTCGCCACGCCGCCTACGGCTACGATCAGCGCATCGAAGTGCTCGGTGCGGCCGGCATGCTGCAAGCGGGCAACCATCGTCCCACCGAAGTGACCGCATCGTTGGCGGACACGGTCAGCACCGACGTTCCCGAGCCGTTTTTCCTCGAACGCTACCGTCGCGCCTATGCCGAGGAAATGGCGTATTTCGCTGCCATCTTGGCAGGTAAGACCGTCGCTGCGCCCAGCTTGAGCGACGGTATCAAAGCGTTGGAGCTTGCCGAACTCGCCACGCGTTCCTGGCGCGAGGGTCGCGCACTGTCGTGCTCGGTATAACAAGCCGCTCGTCGGCTTTTGCATACCGCTCAGCGATCAATTGAACACCCTGTATTTAGATGTGATAAATATCACAATGTAGTGCGTCTTTTTACATATTGTGTGACGCACATTACAGGGGCGCACTCATCAGAGTGCGAAGGGAAGGTTAAAAAAGGCAGTTTGTGTCGCTTGCGATAGCAGGTGGCTCAACGGTGGCGCGTAAGTGTTGCCGTTGTACGCACCGTCAATCGACGGTGCGGTTTGTAACCAAAGTGCCGGCATCCATCGATTTCTCATTCAACGACCTGCATCCACTCGCCTTGGGGGCGTTCGTGTATTCGCGGGCGTGTGAGTCAGGCAACTATCAGAAGAAATCGAGAAGAAGCCGATTCGTTGATATCAACCACAGGGGGCTTTATCAATGCAATCCGTTAATCGTAAGAAAATCGTGGCGACCACCGTGCTCGCGTTCGCCATTTCACAAGCGTTGGTCGCGTCCGCCGCCGATTTCAGAGATGTCCGCAGTGCGCTGAGCGCGCAGCTGCGCAGCGCGGTGCCGACCAAGCTCGATTCGCAAGCCTTGGCCAGAGCGCAGCAGCGCTTCAGCCAGGCGCAGCAAATCGCCAATCAATTTGCCGCGCAGTTCCGCACCGGCTTCGACGGCACGCAGGATCCGGCCCGCGTCGAACTGGTCAACAATCTGATGCTCGGCGACGCACGTGGATTTGCCGAGGCGTCCAGTGCGCCTTCGCTGCAAGCGGCACTGGCCGCGGCGAGTGCGGCGGTGGTTCGCCGTTCGAACACGACGACGACCGTCAACGGTCACGAAACTTCTGCGGACTCCGCGGCGGCTGTTTCCGTCAGTGCAACGAGCGAGCTGGTTTATACGCCGATCGCTCCGTGCCGCATCGTCGACACGCGCGTTTCTGGTGCTGGCGGCGCTTTCGCTGCGGCTGAGTCGCGGACCTACACCGCCCTCGGTGCGACGGGCCAAGGTGGCGGCGCTTGCGAGGGCTATCCCTCGAGTGGCACGATTCCAGCCGCGATAACTCTCAACGTCACTCTGGACACCACCGGGGTGGTCAAGGCCCCCGCTGAGACGACTTACGGCTTCCTTGCCTTGTATCCGGAAGGCGGAACGCTCACCACGAGCTGGATGAACTTCGCCGCGGGCCAAACCCTCGCCAACGAAGGCATAGCGACGCTCAATCAAACGGACGGTAATTTCACCGTTTACGCGCAGAACCCGACCCAGGTCATCATCGACGCGTACGGTTACTTCGCCGCGCCGTCTGCGGGAACGCTGGGCTCAGGTCCCACCGGCGCGACAGGTGCCACGGGAGCCACCGGTCCGACCGGCGCTGACGGCGCCACGGGTCCCACCGGCGCGACGGGTGCCGACGGTGCCACGGGTCCCACCGGTGCGACGGGTGCTACCGGTCCGGGGTTTGTCGGCGGCGCCAACTTGACCACGGTCGTCAACAATAGCGCGGCGATTTCGTCGAACAACGGCTCCGCGGGCTCTGGTGTTTCGACCTTCACCCTGACTTGCCCCGCAGATCATCCGAATGCGCTCAGCGGCAGTTACCAGATCACCGGTAACACGCCGTATGCGGCATATGCTTTCGCCAGCGCGATCGCTACGGTGAACACGACGAACGACAGTTGGACGTTCTCGTTCTACAACACGGTGACGCCGGGCAAGGTCGCTGTGCTGACGGTCCTTTGCTCGAGCTGATGTTGAGCAGCCCCGCGGTGCAAATGCGCCGCGGGGCAATCCCATCGGTCAAGAAAACATATTCACGCCAGACAGGCCCGGAGGCCGGGCTTGTCTGGCGTTTTGTTGTACGTTAGTCTCTCGAGAAATTAACGAAAGGTGGCGCGCGGGTAACCGGCTGCCGAGTGTGCGACATGTCAACGCGAACTTTCCCACGCTGAAACGCAACCGCCGACGTCGCTCGAGAAGGCGCCACGGCGCCTTTTTTGTTGCCTGGAATATCTTTTTAATTCTGTCATTCGGCTGTTAAAAACCGCCGGAATGGCGAGCAAGAGCATCATTCTTAAGAATCCCACTATGATCAACATTACTCTCCCCGACGGCAGCCAGCGCCAGTTCGAGCAGCCGGTGACGGTCGCCGACGTCGCCGCGTCGATCGGCGCCGGCCTCGCCAAAGCCGCACTCGCTGGCAAGGTCGACGGCCGCCTCGTCGACACGAGCTACAAAATCGAATATGACGCGAATCTCGCGATCATCACCGACAAGAGTCCCGAAGCGCTCGACATCCTGCGCCACTCGACCGCGCACCTGCTCGCGCAGGCGGCGCAGCGGCTGTTTCCGGACACGCAGGTCACGATTGGCCCGGTGATCGAGAACGGTTTTTACTACGACTTCGCGCGCAAGACGCCGTTCACGCCGGAAGATCTCGAGAAGATCGAAGCGGAGATGAAGAAGATCGTTGCCGAAAACTTGCCCGTGTCGCGCTCGGTGATGTCGCGCGACGAGGCGGTGGCGTTCTTCCGCGGCAAGCACGAGGAATACAAGGCGCAGATCATCGAGTCGATTCCGGCGAATGAGGAACTGTCGTTGTACTCGCAGGGCGAGTTCATCGATCTCTGCCGCGGCCCGCATGTGCCGAACACGAACAAGCTGCGCGCGTTCAAGCTGATGAAAGTCGCCGGCGCGTACTGGCGCGGCAATTCGGACAACGAGATGCTCCAGCGCGTCTACGGCACCGCGTGGCTCAACGACAAGGATCTGAAAGGCTATCTGACCCAACTCGAAGAGGCCGAGAAGCGCGACCATCGCAAGCTCGGCAAGCAGCTCGATCTGTTCCATCTGCAGGAGGAAGGGCCGGGCCTCGTCTTTTGGCATCCGAAGGGCTGGTCGATTTGGCAGGTCGTCGAGCAGTACATGCGTCGCGTCTATCGCGACTCGGGTTACCAGGAAGTGCGTTGCCCGCAGGTGCTCGACGTGTCGCTGTGGCAGAAGTCGGGCCACTGGGACAACTACAAGGAAAACATGTTCTTCACCGAGTCGGAGAAGCGCACGTACGCCTTGAAGCCGATGAACTGCCCCGGCCACGTGCAGATTTTCAATCATGGCCTGCACAGCTATCGTGACCTGCCGATCCGCTATGGCGAGTTCGGCGCCTGCCACCGCAACGAGCCCTCGGGTGCGCTGCATGGCATTCTGCGCGTGCGCGGCTTCACCCAGGACGACGGCCACATCTTCTGCACCGAGGACCAGATCGAAGCCGAGGTGACGGCGTTCCATCGCCAGGCGCTCAAGGTCTACGCCGATTTCGGTTTTTCCGACATTCAGATCAAGATCGCGCTGCGCCCCGAACCGCGCCTCGGCGACGATGCGACCTGGGACAAGGCCGAAAACGCGCTGCGTTCGGCGCTGCGCGCCTGCGGCGTTGAATGGCAGGAGCTGCCGGGCGAGGGCGCGTTCTACGGTCCGAAGATCGAATACCACCTGAAGGACGCGATCGGCCGCACCTGGCAGCTCGGCACGATGCAGGTCGACTTCATGATGCCGGGCCGTCTCGGCGCCGAGTACGTCGACGAGCACAGCCAGCGCCGCCAGCCGGTGATGCTGCATCGGGCCATCGTCGGCTCGATGGAACGCTTCATCGGCATCCTCATCGAACACCACGCCGGCCAGTTCCCGGCCTGGCTCGCGCCGGTGCAGGCGGTCGTCATGAATATCACCGACGCGCAGGCCGAATTTACGGCCGAAATAGCGCAAACCCTTGTCCAACAAGGTTTCCGTGTCGAGGCGGATTTGCGCAACGAGAAAATCGGCTATAAAATACGCGAACACACGTTGCAGAAGATTCCGTACCTTCTCGTGGTCGGTGATCGCGAAAAGGAACTCGGGCTCGTCGCCGTGCGTGCGCGGTCGGGTGAGGACTTGGGATCGATGAAGATTTCCGAGTTCGCCGACAAGCTGCGAAACGAATTCAAGAATGTGTAATAACCTCTTGAATTTACCTAATAAATTACCGGAGAGTCACTTATAGCCACTGAGAAAGCTAACCGCAAGAACACAGAAATTCGTGTTCCGCGGGTGCGCGTCATCGGCGCCGAAGGAGAGCAGGTGGGCATCTTGTCGCGCGACGAAGCGCTGACTATGGCCTCCGATCTGGGCTTGGATCTGGTCGAAATTCAACCGAATGCCGACCCGCCCGTTTGCCGCATCATGGATTACGGCAAGTTCAAATTCGAGCAGCAGAAGAAGGCGCACGCGGCCAAGCGCAAGACCAAGCAGGTCGAGATCAAGGAACTGAAGTTCCGCCCCTCGACCGAAGACGGCGACTACAACGTGAAGCTGCGCAACATGAAGCGCTTCCTCGAAGAAGGCGACAAGGTCAAGGTTGTCGTCCGCTTCAAGGGCCGCGAAATGGCGCACACGGAGTTGGGCGAGCAGATGGTCAGGCGCATCCAGTCCGATGTTGCGGAGGAAGCGGTTGTCGAAAGCTTCCCGCGCTTCGAAGGGCGGCAGATGGTGATGATGGTGGCTCCGAAAAAGAAGCAGTGATCGAAGCGATGTTGCTTTGATCGTGCGGGCGGTGAGAAGGATAAGTATCTTCTCCTCGCCGGCGGTTTTCCTCTCCTCCGCTCGCGCGGAAGCGGGGTAAAACAGGAACCTGTTCGCTTCGTGCGGACTTAAAACAAGCTAAGCCCGAGCAGGACGGAAAGAGCAGCGCTGCTGCCGCTCAGGCGAGTATATAAATCAACTTAAGGAGTTGGGTCATGCCCAAGATCAAAACCAATCGGGCCGCTGCCAAGCGGTTCCGCAAGACGGCGTCCGGCAAATACAAAGCCGGCCATGCCTTCAAGAGCCACATCCTGACCAAGAAGTCGACCAAGCGTAAGCGTGGTCTGCGCGGTCCCAACATCGTGCGCAAAGAAGACTCCGGTCGCGTCGCGCGCATGCTTCCCTACGTGTAAGGAGACGAAACCATGGCACGAGTTAAACGTGGTGTCGTCGCCCGCCGTCGACACAAGAAGATCATTTCCCGCGCGAAGGGCTACTACAACGCTCGCCGCAAGGTATTCCGCGCTGCCAAGCAGGCGGTCATCAAGGCCGGCCAGTACGCCTATATCGGCCGCAAGCAGAAGAAGCGTCAGTTCCGTGCGCTGTGGATCGTGCGCATCAACGCGGGCGCGCGCCAGTTCGGCCTGTCCTACAGCCGCCTGATGAACGGTCTGAAGAAGGCCAACATCACGGTCGACCGCAAGGTGCTAGCCGACATCGCCGTGCACGACATCGCGGCGTTTGGCGCCCTGGCTGAAAAAGCGAAAGCCAGCCTCGCGGCGTAATCAGCAATACGAAAAATCCGTGCCGCATTCCAACGCGGCACGACGATTACTCGGGGAGCGGGCTTTGGCCTCGCTCCCTTTGTTTTTGCAAGGACAGAGAACTTCTGTGAGTGATCTCGATACTCAAGTTGATCAGGCGCTAGGTCAGATCAAAGATGCCGCCTCGCTGGATGCCCTCGATGCGCTGCGCGTTGCACTGCTCGGCAAATCGGGTCTCGTCACCGAACAATTGAAGGCGCTCGGCAAGCTGCCGCCCGATCAGCGCAAAGGGCACGGCGAGAAGGTCAACCGCGCCAAGGAAAGCCTCAACGACGCTATCCATGTGCGCCGCGAAACGCTCGAACAGGCGGCGCTGGACGCACGCCTCGCGTCCGAATCGATCGACGTCACCTTGCCCGGCCGCAACCACGCGCGCGGCAATCTGCATCCGATCACGCGCGCGCTCGAGCGCATGGTCGACATCTTCGCGCGGCTCGGCTACGAAGTCGCCGACGGTCCGGAGATCGAGGACGACTGGCACAACTTCGAGGCGCTGAACTTCCCGCCGCACCATCCGGCGCGCGCGATGCACGACACCTTCTATTTTCCCGACGGCCGCCTGCTGCGCACGCATACCTCGCCTGTGCAGATCCGCGCGATGACCGGGCGCACGCCGCCGCTGCGCGTGATTGCGCCGGGCAAGGTCTACCGTTCGGATTCGGATCAGACCCACAGCCCGATGTTCCATCAGCTCGAAGGTCTGCTGATCGACGAGACCTCGACCTTCGCCGACTTGAAAGGCACGCTCGCCGAATTCGTGCGCGCGTTCTTCGAGCGCGATTTCGAGATGCGCTTCCGCCCGAGCTACTTCCCGTTCGTCGAACCCGGTGCGGAAGTCGATATCCGCTGGGATCGTGAGGACGGTTCGACCGCATGGCTCGAAGTGCTCGGCTGCGGCATGGTCCATCCGAACGTGCTGCGCGCCTGCCAAATCGATCCGGAGCGCTATACCGGCTTCGCCTTCGGCATGGGCGTCGAGCGCTTCGCGATGCTGCGCTACGGTGTCAACGATCTGCGCGCGTTTTTCGAGAACGATGTGCGGTTCCTCAAACAATTCGCATAACAACCACACCGTCGTCATTCCCGCGAAAGCGAGAATCCAGTTTCTTCTTTTGATGCTTGTCGAGTGAAAGCAAGATCAAATGGATTCCCGCTTTCGCGGGAATGACGGCAAAAGAATACACGGCGACTCCCAGATGAAATTTTCAGAGAATTGGCTGCGCGAACTCGTCCCTGTCAACGCGACGCGCGACGAGCTGTGCCACAAGCTGACCATGGCCGGCCTCGAAGTCGAAGGCGTCGAGGCGATCGGCGGCCCGCTCGATGGCGTCGTCGTCGGCGAGATCATCGAGTGTGTGCCGCATCCGAACGCGGACAAGCTGCGAGTGTGCCAAGTTGCGACGAGTGCGGGCGAGACCGTGCAGATCGTCTGCGGTGCACCGAATGCGCGGCAGGGTTTGAAAGCGCCGCTCGCCACGGTCGGCACCGCCATGCCCAGCGGCCTGCAGATCAAGAAGGCCGCGCTGCGCGGTGTCGAGTCGTTCGGCATGCTGTGTTCGGCGAAGGAACTGGGCATCGACGCTGACGCGTCGGGCTTGCTCGAATTGCCGGCCGACGCGCCAGTCGGAACAGCGCTGGCGAAATACCTGCATCTGCCCGACGCGGCGATCGAAATCAAATTGACGCCCAACCGTCCGGACTGCCTGTCCGTGCAGGGCGTCGCGCGCGATGTGGCCGCGATCTTCGGCGTGCCGGCAGCCGTGCCGGCGATCGCGCCGATTGCAGCGACGACGGCGCACCAGCGCAAGGTCGAACTGCAGGCAGGCGCCGATTGCCCGCGCTATTGCGGTCGCCTGATCGAAGGCATCGACGCGGCGGCGCTGACGCCGTTCTGGATGGCCGAACGCCTGCGTCGTTCCGGCTTGCGCCCGATCAGCCTGCTCGTCGACGTGACCAATTACGTGCTGCTCGAGATGGGTCAGCCGTTGCACGCGTTCGACAACGCGACGCTGACCGGCACGATCGGCGTGCGCCGTGCGCGTGCCGGCGAGAGCTTGAAACTGCTCGACGAATCCAACGCCAAGCTTGATCCCGAATTCCTCGTCATCACCGACGCCGACAAACCTGTGGCGCTCGCCGGCATCATGGGCGGCTACGACACGCGCGTGACCGACGCGACGCGCAACGTGTTTCTCGAAGCCGCGCATTTCGCGCCGACCGCGATCAGCGGCCGCGCGCGCAAGCTCGGCATGCACACCGACGCGTCGCATCGTTTCGAACGCGGCGTCGATCCCGAACTGCCGCGCGTCGCGCTCGAACGCGCAACGCAGCTCATCGTCGAGTTCGGCGGCGGCAAGGCCGGTCCGATCACGGAAGCGACGCTGCCGCAGTTTCTGACCCCGCCGGCCGCCGTGCCGTTGCGCCGCGCGCGCCTGAAGCGCGTGCTCGGCATCGACGTCGCCGATGTCGACGTCGTGCGCATTCTCACCGCGCTCGGCATGCGAGTCGACACGACGACGGACGGCTGGCGCGCGACGCCGCCGACGCGGCGTTTCGACATCGCGATCGAAGAAGATCTGATCGAAGAGATCGCGCGTATCCACGGCTACGAGAAGATTCCGACGACGATGCCGGCGGGCGAGATCCGCGTTGCCGAGCCGTCGGAGACGCGCGTCGACGAAGCCGCGTTGCGCCGTCAGCTCGCCGCGCGCGATTACCGCGAGGCGGTGACTTATGCCTTCCTTGATGCGGATTTGCTCAAGCGCTGGCAGCTCGACGCCGGTGCGATCGCGCTGGCTAATCCGCTCGCGGCCGATCTCGGCACAATGCGCACCTCGCTGCTGCCGGGGCTGGTCTCCGCGCTGATTGCGAACCGTCGCCGCCAGCAGGAGCGCGTGCGACTGTTCGAAGTCGGGCGCGTGTTCAAACAAGGCGCCGAGGGGCCGATCGAAACCGTGCGCGTCGCCGGTGTCGTCTGCGGTCAGGCGAACGAACTGCAATGGGCAGCGGACAAGCGTGCGGTCGATTTCTACGACGCGAAGGGCGACGCCGAGTCGCTGTTTGCGCTGACCGGTGATGCGCGTGCGTTCAATGCCGCGCCATCCACAGCGAGCTGGCTGCATCCAGGGCGCTCGACAAACATCCTGCGCGGCGACGCTGTGATTGGCAGTCTCGGCGCGCTGCATCCGCGGTTGTTGAAGGCGATCGACTTCGACGCGGACATTTATGTCTTCGAATTCGATCTCGAACCGCTCGTCGCACGCGCCGTGCCACGCGGAGCGGCGGTCGCGCGCTTCCCCTCGGTGCGCCGCGACCTGTCGTTCGAACTGCCGGAAAATGTGAGCTACGCCTCGGTCGAATCGGCCGTGCGCGGCGCCGTCGGCCCGGTTCTGCACGAAATTTTCGTGTTCGACCGGTACGCCGGGCCAAATCTCGCAGCCGGTGTAAAAAGTGTCGCCATCGGCTTGATTTTGCAGGATGAATCACGCACTCTTACTGACGCGGACGCGGATCAGAGCGTCGGCTTGGCGGTCGCGGCCTTGGAGCGTGACTGCCAAGCGAGATTGAGGGGGTAGGGATGGCGGCACTGACCAAAGCGGAAATGGCCGAACGTTTGTTCACCGACGTTGGTTTGAACAAGCGCGAGGCGAAGGAATTCGTCGACGCATTCTTCGATGTCGTGCGCGAGGCTCTCGAGCGCGGCGAGCAGGTCAAGCTTTCGGGCTTTGGCAATTTCGACCTGCGCAAGAAGAACCAGCGGCCGGGACGAAATCCGAAGACCGGTGAAGAAATTCCGATTTCCGCGCGTCGCGTGGTAACGTTCCGTCCCGGACAGAAGCTGAAGCTCAAGGTCGAGTCTTATGCTGGATCAAGGCAGCAATAACGAACTGCCGGTCATCCCGGCCAAGCGCTACTTCACGATCGGTGAAGTCAGCGAGTTGTGCGCGGTCAAGCCGCACGTATTGCGCTACTGGGAGCAGGAATTCTCCAACCTCAAGCCGGTCAAGCGCCGCGGCAATCGCCGCTACTATCAGCGCCATGACGTGCTGATGATCCGCCAGATCCGCGCGCTGCTCTACGACCAGGGCTTCACGATCACCGGCGCGCGCCAGCGCCTCGAGGGTCAGCAGGCACGGATGGAGACGAGCATTTCCCACCAGATCGTGCGCCAGGTGCGCATGGAGCTGGAAGAAGTGCTGCACATTCTCAAGCACTGAGTTAGCAATAGCCGGAGATCGTGAAGATCAAAAAAGCGGCCGCGTTCGGCCGCACATTTCCTTTTGCTTTGCTACAATTCGCTTTCACGTCACGGTCGGGGCGTAGCGCAGCCTGGTAGCGCATCTGCCTGGGGGGCAGGGGGTCGTGGGTTCGAATCCCGCCGCCCCGACCATCGCGGTGGACACCGGCAAACGGCCTAAGCAGAATGTGCCCACGTGCAAAACGGGGGGCAGTTTCGATGTCGGAACATGCGACGGTTGCCGAGGAGTCGAGGGAGAGACGCAGATTCGTCCCATCGCCTCGATTGCTTTCGCGAATCCTGGAATATTCGACGGGTTTCTGGGTTGCTATTCTGCTTCTGCAGCCGCCATGGCTGCTCAGAAAATTTTTCTGGGGCGGCCCATCAGCGCACGGAGTTGATTATTGGTGCATACCGCGCGGATTTTTGAACCTGCTCGCCGGGCGCAGCATGTTCGACACCTTTGGGGGAGCGCAATTCGGCGGTCCGCCCGTGACCTGGTATCTCGGCCACCCGGCTTTCGTGCTGCTCATCGCCCCATGGTTTGCGTTCTTTTCGCCGGAGCTGAGCTTGTGGGTTTGGTCTCTGGTGACCGTGGCGATCCTCCTGGGCGTAGGCTGATTATTTTCGCGGCGCGCGCGCTCGGACTTAGGTAAGTCTGCCTGCCTGTTCTTTTCCGTATTCGGGTTTCCCGCGTTCAATCTGCTCTCGAGCGGTAACATGCACGCATGGCTCGTGCTCGCACTTGCGCTCGCCGTTGTCGGCCTGTTCGATCTGGCTGCCGGCGGCCGCAGCGGACGAGGGATGCTCACCGCCGGTTTGCTGATCAGCTTGCTGTCGAAGCCGGTTCTGCTATTCGCTCTGCCGATGCTTTTCCTGATCAGGCAGACGCGCAAGGCATCCCTCATCGCGATTGTCGTCTACGCGCTCGTCTCGCTCGCCTGTGTTCTGATTTCGCCGTTGAATCCAGAGTCGGTCGGGTTCAAGCGCGAAATCGCCTTGTTCTTCGATCCCGCCTATGTGCGCGAGTACATGAACTTTTACAACAACCGTTTTGTGCTGACGCCCGAGATGAAGGACAACGTGATTCATTGGCTCAATCTCGTCGCGCAATCGGATTTCTATTGGGATCACGTTCAGATTTTCTCGTTGTCCGCTTTCCTCAATGGTATCGTCGGTGTCAATTTGCCCGCTGTGGCGTACAAGCTTCCTTTGCTGGTGGCATTGCTGACGTCGCTGTGCGTGCCCTTGGTCCGTGATGACGCAAAGCAGATGACGGCCGCCATGTGGAGTGTCGTCTTGCTGTCGCTGAGTTTTTTTCTCAGCTACAATACGGTCTGGGAATACCAGTTTACGGCGATCATTCCGGTGCTGCTCGGCGTCGTCTTGTGGGACCAAGGCATGGAGAAGGGCGCAGCGCGCTGGTTAGTCGCCCTCGGCGCGCTGATTGCGCTTCCGTCGCTCTATTTTCTTTTCGGCGAGAAGATCACCGTCGGCGAATTTGCCTGGATGCGTTCGACGCGGGTGCTACCGACCTGTGCGCTTTATCTGATGGTCGTTTACAAGTTGTGGCGTGACTGCCTGTGGCCGTCATTTGTCGCGCGACGCGCTGCAGCGGCTGTTTAATGACTCGGCGCGGTCAACGCCCCGCCCAGCGCGTCATTACAGTACATATACGTGTTTGGAAAAAGACGGCGCGGGTGCCGTTTTTTTTTCTCGTCAAAGAAACCCGAGTTTGCGCACGGAGAAATTGGCGAGATTGGGGAACAACAAGTCGAGATCGCTTGCGTTCAGTCCGAACCAGCTCGCCAGTGTCGCCGAGTACTGGTCTACCGACGTCGTCGGGATGATCTGGCCATAGCCGGCATCATTAGGATTGCTGTCGGACAAGGCCAGGCTCGGCATCGCCGCGGTACCACTCGCTGCGGCATTGTCCCCATAGAAACCACCGCCCTTGACCGCACCACCGACAACGAGGTGGTGCGAACCCCAGCCGTGATCGGTGCCGTCGTCGTTGCACGACAGCGTGCGGCCGAAATCCGAAGCGGTGAACGCGGTCGCCTTTGCGGCGAGACCCGTGCTGTTCAACGCACGGTAGAAACCGGCGAGCGACTTCGACAGCAGGCCGAACAGAGCAGGCTGCGCGGACAGTTGATGGTCGTGTGTATCGAAGCCGGCGGTCGAGACGAAGAACACTTGGCGTTTTTGCCCGGTGTACCCAGCGATATTGTTGTTCGCGGCCCAGATCAGCTTAGCGACGGTACACAATTGCCGATCGAGATCGCCGCCGCTGATATTGGGGAAGAAGGTTTCAAACGTCGGCATGCCGGTCGCGTTGATCGTCGCATTGATCTGCGTTGCGGTGTCGATCGAGTGGTTCATGCGTGCCGCGTAGGTGCGTTCGAGCGCATTGGCCTGCGTACCCGAGGCGCGCAGTGCGTCGAATGCGCTCTGCAGATTGTTCGGGTCGGTGTCCCACGAATCGGGAGATTCGATCACGGCCGCATCGCCGGCATTCATGATGTAGTTGTTGCCAGTTTCGCCGCGCAGGAACGCGTCTTCGCCGGACAGCGAATTGAGCATCGGCAGCGGCGAGTTATTAGCGCTGGCGAGCAGATCGCAGATGCGGCCGCCCCAGCCGGTCGTCGGCGTATTGGACGGGGGCGACGACTGCCAGTACGCCTGCTGATCGTTATGCGAGAACAGCTGCGGTGGCAGCGCGGTGCTGCTGTTCTGGTATTGCGCTTTGGTGACCGGTCGCACCAGCGTACCGACGTTCGCGACGATCGCCACGGGACTGGCCGCCTGATTGAACAGGGCCTGCAGGTCCGTCATCGCCGGATGAAATCCGTAGCTGCCGCCGTCGCCCGGTGAACCCGCGCCGGAAGCCGGCGCTTTGAGCGCAAGCAAGGTGTTTTGCGCGAGCGCAATTTTCGGTCGCACCGTTCCGTAGGACGCGTAATGCGCATTGTCGGTCGGCACGACCATGTTGAAGGCATCGTTGCCGCCGTAGAGGAAGACACAGATCAGCGCCTTGTAGTCGCTGAAGCTGTAGTTCGTCTGTGCCGCGGCGCGCACGAGCTGCAGATTGCCGAGCGCGGAGTACACACTTGCTCCCAGCGCCGCATGCGCGGTTCGGCAAAGAAATTTGCGACGGTCGAAATTCATGGCGTCATTTCTGGATCGCGTACTCGGGTGAAGTAAAGATCAGGTACAGCGCACGCTGGATGCGCGTGAGGCGCCAATCCTGCTTGCTGTCGTTGGCCCAGTAGTGATCGATGCGATTGAGGTAGTTGATCAACGTCGTCCGCATGTACGAGGACATTTGGCCGCCCATGAAACGGAGGTTGTAGGCGTCGACCAAGCGATCGGCAGGGTCGCCCGGACCCCCTTGGCCGCTGCCGGCGAGGGCGAGATCGCGCGCTTGATCGATGGCGACATCGCCGAAGTCGTCGTCCGCATCGCAGGTGTCGTGGATGTCGAGCCACATTGCGCGCGGCAGCACATCATTGGTGATTTCGGCGACCTGCGAATCGGTCGTGATTTGGAATTCGGGTCCATACAGTTTTTTGGCGGCCATCTCGCCGGGCGGGATGAATCCGGGCCGGAAGAAATTGAACACCGAGTTGGCGTTCAGCGCCTGCTGGTTGAATTGATAGTCCGTCGACCAGGCCGAATACCAGCCGGCGTAGCGATAGGGTCGATTGGCATAGTGCCGCGTGTATGCGCCACTGTCGGTCTGTTCGACGGTGTCCTTGCCGCAGCGATGCTGCGCGCCCATCGCGCGCCAGATGTGCGACAGGCGCAGCAGCGGTTCGCGAAGCTTGCCGAACGTGTCCGGGTACTTCTGCGCGCCGTGGTTAGCCTCGTCGTCGAGCAGGATCGCAGCGACGACCGCTTTGAGGTCACCGCGCACGCCCGCGCCGTTGTTGTCGAACACGGCGGCGACGCGCTGCACGTAAGCCGGAGTTGGATTGCTGGTGACGAGACGCTGGATGAGCTGTCTGCCGACGAAAGGCCCGACGTTCGGATGGTTGAAGATATTGTCG
>Ga0207694_10002404_pt1 | contig 15300 bp, 13 predicted proteins | sample KBSC34metaG_FD_184353 | JGI IMG/M metagenome (GOLD analysis project Ga0207694, IMG submission 184353) | Corn rhizosphere microbial communities from Kellogg Biological Station, Michigan, USA - KBS C3-4 metaG (SPAdes) (version 2) | ecosystem: Host-associated > Plants > Roots > Rhizosphere > Soil...
GCGCAAATACGCGTTGCCACCGCAGGCGATCAAGCGTGCGGCGCAGCTGGCGGACGCGGAGCTGGAAGCGGCTTAGGACACCGCCGCACCTAAAACCACAAGCGCAGGCCGGCGACGATTTGGCGCTCCGTACCGGCTCGATCGACGCCGGGCGGGAAAACGTCCCCCGCTTCGCGCCGATGTTTCCACACCACGCCGATATACGGTGCGAATTCGCGACGAATCTCGTAGCGCAAACGCAAACCAAGCTCCGCATCATTCAGCCCCGAGGCGATACCTCGCGCGCGATCCTCTCGGCCATAGAAATTGACCTCGATTTCCGGCTGCAGGATCAAGCGCTGAGTCAGCAGAAGTTCGTACTCGGCGCGCAGTCCGAGTGCAGTGCGACCGCCGTCGCCGAGATACGCCGTCGCCTCGATCTCGAACCAATAGGGTGCGAGACCCTGCACGCCGAACGCCGCCCAGTCGCGCGACGGACCGCTGCCGAAGTCGTGACGTGCGCCGAGCTGCCAGTCCCAGAAACTGGCGAAGGCGTGATTCCAGAACGCTTCGACGCGCGCGTCGGTTATCCCGTGCTCACGCTCGCCCTCGCTGCGCAACAGCAGCTTGTCGAAGTCGCCGCCATACCAGGCCTGCGCGTTCCACGCGGTCGAATATGCGTCGCTGCTTTTCGCGCGCTCGAATGTGTCGAGCTTGAACATGAACAGCTTTGCCGTATCGTCCATTTCCATTGCGCGCGTCATCTCCGCATCCGTCATCGGCGCCATCGGATGTTGCGCGGGATCGGGCGGAACGTGATCGTCGGCGGCAGTCGGCTTGTCGACTTGCGTTTGCGCCGGCGACGCCGCGACATGGTCGTGATGATGTGCGTGCGCATCGGCAGCTTCCTGCTGCGGGTTTTTGCTTTGCGCGGCCGTCTCATCCTTGTCCACCGCCTTCGACGCTGCCGCGTGATGCGCGTGTTCGGTCTGCGCTTGCTCCTGCGCGCTCGCATCGAAGGCGAATGCCATCAGCGCGACAGACAGAAGAATCTGGTTTGCGATGCGCATCACGCCACCTCCACGACGCGGAACATGCCCGCTTCCATGTGGTAGAGCAGATGGCAGTGGTAGGCCCAGCTGCCGAGCGCGTCGGCATTGACGCGATAGCTCAGCTTCTGTGCGGGCTGCACCACGATTGTATGCTTGCGCACCTGGAACCCGCCGTCGGGCGCTTCCAGTTCGCTCCACATGCCGTGCAGGTGGATCGGATGCGTCATCATCGTGTCGTTGATGAGCGTGATGCGCACCTGCTCGCCGTGCTTGAGCTTGAGCGGCTGCGCGGCGGAAAACTTCTTGCCGTCGAACGACCAGATGTAGCGTTCCATGTGGCCGGTCAGATGCAATTCGATCTCGCGCTGCGGCGCGGCGCTGATCGGCGCGCCCGGCGTGCGCAGATCGGCGTAGGTCAGCACGCGCCGGCCGTTGTCGCGCAAACCGATGCCCGGGTCGTCGAGATTCGTGCGCGGTGTGGCGACGAGCATATCGATCGTCGGCCCCATCTTCAGCGGCGATGCCGCGGCGGGCATCGCCATGCCGGGCATGTTGCCGCAGCTTCCCTCGCTGCCCTTCTTCGTGCTCGTCATGCTCGCGCCGCAGCTGCCTTCGGAACCTTTCATGTCCGGCATCGAGCCGTGATCCATCTTCGAGTGATCCATGCCCGGCATCGTCGAGTGATCCATGTCGCCCATCATGTCGCGCATCGTCAGCAGCGGGCGTGGATCGAGCACGGGCACTTCGGCGCTCATGCCGGCGCGCGCAGCGAGCGTGCCGCGCGCATATCCCGACCTGTCCATCGACTGCGCAAAAATCGTGTAGGCGCGATCGGCATCGGGTTCGACGATCACGTCGAACGTCTCCGCATTGCCGATGCGGAACTCGTCGACCGTGACCGGCTCCACTTCCTGCCCGTCGGCGGCGACCACGCGCATCTTCAGGCCCGGGATGCGCACGTCGAAGAAACTCATCGACGAGCCGTTGATGAAACGCAGCCGCACCTTGTCGCCGCGCGAAAACAGTCCCGTCCAGTTCGCCGCAGGCGACGCGCCGTTCATCAGGTAGGTGTAGGCGTAGCTCGATACGTCGGCGAGATCGCTCGGATTCATGCGCATCTCGTTCCACATGCGCCGCTCGGCGAGCGCGCCGCTCAAGCCTTGCGCGCGCGCGTCGCGCAGAAAATCACCGACCGTGGGTTTGCCGAAATTGAAGTAGTCGCCCTGCTTCTTCAGCGTGGCGAACAGCCATTCCGGATCGGCATCGCTCCAGTCGGAAAGCATGACGACGTAATCGCGATCGACACGCGCGCGCTGTTCGCGTGGTTCGATCACGATCGCGCCGTAGAGGCCGGTCTGCTCCTGGAAGCGCGAGTGGCTGTGGTACCAGTACGTGCCGCTCTGGTTCACCTTGAAGCGGTAGGCGTAAGTCTCGCCGGGCGCGATGCCCATGAAGGACAGGCCCGGCACGCCGTCCATGTCGGCCGGCACGATCATGCCGTGCCAGTGGATCGAACTGGTCGTCGACAGCGTGTTGCGCACGCGCAGCGTTACCGTGTCGCCTTGGCGCCAGCGCAAGGTCGGTGCGGGCAACGAACCGTTGACGACCGTGCCGATGCGGCGCTTGCCGGTGATGTTGACCGGCGTCTCGCCGATCGAGAGGTCGAATTCGCTGCCCGACAGCATCGGGACCTGCGGCGCGGGCGATGCCGCGGTGGCCGCGCGCGCGTCAAGGCCGAAACCGGCGACGATGCCACCCAGAGTCAAGCCTTGGACGAAACGCCGGCGCGACGGCAGCGCGAGGCGCTCCGCCAAAGAAGTTGGGTTGTATCTGTTCATGGTACTCGTGTCGTTGCACGGCGCGAGGTGCGCCAGATCATCCGCTCACGGGTCGCCCGCGGCGGAACGAAGCATCGAACGAGTCAGGCGATCGGTGGCCTCAAGCGCCGCTCGTCGGCGGCATCGAAAAAGGCGGCATGATCCAATCGCGGCAGTTGCGCCGCCGGCGGCAAGGCAGGGAAGGAAAAGCCCGTCGTCAAGGCAGTGGAGCAGGAGTACAGGCAAGCGCAGGCACCGCCCACGCAACAGGGGCAGCCGTTATCGTGTGCCGCTTTGTCCTTGCTCGCATGCGTGGGCGTGGCGCTCTCGTCGCAATGATGATGTGACGTGGCGGACATCGCTGTCGACGCCGCCGTTGGAGCGTGCGGAGCGGGCATCGCCCACGCGGAGAAATTCGCAAGCACCAGCAACACCGCCATCCCGTGCGCGAGCAGGCGCGCAAACCGGCTGCGCGCGAGGCGCTGCGGGCGGAACGAGGGGCGAAGGCTACGTTTCATGCGTGCATGGTGCCCGCGCCGCGGCGCCGATGCAAGCCGCACGGGTGCTACGATTCAGCTAGAACCTATCTCAAAACTACTGCGCTCTACATTTCGCGGCGGTGCTCGGACTGCGGAGGCAGGATGCCGAAGCTGGCCCGCAGGGAATGCCGCAGGAGCGGCATGTAATCCTCATTTACTGCTTGTAAACTCCGGTTCCTGCGCTCCGGCGATACGCGAACTGCCTTCGCTCGCTACATTTTGAGATAGGCTCTAGTGAACTACCGCCACGCCTTCCATGCCGGCAACTTCGCCGATGTCTTCAAGCACGCCATCCTGATCGGCCTCATCGACGCACTGAAGGCCAAGCCGACGCCGTTCTGCTACATCGACACGCATGCCGGCGCCGGCCGCTACGATCTGCGCGACGAGGAAGCGCGCAAGACCGGCGAGTTCGTCGACGGCGTACAGCGCCTGCTCGTTGCCGCGAATCTGCCCGACAGCCTGCGCCCCTACTTCGACCTGCTGCGCGCGGCCAACGCGGCCGATGCTAATGGCCATCTAAACGTCTACCCCGGCTCACCGCTGATCGCGGGCCTCACCCTGCGCGACAGCGACCGCATCGCGTTGTGCGAAGTGCAGGACGCGGAAACCGCCGCGCTGAGGAAGTTGTTCGCCGACGACAAACGCGTCGGCGTGCACCAGCGCGACGGCTACGCCGCGCTTGCCGGACTGGTGCCGCCGAAAGAACGGCGCGGCGTGGTCCTAATCGACCCTCCGTTCGAGGCGCAGGAAGCCGAATTTCGCACGATCCAATCGGCGCTGGCCGACGCCTACGCGCACTGGCCAACCGGCATCTATGCGATCTGGTATCCGATCAAGCTGCATCGGCAGGTGCTGCGGTTCCAGCGCTGGTTCGCCAAGCAAGGCATCAAGAAAACGCTGGTCGCCGAGCTGATGATCGACGCCGACGATTCCCCGCTGCGCCTCAACGGCTGCGGCATGGTGATCGTCAACGCGCCGTGGCAGTTCGACGCATGGCTTGCGCGGCTGCTGCCCGACCTCGAGCGCCTGCTCGCGCGCAGCCAACGTGCGAGCCATCGCCTCGAATGGTTGACGCGGGAGTGACGCATAGCGGGCGACCCTAGATCCGGCACCCTCGCCAGAGGACACCCGCGCGAACGCCTCGACTGCAAAGCGGTCGGACCACCCTTCCCGCGAACAGCGCTGGCGCGATTTTGGCAAAGCCCACTCGCCGGCTATTGACTGAAGGGATGGCGTCGAAGAAAATAGGCGGCTCGCTTATGCGATTCCCCGATAGCTCAGTCGGTAGAGCAAGTGACTGTTAATCACTGGGTCGGCGGTTCGAGTCCGTCTCGGGGAGCCAATAGAAACAAGGGCTTGCAAGGTTTTTCGCCTCGCAGGCCCTTTTCTTTTTCTGCCGTGTCCGCGCCGTGTCCGTGTTTGCGATATGTCGTCGGCACGGCAGTCCTCGACACAGCCCCTACTCCGTAGGCGTGCAGCGCAAGGCTGCACAGGAACGCGAGTCAAACGCGCGCTCTCTGAGAGCTGCACCACGGTTCTGATACCCGGCTGCAACGCGTGGAAATCGCGTTTGGCGGCGCCCTAGCGACCGAACTGCACTGGCAATGTAGCACTACATTGCCAGTCGCCCTTTGCGCTACCGCACAGGGGAGAGAAATGAGTCGATCGATTGCGATAAGCTGGCGTTCACCGCGGCAGTGTGCCGCTCAGCTCAGCGTTGGGTTGCATTGAGTGCTTCCATGTCTGGCAAGGTCATACAAGAGCAATTTGGCGACAAAGTTATTGAGGCATTTGCTGAATTTGCGCGCGAAGATCTAGACACGCCTGATGAGCTAGAGGCTCACACGTTTGATCATGTCACCGATTCAAAGCTCAGAAGAGAACTGTGTCAGGTCTTCTACGGCTCGCGCTGGATTTACAAACTCGGTCTAGCGCTTCTTACGAAAGAGGAAGAGCGCGCTGCTCATGTGCGCGCGCAAATCGTCGACTACGCAGCCATTTCTGAGGCGTTGCTTTCTTATTGCTTGGTGCACGCCATGAAGCGCAATTACGCTATCGGCGACGCCTATAAATGGAATGACCCCGGCAAGAAGAAAGAGCCACTAACGTGGGACATGGCTAATCCAGAACGGCTTATGTCAAAACGCAGCATGTGGTGGCTCGTACAAGTCGCGCGTTCGTTTAACATCATCACCACTACGCTTGAGGGTGAGCTTCAATGGCTTAGAGAGCAGCGCAATACTGTTCATCTTCGCGCCCGTGCTGCGCTTGGTCCAACAGCGTTCCTAAATCAGTCTAAACGTGCGTTCCTAGCAACTACCGGGACGATTACGCAGACGAAAAATTGGTCAAATGGTCATCCTTGAAACGCGCAATCCACCGTTCACTCAAACGGACCGCCTGGTTGCGGGCGGTGTAGGCTGAGCGTTATGGTGGCAATAGCCGATTAGCTCTGCGTTACGGTAAAGGGGAATTCAATATGGGTGAGTGGTCAGATTTCTTTGAAGACTTCCCGGACGAGAATCCGGCGAATTGGATCAATGGTGTATATGTAGGGCCAAACGGTGCCCAACTGCATCGCGAGCATCAAGCAAAGGTCGATGCGGCTCGTACAAAGGTACCTGCAGAGCAGTCGCGCCTTGATTCCACCATCGCTAAGATCATTGCAGCAGGGAAAGAGCGTCAACGACTCAAGGAAAGCGGTGGTTGATCGTCGGCAGCCACGCACTTCGGACTTCTTGGAGTTCAACTATGGGTATGCTCGGCAACCAGCCGTCTAGGGATGACTATCGCGTCAGGCACGAATATCTCGATGCTTGGCTGGAAGACGCGGTGAAGCTAGCGAAGAAGCATTCGGTCAGTGTTGAAACAGTAATTGCCATGAAGCGCGTTCTTGAAATGGAACGGCGAAATTCGATGGACTCGCTTGCCGGTGACTACCACGACGAGCACATGGGCGGCTTCGCAGCTATCTTGACGCGAATTGCAGAAGCGCTTGAGGACCGCAAAGAAGTCTAGGCCTTCTCTTTCATGCACATGCCCTCCGAGCTAGAAATCTTGATTCACGAACGCATCATGGATGGCTGCACGCATCCGGGCTTCGTGATTGAGCACAAGAAAGAGCATGGGCTCATGTACGAGTATGTCGTCTGCTCAAAGTGCGGGGGACGAGAACCAGTGTACAGGTCTCTATCCTCAGAAAGAGAGCTAACCGAAGACGAACTTTTGGGGCACCTCAAAGCACGAATTCCACCGCATTGTCTCGACAACATTACAACTCGCCGCGTGCTTCGCAAGCTTGAATCGAAAGGATGGAAATGGAGCTACGATCAGCGAGACGATCGTTTGCAATTTACCATCACTCGGGGCGGCGAAAGTTTTGTAGGAAAACCGTCCGCCACAGAACACATAGCAGTTGCAAACGCCCTTCGCGAGCTGGTCACTGCTCGTTGGGCCTAACTGCTCTTCCGTGCTCAGCCCAATAGCAATGGCCCAACCGCAACGCGGTTGCGGCCTTCGAGCCCGTACACGGCTAGCGCAACAGCAAGAATAGTGTCGTCGTGTGCACCCTCGCGCGCGCCGAAGGTCGCATTGCCGATCGCGGTGTAGCTGACGCGGAAATCCAGCAGTTCGCGGCGGAATACCTTCACAAGCGGTAGCGTATCCGGCATGTGCAGAACGCCTGAGTGCATCAACGCTTGCAGCTTGGACACAAGTTCGATTTTCGGCACGGAATGCCCGCCGCGACCGTTCGGCCCGGCCTCGCCCGCAAACGTAATCGTCACAGGCACCACGTGCGGCACGTTCAACTCCCGGAAGATATCGAAAACCGCGCGGCCAACGCCCGTATAGTCGATCCAAACATGCGGGTCGTGTTCCGCGATTGCCTGCCGCGCAAGGATGCGTTTGAGGCGCGCGGCCTGCGCGGGGTACGGTTCGCCCAGCGGGGCCTGCTCCAGCAAGCGGATGTTGTACTGCGTGCGTGGTTTTGCCGTCTCGATCGCCTCTAGGCGTTCCAGTCCGTAGCTGCCTTGGCGCGTAAGCTGCGCGACAATGTTTTCGTGCACCTGTGCCGAAATCTGTTCAACAACGGCAATCGTCGTAGGATCATGCAACTGCCCCAAGTCCACGCCAACGACGACCTTTCCGGCAATTTTTGTAGGAATTCTCTTACACCTTCTGCCGGAAATTCACTATTGCCTCCAGCATATGGCCGATAACCGCGACGATCAGGCGGCCTCGGCGGAACTGTAGAAAACTGCCGCCGTGCACGATAGGCTTGGCCCACTACGTGAAACAGGGGAAATCGTATGAAGTGTGTTCCGCGCACCGTGGAGTTGCTGTGCGCCCTACTCCTTTTTGCGCATGCCGTCGTCGCGCAAGCCACAACATGGATGGTTACCACATCAGGCGAGCCTGCCGCGCTCGACACCAACGACTGCAGTGGCAGTTCATGCGGGACGCTACGTGGTGCGATCAACGCCGCCGCCCCGGGCGATACGATTATTTTCGATGCCAAATTGGATGGGGCAACGATCTCGTTGGCGCTCTACACCAACTGCCTTTCCTGGAACGACACGCTGAGCCCAACTTGCCTGCCGCGATACGCGGAATGGCACAGCATCGGTGTCACATCTGTTACTCAGTTCGGCCCCTCGGCTTTCTACATCTCGCGCAGCAATGCATTGACGATTGATGCGACGGCTAACGGCTTGATTCACGGTGTAACGATCGCACGCAATGCCTCCATGGGCACTGCGAATTTCCGTCTGTTCGATGTTGGCCTTGGCGCAAGCCTGACCCTCAAAGGACTGCGCCTGAGCGGCGGTGCCGCAGTTGGCGGTGCCGGAGCAGCAGGTGGTGGCGGTGCACTCGGCGCAGGCGGTGCGATTTTTAGTCAAGGCAATCTGCAACTGACGCGTTGCACTCTTGACGGCAATACAGCGCAAGGTGGCTCGAGCGGCGCGGTCCGCGGATTCGGCGGAGGGGGCGGTGGCGTCGGTAGCAGCGGCGACTATAGCGGCCTGGGAGGGGGGCCAAACGGGGGGAGCCCTGGCACTTTCGGAAGCACTGGCTTTGGAGGCGGTGGTGTCGGTCCGGCCGGCTTCGGCGACTTCGGAGGGGGCGGTGGCGGTGCTCAAGCCTCCAGCGATGGCCCAGCTGGTGGTGGTGGCGGCTTCGGCGGCGGCGGTGGGGGCAGTGGAGCTGGGGGCGGTGTGGGCGGCTTCGGCGGCGGTAGCGGTGGTGTTAGCGACGGCGGCAGCGGCGGCGGTATGGGCGGCGCGTTGTTCAACGATGCCGGCAGTATGACCCTCAGCAATGTCACGCTGACCAACAACAAAGCGCTCGGCGGCGCTGACAATGGCGGAGAAGGATTTGGCGGCGCCGTGTTCAATTACGCCGGCACGCTGACGCTCGATCAGGTCACGATGACTGCCAACAGCGTGGCTAATGGCGCAGCGGACGGCAGCGGCATCTATAGCGTCGGCGACGGGAATTGCACCCACGAAGAAGAAGCCATGTGCGAGATTGGGGGCGCGGCGACACTGGCCCTCAGCCGCAGCATCGTATCGGGCAATACCGGGGGCAACAACGATATCGTTGTTGATTTGATCAATAACAGCAGCGGCAGCAGCGCCCGCGGCGATGGCAACGTCATCGGCGCCGCAACGCCTAAAGGTACTGCCGCCAACGACCTGACCAATTCGGTAATCGGCGCCGTGAACCTCGGCGCTTTCAACAGTGGCGGCAGCGGTTTAGACGCCATCATCATTCCTGGCGCCGGAAGCGCGGCGATCGATGCCGTTGTTTGTGGCAGCACCACCATCGACCAGCGCGGCGTTGCGCGACCACAGGGTGCGCGGTGCGATATCGGGGCAGTGGAAGTAGCATTTGCGGTCGTTCAGCCCGCAGTTCCCGCTCCTGGACTCAATCGCTGTGCGCTATTTTTACTTGGCGGTTTGATGATTGCTTCGCTGCTAAGGTCGCATAGGTCGCGGTGAGACGGTGGTTGACTCGAAAGGAATGGCTTCCGGCAAGAGTGGGAGCCCTCTGATCTGATTGCGCCGGTTGATCTCAGCGCGGTAGGCGGCGTCCAGATAGATGCTTGGTTCTTCTGGAGTGTGAGTCAGTGTTGCGGCTGGCCCCAGATACAAAAGGGCATCGCCATTCATGCCGGAAAAAACATTTTCCATTGCCATCGCGAATTTGGCGTTGATCTTCGCCAACTCGGCTTCGGTCTTGTTCGACATGCGAATGGGCGGCGTTGGCAGCGACGCATGGCACCCAGGTTTGCGCAGCGCGTCTTCAATCGAACTGCCACGCACAGGAAATGCCAGCGCTGGTGTAGGCCAGTTGCCATAGGTTTGTTCGAATGCCACTGAACAGGCTTTCTCAGCGAATCGCCCGTAGGGCATCACGACGAAGAAAGCATGCGGATAATCATCTTCAACCAAGCTTTGCAGCCCCCGAAGATCACCGAACACCTCGGGTACATCTGGCATCATGTTGAAATGCCCAGATCCATAAATGACGAGCGCTTTCTTGCCCTTGGCCAGAATCTCGCGCTTGATTATCGAAGCGGGATAGCTGTCCCGCTGCGACATGGCGGAATTGATGTCCGCTTGTGTCTTGACGTTGGACCAGTCGAGCACCGGCTCGCCGAGCCACACACGAATGCGTTGATCAGGCGGCAATGACTGATTTACCACCCGCACTTGGACAAAGAAGTTCGCATAGCCAAGGCCGGTGATGGTAGGAACCGCGCCAACGCCGTCACTCCAGACACTGCGCAGCTCGGTATAGGAAACATTGCCGCCGTTGATGTAGCGATCGAGAATGTCCTGATGCGTGGCGGCGCCGAATTCCACGACGACGTTGCCGACCGCTTTGGCGAAGCGCGGATCGCGAATCAAGGCGGCGAAGAAATCTTCTTGCTGCGCCATGCCGTGCATATCGCCCATGCCGACCAGAGGATGTTTTTCAATAGCAGCGAGTATGCCGTCGATGGCGGGGCGCACCGTGGGCGCAGGCCGATTTGGCGCCTGTAGAGTCGTCACTGTGGCGACCGTTGGCATAGCCGTGAACATTACGTCGCCTGCCCGCGCGTTGACGCGAATGAGCAGCACTACTGAGAAAAGAAGACGCATGGAGCTTCTCGGTGTCAGTGACGGACGACTTCGAAACGCTCGAGCGTGATTAGTTCCTTGAGCCACGTAGTTGACGAGCAAGCGCTCGCATACCGGCACGAGGCGACGGCAGAGGTTTAGCTATACCGCTACTGCGCCGGAAGAATCCGACGTCGGCGGCTTGGCATCCTACCGGCGAAGGCTTCACGCTTAGCGCATGGCAGACATGCGGGCCACAGCGAATATCGCTTAACACGCCGTGCGACAAGCTGACGATTTTGCCCTGGATTTATTCGCACAACAATGCTCTATCTGGGTGATAGGCGCGCATTGCGTTTTACGCTAGCTTGTATTTGTATTGGGGACCTTGGATAGCCATTCGCGCCCACGCAGGGGAATAGCATGCGTTGTTGTTCGACGGTTTGCTCGGCGGCGCGGGCGCTCCGGCGATTGCGTCGAACAAATCGGTACGCCTAACGAAAAACCCGCACGTTTCAGTTCTGAACAACGGTCAAAACTTGATCGGTGCCCGCAACACGGAACTTGCCGTTGCCAACCGGCAGAAGCAATCGATCGTCAGGGAGATAGAGTTGCGCAAGGCTGCCGTTTCGGTCTTCCTCGCCATCGACGGTTGGCAAACGAGAATCGCCAAATTTTCTGACGGTTGGATACCTGTTACCCGCGGCATCTTGGAGCATCATACGAATCTCAGTGGCGGGCTCGAAGAAACATCTTACTCTCCCAGGAGTTAAGCCGCCGCAGATCAGCATTTGCCATTCTCGCGAGACGTATTTCGTATATGGGAAGGTACAAGGCGCGTCAGGTAAGCCCGGCTCCAAGGAAGGGGTTTGACTGGATCGTGCTCGACACCGAAACAGAGACGGTTGTGCGCCTCAATGACGTTTGGCTCGAATACCTCACCGAGGCCGAGGCTGAACGATTTGTGGCCGAGCTGAACAAGATCGACCTCGAGGGGCAGGACGCGGCACGGCGAGCGCCGCAATCATAGCCCGTCCTTCCATTAAGCGGGGAGCTTCCTCATGCGAGGCAGGCTCAAAGTGCCTTCGCCGCCGTTTCCAGTATCGCTTCGAGTTCGAGCACCGCGCGCGAGGCCGAGGCGGCACGGTCGATCACGTATTCGAGCGCCCCGAGTTCGGGCAGTCCTTCTTCGATCGCGACGAGGCCTTCGGGAATCACGTAGCCGGCGAAAGCGCTCATGCCGAGGCCGGCGATCACCGCGGCCTTGATCACGGCGATGCTGCTGCTCACGGTGACGATGCGCCATTGCCGGTCCGCGGCCGCGAGCACCTCGAAGATGCGCGTGCGGGTGACGCTCGGCTCGGGATGCAGCGCGAGCGGCAGCACGGCCGCGCCGGCGTTGATCGGCGAATTCGGGCCGACGCACCAGTACAGGGGTTCAGTGCGCACGACGCGCCCGCGCCGGCTGCCGCGCAGACGCTTGGCGAAGACGAGGTCGAGGCGTTCGGCATCGAGGTCGGCGAACAGGTCGCCGCTCATGCCGGTGGCGATGACGAGTTCGACCCCCGGATTGCGCGCAACGAAACTGGCCAGCGCCAGGCGCAGATGGCTCAGCGCAAAGTCTTCGGACAGGCCCAGGCGCACGCTGCCGTCGAGCGGTGGCCCGCTGACCGCGGTGACCGCCTCATCCATGAGTTCGAGGATGCGCGCGGCGTAGCGATGCAGCGTTTCGCCATGCCGCGACAGGCGTACATTGCGCGTGTCGCGCTCGAACAGCGCGCAGTTGAGCAGGTCTTCGAGCCGGCGGATGTGCTGGCTGACCGTCGACTGGGTCAGGCTGACGCGCTCGGCCGCCGCGGTGAAACTGCCGGTCTGGGCGATCGCAACGAAACTGCGCAGCAATTCGGGCGGCAGGGGGCGCATGGGCAAATCCACTGAATCGCGGGCGAGAAATCATAAATCGGCATGCGTGGCGTGCATACCCTAGGCTCGCGTGCAAAAACAATCTGGAGCGAAGGGACTCTCCGCAAAGCGCACGAAGATAAAAACAGGGCGAAATGCCCCTGATCCGCATTCCGGCGAGAACCGGAATGAAGATCAACAAAGACAGCGTCGGAACAGTCGATTCATTCCACGAATCCCCGGGAGGGAGAAATGATCATCTACGGTACGGCCTTGCTTGCATTCTGCCATCTGGCAGGACTCTTTCTCGGCGATCTGCTCGGCGGCGCGCTCGGCGTCAAAAGCAATGTCGGCGGCGTCGGCATCGCGATGCTGCTGCTCATCGTGCTGCGCCTCTACCTGCACAGGAAAGGCTGGCTGCCCAAGGAAACCGAAGCCGGCGTCGGCTTCTGGGGCGCCATGTACATCCCGGTCGTAGTCGCGATGGCGGCGACACAGAACGTCGTCGCCGCAGTCAAGGGCGGCCCGGTCGCCCTGCTCGCGGCGTTTGGCGCCTTTGTCGTCTGCGTCCTCGTCATCGCGCTGCTCGTGCGCAGCGGGCGCGACGATACTTCGCTCGAACATGCGCCGCACGTCGGCGAAGTCTGAGGAGACACGACCATGTTCGAAGCATTGCAAAAAGAACTGACCGCCAATGGCCTCGTCACCGCGTTCCTCGTCGTCGGCATCGTCATGTGGTTGTCGGTGCAGCTCTCGCGCCTGCTCACGCGCGGGCGCGTGCACGGCTCGGCCTTCGCTGTCTTCATCGGACTCGGCCTGGCTTGGATCGGCGGCGTGATGACCGGCGGGCAGAAAGGCCTTGCCGATTTTCCGTTGCTCGCCGGCCTGGGCCTGATGGGCGGGGCGATGCTGCGCGACTTCGCCATCGTCGCGACCGCGTTCGAGGTGCAGCCTGGCGAAGCGCGCAAGGCCGGCCTGATCGGCGCGGTCTCGCTGCTGCTCGGTACTGTCTTGCCGTTCATCATCGGCGCGCTGGTCGCGCGCTCCGCCGGCTACACCGACGCGATCAGCATGACCACGATAGGTGCCGGCGCGGTGACCTACATCGTCGGCCCGGTCACCGGCGCCGCGATCGGCGCGAGTTCGGATGTGATCGCGCTGAGCATCGCCACCGGCGTGGTCAAGGCGGTCATGGTCATGATCGGCACGCCGCTGCTCGCGCGTTTCATGGGCTTGAAGACGCCGCGCTCGGCGATGATCTTCGGCGGCCTTGCCGGCACGGTCAGCGGAGTCAGCGCGGGGCTTGCCGCGACCGATCGCCGCCTCGTGCCGTACGGCGCATTGATCGCGACATTCCACACCGGTGTCGGTTGCCTGCTCGGGCCATCGCTGTTGTATTTCGCGACGCGTGCGCTGGTCGGCGGTTGATCGATACAGGTTTTGGCCATGACGGAGAATGCGCATGAGTGATTGGGACAAGGGCCGTCGCGCGCGCGCCGCGCGCATTGCCGCGGGCGCGCGCTTTGCACAGGGCAAGCGCGTGGACGCACGCGATGCGACCGCGCTGCTCGAAGCGGTGATCCAGCCGGGCGACCGCGTCTGCCTCGAAGGCGACAACCAGAAGCAGGCCGACCTGCTCGCCGCCGCGCTCGTCGCGGCCGATCCGGCAGTGCTGCACGATCTGCATATGGTGCAGTCGGGCGTGGTGCTGCCCGAACACCTCGACGTGTTCGAGCGCGGCATCGCGCGCCGCCTCGACTACGCCTATTCGGGGCCGCAGTCGCAGCGCATCGCCAAGCTTCTGTTCGGCGGGCGCATCGAACTCGGCGCCGTGCACACGTACCTCGAGCTGTTCGCGCGCTACTTCATCGACCTGACCCCGCAGGTTGCGCTGATCGCGGCGGTGAGCGCCGACCGCAACGGTAATCTGTATACCGGGCCGAACACCGAGGACACGCCGACCGTGGTCGAAGCGACCGCGTTCAAGGACGGCGTCGTCATCGCCCAGGTCGGCGCGATCGTCGACGAGTTGCCGCGCGTCGACATCCCGGGCGACCAGGTGCATTTCGTCATCGATGCGGGCAGGCCGTTCTTCGTCGAGCCGCTGTTCACGCGCGATCCGGGCGCGATCACCGAAACGCAGATTCTCACCGCGATGCTCGCGCTCAAGGGCATCTACGCGCCGTACGGCGTGCGCCGTCTCAACCACGGCATCGGCTTCAACACCGCGGCGATCGAGCTCCTGCTGCCGACCTACGGCGAGCGCCTCGGCTTGAAAGGCAAGGTCGCAAGCCACTGGGCGCTCAATCCGCACCCGACCCTGATTCCGGCGATCGAATCGGGCTGGGTCGAACAGATCCACTGCTTCGGCTCCGAAGTCGGCATGGACGCCTACATTCGCGCGCGCTCGGACATCTACTTCACCGGCGCCGACGGCTCCTTGCGCTCGAATCGCGCGTTCTGCCAGACGGCCGGCCTGTATGCCTGCGACATGTTCATCGGTTCGACCCTGCAGATCGATCTGGCCGGCCATTCCTCCACCGTCACCACGGGCCGCATCGCCGGCTTCGGCGGCGCGCCGAACATGGGCAGCGATGCGCGCGGGCGGCGCCATCCGAGCGAACCGTGGATCAAGGCCGGCGCCGAGGCCGATCCCGGCGAAAAAGCCGCGCTGCGCCGCGGGCGCAAGCTCGTCGTGCAAATCGGCGAGACCTTCGGCGAAAAGAACACGCCGATGTTCGTCGAGAAACTCGACGCACTCGAACTCGCGGACAAGCTCAAGCTCGATCTCGCCCCGATCATGGTCTACGGCGACGATGTCACCCACATCGTCACCGAGGAAGGCATCGCCAACCTGCTCTTGTGTCGCGACGCCGACGAACGCGAGCAGGCGATCCGCGGC
>Ga0207694_10002408_pt1 | contig 15291 bp, 11 predicted proteins | sample KBSC34metaG_FD_184353 | JGI IMG/M metagenome (GOLD analysis project Ga0207694, IMG submission 184353) | Corn rhizosphere microbial communities from Kellogg Biological Station, Michigan, USA - KBS C3-4 metaG (SPAdes) (version 2) | ecosystem: Host-associated > Plants > Roots > Rhizosphere > Soil...
GCGGCCGGGTCATCGCCCTTTAACGCGCGAGCAGCCCGCCATTCTGAACCTATCTCAAACGCGAACCCCGCCGACCCGCGGCCGCGTCTACTTCAGTGAGGGGCCTTCGGCCGCAGGATTCCAGCGATCGTCCAGTCGCTGTCGCAGTTCTTTGATACGCTCGGAATTGTTGGCTGCCAGATTCTGTTTTTCATGCGAGTCCTGGCTGACTCGATAGAGTTCCGGTTCGACACCCGCTTTCGTCGGCACGATCAGTTTCCAGTCGCCATGACGAATCCACCGATGCGTGACGCTGAGGCGCGGCTTGCCGAGTTCGACGCAGTCATGCAGATAGATCTCGCCATAAACATCGTGACGATTGAGTGACTTGCCTTCACGAACGAGGGGCAGCAGATTGACGCCAGGCAGCTCAGCGGGAATTGTCGTGCCGCATGCCGCCAGCATGGTGGGGGCAAGATCGATCGTCGAGACCAGCTCATCGTGTCGGCTCGGTTTGATCCAACCGGGGCACCGCAGGATGATCGGCGTCCGTACGCCATCTTCGTAGGGCGTGTTCTTGCTGCGGGTCAGAAACTGGTCACCTTGACGCACGGGACCATTCGTCTGCAACCAGCCGTTGTCGACGACGTACACCACCAGCGTGTTCTCTCGATACCCGTGTTGATCGAGCCAGTTCACCAGTTCGCCGCACGTTTCATCGAACCATTCACACATCGCCCAGTACTTGGCCTGCCGCTCCTCGCGCCCGTCAACCACGTACTTTTTCAGAATCCGCTCGGGCGGGTCATGTGGTTCGTGGGGCAGGATCGGTGCATACCAGACGAAGAAAGGATTTTTTCCGCACGATTGGATGAAGTCATAAATCGGCGTCATTGTCTGACGACCGATGACCAATCCATCGTCGCCATGCCGACCTTTGGTCGTCATGCCTGCGGTGAATCCGGCGTTCGAAAAATGACCCTCCCAGAATTTGCCCGTTTGAAAGCTGCGATACCCGCGTTCCTTCAACAATCGCGGGACCGACGGGGCGTCGCGCAGGAACGACAGCATCTCGCCTCGGTCCACTCCCGGCGGTGGATCGTTGCAACAGATCTTGTGCTGGCTGGCATACAGGCCGGTCAGCATCGTCGCCAGACTCGCGCGGCACAATGATGTTGGTACATAACCGTTGGGAAACAAGGCCCCCTCACTGGCCAGACGATCGAGGTTCGGCGTCTTGACGACCGGATGTTCCATAAAGCCATAATCGGCCCAGGCCATGTCGTCGCCAATCATCATCACGATATTCGGCGGAGGTTCCGCGGCGGTGACGTCATGCTCCGGCAGCAGTCCCATCGATTGCACGAGCGCGATCAGCGACAACAGGATCGACACTTCAGAGCGCCGGCCCTTCAGCCAACGTCGGCCGTCGGAAGCAAATCGTCGAATGCAATTGGTTCGGAACATGGTGCTACGCTCCGCGAATGGTGGTGTTCAATCGCGCTCAACATAGGTCGCAGCGCGATTCGAACAGCATCAAACCGGATCGAGTCACCAATGTCCACTCGGTATCGAACCTCTCAATCCACCCTCACCAGGCGGATCAGCAACGACGCGCGGCAAACAGGGGAATGTTCGAATCTCTGGTGTCTGAACGAGTCCACAATCGAGGCGGCTGCCAACTGGTTTCGTCCAGCAGGTCGGACAGTTCGGCCAGCGACGACACAACCAGATCGGGTCGATACGCGTACCGCCCCAGGTCCTCTTCGCGAGTCCCACCGCTCAGCACCAGGACGGAATGGAAACCCAGTTGCACGGCTCCCAGGATATCGGTCTCCATCGTGTCGCCGATCATTGTGGTTTGATCGGTCATCAGCCCCATCTCTTTGCGGGCCGCACGCATCATGACGGGACTGGGCTTGCCCACGCTAAAGGCTTTGATCCCCGTCGCAACTTCCAACGTCGAGACCAGCGCGCCGCAACCCGGACGAACTCCACCATTCTGCGTCGGACAACTTGGATCGGGATTCGTCGCGAACAGCTTCGCACCTTTCAGGATCATCTGTACTGCGGCCTCCACCATTTCCAGATTGAATGTTCGCCCTTCACCGACGACGACATAGTCGGGATCGTGATCAACAATGGCAATGCCATTCTGATGCAATGCCGTCAGCAAACCGCCCTCACCGATGACAAACGCAGTCCCGGCTGGCTTCTGCTGCGCCAGAAAGCGTGCCGTCGCCATCGCGCAGGTGAAGACATGTTCCTCCTGCACTTCGATTCCCAGCCGCGCCAGCTTGGTGACGACATCCAGCCGCGTCCGTTGGCTGTTGTTGGTGAGAAATCGGAATGGAATATTTCGCTGCAGCAATTGATTGATGAACCGGTCAGCACCGGGAATCAATTTCGCACCGCGATACAAGACACCATCCATGTCGATCAAATAACCATGCTTCATCAGACAGATCCTTTCCAAAAACAACCCGATCCCTCGGGTATGGGCGATCACGTGATCGCCGCGTCGACTGTGACAACTCGTGCTGCTCGAGCGAGATCAAGATGCAGAAATCAGACGAAAACTTTGCATCATCAGGGCTCAAGATACCTTTCAGGGTTTTCGTCTGGCAGCCAGGTTTTCGGCGCCAAACACCGAAGCAGAGTTCGTGAGCGATGTGTCGTGATCGAGTTCCACGGACGATTGATTCCTTCTTACCGGTCACGAAAACGACGTTGCCTGACTGCGTCACGAACCTGAAACGCAATTCCCGCGCCGCAGTGTGTGCCATCGGAGATGGATCGGCACCGCTAAGGCCACGCTTGCGCATTCCGAAGTTTCTCGGCGACTGTGAATAAAAACACGCATGGCATTCAATCCGTGCGGTCAGCGGCCCGATGCACCGAAACGACAATGACTTGGCCAAATGTTCAGATTCGATGTCAATCGGCATTCACGAAGGTGATGACTTCGTCTTTCCACACACGAAGATCGGACAACGATTCTTCATCACTCAACAGACCGAGCACTCATTTTCCGCAGTTCTGTTGTCGGACTGTGCGAATCATTCGCAATACTAACGATCTGTTATAAAGCGGAGCATTTAACTGTGTCGGCCTCCCGAAGCATCAATGGCAAAGGCTCGATTTCGGGTGCCACTGGCGTGCGTCCTCGCACGCCAGTGGCACCCGAGACGGCAAAAACCATTATCTCAACACAAAGAAGTCGGCTGGCAGACCATGAATTGTTGGCAAATCTTTATCAACGGTTTGGCGATCAGATAAATACCAGGCCGCACTCGACCATTTCCAATCGGTTGCTCTGTTGACCAATAGTCGCCGAACCGGGTTCAGGTGAAAGTAATCAATTGCGGCCAATGTCGATTTTTCAGTATCGAGATTACGATCATATCCAGGTCCCTCTTGCCAAAATCGAAACGACATTTTGCCCGGTCGTTCTCGAACCGTAAGACGGCCGAGCAAAGGATTTTCAACCGTCTCCAAGACACGTTTGATCCGAACGGAAAACGGCTGTTTGATGGACGCCAGCAGTTGATCGATCCTGGCCGGCATCTTCGTTGGATAAACCAGTAGGTGCATCTGTTCGGGCATCAACACGAATGCAACCAGCCGAAACTGCCATCTTTGCATTGCTCGATCAATGCAACGACACAGAATCTCAAGCCAGGCATTCTCAGTGAGAAGTGGCATTTGCCGATAGCACGAGAACGTTAACTCGTGCAAGTCTCCTGGTTAATGATAGTGGTGAATCTGTTTTCGATGTTTGACCATCTTTAGCCAATTTTTGAATCACCAGGGACGACCGGCAAGGTCCAACTTGTCAGCTGGGGCAAGAAAACACAGGTCCTTCCAGGGGCCAAGACTCTGGCGAGCGAGGACGCACGCCAGTGGCACCCGAATTTGGGCACCCAAAGTCGACTCCGCTCGGTAAGCAGTCTATTTCTCTGACAATTCCTGAAACTCGTTCAACTTCAAGGTCCACAACTGTTCCAACTCTTGAACCTTGTCTGGCATGGAAGACGACAGATCTTTCGTCTCGCTGCGATCGTGCTGCAAATCGAATAACTCCCAGGGCCCTGTCGAACCCAATGAGACCAGTTTCCAGTCACCGGCTCGCACGGCACGATTTCCCTCGTGGAACCACCAGACGAAATCGCGTTTGACGCTGTCGTCTTTAGCCAGCACCGGAATCAGGCTGACACCGGCTGAAGTAGGGACAGGGCGATCGTTCCAGGTTTCGAAACGTTTGGCGCTCGCCAATTCCAGAATCGTCGGGGTGAGATCGATCACATGCCCGACGTTGTGCCGCAACTGTCCTGATTGCGCGATGCCCCGCGGCCAATGCACGATCAACGGAGTCGAGATCCCTCCTTCGTGGACCCATGATTTGTGCATGCGGAAGGGTGCGTTCGACATCGTCGACCACCCAGGCCCTAATCCGAGGAATGTCTTCGCCGATCCTGCGGGCGCGGCGGGATCATGACCATCGCCCCGAATGATTTGTTCGGCGCTGGCTCCATTATCCGACAGAAAGAAGATGACGGTGTTGTCCAGGGCGTTCATCGCGCGAACCTGATCGAGCACTCGTCCGATCTCCTGATCCATCCGATCGATCATTGCCGCATGGATCGCCATCTTCTCGGCCTGGAACCGTTTCTGTTCGTCGGTCAGATCGTTCCAGGCGACAGCTCGGCCAACCTCGCCTGGTCCGACGCGCTGGTGAAGTTCCGCTTCCGAGGGATTCCAGCGTGGCGCCGTCAGTTCCACGCGCGGCGACAGATCGCACGTGATCAGTCCCATCTCGCGCTGACGAGCGAACCGCTGAGACTTCAACTGGTCCCAGCCCGCCAAATATTTCTCTCGATATTTGGCAATATCCTCAGGTAAGGCCTGCAGCGGAAAATGAGGTGATGTGAAACACAGGTACTGAAAAAACGGTTTGCCGCCATGCTGAGCGGCATGGTCCTTCAGGCATTTGATCGAATGGTCCGCGATGGCCGTAGTCGCGTAGTAGCCAGCATTCGCTGGCACCGCTGGCAGCGGCTGATCGTCTTCGGTGTGGTTCTTCGGATTGAAATAGCGGTCGTGATCTTCCAGCGAATACGAACGATCGAATCCATTCTTCAGCGGCGCCCCATCGACGTGCCATTTGCCGGAATGGTAGGTGCGATAGCCCACTGGTTTCAGCATTTCAGGCAATAACCGTGCCCACGCCGGCCGCACGCCGCGCGAGCCGGCATCAGGAAACTTTGGCAACGCATCGCGACGAATCTGTTGCGCGTAGTAACCGGTCAGGATCGCACCGCGCGACGGCCAGCAGCGCGCCGTATTGTAGAACTGCGTGAACCGCAATCCGTTCGACGCGAGTCGATCCAGATTCGGCGTGGCAATCTCACCGCCGTAACACCCGAGGTCCGAGTACCCCAGATCATCGGCGACGATCAGCAGGACATTCGGTCGAGACGTCTCGGCTGCAGACAACGTGGCCGACAGGCAGATCAAGACGACCGCGGCACTGACACCTACAGCGCGAGAACGTTGACCACAAGGGTCCTTGAACGTCGAAATCATGGATGTTCATCCTTGCAATGGCTTCGCGAGTTGACCCAGGCATTCACGCCGATTGAACTGCGATCCTACTGAAACCTACCGCGCTTGTCGCGGTCACCGCGCGGGCCCTTTCTTGCCGGGAGGGCGAAGCTCCTGCTGAGCCGTTACTTCGATGTGCACGCCAACTTCACAACGCCAAAACTGGAGCATTTCAGTTGAACTTGTGTTCAAGTTTTCATCTGAGAGATCTCAAACGAATCATCCGATTCGTACGTCGTGCGACCGGTAGCTTGCAAGGAACTCTGTCGACGACTCCTCAATCGGGCCAACCACTTGACACACGCCGCCGTGGATAAAAAGGACACGGTCCTGTCGGAGGACCTCCAAGACCGTGGCACCCGCGCCCGTTGGATCGTGGAAGTAGGTCGGTCGTGCGTGATGCGCGGCTCAGCAGGAGCTTCACCCTCCGGGAAGAGAATACCGCGACCCTACGTTTGCTGGCTGAGCACCGTCAGCAGGTATCGCAGTTCGTCCTCGACGTCGTCTGGATTAGCGACCGTGTGGGCAATCTCGTCACGCAACAACGCTCGATAACGCTTTCGTAGTCGATGTGCTGCAACTCGAACAGCGGCTTCGGTTGATCCCAGTCGTTCGGCAGCATCGATATAACTGGCCCCGTCGCTGTCTTGCGACAGGAATGGTTGCAGGATCTCAAACTGCATCAGTTTGCCTGTGTCGGCATGCTCGTCTCGCAGGCGCTTCAACACTCGATCCAGCAGCGCCAGTGCCCACTGTCGTTCGAACAACCGCTCGGCTGTGAATAAATGCGCTGGTTCGAGCAAAAACCGCGATTCCCCCGAATCCCAATCGAAGGGGGCCGCGTCGATCGACATGATTTGCCGGTCACCGCCCCGCTTGATCGTCCGATCCTTGTCGCGTTCGTTCGACAGGAAATGTTTGACGGCAGCCAGAAGAAACGCACGAAATCGGCCACGGTCGGGGTTCACGTCACCCAAAAAGTCCTTTTCCAGCAACCGCACGAAGAATTCCTGCGTCAAATCCTGTGCTTGATGGCTGTCTCGCGATCGACGCCGGACCAGCGCATACAGTGGATACCAGTATGCGCGGCACAGGTCAGCCAAGGCGTCGCGTGACTGCGGTGACGGCTGGTCTTTCGCCTGTAAAACCAGGCTCCAGCGCGTCGTGGCGAAACGCGGGGAGGCATCATAGGACGCAGACGGTTGAGGCATAGATCGGACCCGGATTCGCTCGATCAGGAAGGGCAACGGCAATAATCCTACACTCAACCGACAGATTTCGTGTAACGTTTTGTCACGGATGCTTCTCTTGTTCATAGAGATCCATTCCAACAACCTTTCACGACGAGTGCTCCCATGGCCGACATATTGAAATGTCCGCGCTGTTCCAGTGATCTGCCGCCGGGATTCCCTGAGGGGATTTGTCCGACTTGCCTGATGCAGCAGGGTTTATCGCCCAGCACGCTTGATCATTCCAGTGGTTCACCCAGCGAGTCGAGTCGAAACCGCCACTGGATCCCGCCGACTCCAGCGGAATTGGCACCGCGGTTTCCTCAACTGGAAATCGTCGAACTCCTCGGCCAGGGCGGCATGGGCGCCGTCTACAAGGTGCGTCAAAAGGACCTTGATCGCTGGGCCGCGTTGAAAGTTCTGCCGGACGATGTTGCTCACGACCCGACCTTCTCGGAACGATTTCAGCGAGAAGCCCGGGCACTGGCGCTCCTGGGACATCAGCACATCGTCATCGTGTACGAATTCGGACAACGGGAAGGTGTCTACTTCCTGCTGATGGAATACATCGACGGTGTCACATTGCGGCAGGCGATCCGCGCCGGTCAAGTGTCCTCAAAAGACGCTCTCAGTATCGTCGCGCAGATCTGTGACGCCTTGCAGTTCGCCCACGAAGAAGGTGTCGTTCATCGTGATATCAAGCCTGAAAACATTCTGATCGACAAACGCGGTCGAGTGAAAATTGCCGACTTCGGTCTGGCCAAAATGCTAGGTCGATCAGTTGCCGTTCCGACGTTGACGGGAACGCACCAAATCATGGGAACACCCATCTACATGGCGCCGGAACAGATGGAAGGCACGCGCGGTGTGGATCATCGAGCCGACATCTTTTCACTGGGGGTCGTCTTTTACGAACTCTTGACGGGTGAATTGCCTTTAGGACGCTTCGCCCCGCCGTCGCAGAAATATCAGTTGGACGTCCGGTTGGATGAGGTCGTGTTGCGAACGCTCGAAAAAGAACCCGACCGACGTTACCAGCAAGCCAGCGAAGTCAAAAACGACGTCGAATCGATCCGCAATCAGCATCTTTCATCAATGCAAGCCGCACCATCAACGGCCGAAGCCAGATCTCGTGGCGGTCGTCGGCAACCGCCAGTCGAACGGCCGGTGCCACAGCGGCAAGGGTCACGCTTCCTGATCATCTTTGTCGTCCTGGCAATTCTGTTGATTATGTTCGCGGGAACACTGAGTGTTCCCCTGTTGGTCTACATGTGGTCAAGCGCCCGAGTGGATTCGGCAACTGTTTCCACTATGACGGAACAAGAACGCCGACGATCACTCAATCTGGCCGAACAAGCTCGATTCCAGGAATCGGTTCGACGCGAACAGATGGACCAGGAGCGACGGAAGCAATCGTTGGAACAACCTCATGATCAGAATGAAGTTGATTCAGCAATCCGTTTTGTGCGCGGTATTCCCGAACTGAACCCCTCATTCGGCCCACCTGTGATCAGCTCACAACAGCGCCAGGGCGTCAATCAGATTCTGGCGTCAATTCATCGGAAATATCTCGACGTCGAACGTCAACACACGAAGACGGAACGCTACGCCGATGGCAGTCAATTCTCCGTCGTCACTCCATTCCCCGCGCAGATTGCAGAACTCGAAAATGAGCTGTGGACCGCCATCGACGCTCAGGTCCTCGTCGCCGAACAAAAATGGCTTCGTCAAAACTTGCCGTTGTTCGCAGACTCGACCAAACCGTTTCCATCGGCTGGAGGATTGCCGCCCGTGACACCGCAGATGAGCGGGGGAATGGGAGCAATGATGATGTCGCCTGGAGGGACGATTGGAGGTACGGTCTCCTCCGACTTTCCTCAAAACATTCGATACGCTCAGTTGTTGGGATGGAAGGATCCGGGCAGTCCCATTCGGATTTTGATTGCCCGTCGCGGCACGTGGTATCATTGGTCGGTCGAGTACGAGATGAAAATGCTTCAGAACTCTGCGAACGCGTACTACCAGATCGTAAAAGATCAGGGAGAAGACCCACAATTGCCCTCCGGTCTGCAACGTTTCTGGAGCAATGACCAGCAGGTTTCCTCTGCCACGGAGAGCGAAAAATCAGCGATTGAAGGCGCTCCTGCAACAACGGACGACGTCGAAACACCCAAGCCGGCGTTCGATGAATCAAGTTCCGGTGAACAACCGACACTCACTTCGGGCAACACCCCTGGTGCCGCCCTGTCTGGTACTGAATCAATACGCCGTCCAATGTTGCCGATCCGCGACAAGTTGCAGGAACTGGACAGCATGCGGGCGGGTCAACAGACACAATGGCCTGAGGTGCAGCGCCGCATCAATGAACTGCTCTCTTCCTATCCAAAGCGGGAAGAGCAAGGTCAGATCTATTGGCAGGCGACGATGGTCTATGGGCAAAGCGATATCCATGGACACGCCGCCGAAGTCACCTACTATGCCAAGCGCGCGCTGGCCCTCGTACTCGATCCCAGTCAGCGCGGTTGGCTGTACATGTATCTGGGCAATGCCGCGGAAGCCCGCGACATCGATCCTGGCCGATACCTTCAGAATCGAGCCGAAGCCGCTCGTTGGTACATCAAAGGGTTCGCGGAACTGTCGGCCTTCGATCTACCCGATGAACCGCCGGAACTTCCCATCATTGGCAAGTTCGAAAAGAGCAAAGGCAATACGACGGAAGACATACTCGACGACATCGCGTCACAAGTGCGTCACGAAGCTCAAATGAAACGACGTCAGGAAGTGCAGACGATTCGAGACCTGATTCATCACCGCACGATTTACATCGATCGATTAAAAGACCTCTTCGGCCGAGTGCACGATCTGTACGACAAGGACGCAAACCGGGTGGAACGACTGCGACCCATCGCCACCGAGGTCTTGACCGACCCCGAGGCCGTTGAACGTCTATTGCATCTGGTCATTCCCTCGCAGGGATAGAGCTCAAAAGGACAGAAATGAGTTCCGTTGAAGATCACTATCAGCATCTGTTGGCTACTCACTACACCTGGATGAGTGGTGGATTCGATGCGAAAATCGAGGAGAATCGTCGGTTGCTCGAATCATTGGCCTTGCCCCTTCATTCGGGTGCCAGAGCACTCGATCTGGGCTGCGGTTCGGGCTTTCAGTCGTTGGCTCTCGTCGAGCTGGGTTATTCTGTCCTTGCGATCGATTCGAGCCCTCAATTGGTCGACGAATTACAACGCGTTGCCGCCGACCGATCGTTCAATGGCATTACAGCCCTCGTTGCCGATCTTCGGGATGACAACGTCTATGCCCCCCACGGCCCGTATGACCTCGCCGTCTGCATGGGAGATACCCTGGTGCATTTGCCATCGTTCGACGATGTCGCGGGGTGCCTGTCGTCGATTTATCGAAACCTGAAGTCCGATGGAACCATCGTGCTCAGTTTCCGGGATCTCACGAGCGAACTGACCGGCATCGATCGAGCGATTCCGGTCAGACTGGACGACAATCGCCTGATGGCCACGTTTCTGGAGTGCGAACCCGAACATGTGGTCGTCAACGACATGATCTTCACGCGAGACAACGGTCCGTGGGCGATGCAGAAAAGCAGCTATCGCAAACTGCGACTGGCCGTCACCAAAGTCGTTTCGTTGCTGGAATCAATCGGCTTCAGTTCCGTCGATCAATCCGCCGAACGCGGCTTTACCACCATCGTCGCGCATAAGTAGACGGACGGTACCACGTAGGGTGGCAACATGACCGTCTTCGGACGCAGTCCCACCACTCTGATGAGGACATGCGCAAGAACCAGAGAGAACAGGCCTTCACACTAACCCGTACGAATCCACTCACAGCAAGTTGCTGGCCAGTTCCGCCAGTGCAGATCGCTCGCCCTTCTCCAATGTCACATGCGCATAAATCGGCTGACCGACCATCCGATTGATCAGATAGGTCAATCCGTTCGACAGCGAATCCAGGTACGGATGATCAATCTGCTGGATGTCGCCCGTCAGCACGATTTTGGTTCCTTCGCCGGCGCGTGTGATAATCGTCTTCACCTCGTGCGGTGTCAGATTCTGAGCTTCGTCGACGATGAAGAAGACGCGTTGCAGGCTGCGGCCACGAATGTAGGCCAGCGGTGTCACTTCCAGCTTATACTTCACCAGCAGGTCATCCAGTTTCGAACGAATGTCCGATTCACCCAGATGCGAACACATCACAGCCAGATTGTCGTACAGCGGTTGCATATACGGATCGAGCTTCGCATTGATGTCGCCCGGCAGGAAACCCAGGTCTTTGTTGCTGAGCGGCACCACGGGCCGAGCCAGCAATGTCTGTCGATAGCGTGACCGGCATTCCAGTGCGGCAGCCATCGCGAGCAGCGTTTTACCCGATCCGGCTTTGCCGACGATCGTGACCAAGTTGATCGAATCGTCGAGCAGCGCACTGAGCGCGAAGGCCTGTTCAGCATTTCGCGGAGTCACTCCGGCCGCCGAGATCTTCTCGAGCCGCGAAAACATCCGCTGGTTCGCGTGATAGGTTGCCAGGACCGATTTCGAACCGTTTCGCAGAATGAAATTCTCATTGGCGACTGGTTCCTCGACCATCGGCAAGTGATCGGAATTGACGTTCCCATTGTTCGTGAAGAATTCGGAAATCAGTTCCGACGGCAGGTCGGTCAGCAGTCGTTTGCCGGTGTACAACTTTTCGAAGCTTTCGACCTTGTCGGTGTTGTAGTCCTGCGCCGGCAGGCCCATTGACTTGGCCTTCAACCGCAGATTGGTGTCCTTGGTGACTAAGATCACAGACCGCGGTTTTTCACGGTCTTGCAATGTGAGCGCGATGTCCAGAATTCGGTGATCGGGTGCATCGCTGAAGAACGCGTCTCGCAACTCGTCGCCATGATCGCCGCGCAATACCACTCGAATATTGCCCAGATCGGACCCCAGCGACGTGCCCTCTTCAGTCAGGACATCGCTGGTCAATTCATCGAGGCGACGCAGGAACGCTCGAGCCTGAAAATTGATCGCCTCGTTCCCTTTCTTGAACTTATCCAGTTCTTCCAGAACTGTGATTGGGATCGCGATGTCGTGTTCTTTGAAATTCCAGAGGCAACCCGCGTCGTGAAGAATGACATTCGTATCGAGAACAAACAGTTTCGAACGAGCGCTTGGCTGGGTTGCCGCCATCGAGTCCTCCTTGACTGTGTTTGCTCGACCGCCGAAGCGGTTCCGCCGATCACTGCACCAGTCAACTCGCTCAACAGGCAAGCCTGTGGATTCGTGATCGCCGCGGAGACGGCCGTCCTACCATCCACCGCGAAGGCTAAACTTCCAACCGAATTCGGTCAACCGAGCTTACCGCTTTTGCCGATCACTTCATCCATTTTTACGAATTGCGCATAAAACTCGTATCAAAATCGTCGAATGGTTCGACTCGAGAGTTGTCGGGTGGGACAAGCCGTCCTCGGCGCAGTCCCACCAAATCAGCCCGCAGGATCAACTCGTCACCGACGGACAAACAACCGACATTTCCGCATTGAGCGTGATGTAGTCGCGCCACTGGTCCGGCACGTTGCAATCAATGAAAATCGCACTTGTTGGACATTCAGAGGCACAAGCACAGCAGTCAATGCACTCGATCGGATCAATGAATAACATACCCTCCCCTTCGTGAAAGCAGTCACACGGGCAGACTTCGACACACAATTTGTGTTTGCATCCAAAACAAGGCTCGGTCACAACATGCGCCATCATGCATCTCCACAGAAAACCAATGAGTCTCTACGTAGATGCGGATTCCGGATCGTGACCGGACATGGAACAGAAGATTTCTGGGATTTATTCCCGTTTGTCATGCGGTCGCGGCATCGGTTTGTGTTCGGCGTTGTGTAAGAGGCCGCTGGCACGATGGAGCGAGGCGGCGCCGAATCGTTCGCGGATCTGGTCGCTGGTCTGGTCGAGTTGCCGCTGCTTCTCCAGATCTCCATCGTCGAACAGCGTCCCCTGACGTTCGTGGCCTTCTTCAAAACCACTCATGCCGACGCCCAGCAACCGAATCGACTTGTGCGATGTCGCCAGGCATGCTTCGAGCAGTTCAACGGCGACGTGCCAGATGTCGCCGGTTGTATTTGTCCGGGTCGGCAATGATTTGGAACGGACCAGGGTCTGAAAGTCGGCGAAGCGAACTTTCAGGTTTACGGTTTTTCCGCGCAGGTTTTTGCGACGCAGTCGCCAACCGACCTGTTCCGCCAGCTCGACGACCCAGGCACGCAACACTTCACGATCCTGGATGTCGACAGGAAACGTCGTTTCGTGCGACACGGACTTGGCTTCTCGGTCTGAGACCACCGTCCGATCATCAATGCCGTTCGCCAACTCCCAGATCCGACGACCATTGCTGGCAAAGTGCTGGTCCAGCGTTTCGACGGCCGACTGGCGGACCTGTCCAATCGTACGCAGACCCAGTCCCTCCATCGCGTGCTGGGTGACGCTTCCAACACCCCACAGCCGACTGATCGGTAGCGGGTCGAGAAATTCCTGCACGCGATCGCCTTCGACCACGACGAAGCCATCCGGCTTCTTCAAGTCGCTAGCGATCTTAGCCAGAAACTTGTTGGGAGCGACTCCCACCGAGGCCACCAGCCGCAGCGATTCGCGAATCTCGCGCTTGATCCGCCGACCAATTTCAACGGCGGAACCAAATAGAGATTCGCATCCGGTCACGTCCATGAACGCTTCGTCGAGCGACAATGGTTCAACCAGCGGCGTGAAGCGGTCGAGGATGGCGCGAATCTGATCCGAGACCTCGGCGTAGAAGCGCAAGCGCGGCGAGACCAGGATTGCATGCGGACACAGTCGCAGTGCCTTTGCAGTCGACATGGCACTGTGCACACCGAATTTTCGAACCGCATAGTTCGCTGCTGCAACCACACCGCGTCCTTGCGCCGTTCCACCAACAATCAACGGCTTGCCAACCAGCTCGGGACACTCACGCTCCTCGACGGAGGCATAGAACGCGTCCATATCAACATGAATGATCATCGCCACACCGCGGATTCGAAAACGGCACCGTCAGTTGAATCAAAGCCGCTGGTGACAATACCGCGCCTGCGACTCTGCCGCACAGCGAACTCGCCTGCGCTACTTCAAATCGATGCGTTCAATGGTCGGCAGGTGTCAATGACGAAATATTGGTTGCCAAATGCCACCGGGATAGAATTCCTAATCGGGTGATTTGTACCCCTTAAAAGCCACGCGCGCCAGCGGCAAGGAGACGATCGTGGTGGAGTGGGTTGATCCGTCGACAATGACGATTCCGACAACGATTCTGAAACTCGTTCCAGCCTCCGTCGCACATCAAGATCTCGTCGTGCCGATCCGGAAAGAGGGTGACGCATTGATCATCGCGATCGAGAACCCATTTGATGAAGAGGCATTGACCCGTTTGCGGTTCATCATGAATCAAGAGGTCATTCTGGTTGGCAGCACCCGTTCCAAATTGAAATGCGCGGTTTGGCGCAATTACGGTCCGCGACTGGATTGATCGCAAGATCGCAGTCTTGGCAGTCCAACCGAGTCCCCCCGGGCATTCTCGCGTCAGTCGGAAGGAAGTGGACGACGCCTGCGCACTCTATTTGCCGTAACTCGCGGCAGGCCATGGTTTGTCATTGGCAGCCAATTCTTGAATTGATTTGGCGTCCAAAACTGTGTGACCGCGAACAATGTGGACGGCGCAGTCGGGTTTCTCACGAAGAAACTCCACAATGTGTCGCGGTAAAAACTGATGGTGGTCTCCCGCGATTTCAAGTGCCTTGAGCGCGGGTGCTTTCGCCAATGTTTTCAAACCAGCTTCGCTGGGTGACGTTCGCAGTTCCAATCGTTCCAACCGAAGACATTCACTCAAGATCTTGATTCCACGATCGGTGACACCCGCACCATACAATTGCACTCGTTCGAGGTTCGGCAGTTCTTTTAATACTTGAAGTCCACGATCCGATAACGCATTCCTCAGATTCAATTCTTTAAGTGATTTGTGCTGTTTAAGCAATTCTGCCTGTTGATCCCAGCTCGGCGGCGAATTCTCACGCCACGACAGGAGAGAATTAAAAAACCAGGCACGAATCACTTGATGAGAATCATTTTCGACACCCAACAACGATGAACCTGAATGGGGTTCAACCCACAAGCAGACGAGTGGAAACGAAACCATGTACTGCCCCACCGGCTTTGAGACGTCACCAGGAGCTGTATCCCACTTCGCATTGGTTCCACGCAAAGCGACGAAAACGTTTTGATCCGTCGCATGACTGAATTCCCGCACGGAGCCATCCGCCATCAGCATCTGGGTGATTTCACGAGCCTCGCAACCGAATCCCGTCGGCCCAGTGTTCAACCCCAAGGCAACGCTGCGCCAATTGTTGGTATAGCCAAACGGCTCAAAGTGATTTCGAGCGTCGCCCACACACAACGTC
>Ga0207694_10002413_pt1 | contig 15284 bp, 12 predicted proteins | sample KBSC34metaG_FD_184353 | JGI IMG/M metagenome (GOLD analysis project Ga0207694, IMG submission 184353) | Corn rhizosphere microbial communities from Kellogg Biological Station, Michigan, USA - KBS C3-4 metaG (SPAdes) (version 2) | ecosystem: Host-associated > Plants > Roots > Rhizosphere > Soil...
AGAAATTCTATTCAGCGCGCAGCGCAGAAATAGGATCGACGGAAGCTGCGCGTCGTGCGGGGAGGAAGCTCGCCAGCAATGCAGATGCTCCTAACACTCCGGCAACGCAAACAAGCGTTGTCAAATCCCATGGTGGAGTGCCGAAGAGTAGTTTGCGCATCAGTGAGGCGGCGAGGATTGCACAACCAGTTCCGATCACGATACCTGCAAGCGCCAACACACCCGCTTCTTTAATGATGAGACGATAGACAGTGCCTCGTTGTGCGCCGAGCGCGATTCGCACTCCGATCTCGCGAGTACGTTGACTAACCGAGTAAGCAATCACGCCGTAGAGTCCGACAACGCCGAGCAGCAGCGCCACCGCCGCGAAACCTCCAACAAGCCACGTCGAGGAGCGCCGCAAGTAAACACTCTGCGCATTGTTGACCCTTGCAGTCATCGTTGTCTGATTTGAAATATTGATTCTCGAGTCGATCCGGCGTATAGCGTCGGCAACTGTTGGAATGAGCGACTCACCGGCTTGCGAAGTCCGGACCACGACTGCATAGCCGTTGTCAGGTTGTTGATTGAGGGAATAATAGTAAGCGGGCCAAATCTCCGAATCCAACGTCCCTTCGCGAATGTCGTCGACGATGCCGATGATCTCCTTGATCGATTTAGGACCGAGGTCTAAGTCGCCAAATCTCTGGCCGATTGGATCCTCACCGGGAAAAAACTTCTTCGCTAGTGTTTGATTGATGACGACCACGTGCGGCTTGCTCATATCCTCCGCGTCAGTGAACATTCGTCCGCGCAGGAGTTTCGCTTGCAGCGTGTTGAAATACTCCGAGCTCACTCCTCGTTGATTTACCTCGTTGTGTTCGCCGTTGAACGCGCGACCCTCAAACCTGATCCAGTCGGTGTTGCCATTGAATGACAAGGGCAGTACATCAGCGAGTGCAACTGACGTTACGCCCGGAAGATTTTTGACTTCCGCTACCACCTTTCGTTGCAGCGCCAGCGCGTGGCTGTCTTCTCCGTAAGGTGAAACCGGTGCTCGGACGTGCATAGTAATCAGGTGCTTTGTTTCAAAATTTGCACTTACTTGCAGCAAGCGATAAAAACTCTTGCCGAGCAGTCCTGCTCCCACCAGCAACACCATCGCCGTTGTTAATTCCAGGACCACCAGCTTGGAACCGATGCGCGTCCAGACTTTACCGGCAGTACCACGACCTTCAGCCATGCCTTCTCTAACGTCTAAGCTCGACAAGCGAAAGGCAGGCGTCAGTGAAAAGAGTGCGGCTGCAAATGCAGCAAGAGCGATGGCGAAGATGAGTACACGTGAATTCAGACCCAGATCGTTGAGGTATGGCATGCCGGACATCATGTCAGTGGGAATGAGTCCTTTTAAGATCTGCATGGCCCAATGAGAAGTAACGAGACCGGCAACACTGCCAATAACAACGATCACTAAACCCTCAATCACAAACTGGCGAATCAATCGCGCTTTCGTGGCGCCAAGCGCGCGTCGAACAGACAACTCGCGTCGACGCGTTTCCGAGCGCACGAGCAGGAGGCTGGCGACATTGATGCACGCGATTAGAAGTAGCAACGCAGCGCCACAGAGTAGTAGCAGCAGAATCGGCTTGACGTCGCCAACAATTACTTCGGATAGCGGCGCGACAAATGCGCCCTGGTTTCGATTTGAGTCCGGATATTGAGCCTCCAGGTCTCTGGCGATCCGTGTGACATCAGCGAATGCGGCTTCGGTGGATACGCCGTCTTTGAGACGTGCGATTCCATGTAGACTGTGACAACTCCGTCTCTCAAAGCACCCGCCGATCGGATTAAGTGCGATCCAGAATTCGGCATTTTCGACCGGTGCGAAATGAAAGTTCTGAGGCAGGACGCCGATGACGGTGTACTGAATGTCATCTGAGGTTATCGTCTGGCCGACTATCTCCGGTTTACCGCCAAAACGCTTTTGCCATGACGCATAGCTGAGCATCAAAGTGCGAGGCGCTTCGGGCTTGTCTTCGCCTTCAGCAAAATCGCGACCGAGCACAGGACCAACACCAAGGGTGCGAAAGAACCCGGCGGTCACGCGGGCGCTATCAATCATTTCTACGCCTCCCGGCGTGCTTATCACGTACCCGCGCTGATTGTAGACGTCCAGCGAGTCGAAAACGCCGTTGAGCTTCTTCCAGTCGAGATAGTCAGGGTATGAAATCACGCCGCGCGGTATGTCGGGCGTCGTTTCCGTTACGTAGAGCAGACGCGAAGGATCTTTATACGGCAATGGCTTGATGAGTGCGGCGTCGACGAATGCGAAGATCGCGACGCTGGCGCCGATCCCAAGCGCGACCATCGCGGTGGCGGTAACAGTGAAAGCCGGGTTCTTGCGGAGCTGTCTCAACGTGAAGCGCAGATCCTGGACCGCGCTTTCGAGGAATGGAATCGTCGCGCGATCGCGGTAAGCTTCTTTGGTTTGATCGACGCCGCCCAACTTCATAACCGCGACGCGTCTTGCTTCCTGCGGCGACATCCCGGCGTGGATGTTGTCGTCGATATGCATTTGCAGGTGGCTTTCGAGTTCCTCAGTGAGCTCGCGTTCGCGCGCGTTTTTCAGAAACAAACCTTTGAATCTCAACAACCAGGCGCGCAGTTTCATGACTGGTCCTCCACCGGGTCGAAAAACCGCGCGACGATCGCGGTGGTCTGGTTCCACTCTTTGGTTTCTCTTTCGAGTTGTTTACGTCCGGAGCGTGTGAGCTTGTAGAACTTCGCCTTACGGTTGTTTTCAGAGACGCCCCATTCGGCGGCGATCCAACCTTCCTGCTCCAGTTTCAACAGTGATGGATAAAGCGTTCCGTAATTCGGTGAGAGTCGATCTTCGCTGATCTGCTCGATACGACGGGCAATCCCGTACCCGTGAAGCGGCCCGAGCGTATCGAGCGTCTTCAGGATCATCAAGGCGAGCGTCCCCTGCCAGATTTCAGTTTTGTTTGACACCGATTATTCTCCTATGGCATGGCCATAGGAGAATACACCGGCTCATATGGGAAAACAAGAGGGAGGTAACTTTAGTAGTGATATAGTTTGATAACGCCGAAGGCGTTCGCCAATTCGAGCCCCAGGGTTCGAGCTTCGAGAACCCTGGGGACCATCACACAAAAGGCGTTCTAACTCTGAAAGGGTTCGCCTTTAATACAAACCCTTTCAGGGTTGTTCGCTTGTTTATTATCGTGATCCCAGGGTTGTCGCAAGCTCCAACCCTGGGCTGCAATTGGCGAACGCCTTCGGCGTTAGAGATTCGACTTCCAGAAATCGAGCATCAGGTGGTACAAGTGAACCTGGGCGGCTTCGTCCGAGATGCCGTGCTTGCGCATCGGGTAGGCCATCATGTCGAACCTCTTACCGGCAGCGATCAGTGCATTGATAAACGCCATCTCGTTATAAGGATGCACGTTGTCGTCGTACGTGCCGAAGACGATCAAGACACGTCCGTGTATTTGTTTTGCCAGCGGGATTAACGATGTGCTTTCGTATCCCTGCGGATTTTCCTGTGGCGTGCGCATCGCGCCTTCGGTCCATTTCGAGTCGTAGTAACGCCAGTCGACGAGTGGCGCGACTGATATACCGGCTTTGAACTCCTGCGAGCGAGTCATCAAGTTCAGTGTCATGTAGCCGCCGTAGCTCCAGCCCCACACACCAACACGCGCCGGATCGATCCAACTCTGCTTTTTCAACCAACGCGCCGCAGCCACCAGATCGGGCGTCTCTGCCTCGCCCAAACGTTTAAGGACTGTGTTTTCCAACTTCTTGCTAATGCCTGCCGCGGATCGATTATCAACCTTGACGACAACATAACCGGCCTCGAGCAATAGCTGGTTCCAAAGAGTGTCTCCCTGCCACGCGTTGATGACTTGGGGAGCCGACGCTCCGCCATAGATAAACATCACCACCGGATACTTTCGATCCCCACGGAAATTCGTAGGCTTCAGAATTTCAGCAGGCATCGGAAAGCCATCATCGGCTGGAATCGTGGTCAACTCAGGAAACTGCACGTCATACGACGCCAGCAACTCCGTGCGCGGAGTAGCGAGCGATTGAATGACTGCACCGTCACTCGCGTGCAGTCGCAACGCTGGCAGCGTACGAACGTCTGAGTATCTGTCGAGAAAATATCGCGCATCGGGCGACATCGAAATGCGATGCGTACCCGGCTCTTTCGAAACTCGCATGAACCCGGATCCATCCGGCCGGACGCGATACAACTGTCTTTCTATCGACGACTGCTCCAGCGCAGTGAAATAAATCCAACCATTCTTCTCGTCAACGCCTACGAGCGCCTGACGCACCCAGAACGCAATGCCTCCCGCACTCGCGAGCGCCCACTGTCCTTTCGTCACCTGGTTCTCGAGCGCGCCATCCATCCGGTACCGGTATAGATGCAGGTATCCATCTCGCTCCGATGGCCAAAGAAAGTGCTGGCCGTCATTGAAGAAGTAGAGATCGTCAGCCATGTTCACCCAACCGGGATCTGTCTCTGTTAGAACATGCGTAGTTTTCCCGGTCTGGCGATCGGCGAAATACAGAGACAGCTCGGTCTGAAGACGCGGCATCGTCTCCAAACTCAACCGGCTTCCATCAGGCAGCCACTTGGCGCGTACGATGTATTCGAATGGCTTGTCGGTTATCTGAACCCAGGTGGTGTTGTCGCGTCCCAGCTCGTTTATTCCGAGTCGCACGCGAGGATTCGCGCGGCCTGCTCTCGCGTAGCGCTGTCGGACAACGCGCGGTGAGAACGGAACAAAGTCGACGAAGTAGCTGAGGTCTACTTCCGATTCGTCTGACTGAAGATAAGCGATTGCTTGTGAGTCGGGAGCCCACCAGTATCCGATATCGCGGCGTCCAAAAACTTCTTCCCAGTAGACCCATGATAGCGTTCCGTTCAGCAGCGTGTCTGAACCATCGCGCGTGATCTGAGTTTCACGATTAGCATCGAGATCGAAGAAATAGAGGTTGTTGGTGCGCACATAAGCAACGCGGCGACCGTTAGGAGAAAAGCTCGCGGATGTTTCTTCCGCCGGCGTTGCAGTGAGCTTTCGGAAATGCGCAGTTTGTAATTCGAGAACAAAAACATCGCCGTTGAAAATGTACAGCGCTTGCCGGCCTGATCCCTCGAAAGCGACCGGCCACGGCAAAGTGTCCGTGTTAATTCCATCGACGGCACGTTTGAGATCCGCCAACGCGCGCGCGGCATCAACGATCGACTGTCTTTGACCGGTTGCTGGATTCAATCTTTCAAATGTTCGCGTGGCTGGCGGGCGTCGATCGTCGAGTATTACGAGAGTTCCATCATCGAGCCACGCAGTCGCGGGAACACTCGCCACTGTCCGGCCTTCCGGTCCAAAGATCCATTCAAGCGTGAGTTCTCGTTTGCCTGTCTGGCCCAGCGCGTTTGCTACACAACACGTCAGCAGCAGGAGACCGGCTATTAAGGCGCGGGCGAAATTGTGAGCCCTCATTGATTATTGTCCTCTAAAAGCAACTGTAGGGGTGGCCCTCCGTGGCCCCCGTTTTCGAAGCATGCGTGCTTCCGAAGAACGGGCGGCCACGGAGGGCCGCCCCTACAGTTCGTTCTTCACTTCGGAATTGCATTTAGCAGATCTGCCGCCGCACGAGCGTCGAGGTTCTCGAGGATGTAATACTGCTGCATGGCGGCGGTCTTGTTTCCCAACCGCGCGTAGGCCATACCGAGTCCGTGATGGCCGTTAACGTTCTTGGGCTCGATTGAGACCAGTTTTTGTAACGGCTGAATTGCCTCTTCGTAGCGTCCCTGCTTCATGTACGAATAGCCAAGCCCATAGAGCGAGAAGGCGAACTCCGGCTTCAATTCGATCGACTTCTGATATGCCGCGATCGCTTCGTCAAACTTCCCCTGATGTTGATATGCGTCGCCCAGACTCATGTACAACACGTGATGCTTCTTCTGCTTGATTGCATCCTTGTAACACGAGATGGTCTGGTCCAACTTACCCCACTCTGAGTAGTTGACGCACAAACTCACCATGGCTTCGAAATGATTCGGCTCCAGCTCGAGCGTCTTCACATACTCTTCATCAGCTTCACGAAACATTCCCACACCGTGATACGCCTCGGCCAATCTTGCGTGCGCTTTCCAGTCGCGCGGATTTTCTTCCACTTGTTGCCTCAGTGAGAAGAGGCGAGGCAGCAGGTTCTTTCTCGCTGTCGAGACGCGCAGGCGTTCTCGTGCTTCGGCGTGATCCGGTTGCAATACCAGCACCTGGTTGAGGACCTTGATGGCTTTATCATATTTGGTCGCCATCAAACAGGTGTTGCCAAGCAGATATAAAGCTTCGACATCGTTAGGACGTAGGGCCACGGCTTTTTCCAAAGGCTCGATCGCCTCTGCGAATTTGTTGTTGGCGCGCAGTGCATGTCCGAAGTCGGTAAGTATCTCAGGCGAATCAGGCTTCAGGCGATTTGCTTCTGTCAGAGCCTTGAGGAAGTTCTCTTTATCTCCTTGGTCCTCATACGAGCTGCCAAGGAAGAGATACGCCTCGGCCCAGTCAGGCTTCAGCTCAGTGGCGCGTTTCAGTGCCGCGATCGCTTCCTTATGGTTTCCGGTTTTCTGTGACGTGACGCCAAGATTGTAATGAGCCTGAGCGCTGGAGGGATCGAGCTGCACCGTCTTCGCATGCGCTTTCACGGCTGACTGCAGATCACCCATTCGTTCATAAGCAATGCCGAGTGTGATGTAGTCGTTTACCTGGTCAGGTTGTAAAGCAACGACGCGGTTAATCAGCTCCACCGCCGGCTGGAATGATCCCGCATTGACGTATTGCCCGGCGAGGTCTCGAAGGATGTCGGGATCGTTGGGGGTTAGTTGCGCCGCTTCGGAAAGAATCCGGATCGCATCGTCGTACCGGTTCAGACGAGCATAACAATCTGCGAGTGCACGATGTGCGAGCGGGATCTTTGGATTCAGGCGCAGCGCTTGTTTCAAGGCGTCGATAGCTTCATTGGTGCGGTCCATTCTCGCGTAGACGCTGGCGAGGCCAACATAGGTCATGGCCTCGTTTGGTCTTAACGGTATTGCTGCCTGGAATGCAGCGATTGCTTCGGGCCAGCGTTGAAGCTCGGCGTAGCAACTGGCGGTGTTGAACTGCGCGATGTAGGACTTCGGATCGAGTTGTAGCGCGGTCGCATATTCGCGCAATGCCTGTTCGTATTGTCCCGCCTTCTGCGCGTCGAGTCCGGCCTGGAAGCGTCTCGCTGCAGAGTCTGCCGGCTGTTGAGCCACAGCGGTTATACAAGCAAGCAGGAGAATGGCGATTGTGAGAGGGATTTTGACCATGGCAATTATCTTATACCAACGATCGGACGCGCTCGTCGCGCAAATAAAGACCGCCCCAGAGCATCACGCCGAGGATCACGGGCATGAGGACGGAACCCAACGGACCGCCAACGCGGACATGCGTAGCGACCGCGCCGCCCAGGTAGCCGGTCAAAAGGATTGCGCCGAGTACGGCCGTACGCGGGACTAAATACAGAATCGTGCAGGCGACCAGCACGACGCCGAGAGCGACAATTACACTCTCCGGATATCCGAGCTGTACCGTAGCCTCGACGACAAATGCCGGCTTCACCACTTTCATAATGCCGTCGAGAAGTAGAAACAACGCCGGCAGTGCGCTGAGGATTCGTCCAGCCCAGAGCGAGCTTTTATTCGACATCTTTTATCTCCTTTTCCAGTTGATTTATCTAATAGTCGTTTGGCGGAGCTCAAAATCGACGTTTTGATAAAACATAGTCGAGTGAAAAACGATCGTCAGCACGTGGCAGGAGAAAAACAAACAACAGCAACGCCAGCCGTGGTATCACGTGAGTATGAAACTCGTAAAGCGGTTCGTGGAGCAGATGTCCAAAAGTGACGACCGCAAGCACGAACCCCAGCGCCACCAACGCTTCGCGAACACGTAGGCCGAGTATCACGAGGGCGCCGGCTATCAGCTCGACGAAGGGGATCACCACGCCCATGGCCCAAAGCGACCAGACCGGCAGAAACGTGTCGGCAAACGGCAGAAAGTATTTGCGGGCGTGATTGAGTGGTCCGAGCTGAAAAACCTTCATCACACCGGCCATGAAGAAGATCAAACCGAGAACCAGGCGCGCAAACAGAATGGCCCAGGCGCGGTCGATTGCGGCTGTTGGTCTAGTCAGTTCCTGCTGAGTCATAATCGTCTCTCCTTTAAACGGCCGATCAGTTTAATACTGACGTTGCGTTATTGCGTACCTTCAAAGACTGAGCGAGAATTCAGGGCGAAGGCCATCCTACTAACCCGGTCCAAGGAGAACGTAATGACTTCCTTACGCTGCCTCGTGTTTTCAGTGCTCGCTCTCGCTTTAGTCCTCGCCGCGACAAAAACTGCTAACGGATGCTTAGTGTTCTGACTCATGAAAATACTTTATCTACTCGCCGCCATTCTCGGTGCGGCTCTGCCGCTCTCGCAACTCGTTCCGTTCCTCAAGACACACGGGTTGGATCTGGCGCTCTTCTTCACGTTGTTATTCAGCAACAGTGTGTCCGGTTTCTTTGGCATGGATGTTATCGTGTCTTCCGTTGTGCTCTGGATATTCGTTTTCTCCGAGGGGCGGCGACTTGGCATGAAGCATCTGTGGCTTTATGTTGTATGTAATTTGGTAGTCGGAGTTTCTTTAGCGCTGCCGCTGTTTCTGCTGTTTCGCGAACGCGCGCTCGATCTGAACACTCAACGGGGGTAATGATGAAGTATATATTTTTGATGGTTGCACTTTCTCTGTTGGCGTTAACGACCATGCCGGATCCAAAGATCTCGAACACGAATGAGCTGATCTCAGCGATGCAGAAGAAGTATGGGAAGTCGTGGTACAAGACGGCCACGTTCGTTCAGCAAACAACGAATATTGAACCCGATGGGACCTCGAAGGTTGAAACCTGGTACGAGGCGATGTCGGTGCCGGGTAGTTTGCGCATCGACTTCACACCGACAAAAGAAGGCAACGGCATCCTGTTTACCGATGGCAAAATCTTCGTTTTCAAGAACGGCAAGGTTGATACGACGCGCGCGTTCGAGCACCCGCTTCTCATTCTGGGATTCGACATCTATCGCGCGCCGGCCAGCGAGGTGACGACGAAATTGCAGGGGCTGAAGTTTGATCTATCGCAGTTCAGGGAAGACACGTGGCAAGGAAGGCCGGTCTACGTGGTCGGCGCAAAAGCCGGCGACCTGCACTCACCGCAGTTCTGGATCGATCGAGAGAATCTATATTTTGTCAGGATGCTTCGTCCCGCTGGTAAGGATGGAGCACAAACGTCGGAGACGCAGTTCAACAAGTATCAGAAACTCGGCGGCGGCTGGATGGCGCCTGAAGTGATCTTCATGGTCGATGGCAAGGTGGTGACAACCGAAACGTATTCCGAGATGCGCGCCGACGTTAAGCTCGACCCGAAACTCTTCGATCCGCAATCCTGGACCACCGTACACTGGAAGGAGTGATCCAGATCTAAAAGACTTCTTTGATTGTTATTTGAAAGTTCTCAAATTAAGGATATAGGTATTGACGTGGATTATGGGTGAGCGTATAAGTCGATCATCAGTTACGTAAACAACAATTTCACAGTTTCTCATTTAGTCGTCAATTCTCGCTGTTGACGAAGCCAAACCTCAAGCGAAAGGTCGGACATTTCAAATGCAACGGTTCACTTATATCTTGGTGGCGTTGGTATTAGTCACCCTGGGTCTCTCATTCGTTAGGCGCATCCAGACTTTCGCAACCGCTTACGTTGCGGATCAAACGAACACCAAGCCTGACAAATTCCAGGAAGCTAAACGTCACTTTCCCACAGCAGTTTATGATGAGCCAGATTTGGCGGACGTAAAGAAAAACGAGGCGAAGAAAGAAAAGCAAAAACGATATAACAATTTTAAATTGGTTTCCATTACGCCAGAGGCTTGGAATGTTGAAACGTTAATTACGTCCGATAGTCTGTTCGCTTTCCCCGCACTCCCAGTGGCTCAAAGTGATCTTATCTTCACTGGAACCGTGGAAAGTGCAACGGCGCATTTATCTGAAAACAAGAAGAGTGTTTTCTCGGAATTTACTATAGCAGTCGATTCTGTACACAAAGCGACCAATCACTCTGTAACTCCCGGTTCTGTCCTCACGATCGACAGGCTAGGCGGCCATGTCAGGTACCCAAGCGGCCAGGAAGTACTATATCGGTTTTACGGAGCGAACATGCCCAAGGCGGGTGCGCGTTACTTGTTCTTCATCAATTCCAGGAACAAACAAGACTACAACATCCTGACCGCCTACGATTTAACGGGTGGAATAGTTGTACCGCTTGACGTGTCGGCGCAATTCGAAACTCTTGAAGGGATAAGCGAAGAAGATCTTCTTAAAAAGCTACGCGCCCAGCTCCTCAACGCCTCTAACTGAAGAAACCTTATGCCAGAAGCATCAAAACATCGATTCCTCCAATCAGGATTGCTAATCCTTTGGATAGCGTTAGTTGTATCAGAGACGACAGTACCAGCGGGATCTCAGGTATGTATTCCGCCGTTGGTAACTCCTGGCTACATGAATCCAATTACTATTACACATGGATCATGGCGACCTGCTATTGGCGACGTGATAGTCAAGATTGATAGTCAATTTAATTCTCTATTTGCAAATGATTCCTCATATCGCATCGAGGAAGGGCATCGAAAATGGAACAACTCGTCAATTTGTGCCGGCGTCAATTTTGTTGACTTTGAAGTTATTATCTTCAATGCTGAAGACTACAATCATGATGCACCCTTTGGTCACGTGAATTGGTTAGTCGACGACCCTGGAACTGGCGATAACGGCCTGACGTTTTCTCACATCGGCTTTGCTGGAAGGGTCGAGTCAGCAACCATAAAAATAAGACCCGACCTCGCCTGGAGTAGTTCGAGTAATCCTATCTATTTCAACTATCTTGGCAGCCATGAGATTGGACACACGTTTAACTTAAAAGATTGTCAATCGACTACGAATCCTGCATGTCCAACAGGTGGATTAACCATTATGAGTGGTCATACGAATACCGCTTTTGACGCTCAAGGGCCGACCGGCTGTGATTTGAATGCGGTGAGGAATATCTACTGTCCTCCAACGCCAACACCAACACCAACCCCAACACCAACTCCAGACTGGCCGTGGCCTGATCCTTACCCACCTACAGATCCTGAAACATGTGAAAATGGGGGCTGGTACTGGAATTTTTCGAATAGCACTTGCAATCCGGATCCCGCCGACGCAACGTGCGGCAGCACTCGCTGCGCCCCGTACGTAATACCATTGGATGGTGGCGATTGTAATAGCGCCGATGATTATTGTGCGTTCCCTTATGGTTGTCCTCCAGGAACGGTTGATGGCGGGAGAGGCTGCTGTTGTTTTCCAACGCCAGTTCTGATTGATGTGGCTGGCAACGGCTTTTCTTTAACAGACGCGTATAACGGAGTCATGTTTGATATGGGAGGCGATGGCAAAAAAGAGCCTGTTGCGTGGACAACCATTGACAATGATGACGCGTGGCTGGTCCTGGACAGAAACGGAAACGGACAAATTGATAGCGCTAAAGAGATGTTTGGTAACTTCACCGATCAACCACACGCAACGACGAGGCTAAATGGTTTCGTTGCTCTTGCCGAGTTTGATCAAAGCGATAACGGAGGCAATGGTGACGGAAAGATAACCGGGGCCGATTCAGTCTTCGCGAATTTGAAGTTATGGCAGGACAAGAATCGGAATGGCGTCTCCGAGCAAGGGGAATTGCACACACTCAACGCTCTTAACATTGCCGCGTTGGAGTTGGACTACAAAGAATCGAAGAAGAGTGACGCCAACGGTAATCGATTCAGTTATCGAGCGAAGGTAAAGGACGCACAAGGCAATCAAATAGGACGTTGGGCTTGGGATGTGACGTTGAGTGCGAATCCTCCTCGAAGACCCTGGATCCCTGGCAACTAACAGCGCCAAGCTTAAGTCGATTCAGAAAAGCGAAGTTTTGGCAAAGCGGCTTGTAGCTCACGAGTTCCGGCTTCAGTGATCCTGGATCCCGAAATCAACAGCGTTTCCAGGTTCGATAGCTGCTTGAGGTGAGGCACTCCGGCGTCAGTGACTTGTGTTTGAAACAGACTGAGCTTCTTGAGATGTTTCATCTTCGTTAGGTTCGCGAGCCCGACGTCTGTAACTTTGGTCCCACCGATCAGCAGAGTTTGCAGGTGCGTTAGGTTGCGAAGGTAAGCAAGCCCTCTGTCAGTCAACTCCGAACGAAACAAATTAAGCATCTCGAGCTTTGTCAGGTTCTTCAAGTTGGCGACACCGGCGTCGCCAACATGCGTGAGACGTAGATCGAGAACGCGAAGCTCTTTGAGATTCTTTAGGATAATCAGATCTGCGTCGGTGACTTTGGTTCCGTGTAAGTCGACTTTGATGATCGGTCGCTCCTTCTTCGTTTCATCAAACTCAACCGTCCCTCCCAGCCGCTGCACTTCGGCAACAACTTTATCGCGAGCCGACTCCCTTGCGTTGATCGTAGAGTTACAACAGAAAAGAAGAACTGCGGCGAGTAGAGAAATAGTCTTCATCATGTCGGAATCTCCAGCTTCTCGGATCCAATTTTTGCGACTGTCTAACGTACAAACACCGTCACACGATTTTTGTGGCAGCAATCACTAGCGCTGCCAGTAGTCCGGCGATTCTTTCATGTTCGGATCGGGTCGTTCCATCCAACGCTCGGGATGGAGCAATTCGATGAAACCGAATTGTTCGTATAAGCCGTGGGCGTCCTTGGTTGCTAAAACCCAGCGGCGAAATCCCTGTAGCTTGGGATGAGCGATGATGATCTCCATCAGCCATTTTGATAACCCGCGGCCGCGGTGTTCCGGCACGATGAACACATCGGCCACCCACGCGAAGGTGCCATAGTCTGTCACGATTCGCGCGAATCCCACCTGCTGGTCCCCGTGGTACAAGCCAAACGACATTGAGTTTTCGATCGAGCGTACGATCACCTCGCGCGCCCTACCCTTTCCCCAGTAAGAATAATTGCTGATGAAGTCGTGAATTAGGTCTATGTTGAGGCGGGAACGATCCGTGCTGATAGTGTAATCATCGCGTTCCCAAAGCTCTGCGGCTGAATTGTCGAACATGCGAACAACACTATCATGGTTGCATACTGAAGATGTAGCCTAAGGGGATTGCGGCGGCGGACCAAACTCTGAAAGCGCTTGTAATACCTTTCTAGCATTTGACTCGTCAGGTCGCACCCAAATATCCATATCTTTAGTCGCACGTACATGCCCGTGCGCTGCCAGAGCATGAGCGCCAACGATCAGGTATTCAACGTTGTGCACGTTTGAAGGCGAGTAACAGTTCTTTGAAGTCTCGGTTCACTTGTTGAAGGGTTGTTCCAAGCTAAACAAATCTGGGTCAAAGTCCACACAGCTTCCATCCGCTCTTCAGGAGAAGCCATAGACCAGTCGTCGTCGGACGGCTCCGGCAAACCGTTCCGACTGACTCTGATTGTGATTTGATCGTTGCTCGAATCCTCGGACATGCGAGAAATTATAGCATGCACTAAATTCTGACATCGTAATAGACCAAGCGCAAATTCCTGAGCTACCCAACGTCTAACTACAAACGAGCACAAAGCATTGATTGAGATCGGCTCGATATAGTGATCAACCAATTAGCGGACCTGACGGCGAGGTGCTAGCGAAGATGTGAATTAGTTCCTGGACCTCTTCAACTGGATTCTATTGCTGCCATTTAGGCAAAGATCGAGCCATCTGAATCAGACCCCTACCTACTCATTTCGCAGCGCTGTCGTCGGATCCAAGCCCGCTGCCCGGAGCGCGGGGAGCCACGAGGCCAGGAATGCGATGACCAGGAATAGCAGTGCGACAGCGCCGAACGTTACGGGGTCGGTGGGTTTGACTTCCACCAACATGCTCGCCAGGACGCGCGTGAAGCCAAAGGACGCGACCAGACCGATCACGATTCCAATCACGCTCAGCGATATTCCCTTGCCTACCATCAAACGGAAGATGCGTGATGGCGCGGCGCCTAAAGCCATGCGCACGCCAATCTCTGCGGTGCGTTGACGGACGGAAGTAGCAAGTACGCCGTACAGACCAACACCTGCGAGCAACGCTGCGATCGTCGAGAAGACTCCGATCAGCAACAACGAAAAGCGTGTCTGCGCCTGGGCCTGGACCACGAGCGCGTCCATCGGTTGCATCTGGTTGATGAAGGTTTCTTTACCCGCTTTGCGCACGACTTCGCGCACCGAGCCGGCCAGCGCCCCAGGATCGCCATCCGTCCGCAAAGCCCACCACGACGCCGCTCCGTGGTTCACATATCCGTCGGTGATGTAAATCTGCTCGCGTCCCTGCTCGACCAGCGACGTGTTGCGCTGATGGGCCACCACGCCAATGATCTCTCCCCACTGAGCCTCCGGCGTGCGAACGCGAAACAGTATTCGCTTGCCCACCGCAGATTCGTTGGGAAACGCTTTCGCCGCGAGTGACTGATCGACTATGAGTAGATTCCGATCGGGCGCGCTGTCTTCCGGTGTAAATGTGCGTCCGGCCAGAAGCGTCATGCCCATCGCTTCGAAATAGCCGGGCAGAACGATCTGAAGATCTGCAGCCTGAAACTTACTCGGATCGTTTTGCGCTTCAGCTCCACCCCAACGCACCGGACTAAACCCGCCCGCGAGCGGCAATGGATTCGACGCTGTAACACCGTTCACACCCGGAAGCGCGTCGAGCTGCTCGCGAAGCTGGCGCTTGAACGTCTCACGCTCCTGAGGTGTGGCGCCCGTTTGCCCGAGAAGTTGAAACGTCAGCAATCCACGTGGATCAAAGCCCAGATTCACACGCTGAATATTGAGGAACGTGCGAAACATCAAACCCGATCCAATCAACAGTACAAATGCAAGCGCAACTTCGACCACCACCACAGCATTACGCAGACCCGCAGCGCCGAGTGCGCCAGTCCTCCCGGCTGCGCGTAACGTGTCCATGAGGTTTGGTTTTGCGGTGCGAAGCGCAGGAATCATTCCGAAGAGCACAGCAGACAGCAGTCCGGCCAAAACCGAGAACGCCAACACCTGCATATCAATCCCGATCGCGTTCAAGCGCGGCAGATTCTCCGGCGCGATGGCGAGCAGTTGGCGAATACCTAAATACGCAAGCCCGACG
>Ga0207694_10002416_pt1 | contig 15277 bp, 8 predicted proteins | sample KBSC34metaG_FD_184353 | JGI IMG/M metagenome (GOLD analysis project Ga0207694, IMG submission 184353) | Corn rhizosphere microbial communities from Kellogg Biological Station, Michigan, USA - KBS C3-4 metaG (SPAdes) (version 2) | ecosystem: Host-associated > Plants > Roots > Rhizosphere > Soil...
GAAGTCATGCACGAAGGACGACTGCCGGAACCGGACTTCGGTCTTCGCCGGGTGCACGTTGACGTCGACCTCATGCGGCGGCATCTCGAGAAAGAGCAATACAACAGGGAACGACGTAGGCGGGATGATGTTGCGGTAGGCCTCATTGAGCGCGTGCAGAACGACGCGGTCGCGCACCAGGCGCTGGTTGACGAAGACGTAGATGGAGTTGCGGTTGAGCTTCTGCAACTCCGGCTTGGAGACGAAGCCGGAGATGCGCAGCGCGCCCGGCTCCGGCGGTGTGTAGTCGGGCTCGCGCTTCCAGGGCGGCGGCTCGGGGATACCGGCGCGGGCGAAGTCAGTCTCTGCCGTGGTGGGCAGCATTAACGCGGCGGTCTCGCGGCCGAAGATCTGGTAGAAGCGGTCGCCTGCGGACGCGACGCTTGGCGCGGTGAGCAGCGCCTGCGTGGAGGAGTGCAGTTCAAAGTGGCGATCGGAATGGGCGAGCGCATAGTGTGTGACTAAGGCGGCGATGTGCGCAAGCTCGGTCTGCTCGGACTTAAGAAATTTGCGACGCGCAGGTGTGTTGTAGAAGAGGTCGCGCACTGCGATAGTCGCGCCGGTCGGCATGCCGGCATCTTCTACGCGGATGATCTTGCCGCCGGCGATCTCGACGGTTGTGCCAGCCGGATCTTCTTCCGCGCGTGTTTCGAGCGTCAGGCGCGAGACGCTGGCGATGGAGGGCAAAGCCTCTCCGCGAAACCCCAAAGTCCGCACGCCGAGCAGGTCGTCCGAGGTACGCAGCTTCGAGGTGGCGTGACGCTCAAAGGCGAGCAGCGCGTCGTCACGCACCATGCCATGACCGTTGTCTACGATGCGGATGAGCTTGCGGCCGCCACCTTCCACCTCAATGCGAATGCGGGTAGCGCCGGCATCGAGCGAATTTTCGAGCAGCTCCTTTACGACAGACGCAGGGCGCTCCACCACTTCGCCGGCGGCGATCTGGTTGGCCACCTGGTCGGAGAGTACTCGGATGCGCCCCATGGCTCGATTCTAGGCCGCGAGACGGGGAGGAAAACGCGGACGGAATCGGGCTACTTGGAACCTGATGCAGGTGCCGGGTTGGAGAAGTCGACCTTGGGGGCCTCGCGCGAGCTCTGGTCGGCGGAGTAGTAGACGTTCTTCACGTGGTAGCCGGACATGTTGGCCCAGATGCTGTTGGGGAATTGCTGGATGTAAACGTTGTAGTCGTTGACGGCCGCGTTGTAGCGCGTGCGCGCGACGGCGATGCGGTTCTCCGTGCCCGCAAGCTCGTCCGACAGGCGCATGAATTGATCATTGCTCTTGAGCTGCGGATAGTTCTCCTGCATGCGCATCAGGGGCAGCAGCGCAACATTGAGGCGGTCGTTGGCAGCGAGCTTCTCATCCGGCGACTGCGCCTGCAATAGGCCGCTGCGCGCCTTGGCGATGTTGTCCAGAACAGTCTCTTCGACGTTGGCGTAGCCCTTCACAGTCGCGACGAGGTTGGGTATGAGGTCGGCACGGCGTTGCAGGTCTACGTCGATGTTGGAGAAGGACTGCGTGACCGCCTGGTCCTTGACCACGATCGTGTTCTTGGTGGAGACACAACTGCCCAGCGTCAGCGCGATCACCAATCCGATTACACCCAGCACTGCCCAAACTGCTTTCATCGTCGCTCCGTTTTCCCGGCGTTCACGCCGCTTGCAGCAGATACGTCAGTTCCCTTTTGCCTGTTCCATAACCACTATCTCAGAAATCACCACTGGCGCCGCCGCCGCCAGAGCCGCCGCCAAAGCCGACTCCTCCATCACCACCGCCACCACCGAATCCACCGCCGCCACCGCCTTCGCCCCAGCCTCCTCCGCCTCGGCCACCACCACCACCGCCGCCGAGCATGTTGAGGAGGAAAAAGAACAGTAGTCCGGCATGGCCGCTGCGGATGAGCGCGCCCAGCACGAAGATAACGATGACCGCAAAAATCAGTACCGGGATGGGACTGATGTGGACTTGGGCCTGCGGCTGCCTGTCGAAGGGCTGACCTTGTGGAACACGGCTGGTGTCCAGCGTGACCCCGGCGTCGGCAGCGATGTCCTGCGCCAGCTCGCTGACGGCAGTGGTGATGGCCTGATCGTAGTTGCCGCTATGCAGATACGGCTGCATGTCGCGACCGATGTCGCCGACCTTGGCATCGTTCAGAATGCCTTCGAGTCCGTAGCCCACCTCGAAGCGATATTTGCGCGGGTTGAGCGAGATGATGAGCAGCAGGCCGCGGTCCGTAGCCTTGTCTCCCACCTTCCATTTGTCCTCAAGCGCGGTGGCAAATTGCTCGATGCTGGGCTGTGCGCCGGATTTATCGGCGTCAATCGATTTGAGGGTGACGACCTCAATACGCGCGTTGGCCTTGAGGTTGAGCTGCGTCAGCAGGTCCTCAATGCTGGCGGAGGTTTGCGGCGAAAGAATGCCGGCAAAATCTTCAACGTGCGAGTCGGGATGCGCAGGTAGCCCTTCCACCGTATCCGCGCGCAGACCGCAGGAGAGTGCCAGGAGAACCACACAGCAGAGCCATCGCAACGAGCGCAGCATCGCAACTGATTCTACGCTTTGGAGGAGGCGAGTGTTCCGAATGATGGCAAAGCAAAAGGAGGGCGCGTTGGCCCTCCCTCGCATCTTCAGTTCTTGTCTTAATTAGTGCGCGGCGCTGGCCGAGGTCGCATTTGGTCGCTGGGGACGCGGCAGAGGAACTCCGGCTTCGTTGGCTGTCTTGGCGATGAGCCCAAGATGTTCCCTCATTACGCCCAAGTCCTTCAGCACCTCAGACTGCAACTCTGACTCGACCGCTATCGACGACTCCATGCGGAAGTCGTGCGCTTGCTGCCAGTGGGCCTTCGCAACATAAGTGAGGTATTCGGTATCGAAATCCTTGCCGCTCAGGCCATTCAACTTGTCGTACTCGGCCTGGTCTTCCTTGCTCAGCTTTTTCGGGACCATCACGCCCATGGAGTCCGCGACGTTGCCGAGGTCCTTGCCCATCTGGGTATGGTCATCTACCATCTTCTGGCCCAGTTCCTTTACCTGTGGACCGCCCTTTGCTGCAGCCAGCGCGCCCAGCTTCACATCGCCAAGGCTCGCCTCCACGGCTGTACGCACAAACTGCTTATCGAGGATGGCCTGGCCGTTCTGTCCGGGCGCACCCAGCGAGTCACGCATGGATGTTGTCTGGGTACCCTGCGCGTTTGCGTTCTGCGGCGACACCGACTGCGGCCCCGGGGCCTGCATAGTATTGTTCTGGTCCATCTGAGTTACGCCCATACGAGGCATCATTGCCGCCGCACCCACCACCAGCACTGCTCCCACTGCCTTGATCTTCATTTGGCCTTGACCTCGATTTTTTCTTAGCTCCAGCGCCGAGCAAACCTCTTCTCGCCGCTGCCTTTTTAGTTAGGTGCCGGTCTTTGCTGTCTGGCTGCCTCTGCTTTATGGCCTGATACCCGGCACTCCTTTTCTGGAGCGTTATCCTATGCCTAACGCGCGAGAACGTGCAACTACTGTTGTGCGGATGCTCTTACGCCGGTAATCGCGCAGCAAACATTTGGCACCAAACAGGACACAAATGCCCCAGAACAGCCCCCGTGCAGCATCTGCGCCCAGCGCGCGCCGCGAGCCCACTCCCACTACCCTCCACGGCATTACCTTGCAGGATGACTTCCGATGGATGCGCGAGAAGGAGTCGCCGGAGGTGCTGGCCTACCTGAATGCAGAGAACGCGTGGACTGACGCGGCAATGGCGCCCACGGCGGAGCTGCAGAAGGCGCTTTATGACGAGATGCTCTCGCACATCAAGGAGACGGACGAGAGCGTGCCCTACCGCATGGGCGCCTGGTTCTACTCCACGCGCACGGTGGAAGGAAGCCAGTATGCGATCCACGCCCGGCGAGCGGCGACAGAGGCCGACCCGAATTCACCACTTGATCCGGCGCAGCCCGAGCAGGTGATCCTGGATGTAAACCAGCTGGCCGCGGGCAAGGCGTTTATGGCGGTAGGATCTCTTGCGGTCTCGCCAGACGGCCACCTACTGGCTTACACCACGGACCAGACCGGCTTCCGCCAGTACACGCTGCACCTCCGCGACCTGCGGACGATGACGGACCTGCCGGACATGGCAGAGCGCGTAGGCTCACTCGCCTGGGCGGCGGATTCGCGCACACTGTTCTACGCGACCGAGGATGAGACGACCAAGCGGCAGGACCGCATCTGGCGACATACATTGGGAGCCCCGGCGACTGACGACGCCTTGGTGCTGCATGAGGAGGATGAGCGATTCAATATCGGCATCGGACGCACGCGCGACGGCCAGTACCTGATAATCGAAGCCGGGAGCCATACGACAAACGAGTATCGCTTCCTCTCCACGGCCGATCCCACCGGCGAATTTCGCATGATCGCGCCGCGCATCGATGACCAGGAGTACTACCCTTCGCATCGCGACGGCGTCTTCTTTATCCGGACGAACGATGTGGGGAAGAACTTCCGCGTCGTTACCGCACCGGTCGCCAGCCCTGACCGCGACCACTGGACCGAACTCATCCCGCTTGATCCTGTCCACCCCCTCGAAGATTTAGACCTCTTCCAGACCTTCGCCGTCGCCACGCGCCTCAAACTCGGCCTGCCTACGCTGGAGGTGCTGCGCTTCAGTACAGCAAACGCAACACCAGCCTTTGAAGCCCCGGTTGAGATCAGTTTCCCTGAACCTGCATACACGGCGTCGCCGCACGTCAACCGTATCTTCAACGCTGATACGTGGCGCTATAGCTATCAATCGCTGGTGTCGCCGGCGTCGGTGTATGCCTACAACATCTCCCGTGCACATTACGACGTCCCCATCGGCGAATCCAAACTGCTGAAGCAGCAGGAGGTGCCGGGCGGCTTCGATCCCGCGCAGTACGCCTCAGAGCGCATCTGGATTGATGCGCCGCTGGGCGACGCACAGGGCGCACACGTCGACAATCCCGCAGCACCAGATCCCGCAAAGACGATCCCTGTTCCCGTCTCCATCGTCTATCGCCGCGACAAATTCAGTCGAGACGCGAAGAACCCGCTTTATGTCTACGGCTACGGTTCGTATGGTTACCCGCTGCCATTGGGTTTCTCCCCGTCTCGGCTTTCGCTGCTGGACCGCGGCGTGGTGATGGCCTACGCGCACATACGCGGCGGCGGCGACCTGGGTGATGCGTGGCACGATGGCGGTAAGATGGCCGCCAAGCGCAATACATTTACGGACTTCATAGCAGCGACAGAAGCGCTGACCGCGCGTGGCTATGGCGATCCGAAGCGCGTGGCCATCGAAGGCGGTTCCGCCGGCGGCTTGCTGATGGGAGCGGTGGTGAACCTAGCTGCGCAGGCAGGCAAGCCGCAGCTCTTTCGTGTGGTGCTCTCTCATGTACCCTTCGTGGACATCATGAACACTATGCTGGACGCATCCCTGCCGCTGACTGTTGCTGAATACGAAGAGTGGGGTAATCCCAACGAACCGGTGGCGTTCAAATATATGCTCAGCTATTCGCCTTACGACAATCTCGAAGTGCTGGCAGGTAAGCCCACGCCGGCGATGCTGGTGAAGACCAGCCTCAATGACTCGCAGGTGATGTACTGGGAGCCGGCGAAGTACGTCGCGAAGCTGCGCACCATCAAAAAAGATGTGACGCCGCTGCTGCTGCACATCAACATGGATGCCGGGCACGGCGGCGCCTCCGGCCGCTACGACTACCTGAAAGAGATCGCCTTTGACTATGCGTTTCTGCTGACTCAGCTTGAAGTGGAGAAAGTCTCGTAAGAGCGATCAGCCTGCCGTGGTCTCTTCTTCAACCTTGTCGCCTTCGCCCGGCGCAAGAAACAAGTTCGTCTCCAAGCCATGCTGGCGAGTGTAGAGATCGTAATACCTGCCGCCAAGCTGATAGAGCGACTCGTGTGTGCCGCGCTCTAAAATCAACCCGCCTTCGATAACCAGGATCTGGTCCGCGCGCCGAATGGTCGAGAGCCGGTGCGCGATAACGAAGGTCGTGCGGCCCTTCATCAGGAAGTTGAGGCCAGCCTGGATCATCGCCTCAGACTCGGAATCGAGCGAGCTGGTGGCCTCGTCCAGGATTAAGATGCGCGGGTCAGCAAGAATGGCGCGCGCGATGGAGATGCGCTGGCGCTGGCCACCGGAGAGTTTGACGCCGCGCTCGCCAACGATAGTGTCATAGCCCTCGGCGAACTTCTCCGCAAACTCGTCCACTCGTGCGATGCTGCAGGCTTCCATCAGCTGCTCCTCCGTCGCATCCGGGCGCGAGAATCGTACGTTCTCACGAATGCTGCCGTCGAAAAGAAAAGTCTCCTGTAGCACGACGCCGAGTTTCTCACGGTAGCTGGAGAGCCGCACCGTGGAGAGGTCGACGCCATCCACCAGCACGCGGCCCTGGGTTGCAGTATGGAACGCACAGATCAGGCTGATGATGGTCGACTTGCCGGAACCGGAGGAGCCGACCAGCGCCGTCACTGTTCCGGGCTTGGACTCAAAGCTGATGCCGTGCAGCACCGGCTTGTCCTTCTCGTACTCGAAGACCAAATCCTCAAACTTCACATCGCCGCGGATCGTCCCAAGCTCAACGGTCCGATCCGGTGATGCATCCTCTTCCAGCTCCGCCATCACTTCATGCGTGCGGTCGAGTCCGGCCAGGGCTTCGGTGAGTTGCGTCCCGATATTCACGAGCTGTGCGATCGGCGCGATCATGAATGCTAGCAGCGTGGTGTATTCAACGTATCCACCCACGTCGAGCCGCCCGCCCGCTGTCTCATGCGCTCCCATGTACATGATCAGGCCGCCCACTACGCCCAGTACCATCGTGGAGGAAAGCGTCATCAGGCTTTGCGCGCGCAGCGAACTGATCACATTCTTCAGCAGGCGAAGCACGCCGGCGGCGAATACGCTGGCCTCACTCTCCTCGGCGTGATATCCCTTCACCACGCGGACGCCGCCCAGCGATTCGGTAAGGCGGCCCGTAACCTCGGCGTTGATCTTCGCGCGCTCCCGGAAGATGGGACGGATGGTGCGAAACGCCTTCTGCAGAATCACACCAAACACCAGCATGATGGCGAAAGTCAGCAGCGTCATCCGGGCATTGATGTAAATCATCACTACAAAGGCACCCACCGCGGTCAGCACACCGCCTACAAAATCCAGCAGCCCCGTTCCGACCAGGTTGCGCACGCCCTCCACGTCGGTCATGATGCGCGCCACCAGCGTGCCCGTGCGGTTTTCGTCATAGAACGCGACTGGAAGCCGCCCGATATGCGCCTGTACTTGGCGGCGCAACTCGGAGATCAGCTTCTGTCCTTCTGTAGAGAGCAGCTGAGTCAGGGCATAGGACGTGAGCCCCTGAACAAACGTCGCAGTCGCCACGGCGCCGATGATTCTCGGCAGCAGCGACATATCGTGCCCAATCATGACGCGGGTGATGAAAGGCCGAGACATGACGGGCAGTACAAAACTGCAAGCGCGATTGACGATCATCAGCAAAAAGCTGATCGAGATGAGCCCCATCCGGGGCTTCATCAGCGCCCATACTTCCGGCAACACTTTTTTCAGAGGAGGCTTGGGGCGCTTTGCGGTCAAGTCCGCACTAACGGCCCGCCCAACGCCGCGGCTGCCGCGGTCTGCCCCGTGCATGCCACCGCCTACACCCATGCCGCCTGTTCTGAACGATGAACCCATTGTCTCAGTCTACGCTGGAGCGCCCTGTGTTTATGGGATGCGAAGGACTGCAGTTCGGACGCGGCAAATTCGCATTCGGAGGCAGAATTTATGCTGCCCGGCGCGCTTTACGCGCCGCGATGAAGGACCGCACGCATAGCACGACGAAGATTAGGCAGATCGCCGCCATGGCTGCCTGCGATTCGACCGCCGCAGGATGTGCCAGCGGACCAGCGTTCGCGGCTAGAGTTTCCTTGATCGCCATGATGCCGGCGCCCAGAAATCCCACCAAGCCCAAGGTAACTGCTACATGCATCCAGAGCGCACGCTGCGCGCCGCCTTTGCGCATAGCAAACACGCCACACCAGGCAAGGGCCAGCCCAAAGTAGGTCGGGATCAGTGCCGTAGGATGCTGGTTGCCCGTTGCGATGAAGCCCCATGCGCCCAGAAGAATCAGGATCACGCCAAAAACAATCGAAACCTTTGCCATTGCGTTCTCACTTTCTAGATAGAACTCTACTGTTGTGCGCAGCTATGCCGCTGCCGCGCTCTTGATCTTTGCCAGCACCTCGGCGGGCGTCCATTCATTGGTGGGATACCATGCATGAATCTTGCCATCTTTGCCGATCACCGCCGTGGACAGGGAGTGATTGAGAGAGCCGGAATCACCGGGCGTAACGCCAAGGTCGAAGAACTGCTCCATCGCGCTCAACTGATCTGCTGGCGCAGCAGCGAACTCCCAATGCGCGAATTCTTTCGTATCTTCACCGTTGTAAATCTTGCCGTAATTCCTGAGGATCACTGGCGTATCAAACTTCGGATCGAAGCTGATGCTCAGCAGATGAGTCGACTTGTAAAGCGCCGGCTCGGCCTTCAACTGCTGGTCAATCTGCGCGAAGTTTTTGTTCATGCGCGGGCAGTAGTCCTCCAGCGGGCATCGCGTATAGATAAAGGTCAGCAGCACCACCTTGCCCTTGAACTGTGCGAGGTGCACCGTGCGTCCATCCTGGTCGATGAGCTTGAAATCCGGCACGGCGTCGCCTGCCTGCGGCACATGGTATTCAACGGGGGGCTTGTAGTCGGGTTTGGCCTGCGCGCCGACGACGATCTGGTCCAGCTTAGGGTCTTCATACCCGCCATCAATCTTGTGTACCAGCAGCGTAGCGGCGATGATGTCGCCGGGATGCAATTCGCCCGCGATGCTGGTGTCCTTGAGCGGATAGCTCATCGTCATGGCTTCCATAAATCCCGGCACCGCATCGTGATTCAGTATGATTGTTCCGCGCTTCGCGTCGACGCTGACCACCTTGCCGTGGATGGGGAAGCTCTTGATCTCACCCGGGGCGGATTGCACCACACTCGCATTCTCCGCAGTGCGGTTTTGTCGCTTACAGCCCGCTGTCAGAACCAGCCCTAGTGCGATGGCCGCGACTGGCCGCAACGCTCTGCTGGGAAAACATTCCATAACTTCATGATACTTTGCGGTGCGCTTTCACATTTTCTGGTGGTATCCGGCGGCTGCTCCTGAAGACTCTTTTTCCGCGACGGTGCAGCGTATAAATGGCCTATGGACCCGCTCGCCGCGCTGCCTCAGCCAGTTACGGATGCCCTGGCCCGCGGATGGACAGTCCTTACCGGCAACCAACGCGCGGCGCGGACCTTGCGCAGCAGCTTTGATCGTCGGCAGCTAGCTCTTGGCATTACGCACTGGCAGCCGCCGGCCATTCTTGCGTGGGACTCATGGCTTGCGTTGCTATGGCGCCGCATGCTGCTGGGGGGACACGCGGCACAATTGCTGCTGAACTCCACACAGGAGCATGAACTCTGGCGGTCTGTGATCGCAGACAATCCCGGCGCTGCCTCCCTACGCCCCATCGACTCGCTGGCTGAACTGGCCGCAGATGCATGGCAACGCCTGCATGACTATGGCGCACGGCAGCGTCTCCACGGTACGGCAATTACGACAGATACACATACCTTTGCACGCTGGGCCGGGGAGTTCGAGCGGCGCTGCCTCCGTGCTGAGTACATTACGGCAGCGCAGCTTCCCGAAGCGCTTGTTGCATCGGTCAGTTCCGGGAGAATTGAGGCCCCGCGTGGTTTGCTGCTGCTGGGATTCGACCGCAGAAGTCCCGCACAGGATGCTTTGCTGAATGCTGTGCGCGTCGCGGGCGCACTGGTAGAAGAGCCTGACCCAATCAAAGTAGCTGAGCACGCCGGTACTCTCTCGCAGCAGTTGGTGGAAGCTGCCGATTCTCACTCGGAGGTCTTAGCCTGCGCGCGCTGGCTGCGTGCGCGTCTCACGGAAGACCGCAACGCCAATCTCGCAGTTATCGTCCCCGATATTGAATCGGAGCGCACAGTGATCGACCGCGCCTTTCGCCGCGTGCTCGCTCCAGAGCTTGACGCGATCAACGCGCCAACCGGCACGGCGCCGTTTGAGTTTTCGCTCGGCGTGCCGCTTGACCGGACGGCCATAGCAGCTGCCGCGCTTGACATCTTGCGGTGGTGCGTCGGCGCTCTTCCCCTGGACCGCATCTCTGCGCTTCTGCTCTCGCCGCACTTCGCGGGAGGGAGAGGCGAGAACAATGAGTTGCTCGCGCGAGCGGAGTTTGACGCCTTCATCCTGCGGGACCGTCCACTGCTGGAGCCGCAACTCACCCTGGACGATTTTGCGTCCCTGCTGGGGCACCCAAAGACCTCTGCAACATTTCCGACGCTTCGCGCTCATCTGCGCGCATTGATTACCGTAATCCGCCGCGTAGCACTTGCACGTGAGCGCAGCCACACAGAGTGGGTCACAGTCATTCAGGAGCTGCTGGATGCAGCCGGATGGGCGCCGGCTGCCGGTTTGGACAGCGCGGAGTTTCAGACGCGAGAGAAATGGGAGAGCGTACTCGACGAACTTGCCACGCTGGACTTTGATGCGCAGGCCTCGCGTATTCCGTTCCGGGTCGCACTCGACGCGCTCGCACGCATCGCCGCGCAGACGCTTTTCGCGGCGGAGTCGCGGCGCGCACCTGTCCAAATCATGGGACCGCTTGAGGCCGCCGGCTCGAGCTTTGATGCGCAATGGTTCCTGCGCGCAGGAGATCTGGCCTGGCCGCCTATCCCTTCGCCCAACCCGCTGCTGCCCTATGCACTACAACGTGACTTCGCCATGCCAGGCGTGGACGTTGCCGCAGACACAGCCCATGCGCGACGCATCACGCATCGCATCGCGGCCTCCGCGCCCGCGGTCGTGTTCAGCTATGCACAGCACACGTCGGATGGTGAGCAGCGCAGCTCACCTCTGCTCGCCGGGCTTACTCTCAAAAGCATCACAGCCCCGCCCGATGAACCGGGTCCACTCCCTGTCGTCCTCGACCGCCTGCTCGACGACGTGCCTGTTCCTGCTCCTCCGGACGCATCTCTACGCGGTGGCGCTTCGATTCTCGAAGCGCAGGCAGCATGCGCCTTCCGCGCCTTCGCTGAGCGGCGTCTCTTCTCCACCGCGCTGGAGAGCGCGTCGCTGGGCCTCGATGCGCGCGACCGCGGCAACATCGTGCACAACGTGTTGCACGCATTCTGGACGCAGGTGCAGTCGCAGGCCACGCTTCGCGCCATGACGACAGCCGACCGCGACGCGCTGTTAGCGCAGTGCATCGATGCTGCGCTGGCCCACGATCACTCCAATCCCCGTGCAGGCTGGCCCAGCGCTTACATGGACACGGAACGTGAACGCCTGCTGCGCCAGCTGCGGCCATGGCTGAACTTTGAGGCGACCGCGCGTCCGCCGTTTGTCGTGAAGTCCAGCGAAGAGCAGCTGAAGGGCGTGCCCATCGGCCCGCTGCATCTGGACATCCGCGTGGATCGTGTGGACGAGACCGTGCCTGCTGCGGACTCCGGTGAATTGCCCGCTGAGATCATCCTGGACTATAAGACCGGCGGTGCTGATCCGGCGAAGTGGGAGGGGGACCGCCCCGATTCACCACAGCTTCCGCTCTACGCTGTTGTCTCCCCAGCATCGAAGCTCGCAGCCGTGGCCTTCGCAAGTATTCGTCCTGGCAAGCTCATGGGGCTGTCGGGGTATCAAGCAGAGATCGGGATTCTGCCAAATGCGAAGCGGAAAGAAGATTTGGAGGCCAGACGCGAGCAGTGGCGAGGCGTGCTTACCTCGCTGGCGGAGGAGTTCCATGCCGGCCGCGCTGTCGCATCGCCGAAGGACTATCCCAACACCTGCCGCTACTGCCGCCAGCGCCTGCTCTGCCGTCTTGATCCCGCAACACTCGGGCAGTCCGATGAACTGGACGCAGATGAGACGGTCCCCGCGGAGTCACAGGCGTGAGCAACCTGCTGCTCTTCCCGGAACCACCGCACCGGCCCGGGCCGCCGGATGCGGCAGTGCGCTCCGAGGCGCTCGACATCCGCAGCTCGTTCATCGTGCAGGCGCCGGCCGGCTCCGGCAAGACGACGCTGCTGATCCAGCGATTTCTCAAGCTGCTGGCCGACGGCTCTGTCGCCGAGCCGGAGCAGGTGCTTGCCATCACCTTCACTAATGCCGCGACAGCGGAGCTGCGCGACCGTGTGCTGCGCGCTCTGGCCAGTTCCGCACGCTCTCAGGAAGAAGCAGGTCCAGGCATTGTGGAGGCGATTGCAGCACAGCAATCAGCAAACTCGAGCGAGTTCGATACGCTGACTCTGGAGCTGGCTGCTGGAGTCCTTAACCGCGACGCCGCGTTAGGCTGGCAGATCCTGTCGCATCCTCACCGGTTAAACATCCGCACCATTGACTCTGTCTGCGCCGGCATTGCCGGCAGCCTGCCGGTGCTCTCCGGCTCAGGCGGCCGCATTGCACCCGCCGAAGACGCACGGCCACTCTACCGGGAGGCAGCGCGGCGCACTCTGCTGGAGCTGGGTGGTGGCGACGCGGCCTTCGATGCCGACCTGCGCACGCTTCTGCTGCATCGCGACGGCAATCTCGACAACTGCGAGGCCCTCATCGCGGAGATGCTGGCGTTGCGCGACCAATGGGGTGAGTTGGTGCCTCTGCAGCAGCGGGAACTGGACGACGTATGGCTGGACGCCAATCTTCTGCCCCGGCTTGAGCAGGCACTGGAGCTGGCCATCTGCACAGCACTCACGAAGCTCGACGCACTGCTGCCACCAGACCTGCTGCATGAACTCGCATCGCTTGCTGGACATCTTGGTCATCAGCCCAGCACGAACAATTTTCCTTCGCAGCTAGCCTGTTGCGCGGGCATTCATGAACCCCCCGAGGCCGTCGCTGCTGACCTTGCGCGCTGGCGTGCGTTTGCAAAGCTGCTGCTCACCGCAGATGGAAGCTGGCGAAAAGAGCGCGGCATACACCGCGGAACGTTGGGCTTTGAGTATGACCGCAAGCATGCAAACCATGCACAGCTTGCCAACATACTGGACCAGCTTAATGACCGTGAAGATGTGCGCACTGCATTTGCAGAGATTGTGGAGCTACCGCACGCGCGGTATCCCGCCGATCAGTGGGCAGTGGCCAAATCGCTCTTCCGCATCCTGAGCCACGCCCTGGTGCAGCTGCAGTTTGTGTTTGCGGAGCGCAGCGCGTGCGACTTCGCCGAACTGGGCCTGCTGGCGCGTGCTGCGTTGCGTTCCGGCTCCGGAGCAAATGACCTGGCCGATGCGCTGGGTTCACAGCTGCAGCATCTGCTCGTGGATGAAATGCAGGATACTTCGACCGGCCAATATGAGCTGCTGGAACTGCTGACTGCGTCATGGGATGGGCATTCGCAGACTGTGTTTCTGGTCGGCGATCCTTATCAGTCCATCTATCTCTTCCGCCAGGCCCGCGTAGAACGCTTTGTCCATGCGCTGGAGAACGGCCACCTGGGTGGACTGCCGCTCACTCCGCTGCTGCTAACTGCGAACTTCCGTTCGCAGCGCACGCTCGTCGAGCAGTTCAATGACGACTTCGGTCTTATCTTCCCGCCGCCTGCGAGCGATAGCGAGGGAGATCATCTGCGCTGCATCCGTGCGGATGCCACGAAGGATTCGTCCTCCGCAGAGGGCCGGGTGTGGCATGTGCATCCGCAGGCACCGGCATCGGCTAAAAACAGCAGTTCGTTTCCCCAGCTTGGCCCCACGCAGGCGCAACGCGATGCCGAAGCTATCGCCGCCATCGCATCGGACTGGCTAAAGCGGCCCCCACCAGCAGGGCGCGACGAGCCATGGCGCATTGCAGTGCTGGTGCGCAGCCGCAACCACCTGGCAGAGGTGATCCCTGCGCTCCGTCGTAATGCAGTTCCCTTTCGTGCGGTCGATATCGAGACTCTGCGCGACCGGCAGGAGGTGCTGGATCTTACGGCACTTACACGCGCGTTGTTGCATCCCGCGGACCGCGTGGCGATGCTTGCGGTGCTGCGCGCGCCTTGGTGCGGCCTGCCATTATCCGAGCTGCACACGCTTACGGGCGCTGACAATTTTGCGCTGGCCCGGCAATCAATCCTTCGCCTGATCGAGTCTCGCGCGCACCTCCTCTCCGCCGATTCGCAACAACGTCTGGCCCGTGTGCAGAAGACATTCGAGGCCGCGGCCGCGCTGCGATCCCGCCTGACCACCGCACAGCTAGTTGAACGCGCATGGCGCTCGCTTGGAGGAGATGCGCCGCTCTCTTCCGCTGAGTTGACCAACGCGCGGCGGTTCTTTGAGCTGCTGGATAAGCTGGAGTTGGCGTCCGGGCGCATCGATCCAGTGCAATTGGAAGATCGCCTCGCGCAGTTATATGCGGAACCTGATCCACTGCCGGCGCAAACCGGCTTCGTCGAACTGCTGACAATCCATAAGGCCAAAGGCTTGGAGTGGGACGTGGTCTTCATTCCATCACTCGAGCGCAGGCCGGCGTTTGGCTTCTCGCGGCTGCTGACATGGTCCGTGCTGGAAGAAGCCAAAACCGACGACGAAAGCACTGCCCACATCCTGCTGGCGCCGATTGCGGCGCGCGGCGAGGATGTCGACCAACTGACTACATGGCTCAAGCGACGGCACCGCGAGCGCGAGTATGCCGAGAACAAACGACTCTTCTATGTGGCCTGCACACGCGCGCGCCAGGAGCTGCACCTCTTCGCCGCCCCCACACTCTCCTCCTCGCAAGGCCTCAAGCCCGGCTGGCCAGACAGCCTGCTGCAGGCAGCCTGGCCGGCGGTAATGCCGCAGATCGCCACGCTGCTTCAGGCGAAGTATTCCTTCATATCCGAAGAAAATAGCGACGCGCAAGCAGAAGAGACCGACCTTGCCGCCAGTGCAGATGAGCACGTGGAAGGCCTTGAGACCCAAACCATGGATACCAATCTGATCACTCCGGAGTATCCGTTGCTCGAGCGGTTGCCGCTCACCTTCGATCCGGCTGCACGTTTCGCACAAGCGGATGCCGAACGCCTCCCTTATGGCGAGAAGGAGAACGCTACGCACCGCGCTCTGTTTGCACGGCCTGAAGGGTCGTTCGCTGCGCGGGCCTTCGGCAATGCCGTCCATGAGTGCATTGAAGTGATCACAAGCCGCATTGCAAGCGGCACTACT
>Ga0207694_10002419_pt1 | contig 15262 bp, 10 predicted proteins | sample KBSC34metaG_FD_184353 | JGI IMG/M metagenome (GOLD analysis project Ga0207694, IMG submission 184353) | Corn rhizosphere microbial communities from Kellogg Biological Station, Michigan, USA - KBS C3-4 metaG (SPAdes) (version 2) | ecosystem: Host-associated > Plants > Roots > Rhizosphere > Soil...
TTGTGCGAGCCATGCCCGGCCTGCGACGGGCGCGGCAACGTCAAGACCGCGGAAACCGTCACCTACGAGATCTTCCGCGAAATCACGCGAGCGGTACGCCAGTTCGATGCGCAAAAGCTGCTCGTGCTGGCCGCGACGAAAGTGGTCGGCCGGATCCTCGACGAGGAATCCGCGGCCGTCGCCGAGCTCGAGGAGTTCACCGGCAAGACCATTCGCTTCCAGGCCGAGGAACACTACGCGCAGGAGCAATACGATGTCGTGTTGCTGTGAGAGCGGGTCTGAGCGCCGGAAGCCTTTGGAGGGCAGGGCCGAGGGCCGGGGGCTGAGGACCGGGAGGGCGCGTCGGCGCACTCTCGTCTGCCGCGGCAGCATGCGCTGGTCGAAATTCCGACGCGATTGGTTACGCCACATTTCTTTTCAGACCTCGGGCCTCAGCCCTCGGCCCTCGCTTCACGCCGCCACCGGCCCGCGTTGCTGCCGGAATCCACACGCATGACCTCCTGGCGCGTCCGCATGCGACGGCTGCGTCTGGGCGTCCAGGCGTTGCTCGCGGCGATCGTGATCGTCGCTGCCGTGGTCGTCGCCGTCATGCAGTTGGCCGTGCTGCCGTGGCTTGCCGATCATCCCGAGCGCATCAGCGCGTTCCTCGCCGATCGGCTGCACCGGCCGGTGCGGGTTGAACAGGTCGATGCGCGCTGGGAGCGCAATGGGCCGCTGCTGAATCTCCAGGGCGTCCATATCGGCGACGACCATCCCGGCCAGCCGGCGTTGCTGATCGCCCATGCGGGCCTGAAGATCAACTTCTTTGCCTGGAGCCACAACGCGCGCTGGAACGAGTTTCGGCTCGACGGCCTCGACCTGAGCCTGTTGCACGATGCCGACGGCCATTGGCAGCTGAGCGGTCTTGCCGCCGGCGACAGCAGCGACAGCGGCGACCAGCGCGCGCTGTTCGACCTGGGCGCGCTGGTGCTGCGCAACCTGACGCTGAGCATCAACGATGCCGGCAGCGGCCGCCAGTTCCGCTTCGCCGCCGACGAAATGCGCCTGATCAATTCCGGCGACACCCATCGCCTGGCGGCGCGCATGCGCTGCCTGCAGACGCAATCGGCCCCGGTCGACACGGTGATCGAGTACGACAGCGCGCTCGACGACGGCACGGTGTACATCGGCGGCAGTTCCCTTGATCTCGCCGCGATCCTGCGCGGCTATCCGGTCTTCGGCGCCACCGTCGTGCGCGGCACCGGGCGCGCTCAGCTGTGGGGCCACTGGCACGCCAATCAGCCGACCGAGGCGCGCCTGGAAATCGCGCTCAATGACTTGCTGCTCGAAGCGCAGACACCGATCGAGATCGACGACAAGCGACGCCTCGAGCCACGCGTCAACTTCAACGAGATTGCGTTCGGCGCGCGCTGGATACGCACCCCTGACGGCTGGAAGGCCGACGTGGCCGACCTCAAGCTCGAGCGCCAGGAAATCGCGCTGGCGCCGGCATTCGCCCATGTCGAGAAGCTGGCCGGCGGCAGCGAGGGCAATGCCGCCTACCTGGTCCGCCTGCAGGATGTCGACATCGCCGCACCGGCGACGCTGGCGATGCTGGCAGAAGACGTTCCGAGCGGCTGGCGGCGCTGGCTGTATGTCGCCAATCCGGAGGGAGAGGTACGGAGTGCCGAGCTGCGCTGGTCCGGTGCCGACGATTTCGACGTATCGGCGCGCGTCGCCGGCCTCGGCTGGCGTCCGGTGGACAAGTTGCCCGGCGCCAGCGGCGTCAGCGGCGTGGTGCTGGGCGACCAGCAGGCGCTGAGCATCGCGCTGCCGGAGCACCACGCGATCAGCGCCTACGAGCCGTTCGTGTTCCGCCGGCCGTTCGAGTTTTCCGAGTTCGCCGGCACCGTTGCCGTGTATCGCACCGAAGCGACATGGCGCATCGAAACCGACGCATTGTCATTCGAAGGCGCCGGCTACGGCGGCGAGCTGACCGGCGCAATGGACCTGCCCGACGCCGGCGGGCGGCCGCTGATCGATGCGTATGCCGTGGTCGATCATGCCGTGGTGCCGGCCTCGCACCTGTTCTGGCCGATCAACACGATGCCGCCGCCGACCATCGCCTGGCTCGACCGAGCGCTCGAATCCGGGCGCGTGGTCGGCGGCCGCGCAGCGATCCGCGGCGACCTGACCGACTGGCCGTTCCGCACTTCAACCGGTCGATTCGAAGCGCGCGCCGAGATCGACGACCTCACGCTGAAATATCTTCCGGACTGGCCGGTGGCCGAACACGTGCACGCCACGGCCGACTTCGTCAACACGTCGCTGCGCGTGGACGCCGACGGCGGCCAGATCAAGGGCAACCGCTTCAATCGCGCGAACGCCGAGATCGTCGACCTGGGCGAACCGGTGCTCGAGCTTGACTTCAATACCCAGGGCGCCGGTCGCGACCTGCTTGCCCTTCTCAAGGCCACGCCGGTCGGCCAGCGCTACGGCACGCAGTTGCTCGGCGTCGATGTGGGCGGGCAGGGCAAAGTCGATTTTCACCTGCATGTTCCGATCAAGCAGGCCGAACAGCTGACGCTCACCGGCACGGCCGCGCTGAGTGATGCCGAGCTGGCCGATGCAAAGTACGCGTTGCACCTGTTTCACGCCAACGGCAAGGTGCGCTTCAGCCAGTCCGGATTTTCCGCCGACGACCTTGCGGTGACGATGCACGAGCAGCCGGCGACGTTTGCCCTCGCGGTCGGTGCGTTCACATCCAATCCGCGCCATGTCGTCGAAGCGAACCTCAATGCCAATCTTCCGGCAGCCAAGGTACTGGCCTACGTGCCGGCGCTGTCGGCATACGCCGATCATATCGGCGGCAGCGCGAACTGGAGTGCCAGTTTCAACGCCGATGCGGCGCAGAGCGCCACGCAGCAACTGCTGGTCAGTTCGGATCTGCGCGGCATCACCTCGGACCTGCCTGCGCCGCTTGCCAAGGCGGCGGACGCGGCGTTGCCGCTGCAGCTGACGCTCGGCATGCCGCTGGTGGGCGGCAGCATCGACCTGCGCCTGGGCGAACTGCTGCGCATGCGCGGGCATCTGGCGTCGCCGGCCAGCCCGTTCGCCGCGCGCGTCATGTTCGGCGGCAGCAACGACGAGGCGCCGCCCAAGAGCGGCTTCGTGATCGCAGGCAAGGTACCCACGCTCGATCTTTCCGGGTGGATGGATTTTGGCGCGGGCAACAGCGGCGACGGCGGCTTGCTCAGCAGCGTCGACCTGCAGGCCGAATCGATGACCGCGTACGCGCGCGATTTCGGCGCAGCGCGCTTTACGCTGACGCGCGCGGCCGACGGCCTGGACCTGGGATTCAACGGCGCGCAAGTCGACGGCACGCTGCACCTGCCGCTGAGCAAGCTCGGCGAGCTTGGCGTCACGGCGCAGTTCGCGCATCTGTACTGGCCCGAAGCGCCGGAGAGCGTGACCAGCGCGATGTCCGGTGAAAATCCCGCCAGCGTGCCGCCACTGCATATCCACATCGCCGATTTCCGCCTCGGCAGCGAGAATTTCGGCGAGACCAGCGTGGAAACCTATCCGGTCGCCGGCGGAGCGCACTTCGAAAAGGTCAGCACGCACTCGACCAATATCGAAATGCGCGCGCATGGCGACTGGACCGGCCGGCCGGGCAGCGATCATTCGACCTTCTCGATCGAACTGACCGCGCACAATGTCGGCCGCATGCTCGATTCGTTCGGCTACTCCGGCGTGATCATCGGCGGCCAGACGGTTGCGCACATCGAGGGCAGCTGGGCCGGGGCACCGTCCTCGTTCGCGCTGGCCCGGCTCGACGGCACACTGAAGGTGTCGATGAAGGATGGCCGCATTCCCGATGCCGATCCGGGTGGGGCGCGCGTGCTCGGCCTGTTCAACCTCGCGGCGATTCCACGACGCCTCGCATTCGACTTCGGCGACCTGTTCAAGACCGGCTTCAGCTTCGACGCGATCGACGGGCTGTTCACGCTCAAGGATGGCATCGCGCATACGCAGAATCTCGAAGTGCGCAGCCCGGCCGCCGACATGCTGCTCAAGGGCAGCATGGGATTGAAGACCAAGGACTGGGATCAGACCATCGAGGTCACGCCGCACGTGGGCGGCACGCTTGCGCTCGGCGGTGCGCTGATCGGCGGCCCGGTCGGTGCTGCCGCCGGCGTGCTGCTGCAGGGCGTGTTCAAGAACCAGATCAATTCCGTGGCGCGCGCGCAATACAAGGTCACCGGCAGCTGGGACAATCCGAAGGTGACGGTGCTGGCCAGGGAAACCGTGAAGCCGAAGAAGCCCGCGCCGAAAGCCGATCCGGCGCAACCGCCGGGCACCGTCCCGGCCGCCAGCGGCGAACCCAGGCGCGGAACCGGCTGAACGGCGGCAAGCGGCGCGAGGTTCGGCAGGGATCGATGCGCGCGCATGCGCATGCCTCGTTCGGCGGAGCCTGCCCCAAGGGGCCGGACTCATAACGCCGGAAGCCGAAAAAAACGGGTGCGGTAGACTGCACCGGCGGCATGCCTGCCGGGCCGCCGCGCGTCGCGTCGGTTGTGTCCCGGCGGCGCGCCCCCAGATCCAGTCGACAAAATCCGCTTGCGAAGAACGACATGACCCTGCTTGCCTTGGCCGAACAAAGGCTGCTATCCCCCGGCGGTCTCGCCGCCGGCGACCTCGAGCGCGTGTTTTCGCGCCTGATGGGGCCGTCGATCGATGCGGCCGACCTGTATTTCCAGCACTCGCGCAGCGAGTCCTGGGTGCTCGAGGACGGCATTGTCAAGGAGGGCAGCCACTCGATCGAACAGGGGGTCGGCGTGCGTGCGATCAGCGGCGAGAAGACCGGCTTTGCCTACTCCGACGAGATCGTGCTGCCGGAGTTGCTGACGGCGGCACAGTCGGCCCGCGCGATCGCGCAGAGCGGGCGCGATGCCGGCAGTCACGCGCTGGCGGCGCGGCAAACGCCGGTGCTGTATCCGCCGATCGATCCGGTCGAGTCGCTGCCGAACGAGGACAAGATTATACTTTTGCGCGAAGTGGACAAATTCTGCCGCAGCGCCGATCCGCGCATCGGCCAGGTCGTCGTCAGCCTGTCTGCCGTGGTCGATACCGTGCTGATCGCCGCAGCCGATGGCACGCTGGCTGCCGACGTGCGCCCGCTGGTGCGCCTGAACGTGCAGGTGATCGCCGAACAGAACGGCCGCCGCGAGCAGGGCGTCGCCGGCGGCGGCGGGCGTTACGGCTACCGCGAGTTGCTTGCCAACGGCCGCGCCCGCGCGCTGGCGCACGAAGCGGTGCGCCAGGCGCTGGTCAACCTCGAATCGGTACCGGCGCCAGCCGGCAGCATGACCGTGGTGCTCGGCCCGGGCTGGCCCGGCGTGCTGCTGCACGAGGCGATCGGGCACGGCCTCGAAGGCGACTTCAACCGCAAGGGCACGTCGGCGTTTTCCGGCCGCGTCGGCGACAAGGTTGCCGCTGCCGGCGTCACCGTCGTCGACGATGGCACGCTGGCCAACCGGCGCGGATCGCTGAGCGTCGACGATGAAGGCGTGCCGACCGAGTGCACGACGCTGATCGAGAACGGCGTGCTGAAGGGGTACATGCAGGACAAGCTCAATGCGCGCCTGATGGGCACGCGCGCGACCGGCAACGGCCGGCGCGAATCGTTCGCACACCTGCCGATGCCGCGCATGACAAACACCTACATGCTGGCCGGTGCGCACGATCCGCAGGAAATCATCGCCTCGGTCGAGCGCGGCCTGTACGCAGTGAACTTCGGCGGCGGCCAGGTCGACATCACCAACGGCAAGTTCGTGTTTTCGGCGAGCGAGGCCTACCTGATCGAAAACGGCAGGATCACGCGCCCGGTCAAGGGCGCAACGCTGATCGGATCGGGTCCGGAAGTGCTGACGCGCGTGTCGATGGTGGGCAATGACCTGAAGCTCGACGAGGGCGTCGGCGTGTGCGGCAAGGAAGGCCAGAGCGTTCCGGTCGGAGTCGGCCAGCCGACCCTGCGCATCGACGCCATGACGGTGGGCGGCACGGCGGCCTGAGCGCCGTCTCAATCGAAGCCGTTGCGGAACAGGGTCGCATCCCAGACGTCGGTGATCACGGTTTTGCCGGCGGCAGCGCCGAGCGGATCCAGTCCGTACATCGCCTCGAGCGTCGCCAGGACGTTGAAGTGATTGATCGTCCCGGTGTAGTTGCCGGGGATCACCAGCGCGCCGGCGAAAACCGTCGGGATCTGATTGGTCGCCGAGCCGTCATCTTCATCCCAGGTCAATACCAGCAGGCTGTCGTGCGCGCGCGCCCACTGCGCGTAGCCGCTGAGGTTGTCGGCGAGCCACTGGTCGCCGGTCGCTATCGAGCAGTCGTGCATGTCGTTGCAAAGATTCGGCACCACGAACGCCAGCGTCGGCAGCGTGGAAAAATCCGCAGGAAAAGCACTGAACGGCTGATTGCTGGCGGCCGGAACATTGCTGAAATTCACCCACGGATTATGCTTGCGGGCGTAGCCATGCGTGCCGTAGGTGCACACCGTCGGATTGGCCACGGGCAGGCTTTCGGAAAAGCCGACGAACGTCAGCTTGGCCGCGATCAACTGGCTGCCGAGATTGTCCGTCGAAAACGTGTGCGGACAGCTGTCGTCGGTTACGCCCTGGTTCGAACCGGAAAACAAGTCCAGATAGTTCGGCTCGCTCGGATGTTCGACGGCGAACGACTGCGTGAAATTCGCGCCGTCGGAGGCCAGACTGTTGATGTACGGCGCCTTGGCCGTATTGCCGATGATTTCCGACTGGCTGTGGTTCTCCATCACGACCACGACGACGTGATCGAACAACGGAATCTGGGAACACGCAGCAACGGGCCAGGACAGCACCGCCGTCAGCAATGCGGCGCGGGCCGAGTGTTTGCCGCGCCGAGTCGTTCGCGCGACGGGAATCCGGCGGCGTGTGTCTTTTTCCGCGCATGACACATGCCTTGCTGCCGGTCGCCCCGTTGCATCGTGCTGCATCCTCGCTCCCATGCTGCAGCCGTGCTACGCCCCGGCCGCAGGTTCATTGCCCGCGACCAACTCGCGCAGCATGCGGAACAACTCGCGGTAGGCGTGCGGCGGCTTGCCGGCGCTGCGCTCGGTGCGCGCCAGGCGCGCGAGAGTCCGCAATTGCTGGCGGTCGGCGCGCGGATACTCCGAGAGGAAGCCGCCCAGCGCCTCGTCGCCTTCCGCGATCAGGCGTTCGCGCCAGGTTTCGACCTGGTGCAATTGTGCCGATTCACGCCGGCCGCGATCGCGATCGTGCTCGATCGCGGCGCGAATCGCCTCGAGTTCGCCGTCGTCGAGCCGGCGCATCTGCTTGGCGACGAACTGGTCCTGGCGCTTGCGCGCGATCTGCTGCGTGACGGCACGCGCGCGCCGCACTTCGTCGAGCAGTTCGTCCGTCAGGGGAACCGACTTCAACTGCGCGTCGGACATCTGGCTGAGAGCATGGGCAAGCCGCAGCACATCGAGTGCTTCGCGCCGCCGCTGGCTGCGGCTGACTTCGCCGTCGTCGTCGGAATCGGGCGCGCCTGGGCTGTTGGTTTCGTCGATACGGGACCGCATATCTCCCATAATAGCGGTTACGGCCGCAGGAAGAGCTTGCGGCCGTAACTCCCGCCGTTGCAGCCGCAGACAAGCTGCGGCTGAACGCCGGGGGAGCGCGTACACGGAACGAGGGAATGCTGGTGAATGACGTGGTGGCCACGGAATGACGGGATTTCGCGATGAAGGGCTGGGCCAGTTGGAGCGTCTGGCTGGTCCTGCTTCGGACGCGAGCCATGCTTGCGGTGAGCGCAAAGCGAAGGCGAGGCGGCGAAATCTTCAACTGCGAATGTGGTTACGGCCGCAGGAAGAGCTTGCGGCCGCAACTCCCGCCGTTGCAGCCGCAGACAAGCTGCGGCTGAACGCCGGGGGAGCGCGTACACGGAACGAGGGAATTCAGGTGAATGACGTGCTGGCCACGCAATGACGGGATTTCCTGATGAAAGGCTGGGCCAGCCGGAGCGTCTGGCTGGTCCTGCTTCGGACGCGAGCCATGCTTGCGGTCAGCGCAAAGCGAAGGCGAGGCGGCGAAATCATCAACTGGGGAGCGCGTACACGGAACGAGGGAATTCAGGTGAATGATGTGATGGCCACGCAATGACGGGATTTCGCGATGAAGCGCTGGGCCAGTTGGAGCGTCTGGCTGGTCCTGCTTCGGACGCGAGCCATGCTTGCGGTGAGCGCAAAGCGAAGCCGAGGCGGCGAAATATCATCAACTGGGGAGCGCGTACACGGAACGAGGGAATTCAGGTGAATGATGTGGTGGCATGCAATGACGGGATTTCCCGATGAAAGGCCCGGCAGCCGGAGCGTCTGGCTGGTCTTGCTTCGGACACCCATGCTCGTAACCCTGAGCGCGCACAAATCGAGGAAAGCTGAGTGAACGATGTTGTGGTACGCAACGACGGAATTTCCGCTGATGACAGCCTCGAACAGCTGGATCGTCTGGCGACTCTTGCCGAGGACGTGATAGGACGCTGCCGCGCCGCGGGCGCCAGCGAGGCCGAGGTAGGCGCCAATGTGGACAGCGGGTTGAGCGTGAACGTGCGCCTCGGTGAGGTCGAGACGATCGAGCACACGCGCGATCGCTCATTCGGCGTGACGGTCTACTTCGGCAAGCGCAAGGGGTCGGCCAGTACGGCCGATCTGCATCCGGAGTCGATCGACAAGACGATCGAGCAGGCTTGCGCGATTGCGCGCCACACCGAGGAAGATCCATGCGCGGGCCTCGCCGATCCGGCCCGACTGACGCGCGAGTTTCCCGACCTGGACCTGTGGCATCCGTGGGATTTGACGCCGCAAGAGGCGATCGCACTGGGCGTTGAAATCGAGGATACCGGCCGCGCGCGGACCGGCATCTCCAATTCCGAAGGCGCTTCGGTGCAGACCGGCCGCTCGCTGTCGGTATACGCGACCTCACAGGGTTTCGTCGGCTCGGAGCGCGGCACGCGCCACTCGCTGGCGTGCACGCTGATCGCCGAGGACGATGCCGGCATGCAGCGCGACTACTGGTACGAGAGCGTGCGTGCTGCCGGTGATTTTCCCGCCGCCTCCTCCATCGGCCGGAAGGCGGCGGAGCGGACGCTGGCCCGGCTCCATGCGAGGCAACTCGATACGCGCGAAAGCGCGGTGCTGTTCGCGCCGGAAGTTGCGCGCGGCCTGATCGGGCATCTGGTTTCGGCGGTAAGTGGCGGTGCGCTGTACCGCCGCTCCAGCTTCCTGCTCGATCATGCCGGGAAAAGGATACTTCCGGAGTTTGTGGATATCGTCGAGCGGCCGCATTTGCGGCGCGGCCAGGGTTCGTCGGCATTCGATGCCGAGGGCGTCGCAACCGTCGACAGCGATCTGGTGCGCGGTGGCGTGCTCGAGCGGTACGTGCTCGGCAGCTATTCGGCGCGCAAGCTCGGCCTGCAAAGCACGGGCAATGCGGGCGGCATCCACAATCTGCTGGCGACGGGCGGCAGCGGCGACTTCGCCGCGATGCTGGAAAAGCTCGACACCGGCCTGCTCGTGACGGAGGTGATGGGGCAGGGCGTATCGATCGTGACCGGCGACTACTCGCGTGGCGCTTCGGGATTCTGGGTCGAGAACGGTGCGATCGCCTATCCGGTCGAGGAGATCACGATCGCGTCGAATCTGCGCGACATGTTTGCCGGCGTCGTCGCGATCGGCAGCGATGTCGATCCGCGCTCGTCGATTCTCACCGGGTCGATTCTGGTCGAACGCATGACGATTGCCGGAAGCTGATCTGCCGCTATGGCGTGGCCGCCGTGCGATGGCTTGGTGCCGGCTCCAGGCATGTTGACAGCGTCGCGTGTCGAGCCCAAAGTGCTTCTGTCTTCGTCAACGAGGCCAAGGCCATGAGTGTTCCACCCAGTGAAACGCCGACACCGCCGCCTCCCGGAGCGAACGTTCCGAGTGCAGAAGAAAAACAATGGGCGATGTTCGCCCATCTTTCCGCGCTGCTTGGCGCGCTGGTTACCGGCGTGTGGTTCGGCTGGGGCTGTTTTCTCGGCCCGCTCATCATCTGGTTGATCAAGAAGGATACGCTGCCGTTCGTCAACGATCAGGGCAAGGAAGCACTGAATTTCAACATCTCGCTGGCCATCGTCAGCGTGGTACTGCTGGTCCTGGTCGTCATGACGCTCGGTATCGGGTTGCTGGTGGCAGTGCCGATCGGCATAGTGGTTGCGATTGCCTGGCTCGTACTGACGATCATTGCGACGATCAAGGCCAGCGAAGGCGTTGCCTACCGTTACCCCATCAATTTTCGACTGATCAAATGAGGCATCGCGTGCAGGCGCGTCGCGGTCGATCGCCGCGGATGCTGCCTCAACTGTCGCGCTCGGCCACATAGCGGGCCAGCGCAACAAGTTCGCCTGCGCGATCGGCGATCGGCGCGAGCGCGTCGATGGCCCTTCCGGTGAGTTGGGCGAGCTGCGCGCGGGCACCGGCTATGCCGAGCAGCGCCGGATAGGTGGGCTTGGCGTCAGCGGCATCCTTGCCGGCAGTCTTGCCGAGTGTCGCGCTGTCGGCCTCGACGTCGAGGATGTCGTCTCGGATCTGGAATGCCAGTCCGATGCAATGGCCATAGCGCGCGAGCGTTTCGAGCAATACCGTATCGTGGCAGCCGGCAGCCAGGGCGCCGAGGCGCACGCTGGCGCGGATCAGCGCGCCGGTCTTGTAGACATGCATGCGCTCGAGCGCGGCCAGGTCGAGAGTCTTGCCGACCGCCGCCAGATCCAGTGCCTGGCCGCCCGCCATGCCGCGCGATCCGCACGCCGCGGCGAGCGAATGCAGCATGTCCACGAGTGTGGAAGGCGTCGCGGCGAGCAACGCGTCGCCGGCCAGCACCTCGAACGCGACCGCCTGCAGCGCATCGCCGGCGAGGATCGCGGCGGCCTCGCCGAATGCGACATGGCAGGTCGGGCGCCCGCGACGCAGGGAATCGTCGTCCATCGCCGGCAGATCGTCGTGCACGAGCGAGTAGGCGTGGATGATCTCGACGGCGGCCGCGGCGGCGTCGAGCCGTTCCAGCGTTCCGCCGAGCGCGGTTCCGGTCGCGTAGACGAGCAGCGGGCGCAGGCGCTTGCCGCCGCCGAGCACGGCGTAGCGCATCGCACGATGCAGGTTCTCGGGCGTGCGGTCGTCCGGCGGCAGCAGCCGTTCGAGCACGCTGTCGGCGCGCGCGCCCCAGGCGACGGCCGCGGGCGACAGCCGCGCGCCGTGCGCTGCCGTGGAAGGAGTGTTGCCGACGTTCAAGGCGTATCGGGCTTGAAGTCTTCCGCGTCGTCCGGCGCTTCGGGGTCGTACAGCAGCTTGACGCGCAACTCGGCTTGTTCGAGGGCCGCCTGGCAGTTGCGGTACAGCGCGATGCCGCGCTCGTAGGTCTTGAGCGAATCGTCCAGGCTCAGGTCGCCGTGTTCCATGCGCTGGACGAGTTGCTCGAGTTCATCCAGCGACTGTTCGAATTCGGCGACGCGGCCCGGCTCCGCGGCAGCCGCGTTCGACATCTTCGACTCCGGTGCACCAGCGGGCGGCATGGATTGCGGCATGGCGCGAAAGCTACCGTAGTGGCGGGCTGGAATCAATGCCGGGAGCAAGGCTTTATGGCAGCGTCAGGTGGGGCGGAAGTCCGAGGCCGGGAACTGAAACGGTATGTCGCCGCCGGATGCGAGATGGCCGGTGGTTGCGACGTCATCGCGGCCGCCTTGCGACCGCGGGTTTCGATGACATTTCATGGCAGTCAGGCGCGGATCGAATTCACACGAGCGGGGAAGATTCGGCGGGAGAAAACCGGGAGCGTCACGCCCTTCAGCCCCCACCCCTCACCCAAAACGATCTCCGCTCCGAATCGATCGCACAACTCGCGCCCCTTGCGTGCCAGGATCAGGTCGCCGACCGCGATCAATTCCGCGTCGGCATGGATCAGCGGAATGCGATTGCGCTGCCAGGGCGGAATGCCTGTCTCCTGCAGCAGCAGCCGCAGGTCGCGTGTGTGCGTGGCGTCGACCGGCTTGATCCGTTCACCGCCGCGCCGATAACGCACGTCGAGCGACGGCGCCTTTGCCGCCAGGCTTTCTTTCTTGTCGTGCGAGCGCCACTCAAGACGGCCGCCGTCGGGCAATGCGAGTCGATCGCCTTGCCAGGCGGCTTGCCAGTCGACCGGCAGGGCTGCCTGTGGATGCAGTGCGTAGATCCGGTCGCGATAGCGCCGCACTTCGCTGCGCTGCCAGCTGATGCAGGGCGTACTGTCTTCGGCGGCGTCGCGCAGCTGGCGTTCGAGTTCAGCGACGTGAATGTGCGCCGGCTCATCCATGCCCAGCGCACGCAGCCAACGGCGCAGGACCGGATCTTTCAGCGCTTCGGGCAATTCGAGCCAGCCGCGCCAGGCGAGTGTCGCAGGATCGGCGCCTTGCAGGCGGACCAGGGCCGCAGCGGCTTGCTGTTCGATGAACTGCGCCGCCGCGACGGCCCAGCGCGCGCTGTGGCCGATCGCGGCGCCTGCTTCGGGCCAGCGTTGCCTGATCCGCGGCAGGATCTCGGTACGCAGGAAATTGCGTCGAAGCTGCGTGTTGCTGTTGCTGGGATCGTCGGTCCAGTGCAGCGCATGGGTCGTCGCGTAGGCGTGCAATTGCGCGCGTGGCAGGTCGAGCAGTGGCCGCCAGAGCAGGCCGGTACCGAACGCACGCAACGCACGCATCCCGCCGATGCCTTCCGGGCCGGCACCGCGCAGCAGCTTCAGCAGCACCGTTTCGGCCTGATCGTCGGCGTGGTGCGCGACGGCAAGCACCTCGCCGGCGGCCAGTCGGCCGGCGAGCGCGGTATAGCGCGCCGCGCGCGCTGCATCCTCGATGCCGTGGCCCGAAACGACAATCGGATCGATGCCGACCGATTCGAACGTGACGCCCAGGCTTCCGGCCACTTCACGGCACTGCCGGGACCATTGCCCGCTCTGCTCCTGCAAGCCATGGTCGATGTGCAGGGCACGCAGGCCGCGCGCGCGCGCGGCAGGCAGCCCGGCGAGCGCGTGCAGCAGGACCGTGGAATCCATGCCGCCGCTGAAGGCGACGGCGACCGGACCCGCCGGCAACCTTGAAAGCTGCGCCTGCAGATGGCCGGTCAGTGCCGTGGACATGTGCGCATGGTGCCAGAACTGGATGCGCGCGCGCTTGCCGGATAGTCGGACGGCCACGAAGGACTACGCGGCGGCGCGCGGGACGTGCGGGCTTCAGCCCTTGAACGCGCCGTAGCGACGCAGGCGGCGATAGCGCTGTTCGACCAGGCCGGCGGCATCCTGCTGCTCGAGCGCATCGAGCTGGTTCAGCAGCACGGCCTTGAGCCGGATCGCCATGGCGCGCGGATCGCGGTGCGCGCCGCCGAGGGGTTCGCGCACGATCTTGTCGATCAGGCCAAGTTCGAGCAGGCGCGGCGCAGTGATGCCGAGCTGTTCGGCGGCATCCTTGGCTCGTTCGGTACTCTTCCACAGGATCGAGGCGCAGCCTTCCGGCGTAATCACCGAATAGGTCGAATACTGCAGCATGATCGTACGGTCGCCGACGCCGATCGCCAGTGCGCCGCCCGAGCCGCCTTCACCGATCACGGTGCAGATGATCGGCACGCGCAGTTCGGACATTTCCAGCAGGTTGCGCGCGATCGCCTCGCTCTGGCCGCGTTCCTCGGCGCCGACGCCGGGATAGGCGCCGGGGGTGTCGATGAAGGTCAGCACCGGCAGCCGGAAGCGTTCGGCCATCTTCATCAGGCGCAGTGCCTTGCGATAGCCTTCCGGCCGCGGCATGCCGAAGTTGCGCCGGATCTTGGTCTTCGTGTCGCGGCCCTTCTGATGCCCGATCACGACCACGGAGCGGCCGTCGATGCGCGCGAGGCCGCCGACGATCGCGGCGTCGTCGGCGAACGCGCGGTCGCCGGCAAGTTCGTGGAATTCGCTGCAGATCGTCTGCACGTAGTCGAGCGTGTACGGCCGCGCCGGATGCCGCGCCAGTTGCGCGATCTGCCACGACGTGAGGTTCCTGAAGATCTCGGCCGTCTTGTGCTTGAGCTTGTCCTTGAGCCGGCCGATGTCCTCTTCGATATTGAATGCCTGTCCGTGGCTGGCATGGCGCAGCTCCTGGATCTTCGCTTCGAGCTCGGCGATCGGCTGTTCGAATTCGAGGAAATTGGGATTCATTCAGCAGGTTGCGGCAACAAAGTCGCGGAGTATAACGGCTCGGGCCGTCCGGCGCGTCGAATCACGCCCGGTCTGCGCCTTCATGCGCCGCCCGGCGGCCCGAAAACGTACTCCGCGCCGAGCACCCCGGCGAGTTTTTCCAGGGTCTTGCGCAGTTCGGGGCTGGCGCGCACGCGCCACTCGTCGCCGAGTTCGATTTCTCCGCGCGCCTGTGCGTTGCGCACCGCCAGGCGCACCGGCGTCATCCCGCCCCTGTAGCCGGACAGCACTCCCTGCAGGCGCCGCGAAAAGTCGGCATCGATGCCGTTCAGGCGCAGCCGCAACAGGCGTGCATGACGTTCGCATGCCGCATTGATCGCCGAAATGCGCTGCGTCCGCATGCGATAGCCGCCGACGAACTCGTCCACCGAGATCGCACCCTCGAACAAGAGGATCGCATCGCGCGTCAGCAGCGGGCCGAATTCGACCCAGGCCTCGCGGTACAGGATCGCTTCGAACTTGCCGGAGAAATCCTCGACTTGCACGAATACCCGGCTGTCGCCCTGTTTGCGCAGGCCCATGACCGCGCCGATCAGCGTGAAACCCTGCTGATCGGCATAGCGGAACTGACGATCCGGCGGCGGTGCCTTGTAGTGCTTGTCGAGTTCGCCGATTGGGCACGTCGCGATGCGGGCGATCAGATCGCGCCACGCATCGGTCGGATGGCCAGAGAGATAGTGGCCGAGCGTCTCGCGCTCGCCGCCGAGCTGCTGCTCGACCGGCCAGTCCTCGACCTCGACAAGCTCGATCCTGCGCGCCACCGGGCTGGCCGCACCGAACATGTCGTTCTGCCCGGCCTGTGCGTCGCGCGCCGTCTGTTCGGCCGCGCGCATCGCCGCCGGCAGCTGCGCCATGAGACTCGCGCGGTTCTTCGCCAGCGCATCCATCGAGCCGGACATGATCAACGCCTCGAGCGCGCGCTTGTTGATCTTCTGCGCGTCGACGCGCGCGCA
>Ga0207694_10002430_pt1 | contig 15194 bp, 16 predicted proteins | sample KBSC34metaG_FD_184353 | JGI IMG/M metagenome (GOLD analysis project Ga0207694, IMG submission 184353) | Corn rhizosphere microbial communities from Kellogg Biological Station, Michigan, USA - KBS C3-4 metaG (SPAdes) (version 2) | ecosystem: Host-associated > Plants > Roots > Rhizosphere > Soil...
GGACCAGATGGGCCGCCTGCTCCTCCGGGCTGGCCGGGGACGTAGCTGGCGTTCCCGAGCTGCTCCCCGAACTTGACCTGAAGGTAGCCCATCAGAGCACCTGAATCCTGGTGGTGGGCCTGGGCTTGACCGGGGTGACGGCCAGGCTCCGGCGCTCGCTGGCCTCAGGCGGGGGAGGCGGGCCGGGGGTGTGCGGGTACTTGCTGCGGTGGCCCCGGTGCCCGTGCACGACCTCCAGGCCCTCCTCGAAGGACACGGAATCAGAATCCGAGACGCGCCTATCTGCCATGCTCAGCCCAGCCCGTACAGCTGGAAGAAGGACCCGGCGTTGAAGTTGCCGCCGCCGGGGGCGGTGAGCGTCAGCGAGGTGACCGCTGCCTGGGACGTGGGATTCCACCAGCCGAGACGCCACCGGCCGTCCACCATGGCGGTAGAGCCGTTGCCCGCTCCGGAGATGCTCCAGAACATCTTGTTGAGCGTGGCCCCGGCGTAGTTCGGGATGAAAAGCAGCCCGCCGCCCGCGTTGGCGGTGGCCCCGGCCGAGGAGGCGTTGGCCCGGAAGGCAGGCCAGTTCGCCTGGGCGTTGGCGGTGTTATCCGAGACGGCTCCGAGCGCCCCGGTCGTCGTGGTGCCCGTGATGTTGGTGGCGAACAGGGTGAGGTACGAGTAGTGCGCGCCCGTATCCCCGTTGAGGGTCATGGCGATGTCGTCGGCCTGCACCGTGGCCTCGCTCAGCCTGCAGTTGACCACCAGCAGCAGGTTCTTGAAGGTGCCGGGGATAGAGCTGGCGGTGAAGGTCGCGGCGGGCGCACCGAGGGTGCTGCTGGTTATAGATGACAGGGCGGAGGTAGCCCACGCGGCTGCGGGAAGCCCGTGCGGAAGATCCGCCAGGCCCGAGCCCTCGTGCAGCCGGGCGAGCTGCACGTCCCCCTGGGTGATCCGGTGCCAGACGGTGCTGCTCTGCGCCCAGGAGCTGGCCGTGGTGCCGTCCTGGGCGCGCACGATGGTCCAGGGCGAGCCCGAGGTCCCCGCTCCCGCAGTTACATGAACGACCTCAGACCCGCCGAGCACCAGCCTGAAGGGGAAGGAGGCAGGGTAGCCCGTAGGCGACGTGGTGAGGAACATGCTCGTCGCAGAGTTGCTGATCCCCCCGACGTTGCCGATGGAGTTATCCACGGCGTTGTTCGAGTAGAAGAAGCTCTGCGTTGCCATGTCAGTCCCTAGATGTAAGCGTCGTTGAAGCGGAAGGTGGCCGTGCCCGCAGAGACAGCAATCGTGTTGCTGCCTGACAGCACCACCATCCATGCACGAGCACCCGCGTGGGACAGCGACGCGATCTGGTTGTTGCCCGAGTTATCCGTCACGGTCCCGTTCAGGATGTCCACGGTGACCGGGTACGACGGCCCGGTGCCGAGCGTGAAGGAGACGCCTGCGGTGCTGTTGGTCACGGTGCAGGCAGCCGAGCACTGGACAGTGAAGGTGTTCACCGCGCTGGGGAACCCGAGCCCGGCGGTGCCCTCGCCCTTGCCGGTGATGGCGGTGGACCCGCCCGAGCAGGCCACCGTCTGCAGCGCCCCGTAGAAGAACGGGTCGGCCAGCAGGAAGTCCACGGAGAACCCCGCGTTGGTCCTGCCGTTCATGGCCAGGTCCATGCTCCCGGCCAGCTCAGCCATGGCGCTCGCGGCCACCAGCGTGGGGCTGCCCTGCTGGAAGTACCAGTTGCGGGTCAGCGTGCCCTGGGCTGACCCCTGCGCGCTCATGGTGAAGAAGGTGTCCCGGAGCTGCTGCAGGTTGGAGTTGAACGCCAGCCGCTGGTCGGTCGCGGGGTAGGTGGACGTGGAGTGCAGGCCCTGGCCGTCCGACCACATCGCGATGGTGATGGTGCGCGAATCCGGCATCTTGCTGCGCCAGGCGTTCCCGGCCCGGTACGGGGTCTGGTAGTCCTGGCCCCGGAAGGTGGGCACGCCGAAGCGGCTCCCGCCGAAGCTCGCGATGTTCCAGGCCCCGAAGGCACTGTTCAGCGGGACGCTGTTGAACGACCATGCCTCAGCGTTGGTCCCGTACGCAAAGGCCGGAGGCGCGGGCACTAGCTCTCACCCCTTCCCGCGAGGAAGGCCAGCCGGTTGGCTGCCCGTGCAATCGAAAGGGACGGCTGCTCAGCCACGGGGTTGTTGATGTTGAGCTGCTCGACGTTGAACGCTGCCTTGTGCGCGGCCCCGGCCTGGCTCAGCTTGCGCGGCACCTCGTCCTGCGCGCTGCTGGAGTTGCCGAGCCTGCGCATCATGGCGTCCGAGACCCCTCCGGGCTGCGCGGTGGGCACCAGCATGGTCGCGGGCATGATCCCGGAGAACATGCTGGCGACCTGCTGCAGCCCGACCGGCCCCCCGTTGGCGTACGGGTGGACGGTGCCGCCCCCGGCGAACCCCATGTCCGGCATGCCGAACCCGCCGAAGACGGGGGTGGCCGGGCCGCCCTGAATCAGCGGCACGATGTCCACCAGTCCGCCGCCGATGGGCACGGCGGGCGGGGGCTTCTTGGGTCCGGGCGTCAGGTTCCCGCTGAAGGTGCCGCGCCAGGCGCTGCCGAGGGTGGCGGTGTCGGCCTTGAGGCGGGCGAGCTGGTTGTGCAGCGCCTTCATGCGATCCGGCTCCCACCGGAACCCGAGCGCGTCCCTGGACTGCATGGACTCCAGGCTGTTGACGCCGCTGGCGAACTGGCTCCACAGGCTCGCGGGCAGATCCTGCGGGTGGCTGAAGTAATCGTTAACCCGGTCGTACAGCCCCGGTGGCTTGACCCCGAGCCCGATGACCTGCTTCTGCTTGGCCTGGAGGGCGCGCAGCTCCTTCGCCCACGTACTCGCCTGGCCCTTGGTCGGCCCGCCCTTCTGGCCAACGCCAGCCTTGAAGGGGGTCAGCGCCCACAGCGCGTTAATCTCCTGGTGCACGTCCCGGTCCAGGTCCGTGTAGTCCTTGAACCAGGTCTGATAGGGATTCTGGGCGGTGGTGGAGATGGCCGGGAGCCCGGCGACGGTCTTCTGCTTGTGCAGCGGCGTGATCACCTGCGCGTGCGGCGGTGCCTGGGGACCGCCGTTGGCCCAGACGAAGGTCCGGTAGCTCCAGCCTGGGTGCAGCCCGCGCCCGCCCGCTCCGTACTCCGAGGTGCTGGTGGCGTGCGCGATGAACTTGTCCACCTGCTTGCCGTTGAGCTGCCAGGTCTCCACGGTGTAGCCGGAGGGCTTCTGCCCGCCCGGCCCGTGCACCGCGTCCCAGCCCAGCCGGAAGCCCTTGTCGGACACGTCGTAGGCGTGCAGCCTGGACGGCACCGGGAACTTCCACTGGGTGCTGCCGCCCGAGGCGAACCCCACATCGTCGTCCATGTCCCCGGTGGGCGAGACACCCACGGACGTGCCGGGCGGGTAGGGGGCGTTCCCCGGAGGCCCGCCGACCGGGCCGCCTGCCGCGTACCCGTGACCAGAGCCGATGCCGCCTGATGCGTTGCGCAGGTTGGGGCCGTAGGTTGACTGGGCGTACCGGACAGCAGCGTAGATGTTCGCGACGGGAGCCTCAGAGACCCCGTAGGCCACAGGCCGGGGGTAGCCCTCTCTCGGTGCCCCGTACGCTGCGTACGTCCCCGCGATCACCTGCATCAGCCCGACGCTGGGGTGGCCAGCAAGCCAGTTGCTGTCCCATTTGTTCACAATTGTCGGGTTTCCGCCAGATTCTGTCTGCATCTGATACAGCACAGCGTCAGCGAGTGACAGCGGAGCCCCGGCCATGGACAGCGCGGTATCGGTCGCGCCCCTCCACTGCTGGACACCGGCACCTGGCTTGTAGTTCCCGACCGACCCGGCGGCATTGAGGAGCTTCTGGGTCGCGGCCTTGGCGGACTTGATGTCCTTGCGCATCTGAGCGACTTCCTCAGACAGCATGATGTTGCTCTGGGCGTCCTCCATGTCGGAGCCGAACGAGTTGAGCGCGGAAACGCTGTCGGCTGCGGCGTAGGCGCGACTGACCGACCCGCCTGCGGCAAACCCGAGCGCCTGCTTGGGGATGCGCTTGTTGTTCAGCGCCTCCATGAAGGCCACGCCGTACTCGTTCACCGCGTCGGTCTGGACGACGTACTCGCCGTAGGACAGCCGGGCGTCCACGTCGTCGGCCTTGGGTGCCGTGGTGCCCCGGTCGATGTAGCCGCCGTAGGCCAGGCCGCCCGCTGCGTTCCCCGACCCGCCCTTGCCCTGGCTGGCGGCGATGATCGACCCGGTAATGGTGTAGAGGCCGGTGCCGTCCATGTGGATCTTGACATCTTTGCCGTGCAGCAGGTCGATGTGGTTCTGGAGGGTGACCAGTTCCTTCCACAGCTCCGTGGCGTGCGCCCTGGTCAGGCCGAGCCCGTTGACCGCCCAGTCGATGAACTTGTTCTTGGCCGGGCCGGAGGCCAGGTTCCCGAGCCCGTCCAGCTGCGGCCCGAGCTTGCTGCTCAGCTGCTTCCAGAGGTCGTCGGCCTTGCCCTTGGTGAGATCCAGCCCGTCCCTGGCGAAAACCTGGAACGCCTTCTTGATATCCGGGACGGACTTGATGGACTCGTTCGCCAGCTCCACGGAGACCTTGCCGTGCAGGGAGTCCCAGAGCTTGTCGGCGTGGCTCTTGGTGTCGCCCAGCTGGAGGGAGTACGCCTCGAATGCGGCCTTGGCCTTGGGCACGTCGCCGCTGTACTCCTGCAGCAGGATCTTGACGATATCCGTCGCGGCGGTGTGGAACTTCTTGCTATCCGTCGTGCCCTGCGTGATCCCCTGCGCGAAGTCGAGGAAGGCGGTCTGCCCGCCCTTGGCCTTGAGGATGGAATCCGCCATGGCCTGGTTCACGTCGGTGGCAAGGACGTTAGCCAGATTCTGGTAGTCCTTGGCCAGGTCAGAGACCTTGCCCAGCAGCGTGGCCGTCACGCTGGACAGGTCGCGCTCCGCTGCAGCCGCGCCCTGCTCCCCGCTCCACTTGGTCAGCGCCTTGAGGCTGTTCACCCCGTCGTAGCCCGCCGACTGGGCCAGGGCGAATACCTCGTCCCGCGCCTCCTTCGAGTGCGCGGCCATGGGCAGCAGCGTGGCGATGAGGTCCTTGCCGCCGCGCGTCAGCAGGCCCTGGGCCTCCGCCGTCCCGCCCATGACGATGGCCTGCTGGCGGAACTGGTCAATCAGCTTGCCGCCGTCCTGAATCGCGCCGACGAACCCGGAGCGAAGCGTGAGGCTCTGCTTGTTGACCCCGCTCAGGGAGGCACCGGCCACGGCGGCGGCGGTGGCGATGCTGTTCAGGTCCTGGCCGAACTTGTCGAACGCCTGCTCCCCGCCCGTGACCAGGGCCAGGAAGGTGTCCATGGACTTGTTGAGGTTGTCTACCTGGGTCTGCTGCAGCTCGATGGACAGCGAGACGGCTTCCACGTCGTTGTTGAGGGCACCGGCACTCTGGCCCATGGCCTTGTAGCCCTCGATCAGCCCGTCAACTTGCTGTAGCGCAATCTTGAAGTTCTTGGAGTTCTTGTCCGTGATGTCGGCCAGCTTCACCCCGGCGATCTGCGCCAGGGCCACGGCCTTGGGGTAATCCACGCCGTACTTGGTGCTCACCTGGTCCAGGAACCCGATCTGCGCGTGCAGCTGGGTGGTGTACCGGGTGTTGGCGGCCTGGAGGTTGTCCAGGTCCCGGCCCGTGCTGGTCAGGGCACCGCTGTAATCCCCGAAGCGGCCCTTCAGCTGGCCGGTCTGGGCGTTGGTGTCCTGGAACGCCTTGGCCACCCTGGTGCTCGCGTCGCTGACCTTGATGGAGCTGGCGGTGACGGCGTTCAGGGTGGTCGGGATGGCGTTGAAGTTGGTGGCCGAGGCGACGGCCTTGTCCATGGAGTCGATCCACTTATCAGTGGCGTCCTTGTTCCGGCCGAGGGTGACCAGCAGGATGCCCAGCACCGCGACCCCGGCGAGCGCCCAGCCCCACACGGGCACGGCGGTCAGCGCAGCCAGCCCGCCCTTCCACAGCCCGGTGGCGATGGCTGCGGCCTTCTCGCCCTTGGAGGCGTCCTCCGCTGCCCCGCCGAGGGTGGCGAGCTTGCCCGGAATCCCGGCGAGGTTCGCCCCGAACGAGGCGACACCGGCTCCGATGTCCTTGAAGGTCGCCTTCAGCCGGTCGAACCCGGTCAGCTTGGTCCCGCCGAGCGCCACCTGCGTGGATGCCTTGTCCAGGCCGCCCAGTGCCACGGTCAGCGAGCGAATCGGGTCCAGCACCTTGAGGATGGCGGTCGTCGCGAGGCCACCCCAGACAATGAACCCGTGCAGCGCCAGCAGCGCGGCCAGCACGGGCGTGGGAATCTTCGATACCCATGCCACGAGCTGGGCAATGGCGTCCACCACGGTGAGCAGGATCTCCGCGATGTGGGTCAGCTCAGTGGCCTTGAGGAAGCTGGTGAAGATGCTCCCGAGCGACTGCAGCAGCTGGCTGAAGAGCGCGAGATCCTTCCCGCCGGTCTCCAGGAACTTCTTGAACCCGTCCCCGCCGGAGGTCAGGAACACGGTCAGCCGGGCAGCGAGCCGGTCCACCACGGCCCCGGTGGCGAGGGCGAGCTTGCCGAAGGTGCCCGAGTTGTTGTTGATCACGTCCAGCGCGTCACCGTACAGCTGGAGGACCTCTGGCTTCGCGGCCTCCTGGAACTTCTTGAAGTTGTCCGTCATGGGCGGGATGGTCTGGTTCGTCGCCTTGGAGACGGTCCAGACCGCGTACAGGTGCTCCGCGACGGCGACTGCGGCCTTCTCACCGGCCGCCCCGAAGGCAAGAAGACCGAGGGCAGCCGTGGTCAGGGCCGGGATGAGGACGGCCAGCGCCTCGATGATCCCGTCCAGCAGCACGTGCCAGACGGCAATGTGCCCGAGCAGCCCGCCGCTGCCGAGCAGCCCGCCGAACAGGGTGAGGTTCCGCGTGAGCAGGCTGAACCAGCCGTAGCCCCGGTATGCCGTCCTGCCCAGGGAGTCAATCTTGGGGTCGGCGGCCTGGGCGGCGTTCCCCGCAGCTGCAATTGCAGCTGCAATGGCATTCCAGTTGACGTTGCCCCCGCCCGGAACCGGGCCGGGCGCACCCGGAGTCCGTGGAGGAGGCCCCCCGCCACCTCCGCCTCCGGAGGCACCGCCGCTGCCGAGCTGGAGAGTCGGCCCGGCGATGTGGAATCCCTGGACGACGTGCTGTACCTGCTCCTTATCCGGCAATGAGAAGGTTATGGGAACCTGCACGCGATCCCTGGAAAGCTGCGCTATGTCCGCCATCAGCGCGTTGAGCTGCTGCTCGTACGGCCCGCCCAGGGAGACAGGAATGACCTGCTGGTGCGTGGCAGCGGGAATGGGCACCCCGCCCATGCCGTAAGCGGCGGTCAGTACGTCGGTCGTGGACACCCTGCTCGGGATGCCCCGCAGGACCGACTGGTACAGCGCGAGCTTGGACAGCGCGGCGGAGTCGTCAATGTCCAGCTGCGTGGTCACGGAGTCCGGGAGCCCGACCAGCGCGGCGTTGAACTGCTGAATCCCCGCGAGCTGCTGGGAGCTGGCGGTCCCCAGGGTCCCGAAGGTCTGGGAGTGCCCCTTCAGCGCGGACCCGTAGGCCAGGGCGGCGTCAGCGTTGGCCTTGTAGGCAGCGGCCCGCGCCAGCAGCACCTGGTTCTCCTGCGTCTGCGTGGTGACTTCCTTCTGCAGGTAGGCCAGGTACTCGTTCGGGGTGGTGAATCCCGTGCCCGAGGAGGTAGCGCCGAAGCGGGCGCGGTTCTTCAGGTATGCCTGCTGCAGCTCCTGCTGACGCCACGAGTACGCGGCCTGGGGGCTGGAGAAGCCCAGGTTCCGTGCCCTGAGCAGCAGCTGCTGCCAGTTGTACTCCTGGCTAAGGTCAGCCAGGTGCTGGCTCATGTCGTTGCGCCCGCCGTACAGCGTCTGGGAGTTGGCGTTCTTCGCGGACGCCGCGAGCTGATCCAGGGCGCGCTTCTGCGCGAGGATGGACTGGGTGTCCTTGTCGTGCGCGAGCGCTGACTTGTTCGCGGCCTCCGTCTCGGCCTGGCCCTGCGCCATGGTGGACTTGCTCAGCTTGTCCATCTCCGCGCGAGCCAGCGCGGCGTCCTTAATCAGGTCGGAGAAGTCACCGATGGCCTTGTAGATGACGTACCAGTACTCACCGCCAGCAACGTCAGGCACGGCTCACCTCCGCGATCTTGCGGTGCAGGTGGACGGCCAGCCACAGCAGGAGGACGGCCTCAACGGAGCGGTGCTGTCGGCAGATGCTCGTGATGGGCGGCAGCTTGCCGGAGACGACAGCGATCACCTCGTACCCGCACAGCCCGACGATGACGGCCTTATCCACTACCATTCACCCCCGGCTGCGCGCCGAACATGGTCATGAACGCCTCGAACGAGCCCTCCGCGTTCGACGCCTCGACCCCCTTGTCCGGGTCAGCTGCCTGGGGGGCGAGCCGGGGGTCCTTGCGCCAGTCGTCGGCCACTTTCTCCCCCCTGATATCGTCCAGCTCGGTGTCCGGGGACCCGAGGAAGTCAATCCTCGCGGCCTGCTCAATCAGCGGGTTGACCTCGCCCTTCCCCAAGTTCATCCACAACCCCGCGCTGGCTGCGAGGAACGAGCAGATGGTCTTGGTCTGGGCCTCCGCGAGCCGGGTCTCCAGCTCCTGCCTGGCCCTGATGCGGCTGGTGGCTGCCTCGACGGCCTGCCGCAGCCTGCACAGCGGCATGTCGAGGATGTACCCATCCGTCCAGCCGTACTCATGGCTCAGGAGGTCGAAGGCTCGGGCGAAGTCTCCGGCAAGGTCACCGTCTCTGCCTCGTGCAGCTCCTGAGGAGTCGGAGGCGGACTTACCTCCGTCGCGGCCCCTGTCTTGCTGAACGCCTCGGTCAGCGAGGCGATCCTTTTTCCCAGGGCCTGCAGCTCGGGAGCCTCCTGGGTGATGATGGCCTCCACCAGGTCCAGCAGGTCCATGGGCTCAGGGTTGTTCAGCTCGTCCTGGTACTTCTCCCAGATGACCTTGTTGTCTTCCTGCTCCTGCTTGGTGAGCTTGCGGCCCTTGCCCTCGACCAGGCCGGTGGGCTTGGTCATGGACGCGAGGAACTCGATGAACTCGTTCTCCGCGTCGGGCACGGAGATGACGACGAGGGCCATCAGCTTGCGGCCGAACTCAGCAGCATCCGCCCCGAAGTCCAGCTGCTGCTGGACCAGCGGCCCGGCCCCGTGCGTGAGCACCTTCAGCAGCCGGAACATCTGCCGGGTCTTCAGGCGGACGACTTCGAGGGCGAACCCGGACTGCAGCTTGACGACAACGGGCTGCGGGTCGAGTCTGTCCAGCTCGGAATCCGGCATGGGCGGGCCTCCTAGGCTCAGTGCTCACGGACGCACTGAGAATCGGCACCGCTACGCCCAGGACCAGATGAACCAGCAGTATCCCGTGCTTGAAGCGAAGGTGTTGTTCACCCTCAGTACTACGTGCCGGGGAACGGCTCCGCGACGAAGGCACCGGTCTGGTTGCCCGGCCATGCGACCAGGCGGCCGATGCTCTGCGGGTAGCTGTTCGGCAGGGCGTTCCCGCGCTCATCAGTGGACGAGAAAAGCGCACGTCCGGCGATAGAACACGAAAGTCCTGTCTTGTACGACGGCCCGGTGAAGTTGAAGGGCTGAAATTGCACTCGATAAAGCACGAAGTCCAGCGTCTTGATCGCTCCGCCTGCGTCCTTGGCCGGGACCCGGATGGCGAGCGGCTGGGTCGGCTGGTTCATGGACGCCAGGGTCCAGAGGGGGAGCGAGTAGTAGTCGTTCGGGGTCGTGCCCGAGGACGAGACCGTGGTGCCGGTGATCAGCGCGATGGTGGAGAAGGGGACGAATCCCTCTTCAATGGTCACATTCGCGAAGTTGATCCAGAAGTGCTCGGACAGAACGATGTCGTCGCCCGTGTTCTCGAAGTTCCCCTGGTCCGTGCTGATCGTACCGTTCCGGACGCCGTAGATGGAGGCTGACTCAGCTCCCGTCGTGCTGCTCAGGATGGCCGCGTGCGAGAGCGAGAAGCCCTCAAACGGCGTACCAGCGAAGGTGTTGGACGCAGGCACTTCGACCTCCTGGCTCGGGACTAAACGCGAACTCTGGAGGACTAATCGGCCTGCCCGTCCCGGTCTTCCAGGTGAGGGCGCATGGGCGGCTCGGGCGGCAGGGTGCGGTAGATGCGCAGCCAGAGGAGGCACATCCGGACCCACGCAGCGATGGCGATGCACGGGCCGGACACCTCCAGCCAGGCCAGCCAGCTCGCCGTCATCATGCCGTTGTCGAACCAGAACACCCACGCCAGCGGCCCGGCGATGGGCACCAGGGACAGGGCAGCGGTGACCAGGGCGGCCCCGAAGGGGTTGGTCCACCACTTCCCCTTATGACCCCAGACCCCGTAGCTGGTGTAGATGAGGACGAACACGACGGGCACGACGGCGGCCAGGGCCAGGCCCACCCGGTAGATCCACGTCTCCGCCTCGCCGTCACCCGACAGCCAGAGCCCCAGCACCGCGTAGGCCGCCAGGAGAACGGCAACCACGGCGTACGAACGCCAGGTAACGGGGCGCACGGTCAGCTCACACCCTTAGGACGACATTGGTACACCGCACATCGGGCAGAAGTTCGCCCCGCCTGACACAGAGTGCCCGTTAGAGCACGTAAGGCGGGCAGCGGTGACCCGGTGGAAGACGACCATGCGCCAGACCATGACCGGGGCGACGAGAGCGACCAGCCCCAGATCTCCCCACCGGATGATGTTGAGCACGGTGAAGTTGAACCTGAACAGGGTTGTCAGCCAGCTGACCAGGAGCAGGGCGCTGATGATGACGGTCTTGGTGAGCAGGGTCTGGCCCACCGGGTTGCGCCACGCGCCCGTGCGCGAGTAGTCGATGAGCCAGGCGACGGAGCAGGCCAGCGTCGTGCCAATGATGATCTTGGCGAGGAGGAGGTAGAGCGGACTCGGGACCACCGCTAACCCCTCCTCCCCCCGTCGTCCCCGATGAGCCCGTCCACAATCACCTGCGCAAAATGGTTCTGCCGGAGAATCTTCTCCAGATCATGCCTAACGTGCTGAGCGTCGTCCTTCTTCCGCTCGGCCTGCCTGGCGGCGGCCTGGGCAGCTGCGACCCGCGCCTTGCGCTCCCGGCGCGTCGGCCAGGGGAGGATGATCGCCAGCATGTGCCGGACCCACTTCCATTTCACGCGGGGCCACGGTCCCGTGACCCGCGCTTGTGCGCGCCCCCCTCGACTTGCTGGTGCCCCATAGCCACACCTGCCTGAAGGGCCGTTAGCACATCCCTGGTTGCAGTCGCCCCGGCTACGGCCAGGTCGGCACGTTCTCTTTCCTCGTCTGCTCGCTTCCTCTGAGCGTCTCGCTCAGCCTTTAGATCGTCAACAACGGACTTGGGGTAAATCAAGCCCAGGAGGAAGAGAACACAGAACACACCGGCCACACCAGAGCTGGTCAGCACCGCGATGAGTGCGCTGTCCACTGCCCGTCCTCCTGGTTGAGCCCTGCCTACCCGGAGTATCGGACCGTGATTAGCTCGTGATCAGAACCCCTTGGCGCGGTACCACGCCTTCAGGTCGTTCGCCACGGCGTGATTCTGGCCCACGTGGTGCTCCTGGGTCCAGGGGAACGTCTGCCGGTACAGCGTCCGGTCGTGCGCGTCAGGACCGGGAGGGGTCGGCGTGGGGGTGGGTGTCGGCACGGGGGTGGGCGTGGGAGTCGGCGCAGGCGCGCTGAGCGGCACGGGCACGGTCACGTCGCCCTGCTCGGCCAGCAGGCGGGTCGCGGTGTCCCAGCTCATGGAGAAGCTGCCGTTGTTCCCCCAGTCGGAACTCCAGCTGTTATCACAGAAGATGAGCTTCTTGTTCACGTCCTTGCCCCGGCACAGGAACTCGTGCCCGCCGCGCACGTAGGCGTTGGGGCTGATGGTCACCAGGCCGGTGCTGTCGGGGGAATCCATGGAGTCGTACCAGTTGGCCCCGATGCCCAGCGGGCCATCCTCCAGGGCGTCCAGGAGGTCGGTGAGGCTGAAGCCGTGGGTGTACCCGGAGATCAAGCCCATGGTCTTGGTCACCTGCGCGACGGACGGGCCGCTGGAGCCCTCGTCCTCCGGCGGGTAGCCCTGGCCCCCGTCCAGCTTCTCGGCCCCGGAGTAGATGGTGACCGCGAAGGACTCGTTCAGGACCGGGTGGCCGATGGGCAGGGTCTGCACGATCGGGTCAGTGCCCAGGGCACCCACCATCATATTGCCCGTGCATGATCCGAGGTCTCCCTGATCCAGGATGGGCAGGCTCCTTGCCCACAGCTGGGTAGTCAGATCCCGGAGCCGCCGGTTGTATGCGTAGGCACGGTTCCGCGAGTCGTGCCGCACCTGCCGCCCGAGGCGCTTGCCGGGGACGACCTGCTCCTCCAGGTAGATGTGCTCGACATACCAGGACTCTGCCATCTGATTACTCCCAGGCAAGACGAAGGGCCGTGACCATGCGGCCACGACCCTCCGAATCGGCTAGACAGCGGCTAGGTGTTGACCAGCCCCCAGCACGTCGCTATGCCGGTGTTCGTGGCGAAGAACGCCGACGTTCCGGGGTTGCCCCCGGAGGCCAGCTCCACCTGGTGCCCGTAGGCGTTCGACCAGTACCTGTCCTCCAGGAACACCTGGTTGCCCGCACTGCACCCGCTGTTCCGGGCGATGGCGTAGATGGTGGCCCAGCCACCGCCATTCCCGAGGGCGTCGGGGCAGGTCCCCTCCAGTGCCGTGCTGGCATCTGCCGAGGACGAGCCGACGCACTGGCCGTTCCGCCCATCCCGGACCGCCTCGATGGCAGCGCCGTTCAGCTGCGTGTTGATCCCGGACCCGCTCGCGAAGGGGCACGGACCGTACGGCGCGTTCGCGTGGACGTGCCCGTCGTGGCACATCAGCGACAGTGGGATGAGGTTGTAGTTGTCATTGGCCAGGCCGCCGTTCGCCATCCGCACGTCCGGCCCGCCGTTCCAGGCGTTGAGGCAGTAGCCTGACCCGCCGTTCCCGCAGACAGACGGGACCGCTGCGTGCGCGGGGAGGGCGAGCGCTACCGCCAGCCCGGCCGCAGCCAGCACGGCCAGCACTGGTGCCCTGAACCTCTTGGATAGTTTCACTGAGACTCCTCTCGGTCAGGCAGCCCTGTAGCACCAGGGCGACGGCTTGTTGAGATAGAACTGCGCTCCGTTCCCCTCGCTGGCCGGGCCGACCCAGCCGCCTGTGTGGTTGTCCTGGATCGCGGTCCACCCGTTCGAGCAGACATCAGTCCGGAAAGTGACATGCGTGCCCCAGCCGTCGCCGCTGGAGCTGCCTCCGGTGGCACCGGGGCAGGCGTCGAGGCTGACGCGGGCGTCGCTCGGGTCGTTGTTGGCATGGCCAATGCAGTGGCTGCTCCAGGGCGATGCGAAGTGCCCGAAGAGCAGGTAGCTGTTGCCGCTGCCGGACGTGGCCGCGAACAGGCCGTTGTCCGTGGGTCCGCCTGTGTAGAGCTTCACCCAGGGACCTCCGCCCCAGGCATTGATGCACTCGCCCGGACTGGTGGACCCGAGGCACCAGTTGTGCCCGACATCTGCGTGCGCCAGCTCGGACGTGCCGATGGTCGCGACCATGGCCAGCGACACCGCTCCGAGGATGAGCGCCAGTTTCCTCCTGAGTCTCATAGAGACTCCTTCCTGGTGAGGGCGGGCTGGTTAATGCCCGCACTTGGTTATACACCAGGGCTAGGGGGGTGGGAAGGTGCCCCCGAGGATCACTATTGCTGCCACTGCCAGGCAGAACGCCATGAAGCATCCGGCTGCGAAGAGCACGATGGCTGCGGTCTTCAGCGCTGGCACGGCAAAGGCCGGGACCACCCTGCGCGGCCCCGGCCTCTGTCGCTTGAAGGACATGGATAGTTCCTATACGTGAACTGCTCCCTGCAGAGCAGCTAGGCCCTTACGGGCAGGTCAGGTGTTGTTCTTGCCCCAGAGCTGACCGGTCGCACCGTTCGTGCCGAACAGGTGCGCGAACTTGACCTGGACGCGGTGACCCACCGTGCCGATGTCGCCGTCGTTCTTCGGGTTGGTCAGCACGAGGTGGTTGATCGGCTCGGTGTAGTTGACGAACTGGCCGTCAGCCGCACCGTTATCCGTCACCTGGAAGGTCTGCCACGGGTTGAACTTGTTGGCCACCGTGTTGCAGGGCCTGAGCTGCGTCGATGCGAACCCGTTCGGGTTCACCGAGGACAGGCAGAGTCCCGAGCGGACACCGAGCGGCGCGAACTCCAGGCTCACGACAGTACTGGTGGAGCTGAACCGGTCGCTCAGCGTGGTAGTCGTGGTGATGGTCCCGACATTGGCGGTCGAGGTGTCGGTCACCAGGTGCGGAACCACTACCCAGTCCTCGGCCTTGTCCGTGGCCGAGCGGGTGAAGACGATGATGACGTTGCCAACGACCTTCGCGCCGCCCTGCACGTCAAGGTCGGGGCGGTTCGGGACCTCCGACTGAATGCTGCGGCAGCCATTGAGCGCTGTGTCACAGGCGTGAGTGCTAGCCTGCGCTGCCCCCGCCATTGCCGCGATGCTGAGGCCCGAAGCCAGCAGCGCCGCAGTCACTACGCCCGTGATCCGCTTCGCCGTGCGATGAGCGACCACCAGGGCGTGCTTGCCCTTGTACATAGAAGATTCCCTCCGGTTACTTAACCGTTGTCAAGCGGAACACTACAGCGCAATATCCAGGTCGTCCACTGAAGGCGCGGAACTGTGACCCTAGTGCCGTCTTAACTTTCCGGAGGGAATCATCGTCACCGAGCGGCTAGCAGTTCAGCCCGAGGCGCGGCCCGGCCTTCATCTGCCTCGCGGTGTAGTACAGCGTGCCCCGGTCGTGACCTGCGGTAATCCCGTAGCGAGCCAGGCCGCCCGGCACCTTCACGGTGAAGGCGTAGGCGTCCACGTGCTCACCAGGAAGGATGCTCAGCTCCGCCGCCTCAGCGTCCCTGGTGGTGGACAGCTCGGAAGTGCCGATCACCTTGCCGTCCGGGTCGGTGACAGTCACCTGCGTCCCATCAGTAACGTCCGGGTAGATCTCGGCGGGCGTGCCGCCGTCCCCCAGGATGGACGTGCAGACCAGCTCGGTGCCGTGC
>Ga0207694_10002433_pt1 | contig 15182 bp, 30 predicted proteins | sample KBSC34metaG_FD_184353 | JGI IMG/M metagenome (GOLD analysis project Ga0207694, IMG submission 184353) | Corn rhizosphere microbial communities from Kellogg Biological Station, Michigan, USA - KBS C3-4 metaG (SPAdes) (version 2) | ecosystem: Host-associated > Plants > Roots > Rhizosphere > Soil...
GATCATCAATTACGGCTCTGGCGTGGTCACTGTGGCGCGCAGTGGGCAGAATATCAACGGGGCCACGACATCGCTCACGTTGGCGGCAGCGGCGTCTTCCATTGCCCCCACTGGGGCCACGGTTGTCTCCGATGGCACGAACTATGCAGCTACGGTTTTTGGACAGAGCGGGAGTAGCGGCGCTTCTACTGAATCTCACGCCGCTAGCAACTCAGTGGAATTGGATTTCACGACCTGCCTACTGGCTGGTACTCAAACTTATCGCCTTGAGTTGATAGGGATTGTCCCAGCCACTAATGGGGCAAATATCTTGGTCCAAGTGTCGACTAACGGGGGTGCGACTTATGATACAGCAACTAATTATACATGGGTGGGCCGTCGCGAAAGCGTTGGTGGAGTAGCCCAATCCCAAGGAAGTAATGCTATTTCGTCATGGGGCATGGATGTCGCAACGGGCGAATCTAACACTACTACTACGGGAAGCCTTGGGGCGGATATTGTTTTCTGGTTCCCAGCAAACGCTTCAGCCTATAGAATGCTTTTTTCTAATCGAGGGTTCAGTTGGGACGGATCAGCGAACCCTGGCATTTGGTTTATATCAGCCGGTGCATATAAGTCGACGACTCAACCCAATGCCTTCAGGGTTATAGCATCTAGCGGCAATTTAACCAGTGGGGATGCTAGGTGCTACTCGGTTCCTAATTAAAATGAACCCTATTGCTTATTTAAAAATGACACGTCGTCGCCTCTTGCAATCCGCAGTTGCCTCTGCTGCTGCCGGTCTTTTCTCGCGTCCAGCCGTCTCCGCATCCACTTCGGCTGACGTTTTGCAGGCGCACAACGATACCTCCGGATCATCGGCCAACACAAACGAAACGCGGCTCTCTCAGGCGCAGGGTTGAGAGCCGCCATGTAGCACGCAGGGTTTATGTAAACGATGAGCCGCAATCAGTTACGCCAGTGCGCTTGCGCTTGTCGATAGAAGATATATACGCATCAACCGGGGAGGCATTTCAATGAAGTTAGGTTTATTCATCTGCGCGTTGGCCGGATCGTGCTTCGCGCAAACAGCAACACTCACGCCAACATGCACGCCAGCTACGGTCAAGCCGGGCGGAACGCTCACTTGTACCGTGGCTCTTGGCGGGGGCAACACGACAACGACGGGTCCATCTGACATCCAATTAGTACTAACCGCCTCGCAATCACTCTTCGTGCCCACCGTCTTCCCGGCCGCGGCTGCCACCGCTGCTCAGAAGGCCGTCACTGCGGGCACTTCTGCAATAGCGGGCAGCAACCCGTGGATGGTGATCGTTTCCGGCATGAACGCCAACCAGATTGCAGATGGGCCGCTAGTGACGTTCACTATCCCGATTCCTAGCACCGTTACGTGCGCCGGTAATTCGCCTTGCCTGATAATCTCTGTCACCGGGACGCTTGGGTCGAACACTGCGGGAGGGGTCTTTGCGATTACGCCGGGCCCTTCGTTCCCCGTCTCCGTGTCCAGCGCCTGTGATTTAAACGGTGACGGGGTTGTCGATGGCAAAGATGTAGTCGTCGAAGTAAATGCGATCTTGACTGGGACCGCGGCGGATCGCAATAGCGACGGTAAGACTAATGTGCAGGATCTGAGGTTGATCGAGAATGCGGCACTTGGCGGAGCCTGCACAGTAACACAATGAGACTCGGTGGCTTAGGAACGATTAGTACGCTAGCAGCGGCCATCCAGCAACAGGAGGGTTACTACCCAGGTAGTCTTGCGTACCAGAACAACAACCCAGGCAACCTCATGCCGGCCGGTCAACCCGGATGCACTCCCGGTGCTGGTGGCTTCTGTTCGTTCCCCTCGTACGATGCTGGCTACGCCGCGCTGGTGAACCAACTCAACATCGACGCCTCGCGCGGCTACACCCTCTTGCAGTTCACTACGAAGTACCTTGGCGGGGACCCCAACAACCCCGGCACGGCGCCCGGCGGCGATCCGAACGTCTATGCGGCGAATCTAGCGGCGGCTGCTGGAGTGAGCGTCAACGATCCACTGAGTTCCGCTATCGACCCCTCGACCGGCCTCCCGCTCGACACTAGCAACCTGGGCGATGCGGCGGGTTCGGATACCTTCACGATGGCCCTAGCGGTTGGCGGGGCGTTACTGGCGGCATGGCTGCTGATGAGGTAGCGGAATTATGACTTCGGACCAATTCGCCGCACTCTACATCGCCGAATCGCGCTCCGTCTACCGTTTCCTGCGTTGGTGTGGTGCTTCACGTGAAGTCGCAGAGGATCTAGCAGGGGATACGTGGGTGGTGGCATGGCAACATCGCGATGAATGGCGCGGGTTCCGCGGTTGGTTGTTTACGGTCGCCCGCAATCTTTACTATATGTCGCTGCGTAATCGCCCAAGTCAGTTGCCGGATTACTATGCTGGGTCATACCAAGAAGACTTCGAGTCCCAGATCGCGGCGCAGCAAATCCTAAGCATGTGCAGCAAACGAGAGTCGCAATTACTTCGCGAGGGTTACATGGAAGATCGACAGGGTCCGCTATCCGCCACGGAGCGGACGCACTTATTTCGTGCACGTCATTCCGTGATGGCCCTGTTAAGGTGAAATGATGAAATTCGCCAAAGCGTTTTGCCTTACCATTTTGTTCTCAATTGGCTGCTTTGCTCAATCGCATTCCGTGACGCTTACATGGTCATGGACGCAGGGGAGTGGGTCAGCGGCCACGGGATTCAACCTATACCGCGCGACGACGCCCACTGGGACATTCTCTATCGTAGGCGCCGTTCCAGTGACGACGCTTACTTATGTTGATGCCTCTAATCCCGTGCAAACATCTGGCGCGACGTTTTACTACTACGTCACATCGTTTAACGCCACTGGTGAATCGGCACCCAGCAATACCGCAACGGCGACAATCCCTTTTGTATTGGCCCCGGCCACGGGGCTACAGGCAACGGTAAAGTGAAGTGTAGATGATCCCGTTCTCCGATGGCATCGAACGCGACCGCGAGCCGGAGCTGAATCGGCTGTTGCGGGAATTATCGTTGCGCAGACTTGACGCGCTTATTCTTCGGCTTCAGGAGGATCGCCTTGCGCTTTTGGCGCGACTGGAGAGGTTGGGGCATCTTCGGAAGGTAGCGGGGATCGGCGGCGGGTCGTGACGCTACCAACTTCGGCGCGGCCCACTTACGCCATGCCGGATGCGCCATCGCGCCGATGTACTCGGTTCGCAGTAAGCGGCGGAGCTCCCTTTCGGATTTGATCGTGTTGATGCGCGCCTGAACCCACGCGGGTAGCGGCGCGGATGGCATCTCGCCGTCATCGCGTTCTTTCGGCATCGTAATTCACGTACTCATTGAATTTGGAGATGTGCCCGCGAACGATGGCAACATAACCGGAGCCGCTACAGGCGCGGCATTTGCCATCTGGTACGCGATACGAAACGCAAGGGCACTCTTCGACCGCTACGCCGCAATGGACGCATAGTAGATGCTTACCGCTTTGTCTGCCGCGATGCCAACAGAGTAGGCCGAACATTGCCCGTCTTACCATCCCTCGCAAACCTGAATCGATACGCCTCCGTCAAGTCGAGCAGCGCGAACACTAGCCGCGTTAGGCGCGAGTTGTGCGCTTTCACCGCGGCTAACTCCTTACGGAGAGCGGATTCTTCGGCCTTGGTCACACTCCTCCGCCCGCCCTCGCTACGGCCTGCTGTGCGAGTGTGATGGCATCGCGAATCTTGGATTCAATCATGCCCTCAGAGACGAAGAAAGGCTTGCTCTCGATCTCCACCATCGCCGTGCTGTTGGCGTAACTCACTTTGGACTTGAGACCGCTACCTTGGATGATCCAGTATGGCAACCCCCTTAAGGGCGTAGTCCGCGCAGCTAGATCGCCGATTTGTCCAGGGATCTCTTGTACGTGCGCCTCCGCCCGCAGCTGATCCAGCACGAGCGCGAAGACTTCGGGGGTGACGCCTTGAAATGTGAGCATGAAGCGAGAATATACCACTTGACTGACAATTGCAAGAGTGATACTGTGTTCCCTAGATGAAACTAGGAGAGGTTATCCGAAAGTGGCGGCGAACGTCAGATCTCAATATGAGAGACGCGGCACGAGAGATCGGTATCGGTAGCAGTACGCTTTGCCGGATCGAAGCCAATGAAGGCATGGACGGCGCAACACTGGCGATCATCCTGCGATGGCTTACTACAGAAGTGGCGGATGCGCCGAAGGGGAAGCGGGCGGCATGAACTTAAACCACGGCATGAGCGCTATGTGGATCGCCGGAGGTGTATATTGTATGGCACTGTCGTTAGTGCAAACACTCCGTTTGCCGAGCGATGGTAAAGCCGCCTTAGTAATGGGCTTGATGGGCGTCGTGTTTGGCGTAGCGACATGGCAAAGCTGAAGTAGCGAGTCTTGCCAGTATCGCTCGTAGCGGGGCCGGATCGGGCGGTTTTGGGGCGCTGGACGGCGGGAATCTGGCATAATTAGCGCATACCGATTGCAAAACGATAATTGAAAACATGCCCGAAACGGTTCATCTACTCCAGATCGACGGCAAGATACCAAACATCGCACTCATGCGGCTGGCTTCACATCATCGCGCGCTAGGCGACGAAGTGATCTATCATCACGCCGATTCGCTTATTAGTGTCCATCCGTTTCAGTTTGGCCGCGAGGATAAGATTTATGCGAGCGCGATATTCCGCCGTTCGCTTCCGATTCTTGAGCAACTGAAATGGGGCAGGCCGGATGCCGTGATCGGCGGCACTGCCGTTGATCCACTAAGGGCGGATGAGGCTATCCCCTTTCCTATTAGCCCACTAATCCAGCGCGACGTAACGGCTCTGGAGTCTCATGGCGTCACAACTGCGATTCAGGATTACGGACTGTACCCGCGCTTCCGGGCGTCTATCGGGTACACGCAACGCGGTTGCCGATTGTCTTGTCCGTTCTGTGTAGTGCCCCAAAAAGAGGGTAAGGTTCGTGAAGTGGCTACCATCGCGGATATCTGGCGCGGCGATCCTTGGCCGCGCGAAATCCTCCTACTGGACAATGACTTCTTTGGTCAACCTCATTGGCGCGAACGAATCGCAGAATTACGCGACGGACAGTTCAAGGTCAGTTTCAATCAAGGCATAAACGCCCGTTGCTTGACCGATGAAGCGGCGGAGGCGATTGCATCGGTTCGCTATTACGACGATCAGATGAAAACCAAGATGGTTTATACCGCTTGGGATAATCGCGGCGACGAGGAGCGTTTATTTGCTGGCCTGAATCGGCTCGTGAAATATGGAGTGAAGCCGGATCACGTCACGGTTTATATGCTGTGCGGATATTGGCCGAACGAAACGCAAGCGGATAGAGAATACCGCCGCAAGCGCTTGCGAGACTTCGGCGCACGCCCATATCCGATGGTGTACGAACAAAACAAGACGCCGGAGTTAAAAGGTTTTCAGCGCTGGGTGATTCGTCGCGCGGACATTGGTAAGCATGCCTGTTCGTGGGATGACTTCGTAGCGGCCAACTATCGACCGGAGCGGGTAGGGATGAAATGAGCGGCAACGCCTTCCGCAACGGCACGGTTCACGTGTGCTCCGCGATGTGTTCTACTTGCATCTTCCGCCCCGGCAATCTGATGCACCTTAAACCGGGCCGCGTCCGCGAAATGGTGGACGGTGCCACGAAGGAAGATAGCGCGATCATCTGTCATTCGACGCTCGAAGGCGATAACGCGGTCTGCCGTGGCTTCTATGATCGGTACCGGACTACGCCGCTTGTGTTGGCGAAGGCGCTGGGCGTTGTGGAGGAAGTTGCGGTATGAGTCTTGGATTGATGACGCCGATCCATCCGAAGTGGGATGACTTTCTAGATCGTCTAGAGGGTCCTGATGGTTGTAACTTCCGTGATGTGGTGCGCAACGGCAAAAAGGACTCCACTTGGGATTGTGACAACACGCCTAATCGTCCGATTGCCCGAAAGCATTTAGCGGCGCTAGGTGCCACGTCGCAAGAAATCGAGCAGAGCCTAGGGTTCTTTCATGCGTTCGGTGGTCACTGTGACTGTGAGATCGCTTTCAATGTTCAAGACTCGTTCGAGAGTTATATGGGCCGTGGGAGACGGCGGCGCAACCCGTGAAACTCTCCGAACCCGCCCGCGAGATCGTGAACCTCTGTCGCCGCTTGCGGCTCGACTACGACGGTCTACGCCGCGCCTGCCAGCACGCCCGCAAGCACCTGAAGATGAAACCGACGAAGGGCGGGCGGAGGTTGCCACGGTTGCTGACGGAGAGCGAGCTAGTGCGCTTCTTTGAGGCCGTGACGAAGGGCGGCGACATTCAGCATGAGATTCTATTTAAGCTGATGCTGTGTACCGGGCTCCGCGTGGGTGAGGTGACGGCGATCCGCGTGGGTGATATCGATGTGGACGCAAGTAAGATTTTCATCGAACACGGCAAAGGTGACGTACAGCGAAATGTACTATTTCGTGACGATCTCCGTTTACCGATGCGAGCCTACATCGCTTCGTTACGCGGTGAGACGGAGTACTTGTTTGAATCGCGCCTGAAGCGGCCATACTCGACCCAGCGCGTTCGGCAACTAGTCCAGCACTATCGGGAGGCGGCGGAACTTGAAGTGCGGATACACCCGCATATTTTTAGACACATCGCGCTCACGCATTTGGCGAAGCAAGGGATGTCTGATGCGGCGGTCCAGGTGATCTCAGGCCATGCGAGTCGCGAGTCATTGCGCCTGTATCAAACGCTTTCGATGGCAGACGTGACGGAGGCATATCAAGCGGCGATGCGGAAGATGGCCGTATGACGATCTTGGGTTCGGTGTGGCACGGTCGGGGTACGGTGCGCTGTGATTAGGTAAGTTGGGCAAGGGTATGGTGAGGAATTTATGAGCACGGGCGAACAGACTAGCGAAGATGATGATGTGGCGCGCTGCGGTGAAGCGCTACCAGAAACCGCGTACATGATCTCGCTTCCGTGTACGTTACCGCTGGGACACTCGGGAGATCACGTAGCGGCTAATGGCGTGAGCTGGAGGCACAGCATGAAAATCGGCATCTGTACCAACTTCACTTGCCGCTACAAGAATGAAAGCGAGACGGCGATGTGTTCGCGCGCCGATTGTCCACTGGAGGAAAATGAAAAACAGGCCGAAGGATTGGGCGAGTCAGATGTATCACGAGGGAATATGGAGTCCGCGCCCGGTGGTGGACGAAGGCCGGAAGCGCGGCCAGCGGAAGTTGCGAAGCGTGAATAAGGACCGGGCACTGGCGATGCGGTACGGATTAGTTACGTATCCGAAGCGGAGGACGAAGTGACGTGTTTCGCGCAGAGTTGCTACGCGCCGTCGAACGCTGCGACCGCGAGATTGCTCGGTGCGTTCGCGAGTGCATGGTGCGCGTCCATCCACAAGAGGCCTACCTCGGTCTGTGCGATTGGCGAAGGGAGCGGGCATTAGTCATGGCGGAACTCAACGAAACCGTCAACCATCCCGCGCACTACGGCGGCGATGTCCCGCACGAGGTTGTGAAGTGCCTTGAAGCGTGGGGCCTTGAATCAGACGCGCTGCTATGGAACGCCGTGAAGTACATAGCTCGCGCTGGCAAGAAAGGCGTGGCGGTTGAGGATTTGCGGAAGTCGATTTGGTACATTCAGAGGCGCATCGCGGCGCTGGAGGTCGCGAAGTAAATGCCCGACATGCGCACGATGCCGACAGATGGAACGATGGCACGTGAGTTCGCCATCCGCGCTCACGCCGATCAGAAGTACGCCAACGGGCCTTACGTCGCGCACCTTGACGCAGTTGTGGATGTTCTGAAGGAGTTCGGGCATTTTGATCAGGCGTTGCTGGACGCGGCCTACCTTCACGATGTTTTGGAGGATACGGACACCGATGCGGGCGACCTCTGCAATTGGTTCTACGCCGAAACCATCGAGTTAGTCGTAGCCGTCACCGATCAACCCGGCAGAAATCGAGCGGAGCGCCACGCGGCGACGTATCCGCGCATCGCGGCGAACCCGAAGGCGGTAACACTCAAACTAGCTGACAGGATCGCCAACGTCCGCGCGAGCATCAAAATGGTAGGCCACGGCGCAATGTACGGCGATGAATATCCCGCGTTCAAGGCCGCGCTGCAAGGTGAGCACCACGGCGCGATGTGGCGCGAATTGGATCGGTTGCTACTATGACCCTTCCCCGCAAGCCCCGCCGCTTCCAGTGCGCCGTCTGCGGCAAGGGTCCGCATCATAATATCTCCGTCTATCGCGTCACTATAGCGCGTGAGTTTCGCTGCTGGACGCATTTGACGCCAGAAGAAAGGGCACGGTGTATTCAATGAGCGCCACACTTTGCCCGTCTTGCACGGTGAATACTCATTTCATTCACAACCGTGGCAACTTGACCGTTCCTTGCGATTGCGAGTGCCACGGTTCCCACTCTCCCCGCACTGGCGAGACTCCCGAACAGATCCTCGACCGTTTAGCCAAGGAACTCGGATGCGAGCCGCGCCAAGTGTGCGACCGGGTGATAGCGATGCTGGAGGAACGCAAACGTGTTCGGTAAACGCAAACCAGCGCCCCGTAAGGCCGCGAAACCCGCGATCCCATCGATTCACGTCAAACGCAGCGCCGAACTGTGGCTGGAGACGTTTGAGCAGGCGGTGTTTGTATATCTTGAAGAAGACGCCCTGAAGCGCACGGATAAAGCCGTGGAGTGGGCTCATGACCTAGCGGACAAGGTAGTTGATCGATTTGAGGCTCGATGGCCGGGGGTGAAGTTGTGAGCGAGATCCGCTTAATCCATGCCGATCAGATTGACGTGTTCGGCTTCAAATCGGAAATGTATCCAGCCATCGTTGGGCTTGGCTTGGCTATCCCGCCGTGCATTGTGCGTACAATCACGTGCCTGACGTGCAAGCGCGAAACGATCAGCAACGGCACGCCACCCGCTTACGGCACTCCGCTGTTCACACCGATGTCGCACGATCCCCACTGCCCCGCTCGTAATCACGTCTACCTTGAGGGTATCGGCCCGATGATCGAGCCACGGGCGATGGTGTTTGAGAAGGAAGATGCCGCGCTATCGTAACCGCGACTACAGTAAGCGTACCGCAGAGCAAGATGATTTGATTCTTGCAAATCTTAAGCTAGCTCGCTTCTGCGCGCGCAAGGTATCCCGCGTTGTTGGCCACGAAATCGAACTTGCCGAACTGGAGAGTGAAGCGTTTCTGGCCCTCGTTATCGTAGCGGGCGGATTTAAGTCGGAACTTGGATTCAAGTTCACTACGTACGCCTGCCAGTCGATTATTCGCAAACTGTGGCGGTTCATGGATGAGTGGCGCGAACTAACACTCACCCATCGAGAGGCCATCAAGGCGGAACTCGCGGCCAAGGTAAGAAAAGTGTCGCTCGACCTCCCTTTGGTAAGTGACGGCAAGGGTATCACGCTAGGCGAATCGTTGCCAGATAACCGTCACGATGTTCTGGATTGGATGGAGCGCGTTTCTATGCGGATGCAAATCGCTGACCTTATGAAACGGGCGCGATTGACGGCAATGGAAACTGAATACATGCGCCGTGTATATTTGGACGGGACCAACCCAATGAGTATCGCCACAGAGCGCGGTACCACCGTCAAGGCTGTGTACGTATCCCTGAAAACTGCGTTTAATAAGCTCACAAAGGTCGCACAAACAATATGAACTCGCTAGAACTAACCCCCGAACAAGCGCAGGCAGGTTACAGGCCGTTGGCCGGCAGAATCCTACTGCAAGTCGAGGCGCCCGCGGCGATGGTGGGATCGCTGCACGTTCCCGAAACGGCGCAAACTCAAACCGTGGAGCGGACGCACTTGCTCGAAGCGGTTGTGCTGGCAGTTGGGTACGGGCGTTACGTCGAGGGCGGCGAGAGTTTCGTGGGGATCGCGGAGGGTGATGTAAACCCCGGCGACCGCGTGTTGCTCGCGCCGTTGCTTCAGGATTTGAACAAACGGACGCTGCTAACGGCGGTCACGAGGATTGAGGCGGTTCTAGAGTAGATGTATGCCATTGCGTCGGTGGATCGCGTACAAATCGGCATGAGGTCACTTTCCACGCGCTACAGCATGGCCCACTCACGCCGTCTAGGTTCCACCAATCCAACCCCGCGCACTCATTACCACAGAGCACGCAAATGGGCTTCGCGGGCCAATTGATGGCTCGCAACGCTTCCAGGGTTTCGGGGCCGCAAAGTTTCACGGTATCGCTCGCCCAGTACTCCCAACTCCCAAGAGGAAGCGTTGGTTTGCCCTGGACCCAGCGGACTAGTTGAGCGATGGCAGTCGATTGTGTGCCGCCCCACGGATACCGCCATGTCGGATGGAAATCACTTCCGCGTGTTACCCAGCGCTTCCGGACCAATGCGGGCTTATGCGCCGAGGTCCAGCAGACCACGACATGGCCGGTCGAATCCAGTTCCAAGACAACGCCGCGAAACGTGAATGTCGGCAGTACGGAATTAGCCTGCACTAAACGCTGCTCTTTACTCACGACTTCCCTCCCCCGGTCCCACTTTAAAATGGCGTGACGCTCACGGCGAACGCCACGCCTATCCATTACGCTGTCGCCAATCTCCGCGCTGATCGTTGCGTCCGTCGCGCGAACAATTCCCCCAGCGCCTCATCGTCCGTTCGGTCGCGTCGGAACTTGCGCCACTCGCTTGCGATGGCCTTACTAACCCGCAACACGATACTCACGAGCCCCGGATTGCCGCCGCGATGCGCGATCAGTCCGCGCTTTTCCATCGCCTGACGGAACTCCGCAATCGGTTTTGTTTCCGCTTCCAGCAACAACCACGCTACCTTGCGCTGCGTTGCGTGCTTCGATACGCGCGCGATCAGCGTCAGGTTTGCGCTGGGGATGCGCCGCGCTTGCGCTATTTCCAGCTTCGGCAAGGCCCGCGCAATCATCAGGTCGTTAGATACCGTCGCGCGGCTCAAGCCAAACTTGTCAGCAATCGCCAAGCGGTATTCCTCGAACGTTTCGTGTTCCGGCTTGAACAACTCCCGATCCTGCACTAGCGCCATAAGGTGCCCCAATAAGAGCCCTAGGCGCTTGCCAATGGCTTCGTGGTTTTTTATGACTCCGCAGACTCGGTTTACTTCGCGCATCACTTCGGCTCGCGTCGATTCCGGCCCTACGTGTATCTCTAGCTTGACTGCTTGGAATCTGATCGAGTCGGTTACCTCAATGATCTCTCTTTCATGCGTGCTCATATTCTACTCCTTGTTTCTTGTGTCCAAAATTTGGACAATCCTCGTTACTCTCAGTTGGTACGCTATCATTGTTGCCGATAAAATGTCAATAAAAAGTCTTGCAATTTGCAATGACCACGTTTACACTTGTGGTTGTATATGGCAAAAACAAAGCCGACGCCTCCGATAAAAATTGATGAACGCTTGGCATTTCGCGGTACTTCATACTTGCGCCAATTGAGTTCAGATGCACTCCGTGAACTGAAGGGTGTAGTAGTTATCCAGGATGGGGCAGACGCCGAACGCCTTGCCGTGATCCTTCCGTATTCGCAGTACCTTGAACTTCAAGAGGCCGCTGGATTATGACTCCCGAACTGGCCACTTGCATCCAGCGCACCGAAGAGCAGGCCCTCATCCACGCCGTAGTGGTCTGCGGCTCCCGCGACATCCCCACGCTGCGAGCCTACCTAGCGTTGTGCGAGCGTGACCACGGCCATCGTAGCGGAGATGTGGCGCAAGGAATCATAGCGAAGGCGCGACGACTACTCCAGCAAGCTGAAGAAGTTGAGGATTTGCGCGCGATCCTCGGGCGTGCACTCATCGAGATTGGAGCGCGTCAATGACTCCCCCCCAACCCAACGGACCCCCGCAGCACATCCAGATCGAAATGGCGCGGCGAGAGTTAAAAGCGCTCAAGCAACAGCAGGCCATCGCAGAGCAGGGCATCGCGGCGCTGTCTGGAGTCGCGGCGGAACTCTCCACGGTCGATCAGAACGCGATTACGCCAGTCCAGCGGGCCATGCTCGCGGCGTTGGTGGCGTTAGTATCGATCAAACTGCTGGAACTGCAAACGGGGCTTGAAAACCTCAATGTGCGCATCCCTGAGTTAGAGAATGCTTTGCGGGTTGCGGATTCCGGCATCGCCTTGCCGGGTGGGATGAGGATCAAGAATTGATGTGGACGACCGAAACACTGGCGGGCGTTCGGACGTACTGACCACGCTTGCGCTACTGGCGTTGTGCGCGTGGCTGGAAATAGTTGAGTTTTGCAAACGGAGGATTCATGGCATTCTACGACATAACAGCGGAACAGGTTAGGACGTTTGAGTTCCGCATCGAAGCGAACAACCAAGCGGAAGCGGAGCGACTTGGCCGCGAACTGATGCGCTGTTACGAACCCGAAACGGATGATGTGACGGTCCAGGCGCGGGCGATGGTGGGTGTATGAGTACCGGGCCGTGGGAATACAACGCTGGGCCAAACGGCAAGCACCTTATCGTAGGGCCATCCGGTTCGGACTCTATTCAATACCACGTCGTCGCTGAAGCCTTCGCTAAAGACGATGCGATACTCATGGCCGCTTCGCTCGCCCTCCTTGGCGCTGTCCGATTCACTAAGGACTTTCTTTCGCGGCTGGAGAACGGCACAGGCGCGGACGATCCACTAACGCAACTGCGGATGAAGTTTCACAAGCCGCTACATGACGCGCTAGACGCTGCGCTCACTAAGGCGGAAGCTGTATGACGCCCAACCACGGAACTGCCATCGAAGTACAGGCGCAAACGAAACTGCTAGACGTGCTCCGCAAGTACGAAGGCCCGATTAAGGCGCTAATCGGTCGCACGCTCGACCCAGTACGCTTCTCGCAATTGGCCGTGAGTGCGATCAAAAGCAATCCGAACCTTGCCGGATGCTCGCCTTCGTCGTTCATGAACTCGGTTCTACTGGCGATGCAAATGGGCGTGGAGATCCGGCGCGACAGTGCCTATCTCATCCCTTTTGGGAAACAGTGCCAACTTCTACTCGACTACAAAGCTAAAATCTCACTCGCAAGACGTGGCGGCAAGGTTGGCGGAATTCAAGCCGTCTCTATTCGCGAGCATGACGAGTTTGAATCGTACTACGACGAGCGCGGCTTTCACGTTCACCATCGACCGTCACCGAAAGGCCAAGTAAGATCGGCGGAAGAACGCGGCGCGCTGATCGGCGTTTATGCTTTTGCGGAATTGATCGGCGGCGGGATGCAATGGCGCGAGCCGATGAGCATGGATGAACTGGAGCGCATCCGTAAGCGTTCTCGCGCGGGCGCTGCATCCGTCACGCTGGAAGAGATTCGCGAAGCGGGCCGCTTGACACAGGACGGCTCTCAGCAAGTTTGGCAGACGTGGAAGTTTAATGATCCGCGCCGAACCCCCTGGATTACAGACCACGAAGCAATGTGCTGGAAGACGGCGCTGCATTCGCTGTACAAGGGCATCCCGCTTGATGACGCTACACGGATGTCGCAGGATGCGGATGAAGGTTTCGAGACGGGGCACCAGCGCGATTTCATGGGCGACTTTCATTCGTTCGATCCGGTCGATTCTTTGCCGATGGTCGAGACTACCGACAAAGACGGACTGAAGGAAGTAGCGGTACAGCGCATCGAGCAGGAAACCGCGCGGCGTACCCGGCAACCGCGCACCAATAAGACACCGATAGAAAAGGGAGAAAGCGCACAAGCGGGCGAGTCGCGCAAATCCGCAGTTCCCGAGAGTTCGTCCGCACAAACCGAAGCTGCGCAACGCCGTGAAGGATTCGGTAAGAACGGTGATACTACAACGCCGGGATTCGCCAACGATGAACCATATTTGTTCGTCAACCCCATCGAAGCCTACCGCGCCAAAGTCACGCCGGAAGCGTTCGCGCGCATCTTAGCGAAAGAGCGTGAAGCCATCACGGACGAAGGCGCACGCAACTATCCGCGCGGATTCGAGCATCCCGACGATGTGCCGATTGATCTCGTGGATCCGATCATCTTCGATTTAGAGGATGAGATTGCGCGGACGAAAGGAAACCAATGACTAAGCATCGCGAGAAGAAGATGTCACCGAAGCGCTTGATGGAATTGATAGACCGGGTGCGCCGCTGTGCGTTTCATGAAATCCTAGAGGAGATTGAGCGATTGCTCGATAGGTGGGAACATGGCAAGCCGCGCCATCATGCACACCGCCTACTGCTTACTTTTAAATGGCGCGGTATTTCAATCCAAGGAGACCATCTAGTGATTTCTGAACCTTTGACCGTAGGTTTTTCGGTACAAGTCAGCGGATCTCCCGTGCAAGCCGACGGGACAACGCCGAGTACCGCAACGCTTTCCAATGTGCAATACACAAGCTCCGATCCAACGGTGTTTACGGTAGCGCCTGACCCGACAGTAGCGGGCGGCGGGATCGTAGCGGCTATTGGCGCGGGTAGCGCAACGCTCACCGAAACGGCCACGGCAACCGAGCCCGATGGGACGACTACCGAAGTCATCACCGGATCGGCCACGGTAGTTGTGACGCCCGTTATCCCGACTCCCGGCGTAGCCGCTGCGCTGGTACTCGCGTTCGGAACTCCGTTCCCGACGCCGACAGTCTAACGACCTTCGCCGTTCCCTCCGGACGGCGATCAACGGGGCGATGTTCTAGGGACACTTCCCAAAGGAGTAAACCTGGGTGGAGACATCGCTCCGTCTGTTTTGCAGGGCCGCTACGCTGTGGCGGTTCCGCAAAGCTGGACAATCCACAACATGAAATTCAAAGCCATCCTAATCGGCGCGCTAGTCAAACCCTTCGGCAAAGGTGCGCCGGGTCCGTGGCAAGTGTACTGCCGCTCGAAAGAGGAAGGCGACACGCTAGGCCGCGCTGTTCTCGATGGACTGCCACCAGATGAGCGTAAGGGCGCGTTTGTGCGGGTGATTGAGATTCGGGAAGTAGTCGTGGGGGAGGTTCGGTGAGCCATACATTCACTACTCCAGACGAACTCGCTGGGGCACTGTTCGCGCAGCAGGGTTACTTGGTGCTCGCTGGATTATCACCCATCCCTATCGGGCAAATAGTCCCCGTAAAGAATGGCGCTACGTTGGACACTGCCAGCGTAGCGCCATTCTTTACGGGGACTATTTG
>Ga0207694_10002436_pt1 | contig 15170 bp, 28 predicted proteins | sample KBSC34metaG_FD_184353 | JGI IMG/M metagenome (GOLD analysis project Ga0207694, IMG submission 184353) | Corn rhizosphere microbial communities from Kellogg Biological Station, Michigan, USA - KBS C3-4 metaG (SPAdes) (version 2) | ecosystem: Host-associated > Plants > Roots > Rhizosphere > Soil...
AGCCCGCAGGTGTGCACGAGCGCGACGGTGCCGACGTAGCACAGGACGACAGCGCCGACGACCTCCAGCAGCGACGTGCCGGGCTGCGTGCGGGCGGCGTCCGGGGCGAGGACTGCGAGGCAGACGCCGTTCGCGGTCAGCAGCGCGGCCTGGGCGGTGCGGTGGGCGAGGCGCGTCATGAGGCACGCTCCCGTTCGGCCTGGGCCGCGCCACGCAGGGCGGCGATGACGTCGGCGGCGGTCCGCTCCTCGTCGTCGTTCCAGTCAGCGACGCTCTGATCGACGTTGCCGTTGATGTCGAGGTAGGTGCATAGCGCGGTGTGAGCTTCCTCGCCGATTGTGCTGAGCGAGTGCGGGTTACTGCCGTTGGCGGCGAGGTTGATCGCGCCCCTGGCGCAGCAGGCCCGGTTCCGCAGTGCCTTGGGCAGGTCCTGGCCCATCACACAGAACGAGCCCTTGTGCAGCCCGTTCCGCTCGATGACGTCGGCGGCGCGGTCCAGGATGGCCGCAGTCTCGGCGCTCATCGCTGTGCCTCCTGATCCGCCGCGCGGGACTCGGCCTGGCAGCCCTCGCACCCCGGGTGGTAGTCGTCGTCCTCGTGGTCGTGGCCGACGGCCACCTCCTCGGGCGTCTCGTCCCACATCTCGTCGTTGGACGGCATCGGCGTGGACGGGGGCGTCAGCATCGGCACCTGAACGGCCGTGACGGCGTTCGGGCCCGGCTTGACGCCGATGTACTCAGCGGAGGTCGGCACCCACTTCTGGAGCCGGTGCACGCCCGTCTTTAGCCACATCGACTCCTCCCACTTCACCCACGGGGAGTTGGCGCCGCTGGAGCCGTCGTTCATGGCCTTGGCCTTGTCGATGTCGGCCTTGTTCAGCACCACGACCTTCGACACGCCGCCGGCCTTCATCAGGGCGTAGGCATAGACGAACTTCAGGGCGCCCCGGTCCTCCAGGTCCCAGTTGATGAGGTGCAGCGGCCGGTCCATCGGGCCGTGCCAGCGGGGTGGACCGTCCGGGCGCGTGTCGAGCTGGCCCGGGTTCCAGGCGAACAGGTCCCGCTCGCGCACGACCTCGACGACGACCGATGCGGCGGCACCCGCGCGGTAGATCAGTTCGATCTCGCCCTGGTAGCCGCGCTGCCCGCTGACGATCTTCTTCTTGGCGTTCTTGTCGTAGCGCGGGATCAGCCAGTACTGCTCGGTCCCGGGCTCCAGCCCCAGCCGGGCGGCGTCCATCATCGCGGCCATGAACGCGCCCATGTCGTTCTGCGCGGCCTCGGCCAGTTTCGGGTTGCGGCGCAGCACGCCGACCGCGACGCGGACGAACGCCTCAGGCCTCATGTGCGACGGCAGGACCATGGCGAACTGGTCCTTGGACTGCTGCACCACGGCGGTCGGGGAGTTGTCGCGGACGGCGAGCGCGCCGCTGATGGTCTGGCCGCTCACGCGATCACCTTCTTGTCGGATTCGGCGGGGATGTGGACGAGGAACGGGGCGGCGTCACCCCGGCGCTGACGGCGGGCGATCGGCTCTTCCATCCAGGTGGCGCGCCGGCCGGGGCCGATGGCGTCCATGACGCGGGCGGTGTACATGCGCCGCGCCTCGACGGCCTCGTCGTAGGCCTTCTGTGCTTCCAAGTACGGCAGCGCCAGGTCGCGCTCCAGCTCGACGTCGTAGTCGTCGATGCCGGGCGCCATCTCGCGGATCGCCGCGTACGTCTTCTCGTGCGAGTCGATGGCGGGGCGGATGTTGTCGTGCAGGGTCTGCATGAACGCGGCCCCGCGCTCGATGAGGATCGCCGCCTCGGTCTCGTCGTACTCGACGACGAACTCGGCGTACTCGCAGCCGAAGAACAGCACCGAGAAGCGGACGCGCTTGGCCCGGAACACGTGGCAGTACCACAGGCCTTGGGCCCGGTAGTAGACCGGGACGTCGTCGGAACCTTCCGGTCCCCAGCCGGTCCTGGACCGGGCACACTTGCCCTCCCAGATCTCGGACGGCAGCGGGAACATCCCGGCCGGGAGCGTGCCAGCGGGGTATAGCAGCCCGTCCGGATTGGCGACCATGAACGACTGCTCAGCATCACGCCAGGTGCCGACGTCGCCGAACACCGCAAACTCGGGGTGCCGCTTGGCGAACTCCGCGCGCAACTGCGGCTCGTGGATGCGGCCCCAGTACATCTCGCCGTTGTCCTCGACCGGGCCGATGCGGCCGGCCTTGCGGTGCCACAGCGAGAACGGGGACTCGAAGATGGACAAGCCGAGCGCTGCGGCGATCTCGGAGCCGCCGAGGGCACCGGCTCGCGCCTGGTGCCACTCGGGGCTGCCGGTCTCGAACCGGCCGATGAACTCGGGGGCCGTCACACCGCCACCCGCTCTCGCCACACGTGCAGCCACCGGGACATCCGGCCGCGCGGCCTGGCGCTCATCAGCGCCGCGACGTAGCCGGTCTCCGGCAGCGGCACACGCACCGCGGTGCCCAGGTCCAGCACCAGCGCGTCCCAGGCGTCCGCCTCGGCGTCGAGCTCGCCCTCAGTGGGCTCACCGTCGCGGGCGGCGCGGACGACCGTGCGGTGCGCGGCGGCGTAGGCGTCCCAGGCGTCGAACAGGCCGTCGTCGGGGTCGGTGGCCTCGGCGAGCCGCTGCGCGATGTCCAGCACCAGGTCGTCCACACCGGGCCCGGACAGCCATGCGGCGCCCCGGGAGCCACGGCCGGACGGCACGTAGGCGGCGGACCATTCACTGGCGAACATCAGAACCCCCCATGCGCGTGTGGTGTGCGGCGTCGTCGTACAGCTCGGCCTTGCGGTCGTGCATGGCGGCGAGGTCGCGGCAGTTGCGGTCCCTCAGGTTGCTGGCGATGTCGCGCTCGGCCTTGGCCTGCGCGCGCAGGTGGCCGTCGACCTGCCTGACGGCAGAGGCCTCGATCTCGGCGGGCAGGGCGCCTGCTGTGCTCATGACTGCACCTCGGCCCAGATCTCGGGCGCCCGCTTGGCGAGCTGGTTCAGCAGCTCGGCGGTGCGCATGTGCGAATCGGCGAGGCCCCTGGCGGTGGTGCCGTAGACGTCGGTGGCCAGGACGCGCTGTCCGGAGGCCTGCGAGAACAGCAGCGCCAGGGCCCGGTCGCGGGCGATCTTCTCGGCGGACATCACGCACCGTCCTTGGTGCCGGTGCCGTCCGGCTTCAGCCAGACGAGATCCTCCGGCCTGAACATCCGGATCCCGCCGCTACCGCTGTTGCGGTCCTCGTCCAGCAGCACCTCGTGCATCCGCGGTCCGAATGCGATCAGCGTTCCCTGCTTGCCGAGGTGCGGACTGTCCCCCTTGATGCGCAGGCGGTCTCCCGGGCGCGGCAAATCGTCGTTCTCGGCCAGCTGCTCAGCGCGGTCGAGTTCTTCGAACAGCAGCGCGGCCTCGATCTGCTCGATCAGCTGCTCACAGCGGTACGCCAGCTGGTGGTTCAGCGCCGCGGCCTCGCGGTGGTCGCTGTAGGTCTGGAAGGCCATCAGCGCGGCCGGGCTGGCCATGGCGGCGGTGTGCCGCTTGGTCTCCCGATCGGCCTCGGCCCCGATCTCGCAGAGCTTCTCCACGAGCAAGGCGATGGCGTCGGTCCGGATGTCGTCGGCGCTCTTCACAGCGACCTCCCGCACAGCTGGGCCGCGACGATGAAGCAGTGGCTCCAGTGCAAGCGCGCCCCGAACTCCAGGTCGAGCAGCTGGTGACACTCGGCCGTGACCTCTTTCAGGTCGTCGCGGCGGGCGGTCAGCGCCTGGTCGATCGCGGCGAGGGCGGCGGGCTCGTCGATCTGGAGGCCCTTGTCGCCGACCGTGATGGTGACGTCGGCCAGGTACAGCAGCTCGGCCGTGGCGCCCTGCGACAGGGTCACGCCGTGGATGGTGAGGGCGGTCATCGCGCACCTGCCTTCGGGCACACGACGTGCACGAACAGCTGGTGGCACAGGATCCGCTCGAACGGACGCGACGGCTCGCCGATGGCGAACGGGCGCCCGCAGCAAGCGCAGTCCTCGCCTTCGAGCTGCTCGATGGTGTAGGCGCCGGTGGAAACGGAATGCGGGTAGGCGGCCATCAGAACGGCGCCCCTTCCCCGGTGCCCCACTGCGCCTCGCTCATCGCGTCGGCGTAGGCGTCGGCCTCGCGGTCCGCCTCGGCCAGCTCCTCGCCCGTCATGACGTCGTGGATGGTTGGCTGGCCTTCGCGGTCGGCCTCCTCGGCCAGCTGCTCCAGCAGCCCGCGCTCGATGGCGTCCGTCAGCAGCGCCAGCGTGAAGGCGCGGGACCCGGCGACGCTTGCCAGGGCCGATGCCTTGCTTCCCGCAACTGCCGGTCCGAAGTACGTCACGCGCTCCTGCTGAACCATGGCTTCGCGGGCCAGCAGTTCCAGCACGTAGTTGCGGTCGATGTCCGTCATCACGCCACCTCGCCCTTCGGGCACACCTGGTGCCGGTACACGTTCCACATGGAGACGTGGGCGTGGAAGTCGGGCCGGCCGTCACCGAGCCGGAACGGCTGCCTGCACCTGCCGCAGGCCTTGCCGTCGAGCTGGGCCACGGTGTAGCGGTCGGCGCCCGACGCCAGCGGCTTGCGCCCGGCGGTGAACGGCGCCAGCTCGGCCAGTTGCTTCAGCAGGTTCTCGACCTCGGTTGCCAGGTCGTCGTACGCCATGACCAGCGTGTGGACGGTCGCGGCGGCCGCGGTCAGCTCCGGCATCAGGTCCGTGGGCTCCACCGGCGCGTTCGGGTCGCGGCCGATCCAGTCCGGGTCGGGCAGTGCGAGCACGTCCGCGAACGAGATCTCGCGGTCGCGGTCGCCGCGGTGGCTGAGGTGCGCGGCGGTGGCGCGGTGAGCGCCCTGTTCGTACGTGCGGTGCTTGAGCGGTACCCTCATGGGTGACCAGTTCCTTTCGTGCTTAGCGGTTCGAATCGGCCTTGCTGGTCCTGAGCCCGGCCTGTTTGCGCAGGCGCGGGCTCGCTACTTTCCGGCGTAGCGGGGGTTGCGCGACGGCCTGGCCGTGGGCTCCGGCGAGGGCGTCTCGTTGTCGGCGAGGAACTCGTCGACGAACGCCCGCTTGAACCGGTAGTGCGGGCCGACCTTGACGCTCTTGAGCTTTCCGGTGCGCGCGTAGATCCGGACGGTCTGCGGGTGGCGGCCGATGATCTTTCCCACTTCGTGACCCGTGAGCAGCCGTTCGGCGGTCTCGATGGGCATGGTCATTCCTTTCCGATCGGGCTGTCCGCCGGCACGGGGCGGAACACCTTGCGGTACCGGAAGTCGTCGTCGGTGGCGTTGTGCAGGCCGCCGAGGAAATTGGTTCCGGGTCGCTGCTTGGCGGTGAGGATCCGGCGGACCTGGCTCTCGGAGACACCGAGCTCTCTGGCGATGAGGCTGATGTCGTACTCGCCGTCGCTGATCCACCCCTGGCGTTTGGCCAGGGAGCGGAAGTCGGCGTGGCTCAGTTCGATGGTCCAGGCGTGGTGAGAGGTGGCACCGGGTTCCTCTGTCGTCATGCATCGCATCGTATCGCTGCGCAACGATCGATACAAGCGAGTCAGAGCATCGGTTTTATCGACGCAACCGCCCGTGATCGCTTTGACGCCAATGTCAGGATCGCCCGTTTAGTCAAGATGGCGATACCGGAACCGCAGGTGAGGGAGTTCGCCAAATCTGACAGTCGAACATTTGTTTACGGTGATCTGACCTGCAAAGCTTTGGTCAAGCACACGTAGGTTTCTGTCATCGATGGCGATACACTGCGGTCGTGGCATCGATCGATTTCCCTACGTACCTTCAGACCGCGATGAACAACGCGGGCTATCCGCGGCCCGTCGATGTCGAACGCGGCACCGAGGGGGAAGTCAAGCTGGGGGTCGTCGCCCGATGGCTACGCGGCGAAGGCGAAGCCCCGTCCATCCCGAAACTTCGAGCGGTCGCCGAACTGCTCGGCATCCCACTACTGGAGATGCAAGTCGCTGCCGGATTGATTACCGCGGTCGAGGCCGGCTTCGAAGACGATCCCACCCCGCCAGCGCCACGGCCTTCGCTTGAAGATCTCATCCGGGAATCCCCGCACTACTCGCCCGAGATGAAAAACGCCATGGTCGCGCTCCTCACCGCCGCACGCGAAGAGGACAAGCGCCAGCAGGGCAAGCGCTAAAACGGAACAGGCAGGGGAGCAGTGGAAGTCATCGAGAAGCGCGGCCGGGGAGAGCGCCCCTGGCGCATCCGCTACAAGGACGACCCCGACGACCCGACCCACAGCGTGAGCGGCTTTGCCAGTCGGGCCGAGGCCCAGCAATGGCTCGACGACCACCCGGTATATGAGGTCGACGACAAAGACAGCGCCCAGGAGTAGCTGGCAGTGGCCTACGCCGAGAAGCGCGGGCGGGGCGAGTACCCGTGGCGCGTGAAGTACAAGCTGCCGGACGGGTCGGAGACCTCGGCGTCCGGTTTCCGCACCAAGAACGACGCGCTGAAGCACGGCCGGGACCAGGAAGCCGACGTCCGCGCCGGCCGGTACCACGATCGGAGCCGCGGTGACATCCCGCTCGACGACTACTTCTGGAGCACCTGGCTTCCCGCTCAGCGGCTATCCGACAAGTCCAAGGCGAACCGCAAAGGCGAGTACCGCGCGCACATTGGCCCGCGCTGGGGCAAGCGCCCGCTGAACGAGCTGGAACCCTTCGAAATCCAAAAGTTCGAGAACGAGCTGCGCGCGGCCCGGTCGAAGTCCACCGCCGACAACGTCATGGAGCTCCTGCGCTTCATGTGCGAGGACGCGGTTTTCGCCGGGATGCTGAAGTCCTCTCCAGTCCCGCCGAAGCGCCGTCGCGGACAGAAGGAGCCGGACACTTCCCGCAAGGGCGTTGCCGTGGACCTGGCGACCGTGGAGGCGATCCGGGCCCGGTTGCCTGCCTCCGAGGCGATGCTGGCGCTTGTTGCGGCGTTCACCGGAATGCGGTGGGGCGAGGCGATTGGCGTGCGTCGATCGTTCCTGACGCTGACGGCGGCAGCGGACGGCAAGCCGGCGGCCGGGTATTACGTCATCGACAAGGACATTGGCGCGGTCCATGAGGACGAGCGCGGCCGGCGCGACTTCGGGCCGCCGAAGGGCGGCAAGGGCCGCGCGGTCGAGCTGCCGCCGTTCCTGGCCGAGGCGCTGCTGGCGTTTCTGGAGACGTTCCCGAAGTCGCGGGACCTGCTGTTCGTGAACCGCGCCTTGGAGCCGCTGCGGCGTTCTGGCTTCAGCAAGGAATCCACGCCATGGCGGCGGGCCTGCGACGGCTGGGCGGCGCGGGATGCGGTTCAGGGCCATCCAGCGCTGCTGGAGGCGCCAGCGATACATGCCGGGCTGCACTTCCACGACTTAAGGCACACCCACAAGACCTGGCTGGCTGACGACGGCATCCCGCCGGTTGCGCGGGATGAGCGGCTAGGCCATGTGACGCCGGGCATGGACGGGGTCTACATTCACGCGACGCCTGCGATGCGCCGGCGCGTCTTGGCGGCGCTTCAGCGGCGGTGGGAGACGTTTCAGCGCGAGTCCCAGAAACGATCTCCCATGGACCTCCCAAAATCAGGGTCCCGAGCAGCGTAGAAGCGGTTTTTACGCCCGCCTCCTAAGCGGGGGGCCGTTGGTTCGAATCCAACCGGGGGCACACACAGTTTCGGCCAGGTCAGCGAAATGGATGCTGACCTGGCCGAACTATTTGGTCACTTTGGGGCGGCGATAGGTGGCGATGGACGGGAACGGGTCGCGATAGGTCCCGACCAAGATCGCGCCTCCCAGATTCCTCCCATCAACCCCCGAATACCTGGCGCAGGCGAATCAGCTCGTCGATCTCCGCGCGTCTGGTCGCGATCTGCCCATCGATGAGCTGAACGAGCGCTGCCTTCGCGTCGTCCTGCCCGGCGGCCGATCCCGCGGTCTGCGGTGCGCCTTCGTGGCCGCACTTGGCGGCGACGGGTAACGGGCGGCGTGGTTCTCCCTGCATTTTGTGGACCCCCAGTGATCCGACGATGTTTTCGCCCCACCGGTCCCCGCTCGCCTGCCCCAGCCGCGGGTGGCGTGATCGGCGCGTATGGCAGAACGCTACGACTCTGGCGCGACTCTGGCTATACAACGTTGAACAGGAGTTTTCCCAAAATCGGATAAACTGGTTCAACTTTTTTGATCAACGCGTTGAGTTTCTTTTCAGACAGCGGCATGAACAGGACTTTCTCGCGATATGACCGTGAGAGAGTTATGGGCGCTACGGAGGTTCGCGTGCTACGCGCTACCCCTCGTCCCGCTCGTTCAACGCCCGGTGCTGAATCATCCGCGTCACACCCATCGGCATCACCGTCTCGCGGTACTCCACCACGCCGTCGTCGTCCTGCCACGTCTCGACGACCCCGAGCACAGGCGAGCTAACCTCGATCTCCAGCAGCCGCGCCTCGCGCTCGTCGGCGAGTCGCGCGTGATACGCCTCCAGCCCCGCCGCAGGCCGCCGTCCGGTGCGCTCCTCGGCGACCTGCGCGCCGTAGCCGTTGTCCGTCAGCGGCGACGTGGCGTCGTTTGTGCCGGTCACCAGCAGGCTGGGGCTGATCTCGGCCCACACTGCCGGGTACCAGTGCACAGACAGCTCGAACGGCCGGTCCGGCACGTCCGGGTTCTGTCTCGGCAGCCCGCGGTGCACTCGCTCGACGCGCAGCACCTCGGTTCCGCGCGCCAGCTCCATCACGTCGGCCACGTAGTCGGGCGCGGCGACCAGGCCGGAGGCGGTGACGGCGGCCGAGCCGGGCTTCATTGCCGGGCCGCCGAACTCGCCGTAGCCCAGGGCGTCGGCGCCGAGGGACGGCCGGCTGCGTGCGCCCCACAGGATCCGCTTCACGACCAGGTCGTCCTCGCCGCGGTCGCGGACGAAGGTGGCGTTGCCGACGACGTGGGCGTAGCCATCGCGACACAGCTCGCGGGCCGCTCTGGTGGCGGTGGCGTGACTGACGCCCCACCGTTCGGTGATTTCTCGGACGGTGGGCAGGCGGTCGCCGGGCCTCAGGATGCCGTCTTCCATCTGACTCTTGAGCAGAACCATGATCTGCCGGTACTTCGGCGGCTCGACTCCGGAATACATCGCAGGCTCCTTAGGGGACATGTGGCGCCACAGGGTTGACGTGTTCGGTGGCGGGGGGTAAGTCTGTGCTAGCACATCTTGTGCTAGCACAGCTTGAATGTCCATACTGACCGACCCAGCCGCCGACCGCTAGGTGGATCTTGAGATGACTCAGGAATCGGAGCAACACCCCGCCGCCGACCCCACCCCGCTGTACTGGCTCCGGCAGCGCAACGGCGCCCCCGGTGGCCCGCACCTGACCGCCGACGAGGCCGCGATGGTGGCCAAGCGGCCCGGGGCAATCGGCGATTACCTCTCGCCCGTCGGGATGAGCTGGGCCGAACCCGACCCGGCCGGCCCCGGTGGCTTCTCGTACTTCACGCTCACGCCGATCTACAGCGAACCGTGATCCAGGAGGACTGATGTCAGCATCAACCGAAGTGCGCGTAGGGCAGCTGGTCCGCGATGCGCATACCGAGCGCGAGGGTGTCGTGATGGCCATGCCCGGCACATACGGCGCGCGGTTCTGGCTGCGGCCGGAAGGCGGCGGCCTGGAGTGGGAGGTGCTGCCGGAGTTCGTGCAGACGCTCGGCGACAAGACTGCATCGGAGCCGACATGACCATCCGCACCAAGTACGTCGGCGGCATGACGGTCCACGCGGGCAGCCTCGCCGAGCTCGCGGGCGTCGCCGACGAGTACGCCGACGGCCGCCGGCCCATGCCGCACGGTCTGAACGGCCGGCACCTGGAGGCGGCTGCAGAGCAGCTGCGGGGCGGCGTGCGCGTTCTCGACCTCGGACCGCTGCGGTTCTACGGCGACGCCGCCGACGGGACGCCGTTTCGGGCGCCCTTCGCGCCAGACGCCGGGTAGTGATCACAAACTCCCGCTGGCGTGGGGTCCCCCCGACCGCGCCGGCGGGGCCAAGCGCCTATGCCCGGACAGTGTCGTGTCCGGGCATAGGCGCGTCAAGGCTGGCTCTTGGGCGGCCGTCCGCCGCCCGCGCCCTGCCCCGGCCGTCGTGCGTTCCAGGCCAGGATCTCGCCCTCGCGGTCCTCGGACCATGCGGGCGAGCGGGCGATGACGAGGTCTGGCTCCGGGAAGGGGTCGGCGGCGTAGCGGTGGCCGGGCCTGGACTCGGCGCGCAGGAAACGCAGGGTGGACGGCTGAATCCCGAGCAGCGCCGCAACGTCCGAGGTGCTCAGGTAGCCGGCCATGGGCCGATTCTGGCGGATACGCATCCTGTGGACAAGTTTTTCGGCGCGGTCTACGCTCAACTTTCAAGCAGAATGCTTACAAGATAATCCGGCAAGCCACCAGCACCAGAAGGAGAGCCATGACCAGCACCGACACCGCCCCCGAGACCGCCCGCCTGGTCGTCGACGTCGCGTTGTTCGGCCAGCGGGACGGGGAGCTGCACGTCCTCGTTATCCGTCGCGGCCGCGGCCCGTATGAGGGTTGCTGGGCACTGCCCGGCGGCCGCGTCAACGCGGGCGAGGAGACCCTGGTCGCCGCATACCGCGAGCTCGCCGAGGAGACGGGCCTGAAGGTCACCGCGCTGCAGTCCGTCGACGTCTACGCCGACCCCGACCGGGACCCGCGCGGCCGCTACGTCGACTTCGCCTACACCGCCTGGCTCCCGAACGCGCCGACGCCGACCGCCGGCGACGACGCGGCCGCGGCCGAGTGGATCCCCGTCGCCGAGCTCCTGTGCACCCCGGGAAGCCTCGCCTTCGACCACGACCGCATCATCAGCGACGCGCAGCGCGTCGCGCTCTAACCACAGGCCCCCAGCCGCCGCAGCCGGAAGCCTCCACGTCCCCAAAGTCGCGCCCTTGCGAAGGACAACCATGAACCCGAAGTTGATCGCCCGCGCAGGCCTGGCCACGGCGCCCGCTACGGCGTTCGCCCCGGCTGTCGGCGCCGCCCTCACCGGCCACGGCACGCCGTGGCTCGCGCTGCCCGTCGGCTCGGTGGTCGCGGCCGTCGTCGGTACCCGCGCCGAGCGTCGTGCCGCCTCCACGCGCCGCCGCGGTGTCGTCATCGCCGACCCGGCCCCGGACGCCGACGGCGTCGTGTGCGCCACCGCCCCGCGCGACGTGATCACCGTCCCCTACCACTGGCACGACGAGGCGGCCTGATGGACACGCGCCCAGAGCTGCCGCCGCGGCCCGGTATCGGCCTGGCCGCGGCCGGGCTGCTGGAGGTCGGCCTGGCGTCGCTGGAGGCCGGCCACCTGCCCGCCGCGATCGGCTCGCTCGCCGCCATCGACGACGAGGCCTGGTCGGCCATCGTCGAACGCTTCCCGAACCTCCCCGCCCTGATCGAGAAATGGAGCACTCCCCGATGAGCCCCACCGCGCTCATGCACTGGGCCTCGGCGAACTCGCCCTGGTCCTACATCGGCGCCGGTCTCGCGGCGCTACTGACCCTGGTCCTGCTGCCGCTCGCCACGCTGCTGGTCCGCAACGCCATCCGCGCCGCCGGCCGCGAACGCCGCATCTCCGGCCTGATCAACCTGGCCGGGCTGCTGGCCACCTCCGTGCAGGCCACAGGCATGTGGAAGTTCTTCGGCACCACCATGGGCCTGCCCGGCGGCTTCCGGGTCGTCCTGTTCGGGTTCATGGAGATCGCGCTGCTGGCCTGCGCCCTGCGGGCCCGGGACAACGTCGAGCGCGGCGAAGACGCCGGTATCGACTGGTTCCTCGTGGTGGCGCTGGCGCTGTCCTCCGGCGTCATGTCCTCCACCGACGCCGCCTCGGCGCAGGAAGTGCTGATGCGCGTCCTGGTGTCGGTCGTGGTGGCGCTGCTGTGGACACGGGACCTGATGGCCGCGAAGAGGAAGGCCCGCGCGAACGGCGCCCGGCGCTCCGGCCCGGTCCGCTGGCGCATCACCCCCGAGCGCATCTTCGTGTGGCTGCGCCTCGCGGACGCCATCGACACCACCGTCCAGGGCGTCGAGGCCGGCCGCCGCGTCTCGCGGTACCTGCGAGCTACCGACCGCGCCGCGCGGTCCTGGCGCTGGCCCTGGAGCTCGGAGGCCCGTGCCGACCGGGCCCGGATGCGACTCACCACGCACGCCCTGATGCACGGCGACCCGACCGAGGTCCACGAGCAACTGGCGGATTCGGCGTTCAACGACGCGCTGCGGCGTCTCGGAATCGGCGCGCCGCAGACGCCCCAGGAACGGCCCGTTCTCAACGTCCTGTCGCCGTTCACACGGCCGTTCCCCCCGCAGGACAGCCCGTTCAGTGCGGCCGTCAACACCCTGCCCCCGCCGCCGTCCGGGAACCCGGCCAAACAGGCGCGTGAACTCCACCAGCAGGGCCTGTCCTATCAGGAGATCGGCGACCGCCTCGGCCGATCGAAAACGTGGGCCTTCAACGCGGTCAAGGGCCAGACTCCGGCCTCCGTGAACGGCCACGGCGGCTGACATGGCCGACCGCATCCGTACCACCGAGGACGACCTCACGCCGCAGCAGAAGGCCGAGCGTGACGCCGAGCTCGCCGCCGCCCGCCGCATGACCGACGAAGAGGCCGAGGAGTTCGGCCGCCGCGTCGAGGCCGCCTGGCAGAAGTACAAGAACGCGGAGTAGGAGACCATGACCGACACGCTCAACGGCCACGCCAGAACCGGCGAAGACCCCGTCCAGGTCAAGCCCCTGGCATTCGACCCGTACACCGCGCCGCTGCGGCCGGACACGCCGCCGGACGCCGTCCCGGCCGCCGCGGCGCAGCCGGCGCCCAAGCCGGACGTCGACGACGAGCAGCAGGACCAGGAGTCCGGCGAGCAGCCCGAGCCGCGCCGGTACTTCCACCGCGTGCGCACCGTCGCCACGCACAAGCACACCCGCACCGTCGTCCGGCACGCCGCCTACGTCGCACAGGGCGCGGCCATCACGGCACGTCAGCGACGTGACACCCGCTCGACCGCGAGGCATGAGCGGATGATGCGGGTCGCCGAATCGCAGGGCGACCACGCCACCGCGCTGCTGTGGGAGGAAAGGAAGCACCGGCACCTCGCGGACAGGCACGCACGCCGCATGCAGCTGCTCCACGCACCGGTGCACGCCGCGAAGTCCGGCGCCTACGGCACCGCGACCGCGGCCGGACTGCTGCTCGTCATCGGCATATGCCTCGCCGCCGCAGAACACGACCCGCAGCAGGTCGCCACACCGTTCATCGACGCCGCCGACGTGGTGAAGTTCATCATCACGGCGGTGTCGATCCTGTGGCCGCCGACGGTCCTGGCTGGCATGGCCGCCGGCGTCGCCGCAATGTGGTCCACCGGCCGCAAGCGCGCTGACATGCCGGGATGGCTGGTGACCTCCGCCGAGGGCGACGACCTCGTCATCGACGAACGCACCATCACGCTGGCGATCAAGGCGCTGCGGATCCAGGGCGTCACCGAGTACATCAAGAAGGGCATGCCGCTGCAGTACCTGGTCCCGGCGCGGGAGGACGGCCGCGGCACCTACGCCTCCCTGCGGCTACCGTCCGGTGTCAGCGCCGAGAAGGTGGCCAAGCGGCGCACAGACCTCGCCACCGGGCTGCACCGGGCGGCGAAGGAAGTGTTCCCGACCGTCGGCGCCGAGGCCGGGATCCTGAACCTGTGGATCGCCGACAAGGGACGCCTCGAGGAAGGCGCCGGACCATACCCGCTGCTCACCGACGGCAAAGCCGACTTCTTCAAGGGCTTCCCGCTCGGCCGGACCCTGCGCGGGGACCTGATCAGCGCGCCGGTCAACGGACGCAACACGATCGTCGGCGGCATGCCCGGACAGGGCAAGTCCTCGGCGGCACGCGCCCTGATGGCCGGCGCCGCCCTGGACCCGTCGTGCGAGCTGCGGATCTGGGTGCCGGACGCGAACTTCGACTTCGAAGGCTTCAAGACCCGGTGCTCCCGATACGTCATGGGCGCCGAGGACGAACTGATCGAGCTGATCCGCGAGGACTGCGAACTGCTGCACGAGGAAATCCAGGCCCGGGGCCGGCTGCTGATCGAGTACGAGGAGCCGGAGGTGACGCGCAAGCTCGCCAACGCCGAGCCGCGCCTCCGGCCGCTGATGACGCTGCTGGAGGAGGCGCACATCGCGTTCAACCACGCCAAGCACGGCAAGGACATCTCGGCGCTGACCATCGAGAACGTGCGCCTCGGGCGCAAGCGCGCGGTCCACCAGATCGTGTCGACGCAGGCCCCGACAAAGGACAGCATCCCGCGGGACGTCACCCGGAACTGCTCCAACGGGCTCGCCTTCGCTGTCGGCGACCACGTCGCGAACGATGCGCTGCTGGGTCAGGGCGCCTACCGGGGCGGTCACCGCGCCACCGAGCTGCTGCCGGGCGTGGACCGGGGCGTGTGCCTGGCCAAGGGCATCACCGGCGAGCGGTCGGACCTGATCCAGGTGCACTTCATCTCGATCACGCGGGACCGGGACGAGATCACGCCGCTGATCGGTCGCGCGCTCGACGCCGCGAATGCGTCGGTGTTGCAGGCGCCGGAGCGGCTGGAGAAGCGGGACCTGCTGGAGGACCTCGACGAGGTGCTCGGCACCGAGGCCACGCGAATCGCGGACGTGCCGCATCTGCTGCGGCGGCTCGCGCCGACGTGGCCGGCCTACACGAAGCTGACCGGCACGGCGCTGGTGAAGCTGCTCGCCGGGCACGGGATCAAGGTTCCGTCGACCGGCAACACGTGGCCGCTTGACCCCGCCACGGTCCGCCGCGCGCTCGCCGAACGGTCCGAAAACGACAAGTGATCACGGGTTAGGTTCGGCGATCGGAGTTAGATCCCTAACCTCACCCGGTCAAGATCTTTACATACGCGCTGGTCAGGGCAGATGAGCCCAGTTAACTCGCCGACGCGAGTGAGATCGGCGGCCCGCGAGGCCCCGGAAACCCGGTTTCGTGGCCGCCGGTCTGCCTTACCTCACCAGTCCGTCCCGCCATTTTCAGCCACAAGGAGATCGCCGCCATGCCCGGCCCAAGCGGCCGGGCGTCGACGTGTCCTCTGGCGACGGTTGACACTTTGACTCACGTGAGTCATAGTTGAGGCATCGGGACGGAG
>Ga0207694_10002443_pt1 | contig 15147 bp, 8 predicted proteins | sample KBSC34metaG_FD_184353 | JGI IMG/M metagenome (GOLD analysis project Ga0207694, IMG submission 184353) | Corn rhizosphere microbial communities from Kellogg Biological Station, Michigan, USA - KBS C3-4 metaG (SPAdes) (version 2) | ecosystem: Host-associated > Plants > Roots > Rhizosphere > Soil...
GGGCTTCCGCCAGTTTCGGGTTCGTTTTCACGGAGAGCTGGTGCGGATCGAGATCGCACCGGAAGAGCTGGAGCGGGCGTTAGCGCCGGAAATGGCGCGAGCCTTCACCGCGATCTTCAAGCCGCTCGGTTTCCATTACGTGACGCTGGATCTGGAAGGCTACCGCCAGGGCTCACTCAACGCTGTGTTGAGTATCTGACGGCAGCCCCCCAAATTCAATTACAACTTTTCATCAAATGATAGGCTCTGAATAGTCTTCTCCAGAGCTTGGTTTGCGGCGTCGATCTGGGATTGGATCTGCGCACTTTCCCGGCGCAGCGTGTCCAAGCGATTCTCCTGATCGTCCAGCTGCTTGGTATAGCGTTGCACCAGCGCTTTTTCATTGGCGCTATCCGTCAGGGCTTTCAGGTTCTCGCGGATGCGCTGTTGATCGTCGTAGATCTTGTGAATCTCGTCCTCGCGCTCTTCGTGCTGTGCTTCGAGGCTTTCGACCGCGCTGCTTTGGCCGAACACGCCGCGTAACGCTTCCTCGACAGCCGGGGAAATGGACCTTTCTTTCACGAAAAGCGCGACCTGATCTGCGTTCAACATCGAGATCTGGAAGGACGCCTCCAGCGGCCGGGCCTCCTCCACCTTCAACACAGCCGTTTGCTTGGACCCGACCTCGAGGCGAAAGCGCAACCACTGTGCAGTGGTCTCTTCGGGTTTGGCGTCGCCTCGCAGCGAATAGCCGGGGCGAACTGGATGCTCGACGATTACGGTGCGGGAAGCTGTATCCTCATTCCGGAAGGTGTAGGTCTTGGTCTCGAGCATCTCACTTTCCTGGATCAGAACGCCTTTGTTAACCCGTACTCTGGTCACACGCTGGCGTTCCGTTGAGTTGCGCGACCTGACGTTAAGCGCCAGGTCGACTGCGTAGGACACCAGACGCCGTTCGTTCGGGCGGATGTTATCGAAGATGCCTTCTCCGGCGAATGTATCCTGTTCCAGAACGTTGAAGCTTCCGCAGTCGAGCGTCACACCGGTGGTGTTGTTGAGCCACAGCGCGCGCTGCGGGCGGGCCGGATTCGCGCGATCGTTCCACACCGAAACCTTCTCGGCGGCGATCGGCGATTGCACGATTGGGACCATGGCCGACTGGTTTCTGGCGATGCTGATGGGTTCTGTCAGCTTGTATTCGAATAAGTCGCCTAGATCCTGAGCCACGGCGGCGGTCTCAACGCTGGATCGGGCGGCGTCGAGATTGGGTGCGAAAGGCAAACCGCCGCCGATTTGACCGTTGTTCTGTAGTTTCGTGTACTGGTTGAGGCGGTTGAGGTTGCCCAGATTGGTGCCGCTCCCGAGGTTATTGCGAGACACGCTGCCGCTTTCGGTTTTGAGCAGGGAAGCTTCCGCGGTGACCGTTATCGATTCCCCTGAGCTTCCTATTTCCAGTTGCACGTCGCGCCGCGTGGGAGCACCGTAGCCCACGTTGATCCCTTGATGGACATACTTCTTGAATCCCGCGACGTTGACTTCCAGGCGCACTTGACCGGCGGGCAGGGAATCGAAGGCATAGGCCCCGCGACCATCCGTGTTAACGGATCCGACCAGGTTGCCGTTGAGGTCGTAGGCCCTGACTGAAGCGTTCGCGATCACTGCTCCGGACGGATCGGAGATGGTGCCAGCGATCTGTGCAGGTCCTGGAATCAGCGTCGCCTGGAATGTCTGCGGCTGCATCATCAAGGCCTCAGACATGGGCACTACCGGCCGCCGGGTATAGAACGGCTGTGACACATTCTGGATGAACGATTGCGGTGCCCCTGCCACCAACGATAATTGAACGTTCTCCCAATCTTGCCCAACAGTGTTGTCGACGATTGCCCATCCCTGCAACAGAGGCGGCGCATTGGGACGCTTGGGATTGAGCACGATGCGGTAGGTCGCCTTCCAGACCGGTACCTCGCTGATATAGCTGAGGAACAGCGACCGATCGCCCGCGCCTTCGGTCGATACCGACATTCGGCGGATATCCGGTTCACGGGAGGCAGACGCCAGGTCGAGGTAACGTTCGACCTTGTCGGGAAGGCCTCGCTCCAGGAGTCGCACGGAGAACGCTGGCGAAAGTTCTGTTGTACGCACTTCGCCGGATTCGGTGATGAGAGAGAGGTAGTCCACCTCCGAGGTGTTTCCGCCGGCAATACGGGTTTTGCGCTCTATGCTGAGTAGCCGGCCATTCAAGCTCTGCGGGCCGTTTTTGACTTCGATGCGCGCTCCGCGAATGGCTTCGAGGAATTCCATGAGCGAAGTCTTCTGGCCAATCGGGAGACGAAGGTCGCCGATCTGGCGGTCGACGGGCGCGGAAGATCCGTAGCCTACCGCGGTAATCCGGCCGCCATTCAGGTCTAGTACGGTGAGTGATTTTAGTACGTCATTCAATTGGCCCGACGTAAAGGAAATCGCGACATCCTGATTCCCTTGCACCTGGCCTTGATGTTCGAAATAGCCGACCCCATTCTTATACAGCACTACTCGTTTAATCGGAAGTTTATCGGGCGCCGGAGTTTGAGCCGGCGCGATGATGGACAGAGCAAGTACAACCCAAATGGAACGATGCATATTCGTTCCCCCCTTGTGGCCCTATGGATGCGGGGTTTGTGAAAATGGTTGCGTGTTTTTTAGAAAAGAGTTACTATTTTGGCGGGAGTAAATCAGGGGGCCAGGCTGGCGATCAACGCCAGTCCAGTACTGAGGTCTACTTGACTCGGAACCGCGTGAGGCGCGCCTACGCCGCGTGAGATATGCTGCGGTACTCCTGCTCCGATTCGGCTGGCAGCAGAACCCACAGCGTGTAAATCCCGATGGCCGTGCCGAAGGGTATATCGACCAGGCTGAGCGCCCCGAAAATAATCGCCAGCATGCGCGCCCAGGGCTGACGAGCCAATAGACCGCAACCGGTCGCGATGCCGATTGCCGCGCAGATCAGGAATCCCATTCCGATTGCGGGAAGGACTGCGTGGACGAACGGCGGCACGTCCGGCGGAAACAGTCTCGCGCCGCTGAGCGCGATTAAGAAGAATCCGGGAATGAGTCGAAGCGCGGAAAGCGCCAGCCACAGAATGCCCAACAGGCGAACATGCCCGGCGATGCGGCCTTCCCGTGGCATGAGTGGCGTCCTCCCCAGGGACTTGCCGCATCTGGAACAAAACGTAGCGGATCCGCCGATCTGAGTCCCACAACTGTCGCAGAACATGTTGAATCCTCCTTGCCCGTCCTGAGCGGAATACGCAAGTCGAGTGCTATTTGTTCCGGGGCTGGAGCACGGAAATGGACCATCCGGCGGCGACCACCACCAGGCACCCGACCACGTTGTACCACAGAAATGCGGAAGTAAACCGCGCCGTGATGAAAATGGCGGCCTCGCCTGCCAGTACTCCCACGAATGCTCCAGTCGCCGTGCAGCGCTTCACGAAGAAAGCCAGTACGAACACTCCCAGCATTCCTCCGTAGAATAATGACCCGACCTGGTTGACAGCTTCGATCAGCGCCCCGAATCCCGAGGCGGTGCTGGCGAACGCCATGGCGTAGATTCCCCAGAAGACCGTCGCCACACGTGACGCACCCAGATAATGTTTATCGGAGCTGTCTTTCGCGATGTGGCGTTTGTAAATATCGATCACCGTGACGGTGGCAAGCGAGTTGATCTCGCCGGATATCGCCGACATGGCGGCGGTAAAGATGACCGCGATCACCAGGCCGACCACACCGACGGGTAGATAGTGGGTGACGAAGGACAGAAAGATGTAGTTGGTATCGTTGGCGCCGGTGAGGTTCAAAGCGTCGGTGCGCGCGGCGTCCAGATTCGTTTGTGCCGCTCGAAAGTCCTGGAGCGCGCCGGGGGCTGAAGATATGACCCTGCGAGCAGCGGCCTGGCGCTGGTCGAACGCGTGTTCATAGCGGCTCTCGATTGAGGCATATTGGGGTGAAGCCTGCACCTGCTCCATCACCACCGGCTGGAACACAATCGGCGGCCGTATGAACAGAAACACCACGAACACCATCGCGCCGATGAACAGGATGAAGAACTGCATAGGCACTTTGGCCATGGCGGTGAGCAGCAGACCCAGGCGGCTTTGCCCGATGGACTTGCCGGTCAAATATCGTTGCACCTGGCTCTGATCCGTTCCGAAATACGCCAGGGCCAGAAACATCCCGCCGATCAGGCCGCTCCAGATGTTGTAGCGATCATTCCAATCGAATGTGGTGGTGACGGCGTTCAGTTTGCCGGCTGCTCCGGCGAGCTTCACCGCGTCGAGAAACGAGACATCGGGTGGCAGCATGGAGATCGCGATGCCAAACGCGATGACCAGGGCCAGCATGATCACCATCATCTGCTGGACATCGGCCCACGTGACCGCTTTGATTCCGCCGAGCGTGGTGTAGACCACCACCAATCCACCCATGATGAGGATGGTCACGCGGAACGGCCAGCCCAGGACCACCGACAATACGATCGCGGGAGCCGCCAGCGCGAGCCCGGCTCCGAGACCGCGCGATATCAGAAAGATGATGGTGACGAGCAGGCGCGTTTTGGCGTCGAAGCGGTGTTCCAGATATTCGTAGGCCGTAAACACTTTGGCGCGATGGAAAATCGGGACGGCTGTGGCCGAGAGGATCACCATCGCCAGGGGCAGTCCGAAATAGAACTGCACGAATCGCATGCCGTCGACATAGGCTTGGGCCGTAGTCGAGATGAAGGTGATGGCGCTGGCCTGGGTCGCAATGATCGAGAGTCCCATGGCGTACCAAGGCATGGTCTTGTTGGCCAGCATGAAGTCCTGCGTGCTGGACGATCCGCGGCCGCGCCACAATCCGTAGGAGACCAGGAACACCAGCCAGGCGAACATCACCGCCCAGTCCAGGGGCCTCATATTGGGGACGATGGTGCGAAGGATTTCGTGAACCAGTAGAACAGCCCGATGATGCAGGCCAGATAGATCACGACGAAAGTGTAGACGCGTCCCCAGGTGCCGAGAAACGGCGGAGGTTCGTCGGCTACCGTGCGTTGAGGTTCATTCACTGGGGTGTGTTCACTGCGTTTTGGCCGCGCTCAGCATGTTGGCGAACAGGCGATAAGCGCCCGGAACTCCGGCCGGCAGTTCGCGGAACCAGTCGTACGCGGAGAAAATATACGCGCCCTTACCGAGGGGTGTGTACAACATACCGCCCGGTAGCGGCATTTCGCCAGGGTCGTGCGATTCGAGCACGCTCACGTACTTGGGATCCCACTGGTCGGAGAAATACAGTCCGCGCTCCTGGACCCAGCCCTCGAAATCGGCACTCGTGATCTGATTGGGCGCGTGCAGCAGGCGCAGGTCGGGATTGGGGAAAGCGATGGGAGCTTCTTCCACCGTCACGCGGTCGTTACGGCTGATGCGGATGGGATAGGGTCCGATGTGTGCCAGCAATCCGCCATCTCCGGCGGCTGCAACGGCTGGTGGCGGTGCGGGAGCAGGCTGCGCGGGGGCTGCTGGGACGGCTCCTGGCGCCAGGGGGGCACCTTGAGCCGGAGCACCTTGAGGTGGAACCCCGCCTTCCGGAACGTTATATTGCACGATCAGAGTTCCACCGTTACTGGCGTAATCGAACAATCGTTGATAATTCGCGCGCAGATCCGGTCGGGTATTGAACGCGCGCACGCCGGTGACGATGGCATCGAAGCGCGCCAGATCGCCGTGGCTCAGATCAGACTCGGTGAGCAGAGTCACTTCGCAGCCGAGCTGGCGGATCGCCTGGGGCACGTCGTCGCCTGCGCCCATCACGTAGCCGACTGTCTTGGCAAGGATGCGGATATCGGTACGCACCAGCGCGGCTTGCGCCGGCGGCAGGAGCGTCTGGGTGGTGATGTGCGGATACTGGATGACTTCCGTTCCCGTGGAGACGGTCTGAGTTCCCACCTGCGCGATGGCACGGATTTTGCCGCGAGAGTCGCCTGCAGGGGGAACCAGATTGAAAAAGACATTGGTCTGCTCTTCGGACGCGGCCAGCTCGAAATGACTCGAAGCGGGATCAGAGGTCCAGCCCGTGGGCACATCGAGGCGCAGATCGCCGGCGACCTTGCCGCCGTTCGAACGCACTGTCACTTCGATTCTTCGTGGCTTGGCATCGCCGAAGACCAAGGCGGATTCGGGCAGGCTCACCGCTACTGGAGGAATCACCGTGAAGGGACGAATCTGCTCGCCATATACGCGGTCCACATAGCGATACTGCACGGGGCGGGTCAACTCGAGTTCCGTCCCGGCGATTTGTACGCGGAAAAGCGCCGTCAGGGCCGGCGGGTTTTCAGGCAGTCCGATGTCGCGCGGATCGGGGACGGAGTACAGCGCTCCGTCTTTCGGCCGCTCCAGCCAATACGGCTGGGTGTAAGGCTGATTCTGCGGAATGGTGAAGCTCGCGTTGTAGCGGCTAGGCTGATTGTTGGCAAGAACGGTGGGCGCCAGATTCACAGTAGGCGCGCCTTCCATACCGGTGAGACGGATGCCTGTGAGCGCCACCTGGTTGGGCAAGCGCTGGATCGCAGTGAAGTTGACGCGAAGCGTCGCTCCCGGACTGACGGCGGCCTTGTCCGCCTGAGCCTCAAGCGCTAAGCCCGAGCACAGAGCGATGGTCTCATCCAGCTCTTTCAGCTTCCGTTCGGCCATCGGGTCCTTGGTAGCGGCAACGATGGCGACGATTAAGGGCCGCGCTCTTACCAGCTCAGGCAGGAGCGCTTCAGGACGCGCCGGCACGAAGGAATCGAGCGCCTGCTTCACGATCGCACCGACGGCGGCGCCGCCCGGCAGCCGGTTCCAGGTGATGTCGAGATTTTCGAAAAGATCCTTGGTGGCTTTGTCCCCGGCTACCGTTTCCATGGGAGCCATCTGCGAACCCTTGGTTTCGGCTGCGCCGGTCCCCTGCGTGCGATTTGCACTGCGGCTGGCGCCGCCGATTTCGCCGAAGGAAGCGCCCAGCTCGGGCGAATAGACGCCGACATCCAGATTCAGACGGTCCGCTGGAGGCGTGTCGTCTGCATTCTTTCCGGCCTTATTCTGTCCGCCCTTTCCCTTGGCCTGTGCACCTCCAGGTCCGCCGGCGTTCATCATGAGAAGCTTGGGGGCCCAAGGCTGGACATAAGCCAGTTGCTCGGGGAATTTAGTAGGATCGCCCGCGAGCGAAAATGCTTCCTTCCCGAGAATGGAGGACGCCTGGTGGTGCCCGTGGCCGTCGCGCGGAGTTCCGGAGAATACCAGAATGACGACGTCCGGCCGGAATCGCCGGATGTTATAGACTACGTCGCCCAGGACCTTATTACGATCCCATTTCTGAAGCGTCTCGTCGGCGGTTTTCGAGAAGCCAAAATCAATCGCCCTGGTGAAATACTGCTCGGCTCCGTCGATCCGCCGGGAAGCGAGGAGCTCCTGGCTGCGGATGATTCCCAGTTCGTCACCCTGCTCTGGTCCGATCAGGTTTTGTCCGCCTTCGCCGCGAGTCAGCGATAGATATGCCGTCCGGACATGCCGGCCGAGCGCGAGATAGGCCAGCACCTGTTCCCGCTCGTCGTCGGGATGCGCGCCGATCATCATCACGCTTCCCAGCGTGTTCAGTCTTTCCAGAGCCTCGCGGATCTCAATCTCGCCGCTGAGGGTCCTTTGGCCGCGGATGGGTATGAGCCCCAGTACCAGCAGCGCACAGATGGCAGTTCGAGGCGCCCAGTGACCGAACTTCACTGCGCGCGTATTAACGTTTCGCAAGAATAACCGGGATAGAGTGGTCACGGCAGTTCGATCTATTCTAGCAATGCCCGATTCGGGCCGGGCGACGGTGCCGGGTGGGTGTGCCATTCGGCAAACAAACGAGTCTCCAGACGATTTTCCGTGTTAAATATTGAGAGATTCATGCATAGCAATGCACATTTCGCCTCATGGGCGATCCATGAGGCAGGCTTCGCGAATCATGCGTGCACCCCGGCAGAATCCCGCGCGTTCTGGGTTCTCACTTGCACGTCCTGCATAATCCCCCCAACAAACTTACGACGGAGAACCGAGTGGAACAGTTTGTCGACGGTCTAACGGATTATCAACAAGCATTTCTAAGAAAATATCCATCTCCGCAATTATTTTCTGTTATTTCTTGGGGATGCGCCGCCACGGCGTGGCTGGCCGCAGTCTTGAATCGTCATCCCGACATTTATTGCGTCCACGATGCGAATCACAGCTGGCACGTACTGGGCAACATCGAAAAATTGGATGGCGTTCCATACCTTCGCATCATTGGTAAGCAGGGACACGCCCATGCAGCCGCGGGCGAGGTCCACGGGGTCAGCCGTCACCTGGTATCGGAATGCAGGCGCACATTCGGGGACAAATTTAACGCGGCAGTAGTCGTCCGCGAGCCAATTTCCCGGATCTATTCGCAGCTGGCTTTACACCAGGATTTCGAAGGCTTACGTGCATGGAATGTCGATTACGTCGACGCCATACTGGCCCGAACGAATATCGTCGCACCACCCGGCGATTACCAATCCAGGCTCTTTGTTCATGCGGTGAACATGCTTAATGCGATCTTAGAGGAACGCGAGGTGGGCAAGATTTATCGCGCGGAGGATCTTACCTCCAATGCCGGCGTATTAGGCGAGTTTGTGGAAGAGATCACGCGCGGGAAAGTATCGCCGGCCTCTGATTGGCTGCAGTCCGCGATTCAGACCAAGAAAGTGAATGTTCACGCGGCCCGGCGCCCCCGGCACGAGTTCGACGACTGGCAAGTCGATGTGATCCGAAAAGTAGTGGACCCGCGAGCCTGGGAAGTGTACGAGTCCCTTGGCTACGCGCGCCCGGAGTTCGCGAGCGGGCCCAGGCCGAAGCGGGAACCTATCTCCACCTAAGTTCCTAACGCTGGCGCCGGTCTACTCTACGTCTAAGGGGGCAACCCGCCGGACCTTGTTGCCGGCGCTGTCCAACGCCTGGACTTCCAGGAGATAGGGACCGGCCTCGAACTGGGTCAGGGCCATGGTTACGCTGACCGGGAGCATTCCGCTCGCGTTCGCGGTCTGGGTGTTGAGTTTAACCACCCCCGAGTCCGACTTGGGCTCCGTGGTATTACGGTCCAGGACTCGTATTTGAATTCCGACGTCGGGACGCTTGTCCGGCTCGGCGGAGGCTAGCAGAGGTTCGTAAATCTCGAAGTAAAAACCGGCCGGATCGGTCTTCTTGAAGCGGTTTGAACCGTAAGGGACGACACGCTTCCCGTTGGCGATCAGAGGCGCCTGATCATCGAGAAGTAACGCATCCACGTCCAAGCGCAAATCCGTAGCCGGGTGGGATTCCTTACTGAGGGCCAGTCCACTCACGTTGAACTCGTTGGTCTGATACGTGCCGACGACCAATGGCATTTCGAGTTTGCCGAATCCGTCGCCGCCCGCGCTGAACACAATCTTCAGGGTGTACGCTCCGGAAGCGACGTCGAACTGATTTTCGTAGTGCAGGGGCTTGAGCTTGAGGCTGTCGACCTGGCGCTGGTCGTCGTAATCCAGCTTCAGAGTGTCGCTGAAACGCGCCCCGATGGTGCCATCCTTAGCGGTTGCGATACCCAGGATGTCCACCGCCGCGTGCAGCTTGCCCTTCTGCTTCTGGAACTTCAGCGAATCGGATGGGATTTCCATGGCCACATTGACTCGCGCCATATTAGCGGAAGTGTAGAAATAGGGAATCTGCATCGAGGCGCCGATAGTGCCGGCTTGTGCAGCGGCGGCCCGGCTTTCCAGAGTCTTTTCGACAGGTGTTCCCGACAACACGTCGCGCGATTTGGCATTGCAGTATTCAGGACGGGCTCGCACTTGGGTTCCGCCGCGATCCACTTGCACGCGTAGCTTATGGCAGCTTTCGTCGGTCGTCGGGGGAGGCGTGTAACCGATCAGGTAATACTCCTTTTGCTCCGCGCCGATTTTTTGGATGCCCGCGAGCAGGTCGTTGGTATTGCGTATCTCGAGTCCACCCGTGCCGCTTACCAGGAGATGTGCCACCTCCTGATTGGGCCGCGCGAATTGCCCCATATTGGGGATCTCGTTGCGATTGCGAGGATCGTTGGGATTCCCCGGTTGGGTATTCGGGTTGGGATTGCCTGGGGGATTGGTCGACCCACGTCCGGTCGGCCCATTGTTGCCGGGGAATCCAGCGCCCGGATTAGAGGGTCCGGGAATTCCACCGCCCGGCGCGCCTCCCCGGCCGCCACCGCCTCCAGCGGCTCCCCCGCCGGTTGCTCCCCCACCCGTCGCGCCACCACCTGGAGCAGCGCCACCCGGTGCTCCGCCGCCACGCTGCGGCATGAAGGATGTGGAGAATCCACCCGCTGCAGTACTTTGACCTAACGCTGCGGCGCTTTCACCAAGAAATGACACGGGCTGGAGCAATGTTCGATGCAAACCTGCCAGCAGACCCGAGGGATGTTCCGGGGAAGCCTCCGCGATTCTCCCCACACCGCGGACATCCACGGTGTAAACGGTAACGTTGGCCATGTTGCACGCGTTGACCGCGGCATTCAGATCGGCCATGTGATCCTCGCTGATTTCGAGTCTGCCTGTGAACAGGATCAGGGCCTTCCGCCCTGGAAACGAACTCAGGTTCCGTGCCATGATCTTCAGAGCCGTGAGTGCGGTGCGGGCAATGGCGTCCGAGCCGGGGCCGCTGGCGTTATTGCCTAAGGCTCCATTTCCGCTTTGACCGGCGCCGAAACCGCCGCGACCAGTGCCAGCGCCGTTTGTGCCCAAGTCATTACTCGATCCTCCCTGGCCTGGGGATTGCGGGGAAGAAACGGTACTTTGCTTGACGTCCCTTAAAGCCTTCGACAGAAGTTCAGGGTCGGCAGTGAAGCTTTGCGTCAGTTTCAGAGAGCCGCCAAAATCGGCAACCGCCATCATTTTGTTGGGGCCGAAGTTTGCCGCCGCGAATTGTGCGGCCGATTGCCGGGCGCGGCCTTGATCCGGCAAACTCATGCTGGTGTCATCGAAGAAGAACACCAGATACTGCCTCTGGGCGTTCGAAGACTGGGAGCCTTCATAGGAGAAGCTCTTCACCATCTGTTCGGATTTATCTTCCCAAACTCGAAAATCCTTGGCGGTGAGATCCCGAATATAGTTTCCCTTTTTGTCGGTGACTACGGCGTCCACCAGAACCAGCTTGGTCTCGGTTCGAAAGACGTTTCCGGAATCGGCGGGGGCATTATTCTTGGGGGCTTGAGCCGGCAGCGTGCTGGCTGCGAGGTAGAGCACGGATGCAATGAGCGTTACGCGTCGAATATCCACGGACACCTCCTAATAAGGAATCTCTACCACGCCGTTGCGGGCCGACATGGTTTGCCCTTCGGAATCCCGCACGACCAGCCTGACCAGGTAGCTTCCCGGGGTCACGTCCAGAGTCGTCTTGACGGTGATGCCGGAGGTGAGCGTATCCAGGGTTTGGTCGCGCAAGCGCAAATCGATAATCCTCTGGATCCCTGTTACGAAGTTTCCGTTCCGGTCGAACGCGCTGGCGACCACTGTCAGAGTGTTCAGATTTCGATCGTCCAATTTCCGGAAGCGGAGCAGTTTTAGATTTACCTTGGCCAGAACGTTGATCTTGACGGCGGTATTACCGGCCCGGGCATATTGCAAGCTCAGATCGACCGGGAGCTCCTGGATTTCGTCGCGTGAAAAGACGGCTTCCGAAATCTCCTGCTTGGCCTGCTCCTCTGAATTGATCGCGTGCAGGGGAGCGTAATAAGCGTTGCGCGCCTGCAATTCAAATCCTTTGGGGTTTTTTAAGGAGACCTTCAACCCATGACGAGCGCCGTCCAGCCTCAGATTCTGGGGGGAGAATCCTAATATATAGATGTACTCCGGCTGAGCCACCAATTGCTTGAATCCCTCAAATAGCCCGTTGTCGTTGTGAAAGAACTGCCCGCCGGTGGCATCCGCCAATTCCGCCATCACGTCGCTGTCGGCGGCCATCGCATTCTTCTCCATCAGCATCATGAGGTTGGTGGCCGAGACGCTGGCGCGCCCAGGCTGGCTCGCGTCGCCTCCTGGAATGGCGGTATAGACGCCGCGGACGTCCAGGGAATTTAGCGTGACGTTGGCACGGATTGCGCGATCCATCACTTCGGCTTCCTCCTGACGCAGATCCGGCGTGAGGAAGAATCCAGGCGAGACCAGAATCACGTTCCGGCTCCCGGGCGTCGCGGCTAAGCGGCGGATTACGTCCTTCAGGACGCTCAAATCGAGGCGTGTATCGTGTTCTCCGCGGGCCAGAACGCTCATCTCCGTGGCATGTGCCTCCGCTTGGGCGATGGCTTGCTGCTGGCTCGTGTAGCCCCGGCACGCCATAACCTCGTCGACTGCGGCGGCGGCAGCCTGGTCGTCAAATTTGTTGATGACTGCATCGGCCCAGTAGTAGTTGATGTCCAGGCACTCCGTCGCCTCCCGAATGTTGGCGAGCGGCATCACGCGGTTCACGGTCTCACGAAGCTTATCGCGGTCATCCGTGAAGTCCAGGACGACCTGGCCGGACGTGGTGTAAATCGCGGCGCGGCTGCCCGGGGCGAACGACTCGCTCAGATGCCGGTTGGCTGCAGCACGAGCCGTCACCAGATCGGTTGCTTTGAGATGGATGTCGTCGAACAGGTATGCGATAAAGCGGTCGGGGACCGGAGCGGGTGGGCGTGCGCCCGCGGTGGTTTCGTTACCTTTTTCGTCTAGTGCGGATGCGACCACCGGAGGGATGAAGGGAGCGGACGGCTTCTCCACCGAAAACCGGGTGATGATCTGCGGCTTGCCTTTGTCGAAGAGAGTGAAATCGTCCTGCTTGAGAGTGCCGATGGCTTGGCCCTTTCCATCGCGCACAACTACCGGAACCAGCACGAGGTTCACGCGGCTGCTGAAGGTGACGGGTGCCTCGCGGGAACTGACTTCGGCGGTTGGAGCAGCCGTAGGAGCGGGGGCAGGCGCCTGCGCATAACAGAGCGCGCTAATGAGCCCGACTTGTAAAATTAGTCGCGTAAATGTCGCCGGATTCCTGGCCTATTGTAGCGCGATCTACGCGACGACCAAGCCCGTTCGGCGGCAGGAGTCATGCGGCGCGATTCCGCCTTGTCAGCGCGTACGATCCATTCTCGACTCGTCCCCGGCCGCACCAAGCCTAAGTAAGCTCTTCACGGCACCGTCAGCATCCAGGGAAAACTCGAAAAGGCCCAGCCTCGAGTCAAACTTGGTCTCCGATTGCGCAAACATACGCACGCCGAGCACGTAAAGCCGATCATCCACCAAACTAATGGTGGTGCGTCCGTATGTGCCCGCGTACTTTGCGAGCGTGCCGGCGCTAGGCTTCACTCGGTCACTCAACTTGCTGGTGAAGTGAGCCCTGTCCCGCTCGTTTTCGTTGCAGATAGACTCCAGCATCTCCGTATCCGTCACGTACTGAACCGGCAACGAGATGGTCAGCGGTCGAACCAGTGTCTCGGGATCGTCAAATGTAATCTGAAATTGCATGTGCCCGAAGTCGATGCGCCGGAATCTTTCGGTAACGCGCAGGCTCTCAGAACGGGGGTGGCCCGCCCGGTCCAGCCAACCCACATCGTTAAATCCCAGTGTCTCGACCACCAGAGTTTCTCCTTCCCAGTGGCCCACCGAATACCCTCTCCAGGTGGGGTTGGGATCTTTCGGTAGTTCACGCCCATCGAGAAAAATTTGCCTGTAACCGTCCAGTACCCCGTTATAGAGGAGAGCAATCACTGTGGGGGACTGAATGATCCGAAATGTGTGGATGAAAATGTCTCCCGGACCCGCGGGAAGGCACTGGGGCCGGTCGAGGAGGTCGTCCGCGTCGGCGCGCTTGCGGAATACGGCCTCTGCTGCGGGCTTGAAGATGGTCTCGTCCTTAACGTCGCGTATGACGTTGACCGAATACAAAGGGGAACCGCCTCCGAGCGACCACAGTCCGGACAAATCCGGTCTACCATCCCGCATTGGTGGCGCGGGAGCGGTCAGGTCCGGTTTGCCATCGGGCGTCCGGGGGATTCCAGGCGTGCGCAACTTGAGCCACTGAGCACACACGGGGACGGGCAGCAGGCATAACACCACTGCCACGAGCATCCTGTGCATACGAATTCTCCTTAGATTTGATGTCGTGCCCAAATACGTTATCTTAGGCCACTGTGATGCTGGGATTCAAACTCAACCAGGGGCAGATAGCCGAGCGCGGAGGGAAGGCGTTTGTGATCGTAGACCCGACTCGCAGGCATACTGGGAGCCGCGATCTACCGACGAAACAAGCCTGTTCCGCGGCAGGAGCCTTGCGGCGGGATTCCGCTATGAATGCGTAGGCATCACTGGCACTGCGTTGTGGCGCTCATGCGAACCAGAGGTGTGGTAGTAGTATTCGTCTGAAATACTTGGATCGCGACCGAGTCGCCCGCTACCACGGAAAAAGGATGGCTCGTATCAGTACTAATGACAGTGGTGCCGGCGACGGAAAGGGACATCGAAACCGTCATCGTGGTAGCGACTCCGTTCTTCATAACCGTGAAGGTCAGTACGTCGGGCGCGACACTCCCTGTGATCGTACCCGCAACGTAGAGTGCGTTAAATGTGCATGCCGATGGCATGATGGTTGCGACAGCGCCAATGGTCTGATTGGTGATCGGACCATTCAAGCCTGCAAAGGACGTAGCAGCGGTTATATTGGAAAACTGCGCCACAAACATCTGCGGTGGACCGGGTGAGCCGGCCGCGCCAGGGATGCCTTGGAGACCTTGCGCACCATTCGTCCCGTTGGTCCCGTTCGTTCCGTTGCTTCCGGGCGCGCCTGTCGAGCCCGTCGACCCTTGCTGCGCCAGCAGCGCCCAGGGAACTCCGCTACTCGGAATATTGGCGATATTTCCGCTGGATAAGCCGATATAACTCGATCCGTTGAAAAACACGGCGTCGCCCGCACTATAGGTCGTCGCGATGCTCCAAGTCCCTTGGAAGGTAACTGGCGGGCCCTGCGGTCCGATTGCTCCTGACGCTCCCGGAGTTCCGTTGGTCCCGTTGGTCCCGGCGGCACCCTGGATTCCTTGTACACCTTGTATGCCTTGCGAACCAGCCGGACCCGCAGCCCCCGA
>Ga0207694_10002444_pt1 | contig 15144 bp, 15 predicted proteins | sample KBSC34metaG_FD_184353 | JGI IMG/M metagenome (GOLD analysis project Ga0207694, IMG submission 184353) | Corn rhizosphere microbial communities from Kellogg Biological Station, Michigan, USA - KBS C3-4 metaG (SPAdes) (version 2) | ecosystem: Host-associated > Plants > Roots > Rhizosphere > Soil...
TCCCAAATTCAAATGGCGATCTCTTGCCGTTCCGTCATGGATTCCGAAAGTCCGTCTCGGAATCCGTCCCTCCAACTAGTCCAGATCGGCCGCCAGCCGAGCTCACTCTTCGCTTTTTGATTCGACTCACCACGGATTTGCGTCATCATCGCCACCCCATGCTCGCCGATCATGAGCTGCGCAACCCACGCTGGCAGCCGCAGCGGAGGCTTCGCGCCCAGTGTGTGCGCGAGAACGGGGAGCCACTCCGATACCGGCGCAGGATCGTCGTCGACAATGTTGTAAATGCCGGTCCTTCCCCGTTCTAGCGCCGCCAACGTTGCACGCGCCACGTCCTCGATGTGGATGAACGACCATATTCCCGCCCCTCCGCCGACAATCGGGACACGACGATGCTGAATTTCATGTAGCATCCCGCCGCCCTCGCCGATAGCGTTTCCTGGCCCGTAAAATGCCCCATACCGCAAAACAACGCCCTCGATTCCTCCCGCTTGAAGTACCGCGGATTCCAAGTGTTGAATCGCCCGTAACGTTTCACGAAACCCCGCCGGAGGATTCGGATCCAGTGGGTCGTCTTCCGTTTTCACGGGACCACCGGTCCGCGCGTACGTCCAGCCAGCGTAGCTCTGCGCCACGAACCGCCGGGCTCCGACAAGTTTCGCCGCAGCGAGCAGATGGTCCGTCCCCTCTCTGCGAAGCCGATTTGTCTGTTTGAATTGTTCTGCGAATTTGCGCAAATCGAAGGCTGCCGGGATCGCGGTCAGTTCGTGAACGATCACCTCCGGCTTCGCCCGTGTGACCGCGATCGCCACGGCGGCAGGATCTAACGCATCGGCTACCACTGCGTCGGCGCCCGCGGAACGGATTCCCGCAGCTTTGCTCTCCGAACGCGTCATCCCAGTCACAGCATGACCGTCTTGCGCCAGAAGCGGAATCAATCGTCTCCCGATGACTCCGCTTGCACCTGCTACGAAGACTCTCATAGCATTATCTCCTCAGAGACTCTTCCTTCTCTTCCCTTGATCTTCGGCCAGCTTCCGCCTGGTATTCCCCTGGAACCGCTCGGAAGCTGATGGCCAACCGGTTCCAGCCGTTAATAGTTACAATCGCAAGGGTTAAATTCACCAGCTCTTCTTCGCTAAAACGTTGCCGTGCCTCTTGGTACACGGGATCGGGTGCGTGGTCCTGGCTAATTTTGGTGACCGCCTCAGTCCAGGCAAGAGCCGCCCGCTCCCGATCCGTATAGAACGGCGTTTCGCGCCACGCGTCGAGCGCATACAGCCGTTGTTCGCTTTCGCCGCTCGCCCGCGCGTCCTTGCTGTGCATATCCAGGCAGTACGCGCAGCCGTTGATCTGCGAAGCACGCATGCGAACCAGTTCCAGCAGCGACGGCTCTAGACGAGACGCCTTCTTGATATAGCCTTCCAGGGCCAGCATCGCTTGATACGCGCCGGGCGCCGCCTTCAGAGCATCCAAACGAGGTTTCAATTTCTCTCTCCTTCCAGCCCCAGAGTAGACGCGGGGCCGATCCCAGTGAAGATCCATAATGGGAATGTGGAGTGAGCCACTATGGCGAAGTCCGAAACCTTTCAGGATCTTTCACTTCAGCCCCCTGGCGAAGGTCAAGAACTGGGGCGCTGGCTCTATACTGAACTGCGAGCGGCCATTCTCGACGGCCGTTTGAAGCGAGGGGCTCGCATGCCGTCCTCGCGAAGTTTGGCCAGGCAATACGCTCTGTCGCGCGGAACCGTCACGGCTGCGTTCGACAGTCTTCAAAGTGAGGGTTACATCGGCACGCAGGTTGGGTCGGGCAGCTACGTGTCCCTCGACCTTCCCGAGGAGCTTCTCATAAGCCGGCAAGACGATGCACCTTGCGCCACGCCGCCATCAAGAGCCGCCCTTTCGAGTCGCGGCCGCGCCGTGGTGCAAGGTCTGAGGCTTCTGCCGCCTTCCTATTCCCTGGGCCGCGCGTTCCGCTCCTATGAGCCCGCCATCGACCTGTTTCCCGTGACCTTGTGGTCGGGAGTGGCCGGGCGGGTGCTGCGCAATGCGCCGCGCTCGCTATATGGACAAGGCGACGCCAGAGGCTATCTGCCACTCAGAAAAGCCATTGCGGAATATGTGGGCGCCGCGCGGGGCGTGCGTTGCGATGCCGGCCAGGTGATCGTTACCTCGGGGGCCCAGCAGGCTCTGGATCTGGTCGCGCGAATGCTCATCGATCCGGGTGACCCCATTTGGATGGAAGATCCAGGATATCCCGGGGCCGTCCTCGCGTTCCGGGCGGCCGGCGCCCAAGTCATTCCCGTACCAGTAGATCAAGAGGGCTTGAACATCGCAGAGGCCCGCATGCATAATCCGCAAGCGAAGCTGGTTTATGTTACGCCGGCCAATCAGTTTCCACTCGGAATTACCATGTCGGCGGTGCGGCGCCGGGAATTGCTCGACTGGGCCGCACGCGAAAATGCGTGGATGATCGAAGATGAGTACGATGCCGAATATCGCTATAGCGGACGGCCTCTGGCCGCGCTGCAGAGCATGGATGAATCGGGATGCGTTATCTATATCGGAACCTTCACCAAGATGCTGTTCAACTCCTTGCGCCTGGGATTTCTAGTGGTTCCCGAGCGCATTGCCGATGACTTCGTAGCAGCCCGCACTTTACTCGATCGTCACCCTCCCACCTTGGACCAAGCGATTCTGGCCGAGTTCATTCTCGAAGGCCACTTCGGCCACCATGTCCGGCGCATGCGCCAAATGTATGCCCATAGAATCGCGGCGCTGTCGGAAATCGCGCGACAACGTCTGACCGGAATATTGGATGTGGTTCACGCGGCTTCGGGAATGCGGACTATCGCTTGGATCAAGACTGGCGAGAGCGATGGGAAAGTTGCGGAGCGGGCTCGCGCGCGAGGCCTGGAACTCGCTGCGTTATCGGAATTCACCATATGCCATGCGCATCCAGATGCGTTGGTCCTCGGCTTTGCAGGATGCACGGCAGCTGAGCTTCACCGTGGCGTGGACGTGCTCGCCAGTGTCTTCGAAACTATCCCTGAACCGGGATAAGTGAGTCAGTTCGCCTTCGGTGGTGTAGCAGCCGGTTCGCGCATCAGTTGCCGATAAGCTTCCTCTTCAGACGGGACGCAAAAGTCTTCGCCGATTTCGGTGCTCGCGTCCAACTTATAGGTTTTCGTCTCGCTGACCCAGGGCTTGGTGTAGGCTTTGGGATCGTCTAATACCAGATTCAATTCCAGCGTGTCATGGTCGACGCGCCGGTACCGCTCCGTGATGTGCGCGCTTTCGCTATGGGGATGACCGAAAAAATCAGTCCACGATCGTTCGTCGAAACCAGTGGACTCGATGACGAAAGTGTTTCCGTCCCACTTGCCCACGGAATACCCGAGCCATCGCGGATCCGGATCTTTGGGAAGTTCCCTGCCGTCCGTCCAAACCGTCCGCCAAGTGTGAAACCAATCGAAAAATTGTATGAATCTGCCGGGAATCTGGATGTTCTCAACTGGCACGGCAGCGTAGAACAGGATCCGCGGGAAACCCATGGGATCGCATTTCATCATGGGGTCGTTGCCCATCGGCCGCGCTTTTGGTCCGGACAGCCCGGGGACCGCTTGGTCGAATTTTGCCTGGCCCCAGGAGGTCATGGAAGGCGCGGGGTTACTGAGCGTGAAGCCGGCCTTGGATCCAAAAACCCACCACACTCCAGAGAGATCGTGCGCATCGTAAGGCAGATCCTTGGTGTTGGGCGCGGCGTTTCGCCGCATGCCGGCGCCGCTGACCGGCACTCCACTCAAGGTGTAGCTGCTGCCCGAGGACCAGCTGGCTTTCGGAGCCGGGTTCGGAGGAGTCTGAGCCGCGGGAGCCGGGGCGTTTTGGGCGAAGCTAACGCACGAAAGCGAAATGAATGTGACAACGGGTAGAGTTTTTCGCATGGCCGTTTTCTATTCGGTCGGATTTCCCAAGTCAGTGACGGTGCCGTCCGGGAAGACAATCTTTTCCAGAAAACCGCGCGGCGCTCCGACCTTCGAAGGATAGACCGTCACCGTAATCTTGTCCCCGGGCTTCAGGGAAGATCGCGACCAGCCACTCCGCGACATAATCACAGGAGCGTACGTTTCGGCTCCCCAACTCACGACATTTCCCTGTTCGTCCTTCACGTCCAGCGTAAAGTACACGTGAGGATTGGCCCATGCATACTGCGTGATGTTCCCGGTGACAGTGACGGTCTTGTTCAGGTCGTACGAAATGCGTGAGCCATGGTGCGCAAAGATGGTTCCGCAGAACAACAATACTCCAAACAGAGTCTTCACAACGATTGCCTCCTGACACCAGTGTCCTAGTTGACTTAAAGACGCTCATCCTGATATATCACTAAAGACCAGGAGATTCAACTCATGAAGCGATCATACTTTGTTGGTTTGGTGGCGCTAGCGGCCACTCTCGGGAGCGTGCCCGTGATGGCGCAGGTTGATTTCTCCGGCGAATGGGCGCCCCGGTTTTACGAAGATCAGATGGAGCGTGGACCCGGTCCCGAACTAGGCGACTACCTGGGCTTGCCTATCACCGCCGCCGCACGGATGCGCGCCGATACCTGGAGCGCTTCGCTGCAGACCATGCCGGAGTGGCAGTGCCGTCCGCATTCGGCCGACTATATTTGGCGCGGACCCTCAGCTCTGCGCATCTCCAAGCAAGTGGACCCGGTGACGCGCGAGATCACCGCGTTTCATGCGGAATGGCTGCGCTCCGTCGATCGCGTGATTTATCTAGACGGGCGCCCGCATCCTCCCGAGGAAGCTCCGCGCACTTGGGCCGGCTTCACTACCGCCAAATGGGACGGCGACGTCCTGACCACCACCGTCACGCATCTCAAAGAAGGCTACATGCGGCGCAACGGAGTGGCGCGCAGCGAGAAGGCGACCGTAGCCGAACACTGGATCCGCCACGGAAACTGGTTGACCGTGATGACCGTGGTGACCGACCCCGTGTATCTGACCGAACCGTTTGTCCGCACCACGGACTATGAGCTCGACGTACATCAGCAGATCCCGCCCTATCCCTGCGAAGTAGTGCGCGAAGTCGAGCGCGGCAAGGGAGCCGTGCCCCACATTCTGCCCGGGAAAAACACCTTCCTGGCGGAGTTTGGCGAGCGCTACGGAGTTCCCTTTGATGCCACCCGGGGCGGCGCTGAAACCATGTACCCCGAATATCGCAAGAAAATGCAGGGTGTGATCGGCAAGCGTCCGCGGCAGGTCGGTGGCGGAGAATAGCACTTAGTGCGCAGGATCGCCCAAGCCATTTAGAGACGCCTTGGCGAACCACTTGCGCGCCTCTTCGGCGTCCTGAAGCACGCCGAGACCTTGTTCATACATGGTCCCCAGGTTGTACATGGCGGCCTGATTACCAAGGTCCGCAGCGCGGCGATACCACTGCGCTGCCGTAACGTAATCGATGGCGACGCCCTGCCCGTTACGAAACATGGCGCCGATGCTGTTCATGGCCTTGTCGTTCAAATTGCCCGCCGCTTTGAGAAACCAGTTCATGGCTTCTCGAAAGTCGACCGTCTCACCCACGCCGTCGCGGTACATGGCGCCGATATTGAACATGGCTTGACTGTTGCCCGCGGTTGCGGCATCGCGAAACCAGCGCAAGGCCAGGTCGTAGCGCTGAGGTACGCCCGTACCCCGGTAGTACAGAATGCCGATGTTGCACATGGCCTGGCCGTCCCCGGCAGCAGCCGCTTTGCGCAGCCAGGTCATGGCCTCTTCGTAGTTCACCGTCGTCCCCTGGCCTTCGCTATACATCACGCCGAGGTACTCGGCCGCCTCCGCGCTGCCAGCGGCGGCAGCTTCGTGAAACGCCAGCATGGCGGTGGGATACTTCTTGGCTTCATACATCTCGACGGCCCGCTGCAGGATCGTCTTCCGGTCAGCAGGCGGCGTGGGGCTGGGCTGCTGGGTTTGCGCGATTAAACGAACACATACCAGAAATAAAGCGATGCGATTCCCGGTGTGCGTCATGTTCCCAGTTTAGCGAAAAGGTAAAATACCGAATAGGAATACTTATGAAAATTCATATCCGGCAAACGGCGTCGTCCACATCCGAAGCAACCATTCGCGGCCACCAGGTATCGATTGACCGTCCGCTGGAAAAAGGCGGCGCGGATGCCGGGCCCATGGGCGGCGAATTGTTCCTGGCCGCGATCGGCGGCTGTTTCATGAGCAATCTGCTGGCGGCGATCAACGCGCGTAAGGCGGACGTCTCCGCGGTTCACACCGAGGTGATCGCCACGCTCGCCGAAGCCCCCACGCGATTCACCGCTATCGAACTCTGCGTCTCGGCGGAATGCGCCGACCGGGAATTGTTTGAAAAACTCGTCGAGATCGCCGAGCGCGGCTGCATCATGGTGAACACGCTCAAGGGAAAAATCGATCTGCAAGTCCGCATCGGAACGCTGGTCTGAGGCAATCAAGCGATCGTTACAACTTCGACGCGGTCCAGAAATGCCGCCAGCGCCAGAATCTGGCGGCGAATCTCGTCCTCATTGGCCGCGATGGCAGCCAACTCCACGGCCGCTCCGGTCCGTGTGATCTCGGGAAAGCCGTAGCCCTCACCCGACCCTTTGAACTGATGCCCCAAGCGGCGCGCAATCTGGCAATCGTTGGAATCGACGCCCGCTAGAATTTCGCCCATTTCACGCCGCACGCTGGCCAGATAGTTAGGAACTAACCCCTCGATCCCTTCCGGCGGAGTGATGCGAATCTTGCTGTGAATATGGCGGGAAATGGCGTCCAGAAGAGTCACTCTTTTGATGGGTTTCGTAAGATGCTCGTTACAACCGGCCTGCAGGCTGATGCCAACGCCTTCCCCGGCGGCGTGGGCGGTGAGTGCGAGAATGGGCGTCGGACGCGCCCCCGTTTCCGCTTCCCAGTGACGAATCGCGCGCGTCGCTTCCAGGCCGTCCATCACGGGCATTTGCAAGTCCATGAGAACCAGGTCGGGCCGGGACGCGATCACTTTTTCCACTGCGATCTTGCCATTTTCAGCAACGTCGAGTTCGAAGGCGGAGTTCTTCAGATAGGCCTGGATCAAAACGATGTTGTATTCTGAATCTTCCGCAAGCAAGATTCGATGGCCGGCGTGTTGCTCCCCGGGACCTGTTGCCAGTTTCGCGAGCGTGGCGGGTTCTGCCGCCGCCAGCGCCGTTCCCTTTTGGCGGATCTCAAACGGCGCGGAAAGACAGAAGGTGCTTCCCACGCCTAATTCACTGCTGCAACCAAGCCGTCCCCCCATCAACTCCACCAAACCCTTGCTGATGGCCAACCCCAGTCCCGTTCCGCCGTACCTGCGGGTCGTTGAGGAGTCGGCTTGCGTAAAACGCTCAAAAATCATTTTGATTTTATCGGCGGCGATTCCGATGCCAGTATCGATGACGTTGAACCGCAGCCAGTTCGGCGCGCCTCCCGCGCCTGACAACGCCGGCTCTCTCTCGACGCGCAGGGTCACGGAACCTTGCGGCGTGAACTTCAGAGCGTTTCCAATCAGGTTGACGAGAATCTGCCGCAGACGGTTGGGATCGCCCATCAGATTCGACGGGACATCCGGCCGAACCTCTAGGATAAGCTGCAACCCCTGATCGTTCGCCCGCGAAACCATCATCTCGATCACTCTTTCGAGAACTATGCCCAGATCGAAGACGATCGATTCTAGTTCGACGTGCCCGGACTCCACCTTGGATAAGTCGAGAATATCGTTGATCAGTTCCAGCAGGTTCGCACCGGCTTTTTGGAAAACACGAACGTAGTCCCGCTGCTCCGCGCGTAAGGAACTCTCGGAGAGCAGGTCGGCCATCCCCAGAATGGCATTCATGGGAGTCCGCATTTCGTGACTCATGGTGGTGAGAAATTCGCTCTTGGCGCGATTCGCGGATTCGGCGGACACCTTGGCGTGCTGGAGATCAGCCTCTGCGCGCTGGCGTATGATTACCTGCCCCAACTGCGATCCAATATGCCCCAGCATGTTCAAAAAGCCTTCATCGGGGGCCACCGTGTACAGCGAATAGAACTCAAAAATTCCGATGACCTTCTCCTCCACCACGATGGGAAAACCGAAGCCCGAGCGCAGTCCTGCATCGAGCGCGGTACGGGTACGCTCTGATAAAGGCGTTTCGTCCGCTAAATTGAGGATCCAGTGAGGCTTGCCGGAAGCCAGAATAGAACCGGGTAGTCCGCTTCCTGCAGTCGCATCGGTACCGTCGGTGGCTCTCCGGAATGCCGCAAACCGTGCGGTGTCCTGAATGTGCCAAATTGCGGTAGAGGCGATCTGCCCGAACATGTGGTCCGCCCGCAGGTACACATGGCACACCGGCCACCCGATGTAACTGCAGATCAGGCCGAGACAAGTCTTAGCGGTGTGTTCTATGCTCGAAGACCGGTTCGCCGCCATGGTCACCGCTTGCAGCAGTTGAACCAGCGATGTTTCCTTGCGGCGCGCCTCCTCAGCAAGCAGTCGCTCCGTGACGTCGCGTACGAAGGCGTTGAAGGTAACGGTACCGCCGGCGTGTACCGGCCACACGGTGGCTTCTACCGGAAACTCGTGGCCATCGCGATGCAAAGCGACCAGGTCGATGGGGCGGTTTAACAGAGATCCTTCAGTAGAGGTCAGGAACTGTTCTACGCCATTGGCGTGGGCCGCGCGATAGGCGGGAGCCACTACCGTATCGCACAGAGTGCGTCCTATCGCTTGCACGGCGGTCCATCCGAAAGTCAACTCGGCTTGGGGATTCCAGGCGGTGATGGTGCCGTCAGGATCCATGCCTATAAATGCTTCGTTAGCCGTCTCGAGAATCATACGGTTGCGCTCGTTTTGTTCGCGCAGCAACTGCTCGCTATTTTTTAGGGCGGTGATATCCCTGGAAATTCCCGCGATTCCCGCAACCTGCCCGCCGCGGTCGAACATCGGGACTTTGGTGGTCGACATCCAACACACCCCGTCTTGCGGCTTCTTGAAGCGCTCGATTTGATCTATCTGGGCGCGTCCGGAGCGCAGAATTTCTTGTTCTTCTGCTCGCCAACGCAGGGCGTCGGCGGGTTCGAAATAGTCGGCATCGCTCTTCCCCACGCATTCGGCGGCGTCCTCGATTTCAAAGGACTGCGCCTGCGCACGATTCACGCGGGTGAACCGCGAATCGCAATCCTTAAAGAAAATCAGGTCGGGACTGTTCTCCATGAGCGCGCGCAGCAACCCTCGACCCTGTTCTATCTCCTGCACCAGTTTGAAACGAACCGCCGCCGCACCCACTTGGGCCTTGAGCTTTTGGGGATCCCACGGCTTCGCTATGTAGGAAAAAATCTGTCCGCTATTCACCGCTTCGGTGAGCGCAGTGATATCGGCGTATCCGGACATCATGACGCGGGTGGCGCTGGATACTTCCCGCGCCCGCCGTAGAAACTCATGCCCACTCGTCCCGGGCATGCGCTCATCGCACAGGATCACCGCTATATCCCGCCCCCTCGCCTCTCGCAGAGCCGTTTCGGCGTCCGTGGTTGTGAATACCTCGTAATCGTCTTCGAAGAGGCGTTCCAAAGATTTAAGGATGAGGATTTCATCGTCCAGAACTAATAGCTTCTCCATCATGCTTGTCTCTGCGATTCTGGGTCGCGCGGGATCTTCACGATAAATTCAGTGCCGGCGCCTTCCTCGCTTTGAACTTCGATCGAGCCACCGTGCTCTTGCACGATACCGTAGGAAATCGCCAACCCCAGCCCGGTGCCCTGTCCGATGGGTTTGGTTGTGAAGAACGGGTCGAAGATCTTACTGCGGATGGCCTCGGGTATGCCACCCCCGCTGTCGCGTACCGAGATCAGGAAGAACTCCTCGCTCTGGCCGGTGGTGATCACGATTGTTCCTTCCCCGGAGATAGCGTCGACGCCGTTGGCAATCAGGTTCATCAGAACCTGGTTCAGCCGCCCCGCGTAGCAATACAACATCCGTTCCGGGCCGTAATGTTTTTCAACCTCAATGCGGCTGTTCATCCGGTGCTTGAGCAGGAGCAGGACCGAGTCGATGGTATCGGCCACGTCTATCGTCTTGAACTCACCTTCGTCCAGCCTTGAAAAAGTCCGCAAGTCGAGGACTAGTTCTTTGACGCGGTTCAGACCTTCCCGCATTTCTTCGAGGCAAGTTTGCGTTTCCCGTAATTTCTGAAGAGAAGTTTCGGTGAGGCAGGGCTCTATTTCCTGGACCAGGCTGGCGACTTGCAGCTCGACTACGAACAGGTTGTTCACCACGAAAGCCAGCGGATTGTTTATCTCGTGAGCGATTCCCGCCACCAGTTGTCCCAGCGACGCCATCTTCTCGTTCTGAATCGACTGGGCCTGGGTCTTCTTCAATTTCTGATCGGCTTCCTGCAGGTCGCGGGCTGCTGCTCGGCCCTTCGCTTATAACAGATCGGCCATGGTTCCCAATTGTGCTAAGTAAATTACGCTTCCGGCGGTTGCGCTGCACTACGGAGGACTAGTAAGACTGCCCTAGGCTCGACCGTAACTGTAGGCGACTTCCATGAATTACACTAATGAACATGCGCAAATCCAAGTTCTTGCTTTCGCTCATTGCTTGCCTTGTCGCAGTGTTTCTGGCTGCGCCGATCCAAGCTCAGACCAAGACGGATACCACCAAGACTGCCAAGAAATCCCCGGCCACACCCGCGCCTGCCGCCGCCAAGTCCGCTGCCCTGCTCGACCTGAACAGCGCCAGCATGGCCGATCTCAAGGCCTTGCCCGGCATCGGTGACGTGTATTCGAAGAAAATCGTCGACGGCCGCCCGTACCAGCGCAAGGATCAACTGGTTTCGAAAAACATCGTCCCGCAGGCCACCTACGACAAGATCAAGGATATGGTGATCGCCAAGCAGCCCGCCGCCAAGAAGTGACCGCAACTCCATTACTTTGCTACCGTCAAAGTAATGCTGAAGCCCACTATTTTCCGCGAATACGATATTCGCGGCATCGCTGAAACGGAACTCTTGAGTGCCGACGTGGCCGATCTCGGCCGCGGGCTAGCCACCTACCTGCTGCGTCATGGCGGACCGCGCATCAGCCTGGGCCGCGACTGCCGGCTCAGTTCGCCGCGCCTGCACGATGCCCTACTGGAAGGCCTGTTGTCGACCGGCTGCGAGGTAACCGATATCGGCGTGGTCCCGACACCGCTGCTGTATTTTTCCGCCGTTCACCTCGAAACCGACGGCGCGGTCATGATCACCGGCAGCCATAATCCCAGCGAGTTCAATGGCTTTAAGACCGTGTGCGGCTCCGGCTCGCTGCATGGCGAAGCGATCCAGGATGTTCGCCGCTTGATCGATGCCCGCGATTTCGCCACCGGCCACGGCACGCAGCACTCAATGGACGTGATCCCGGCTTATTTGGACGAACTTTCGCCGCAATTCCAATTCACCCGCCGGATCAAGGTGGTGCTAGATGCCGGAAACGGCACCGCCGGTCCCGTGATTCATCAGCTCTTGAAGCGCTTGAATGTGGAGGTCATTGAGCTGTTCTTCGAAATGGACGGCCGCTTCCCCAACCATCATCCCGATCCCACGGTTCCCGCCAATCTCAAGGACTTGCGCGATGCGGTGCACGCGCACCAAGCCGATCTCGGCATTGCCTTCGACGGCGACTCGGACCGCATCGGCGCTGTCGATGAGAACGGCGAAGTCATCTATGGCGACCTGCTGCTGCTGATCTACGGACGCGAGATTCTAACGCGCAAACCGGGGGCCACCATCATCGGCGAAGTGAAATGCTCGCAGCTTCTCTACGACGAACTGAAGCGCCTGGGTGGCAATCCGATCATGTACAAAACCGGGCACTCGCTGATCAAGGCGAAGATGAAACAGGAGCATGCGGAACTCGCGGGCGAGATGTCCGGACACATGTTCTTCGCCGATCGCTACTTGGGCTATGACGACGCGCTTTACGCGGCCTGCCGCCTGATCGAGATCGTCGCGAAATCCGGCAAGCCGTTATCGGCGCAGCTCGCAGGCTTGCCCAAACTAGTGTCAACTCCTGAAATCCGCATCGATTGCCCGGACGAAACCAAATTCGCGGTAGTCGCCCGCGTGGCCGAACAATTCCGCGCGACGCACAACGTAATCGATGTCGACGGCGTCCGGGTTCTGTTCGGCGAAGGCTGGGGCTTGCTGCGCGCCTCCAACACCCAACCGGTTTTAGTGATGCGCTTCGAAGCCGCGAGCGCGGCGTTGCTGGAACGTTATCAGGCTGAAGTCGAGGCCGCGCTAGCCCAAGCCAAGCAGGCTACCGCCTAGCCCGGCTCAATGTCCACCATGCCACTGTTCCCGCGAGCGGGAACAAGCTGGCGGCGAAGAACGCTGCGCTGTACATATGTAGGTCAAACAGCCGTCCCATGCCGGGCATGATCACCGCCACCAGCGCCGACCAGCTTCCCGCACCCAGACCGGCGATCACTCCGGCATGTTGCGTCGAATAGTAGCTGTTCGCGTAGGCCAAGCTGCCAATGATGAACCCCGCCGCCAGAAACATCGTGAAAAAGAACAACGCCATGGTAGCCGCAAACGAATGCAACATGGGGATGAGCGCCAGAGAGAAACTCAAAACCGTGAGCAGCGAAAAAGTCCGCCGCAGCGCGCGCACATCCGCGCCTGATTTCATGAACCGGTCCGTCGCCCAGCCCCAGAAGAAATAGCCAACCTCCCAGCCAAGAGGCGGAATCCACAGCACCGCTCCAATCTGCGCCTGGGATTTGTGCAGCACCGCGCTCAAATACAGCGACGATTCATACAGTACGAAACCCAGCGGCACCGCGCCCAATCCGTAAGCCGCGATGAACGCCCACACGTGCCGCTGGTTCCAGCGGAGGACGTCTACTCCCGCTTCTCCGGATCTCTCCAACAGATGGTTCGACAAATCCTGGCGCCGCGACAGCACCGCCCAATGCAGCAACCACAACGCCCCGATCGCGCCGGTAAACCAGAAAGCCCCGCGCCATCCCCAAGCCAAGGCAATCGGCGTAACCACAATCGGCGTAATGATCGCACCGAGTGAACCGCCGCTATACGAAATCGCGATCCCACGCGAGCGGTGTTCGAACGGCAGGGTCTGCATCGCCGTGCGCATGGAGCCTGGAAACGTTGCTCCTTCGCCGAACCCCAGAATCGCCCGCGCCGCCGCAAAACCCCGGAACCCAATCGCGAATGCATGGCTCACCGAAGCGAGCGACCAAATCCCCACCGCGAACATCATGCCGCGGCGCACGCCGATGCGATCCAGGATCACGCCCCACACCGGGTTGCCCAGCATATAGGCGATAGAGAACGCCGAAATAACGAATCCATATTGCTCGGCGCTAAGCCCGCTATCGTGCAGAATCGTCGGCGCCAGCAGCGCCAGCGTGTTTCGGTCAATGTAGCTGATCACCGAGACCAGCATCATGGAAACCACCGGAAGCCAGCGCATCAGCTCTTCCGGAACACCAGAACCGCGTTCAGCCCGCCGAACGCGAAGGAGTTCGAAAGCGCCCACTCGATGCTGGCCGCGCGCGCGGTGTTCGGGACCACATCCAGCAGGCAAGCCGGGTCAACTTCTGTAAAGTTAGCCGTCGGCGGAATCAGACCTTGATCGAGAGCCATGAGCGTTGCGACTGCCTCGAGCGCCCCCGCCGCGCCCAGCGCGTGCCCGTGCATGGATTTCGTCGAACTCACTGCCACTTTTTCCGCGTGCACTCCGAAAACCTCTCGAATCGCCTGCGCCTCGGTGAGGTCATTCGCCTGCGTGCCGGTCCCGTGAGCGTTGATGTAGCCGACCGCCCCAGGCTCAACCCCGGCGTCCTGCAGCGCGCCCCGCATTGCACGCGCCGCTCCATCCGCCAACGGCTGCGTCAAATGGTAAGCGTCGGAAGACATGCCAAAGCCCGCGATCTCGCCCCAGACCTTCGCCCCGCGTGCCCGTGCCGCCTCCATCGGTTCGAGCACCAACATGGCCGCGCCCTCGCCCAAGATCAGCCCTTTGCGGTCACGCGAAAACGGACGGCAAGTATCCGGCGCGACAATGCGCATCGCCTCCCAGGCTTTCAAGAATCCCATCGAGAAGGGCGCTTCCGATCCACCCGCGATGGCGGCGTCCACCACTCCGTTGCGCACCATCCAATACGCCTGGCCGATGGCATGTGTAGCCGAAGCGCACGCCGTTGACACCGTGTAGCACGGTCCGCCGATACCGTACTCGCGCGCGATGCAGCTAGCGCCTGCGTTCGCCATGGTGCGCGGAATCGTCAAAGGATGAATCCGCGACACCCCCTTGGCGTAGAGACTGTAGAACTCGCGATCCTCACTGGTCTGTCCGCCGGTCGAGGTTCCTGTAACCACCGCCATGCGCGCTCCGAGTTCCGCAGTGACCACGAAGCCGGACTCCGCCACCGCCTCCCGCGCCGCGATCCAGGCGAACTGCGCAAAGCGGTCGAGTAGATCCGCTTCCTTCTCACCCATGTGATCGGACGCTCGATAATCCAGCACCTCCGCCGCATTCGGAAAACGTAGCGAGCCTTCCGGCACCAAAGTCATCGGCCGGATGGCGCTATGTCCTGCCCGCAAGGATTCCCAAAACGCCGCGCGCGTCGCTCCCGGAGCCGCAATGACACCGATGCCTGTCACTGCGACGCGGCGCGTCATCCTAGAGGAGCAGCTTCTTTCGCGGCGACCAGTTTCTCAATCCCCTCCACCATCTCGCGCACGGATTTGATCGCAGCCGCCTGCTCGTCGGGAATCGAAATATCGAACTCGCTTTCGACGGCGAACAGAATATTCATGCCATCCAGCGAATCGATCTTCAGCTCCGCGAAGGTCTTGTCGATGGTAATCGATTCCGCCGGCAGATGTTGCGTCTTTGCGATCACCTCGATCACGCTCGCAGTCAACTGGTCGGACATAAAATCTGGCTCACGGTCTCAAACCGCAGCCCACGCTCCTTCAGAACCGGAATGACAGCGTCCACTGCATCGAGCGTTGCGCCAATGTCGGGCGAGGGCTCGGTTCTCCGTCCATCGTGCAGGCAGAAGATATGGCCCTGCCGCGCCCCACCGAGCCACAACGCTGCCACGCGCGAC
>Ga0207694_10002448_pt1 | contig 15137 bp, 13 predicted proteins | sample KBSC34metaG_FD_184353 | JGI IMG/M metagenome (GOLD analysis project Ga0207694, IMG submission 184353) | Corn rhizosphere microbial communities from Kellogg Biological Station, Michigan, USA - KBS C3-4 metaG (SPAdes) (version 2) | ecosystem: Host-associated > Plants > Roots > Rhizosphere > Soil...
TTCCCGGGCGGGAACCCCGTCACCGTACCCAAGGATCAGAGCATGACGGTGCCGCCAGGCAGCTACGGAGATGCGATGGTGAACGGCGGCGCCACCCTGCGGCTGTCGACGGGGCGCTACCTCTTCACGGTGCTCGACATAGAGCCGGGCGCCAAGGTCGTCCTCACCACCACGAGCGGCCCGATCGAGATCTTCGTGAAGACCTCGCTCTTCTACCGCGGCACGTTCAGCGACGTCACGGGAAAGCCCGAGAACCTGCGCATCACGTACTTGGGGACGAACGCCGTCGCGCTCGAGTCGTCCTTCGTCGGCCGCATCTCGACCCCGAACGCGGCGTTGAGCCTGGGCGCCACCGGCGGCACGACGCAGACGTTCGCGGGCCTCTTCTTCGGCAAGTCAATCGATGTCCGCCCGAACGCCAAGGTGGGGTGCCAGGCCACCCTGGCGGAGGGCTCGGCGCTGGCAGAGCGGCTGGACACGAGCGACGGCGGCGGCGGCTGCGCCTGCGCGGTCTCGTCGGCCTCCGGAGGCCAGGGTGCGGGGGTCGGCTTCCATGGGACGGCCGCCACGGCGGCCACGCTGAGCGGCCTGCTCGCGATGGCGGCGATCCGCCGCCGACGGCGAACGAAGAAGGTGTCGCCCGCCGGAGACGGCGAGCGCCCCTCCGATCCGCTAGCCTTCTGAGGCCGTGCCCGAACGTCCCAGTCCGCGGCGCTCCTCGCTCTCTCCCCGCCGATCCCGCCAGGCGGGGCCGCGGGGAGCCTCCCTCAAGATCGTCGCGCTCACGCTGGCGGTCGCCGCAGTTGCCGGGTGTGACGGATCCGCGGGGGCGGACGGCGGCCGTTGTGACTCTCTCGACGAGCAATGCGGCGGCGCCTCCGATTGCTTCGCCGCCTGCGCCTGCCGCGGCGGCGATGGCGAAGCGTGCCGCACGACGTGCGGCCTCCCGTCCGACTCTCCGCTCCTCATCGACGTGTCGAATTGGGCGGCCTCGCCAGACGAGACCACCCTGCTCGTGCTCGTGAATGCCCTTCGTGCCAAGGGGGGCTGCTGCGCGACGGGCGTCTGTTTCGGCCCTTCGCAACCCCTGGTGGCGAACGTCGAGCTGACCAGCGCCGCGCGCCGGCACTCGGCCGACATGGCGGCGCGCGCCTACTTTTCGCACGACACCCCGGAAGGGCTGACGGCGTTCGATCGCATCCGCGCGGCTGGCTTCCGGGGCTGCGTCATCGGCGAGGATCTGGCCGCGGAATATTCCACAGCCAACGATGTTCTGGCCGCCTGGTTGGCCAGCACGGACCACTGTGAGAACCTGTTGTGGCCCGCCTTCTCCGAGGTGGGCGTGGCAGGTGCCGTTGGACCGCCCGCCGGGCCGGGTATGGTCTGGACGGTGGACTTCGGCGGCTGAGCGGCAAGGGTCTCAGAGAGGGCGCCTCCCATGCCGGATGGCGCTGATGCTCGGGTCTCCTTCAAAGAAGGCCGGAGCGGCGAGATATTCCCTCGGAGGCAGGGGCGAAGAGCTCGACCGTGGTGGTACCCTGGCGCCCATGCAGCGGCTTGTCGGTCTGTGGGTTGCGATGACGTTGCTGCTCACGGGAGCGACGGGCGACGCCGGGGCTGCCGTGCCGGCGCCGTACCCGTACGCGCCCGTGCCCTCGTCGCCGACGCCGTATCCCGCTCTCGGCGTGGTGCAGCCCGCCGGCCCCGTCGTCTATCTGCGGGCCGACAACCCGCGCACGACTCTGCAGATCCAGGTCGATCCGGAGCTGTGGAGCGACGTCTGCATCGTGCCCTGCGCCCGGTCAGTCGATCCGTCGCGCACGTATCGAGTGACGGGCCCTCGCTTCGTTCCCACCGATCCTTTCACCCTGCCGAGGAGCTCGGGCCAGGTGACCCTCGACGCGAAGATGGGCCGGCGTCCGGAGAACATCATCGGGAAGGTGATGGTTCCCGTCGGGGCCGGGCTGGCCGTCGCCGGTGCGGTCCTCTTCATCCTGGGATCGCGGGGGCCGGCCTCGGAGAACGGGTTCCAGGACGACCCAAAGCGGCGGACTTATCACGTCTACGGCGCTGCTGGCATGGTCGGAGGCCTCGGACTGTCGTTGGGCGGGGCGTTGTTGTGGTACCGCAACTCGTCGACCCTGGAGGTGCAATAGACCGGCGAAACCCGTGGCGCCGCTCAGCCGTTTCCCGACGGCGGGATTCAAGATGATCGGGTCACTGCCACTCGCTTTCGGGCTTGCGCTGCTGCGCGGCCCAGGGCTTCTTGCCGCACAAGGTGCAGTCCGAACCGTAGAAAAACTTCTTCGCGCCTTGATCGCCGCAGGTCCAGTAGCGCAACCACGCGATGGTCGGAGCATGTTCTTCCACGTCGTCTCCGCAAGCGCCAAAGGTGGCCCCCAGGATGGATCCGATACAGATCGCGACGCCCATGTCCACGGGATAGAGGTGCCCCGCCGAATCGTCCTTCAGCGTGGCGTAGAAGGTCTGGACCTTCGAGCTCTCGTAGTTCGGTGTGACGTACTTGGCGGCGGTGACGAACATGTCTCCGGTGGAGGTGAACAGCAGCAGCGGGCTGTGCATCATGTCAAAGGCGGTGGTGACTCGCGGAGGCATGCCGTGGAGAGACACGGTCGCTTTGATGTTGGGTCGGTCCGAAACGTCGATGGCGGCGCCGCCACCCCACGAATAGCCGATCGCCACCTCGCGGCCGGTGTCGAGCTTGCCTTTCAGCGTCCCGTCGGCCGTATTCTGTTGAATCAGCCACTCCATCCCTGCGTTCAGACAGGGCCGTTCGGCCATGGTGTCATTGCAGGCCATGATCACGAAGCCGTGCGACGCCAAGAGGGTGAGCGTCTTGTCGTACTCGTCGGGTGTCGTCATGATCCCATTGCCCCAGGTCGCCAGCGGATGGACGAAGCCGTTCTTTCCGAGTGAGGTATCCGGACGGAACATCGTGTAGTTGCCGTTCGGCCCGACCTTCGTGAACATCTTCGCGTCGGAAAAGGGGCCCGGCGCGCCATAGTCTGTGACGGCGGGAAGGGTCGAGCAGTCCGTCCCACGCTCGCCGCCGGCGGCGCCGCCGCTGCCCATGCCGGCACCGGCCACGCCGGCAGCGCCCATCCCGGCAGGGCCCGCGCCCCCCGCGCTGACCATGGCGCCACCAACGCCCGGGCCGCCGCCCACGCCGGGAGCTCCGCCCCTGTCCAGGGGGGCGCCGCCCGATCCTGGCGCGATCCCGCCTGTGCCCGGGCCCGCGCCACCGGCTCCCGAGGCCCCGCCCGACTGCCCGGCGCCTTCGGCGCCGCATCCGAGAAGGAGCAGAGCGAGGATCGAGACCGCCGAGAATTGCAGTCGACAAATCATCTTCATGGCTTTGCCCTCCCACCAGCTGGCGGACTGCACACCAGAGGAGCGTGACGATCGCTCGCGATCGCCAAGGCCCATCTTGGAACTGGAGCCTCGTCCTCGGGCGCCTGGATCTGGCTACCAGTATCGCTCGCTATTGACCACGGGTCAATCCAAGTTCAGCACAAGGACGGCGTGCTGTTCGAGAGCGCCTACTTCATCATCGGAAATTGATCTCTTCTCTCATTACCCTCGTGGCGGCCCGCTCGCCGCGCCCGCGATCTCCGGGGCCGCCGCCAGGGCCGAGGCCAGGCGATCGATTTCGCGCAGACCGAGGTTGGTGGAAGGTAGCCACGGGAGCCCGATCAGCGGCAGCCCGGGGTTTCGTGCCAGGCCCGCGACTACGGCGCGGGCCCGCTCGAAGCGCGCGCGCTCGCCCGCGGCCATGGCCAGCGTGCGCGCCAGCAGCTCGTCGCCCGCGGGATTGCCCACCCGGTCGAGCACCGACGCGACCGGTTCGACGGCCAGGCGGCCGGGGGGCATGGCGTTCACGATCACCGGCCCCAGGGTCACCCCCAGATCTCGGCGCGCGATGGCCGCCAGCTCGACGGTCTCGCTGGCCGGCAGCTCCTCGGGGCGGGTGACGATGACCATCGCCGTGTGCTGGGGATCGGCCAGCGTGGCCATGATGGCGCGCGCGTCGCGCAGCAGAGGGCCGGCCGGCACGACCTCGGAGATCGAGCGCGGGATGCGCAGCATGGCCGCGGCGTGACCGCTGGCCGGCCCGTCGAGGATCACCAGATCGTACTTGGGCCGCGTGCCGGCCTCGACCTCGGTGGTGTGCCACCAGGCCTTGCCGAGCATGGCGTGGGCATCCAGGCCCGGGATGGCCGAGAGGAAGCCGCGTACGAACCGATTGTCGAAGAGCGCGCGGTACACCGCCTCGTAGCGCAGGACCATGAGGGCGTACTCGTGCAGCGATTCGCGCGGGGTCATGTTCACGGCCCAGATGCCGGGCGCGACGGAGGTGACGGTGGCCGGAACGGGCGTGGGGTGGCCGAGCATGTGCCCCAGCCGCTCGACCGCGTCGGTCTGCGCGATGAGGACGCGTTTGCCGCGCGCGGCGGCGGCGCGGGCCAGGGCCGCCGCCACCGTCGTGCGGCCGACGCCTCCCTTCCCCGAGAGGATCACGAAGCGGAGATCGAGGAGCGCCTTCGCCATCAGAATCGATAGACCAGACCCAGATTGACGTCGAGCAGGTCGACGAAGGCCGGCAGGGTGGTGCCGGACACGGTGGGGATCTGGTCGGCCAGCCGCACCGCCGTGTAGTCGACGCGCAGGGACGCGCGCCAGACTCGGGTCACCACGACGTCCAACCCGGCGGAGGCGCGCGCCAGGAACTGCAGGTCGTGGAACGACGTCGACGATCCGGTCATAGTCGTGAACGACGGGCTGACGGTCTGCAGGTTGCCGACGCCCAGCCCGGCGCCGATGGTGACGAAGGGCCGCGCCGGACCCAGATCGGCCGCGGCCGTGTGCACCAGCAAGAACGCGTTCTGCAAGATGACGCGGGTGGCGTCGTAGGTCGTCACGACGCCGCCTTCGGTCAAGGTGCCCTTCTCCGAGCTGCCGAAGCGATCCAGCGAGAAGTCCGTCCCGAGCGCCAGCTCGAGCCGGGACGCGGCGGTCGCGTAGGTGTACTCGTAGGTTCCGCCGATGCCGAAGCCGGCGTGGGCCCCGGCCTCCTCGGCGGCCGCGCCCAGCCGGTAGGCGAAGCGACCCGAGACGGCCACGCGGTGGCGAGCGTTCCGGGGCGCGAAGTCGGGGGGCAGGCCGGCCGGCAGGCCAGGCGGCGGCGGTTCGGGCGGCGCCGGCTCGGCGTCGCCCTGCTCGGCGGGGGCGGTCGGGGCCAAGGCGGCGGGCGCGGGCGGCGGCGCGGGCAAGAGCGTCGGGGGCGGCGGAGCTGGAGACAGGATCGGCGCGAGCGCGGGCGGTGGCGGCGGCGCCTCCGAGCTCGCGTCCTTCGCGTGCTTCGTGCCCGTCGCGTCCGCCGCACTCGTTTGGGGCGCGACCAGCGGCACCACGGGCCCCGCGGCGCGGGCCGTCTCCAGGGCCAACGGCCCGCCGAGCAAGCCGGCCATGGTCAGGGCGGCGATCGCGGCGGGCGCTCGTCGTCGGCCGCCCCTGCCGCCAGCCTCAGCCGAGCGAGAGCAGGTCATGGCCCGCCTCGACGGCGGCTCCCTCGGCGGCGTGCACGGCCAGCACCTCGGCGTCGCGCGGGGCGCGCAGCTCGTTCTCCATTTTCATGGCCTCGAGCACGAGCAGCGTCTGCCCGGCCCGGACCTTGTCTCCCACCTTGACGGCGATCTTGACGACCTTGCCCGGGATGGGGGCGCGCAGCGCGATCTTGCCGCCCGCGGTGGCCGGGCCACCCGGGCTTCGTGCGCCGCTCGCTCCGGCGGCCGCCTGCTCGCGCGGGTCCGGCGTTCCGCTCGTGACGGAGGCGCTCGCCTGCCGGGGATCCCCGTCGGGATGGCTGACCTCCACCATCAGCTTCCCGGGATGGCTCCCGTCCACGTCGACGAGGCGCGCGTCGGCCCCCTCGACCAGCGACCACGTCCCGTCGGCCACCTGCCGTGCATCGATCACGTGCTCTTGACCGTCGACCACGGCCCGGATCATCCCCCCCCGCCCGGTCGCGCCGCCGTCGGCGCGATCTTCCAGCGCGACCGTGTACGTCTTCGATCCGAGGGTGACGAGGAACGTCTCCGCCATCCGCTCATCTAACGCTGAAAAGTGGTCGGGCGCCAGGCCGATCCCCCTCACGCCCGCCAGCCGCTCGCCCTAAGTTTCGAGGAACGCGCGGAGCCGCCGAGACCGCGAGGGGTGGCGGAGCTTGCGCAGGGCCTTGGCCTCGATCTGGCGGACGCGCTCGCGCGTGACCTCGAAGTCGATGCCCACCTCCTCCAGCGTGCGATCGTTCTTCTCGCCGATGCCGAAGCGCATGCGCAGCACCTTCTCCTCGCGCGGGGTCAGGGTGGCGAGCACCTTGCGCGTCTGCTCGGCCAGGTTCATCGAGATGACCGCGTCGACCGGCGACATCACGCTCTTGTCCTCGATGAAGTCCCCCAGGTGCGAGTCCTCCTCCTCGCCGATGGGCGTCTCCAGCGAGATGGGCTCCTTGGCGATCTTCAGGATCTTGCGAACCTTGTCGACCGGCAGCTCCATCTTCTCGGCGATCTCCTCGGGCAGCGGCTCGCGCCCCAGGTCCTGCACCAGATAGCGGCTGGTCCGCACCAGCTTGTTGATGGTCTCGATCATGTGGACGGGGATGCGGATCGTGCGCGCCTGATCGGCGATGGCGCGTGTGATGGCCTGGCGGATCCACCAGGTGGCGTAGGTCGAGAACTTGTAGCCGCGCTTGTACTCGAACTTGTCGACCGCCTTCATGAGGCCGATGTTCCCCTCCTGGATCAGATCCAGGAACTGCAGCCCGCGGTTCGTGTACTTCTTGGCGATCGAGACCACCAGCCGCAGGTTCGCTTCGATCAGCTCGGCCTTGGCCTTCTCGGCCTTCTCCTCGCCGCTCTGGATCTCCGAGACCGTCCCGCGCAGCACGTCCTCGGGCAGCTTGGCGTCCTCCTCGACGCACCTGATCTTGGCCTGGGCCGCGGCGACGGTGTTGGCCAGCTCCTCCAGCTCCTCGGCGTGCAGGCCCAGCTTCTTGGCGACCGCCTTCTGTCGAGACGGAGAGGCGCGCAGCTCCTTGACCGTGCGCTTGAGCTCCTTCTGGCTCAGGCCCGAGCGCCGTTCGCACTCGTCGATCTCGGCGTTCGCGAGATCGATGCGCGACACCAGCTGCTTGAGCTTGAAGACGATGCGATCGATCACGCGCTTGGCCAGGCGCAGCTCGGCCAGCGCCTCCAGCACCTGCCACTTGAGCTGCTCGATCTGCTTGTCGACGCGGCGGCGCTGGGCGTCCGAGGCCGCCGCCTTGGCGGCCTTCTCCTCGATCTCCGCGCGCTCCACCGAGAGCTTGCGGACCTTTTCGATGACGCCGCAGACGCGGTTGATGTGCCACTGCTCGTCGAACTCGGCGTCCTCCTCGTCGGCGTCCTTGACGACGTCGCGCACCCGGATCTGGGCGCTCTTCAGCTTGTCGCCCAGCTCGAGGATGTTCTCGATCGCCACCGACGAGTTCAGCACCACCTGCAAGATGCGTCGCTCGCCGTCCTCGATGCGCTTGGCGATCTCGACCTCGCCCTCGCGCGTGAGCAGCGCGAACGATCCCATGCGCCGGAGGTACAGGCGCACCGGATCGTTGGTCTTGGCGTAGCTCTCGGCCTCTTCTTCCTCCTCGCGATCCTCCTGGGCCTCGCGGCGGTCGTCGTCGTCGTCCCGGTCCGTCTCTCGGTCACCATCCGCCTCGCTCTCCGTGTCGCGAGGCTCTCGGTCGCTGTCGCGCTCCGGCGCTTCGTCGGCCGCCTTGAGACCTTCGTCGGCCTCGGCGTCGACCTCGCCCTCGGCGGCTGCGCCGGGCGACGCGGGCGCCGAGTCGGCGACCTCGATCTTGGACTTGTCGTCCACGATCTCGATGCCTTCGCCCGAGAAGGCGGACAGCCAGTCGTCCATCTGCTCGGACGACAGGATGTTCTCGGGCATGTGCTCGTTGACTTCATCGTAGGTGAGGAAGCCCTTGGCTTTCCCCATCGAGATGAGCTCGCGCTTCTTCCGCTCGTGGTCCTTGGCCGAGCTGGCCGCGGCGGCCGGGGCGGCGGGCGCGTTCACGCCGTTGGACGTCGTGCGCCCGCGGGCCCGCCCCTTCTTTGTCGCGGCGCCGGCCGCCGCGCGGCTCGTCTTCGCGGCGGCGCGCTCGTCGTCGGCGTCGTCGTCATCATCGTCGTCGCGCTGTGTGCCCCGCTTGGCCTGATCCTCCCCCTCCTCGTCACCGGCGGCGTCGAGAGCTCCGTTCTCCTCGTCGTCTGGGTGTTGCACCATCGTCAAGGCCTCTGCAGTGCGGCTTTGAGCCCCTGTTTCGTCTTGTCGAGCTCGATGCCGCGGACGATCATGGCCTGGGTGGCCGAGACGTCGCCGCGGCTCCGCGCTTCCCCGAGCATTCGGAGGGTCATGGAGATTTCGGCTTCCACGCGTTGCAGCTCCAGGCGGGCCCCGAGCGCCCGCAGTTTGGTGGATGGGTTCTCAGCCCTCGACACTCCCTCGTCCATCAGCGCGGCCATCACTGATCGTCGCACGTCGGGGGGGCCGGCTTCAAGCCAGGCCGGAACGTCCAGGCGGCCCCGCTCCAGAAGCTCGGCCCGGGCGGTCCGAAAGAGGTTGCGGGCGCCGGGGTCGACCAGCAAGTCCCCGGCCCGCTCGGCCTCCGGCGCCGACACCAGGTCGGGGTAGGTGGCCAGCAGGGCCAGGAGCTCGAGCTCGTCGCGCGGCAGGGTTCGCTCGGGCGCCAGGGCCTGCTCCCGGGGAGCCGTTCCACCGGGTGCGCCCCCCGGGCCGGCCGTGGGGGGGGTGGACGGCCGCCCGCTGCTCCCGGAAGCGCCCCCAGAGCCGTCGACCCCGTCGGAGGCGCCGATCCCCCCGGCGCGGGCGGCCTGGGCCCGGGCCCGCGCCGCGGCCGCTTGCTCGCGGGCATCGCGCAGGGCGCGCGAGACCTGGGCCCGGCTCAGCCCGAGGACGACCTCCGTCTGCTTGGCGTACAGCTCCTGGGTCGTGGGGTCCTTCACGCGCACCAGCATGCCGGCGACGGCCTCGAGCGAGGAGATGCGTCCCGGGACCGAAGTCTCCTGAGCGGCGTCCTGGATGAATTGATCCAGCATGGGCCGCCCGGCCTCGATCAGCTTGCGGAAGGCGGCAGCGCCCTGCTCGCGGACGAAGTCGTCGGGATCCTGCCCGGCCGGCAGGCGCGCCACGCGTCCGTCCAGGTCGCCGTCGACGAAGAGCGGGACCGCCTTCTCCGCGGCGCGCTTGCCGGCCACGTCGCCGTCGAAGACGACCACCACGCGCCGGGCGAGCTTCCCGAGCAGCGTCACCTGCTCGGCCGTGAGCGCCGTGCCCATCGGCGCGACGGCCTCCTGGATACCCGCCTCGTGCAAGGCCATGACGTCGAAGTTGCCCTCGACGACGACCGCCGTCCCCGACTTGCGGATGGCGTCCAGCGCGGCGTGCAGGCCGTACAGGCACTCCTTCTTGTGGAAGAGGGGCGAGTCGGGCGAGTTGACGTACTTGCGGTCCTTGGCCTCGGGATCGAGCAGCCGGCTGCCGAAGCCGATGACGCGCTTCTGCCGATCGAACACCGGCAGCATGACCCGATCGCGGAAGAAGTCGTAACGGCCGCGCTCGTTCACGCCGACCAGGCCGAGCCGCTCGGTGTCGAGCTCTCCGATCCCCTTGCGGGCCAGGGCCTCCTGCAGCGCTTTCCAGCCGGCGGGGGCGTAGCCGACGCGGAAGCGCCGCTGGGTCTCGGGACCGATCTGGCGCTTGGCCAGGTAGGCGCGCGCGGCCTCGCCGGCCGGCGAGATCAGCGCTTCCTCGAAGAAGGTGGCCGCCTGGTCGCTGACGCGGAGCAGGCGGTCGCGCTCGGACTCGGCCTCGACGCGGGCGCGGCGCTCGGCGGGGGAAAGCGGCGCCCGTTCGGGCAGCTCGACGCCGGCCTGCTCGGCCAGGTCGCGCAGCACCTCGGAGAATGTCCGCTGCTCGATCTTGCCGAGGAACGCGAAGACGTCACCCTTTTCACCACAGCCGAAGCAGTGGAAGAACTGGCGCGCTTCGTGGACGTGGAACGACGGCGTCTTCTCGGTGTGAAAGGGGCAGAGGCCCTTCCAGCTCCCGGTGCCGGCCCGCTTCAGCTCGACGTACCGCTTGATGACGTCGACGATGTTGGTACGGTCGCGAACATCGTCGATCTTTTCACGCGGCACCAGCGGCAAAGCTCCGGAATTCTCCCCCCGAAGCGCCAGGTAGACAAGCACGGCCCTGGTCAACCAGCTCCTCTCTCGGTCTGGTCGGGCGGTGTGGGGGGGGCGGGAAGGGCCGGTGCTCTCTTGCCCCGGCGCCCGTTTTTCGTCAGGCTCGCACCCGTGAACCAGGACTCCACTCGCGTCGTGGTCATTGCCGTGGCGATTGCTGCGCTGGGAGGGGGCGGGTTCTGGTGGTGGCGCACGCATCAGCCGAAGCCCGCGCCGGCGCGGACGGTCGCCGCGGCACGGCCGCCGGCCCCTCCGGTGCAGCCGGTCCCACCGGCGCCCGCCGCGCCGCCGCCCGCGGCTCCGGCGGTCCGCCACCCGCTCGCGAAGTCCGACGGCTCGGGGCTGCCGGGGCTGGACCAGGCCGACGGCTTCTTGCGGGGCCGCCTGCAGGACCTGCTCGGCCGCAAGGCGGTGCAGAGCTTCCTCGTCAGCGAAGGCTTCGTGCGGAGGGTCGTCGCCACCGTCGACAACCTGGGGCGCGATCACGCGCCCAGCACCATGTGGCCGGTGGTGCCGACGCCCGGCCGCTTCCTCGTGCAGCCCGGCAAGGCCGGGGGAGCCACCGTCATCGGCGCGCCCAACCATGACCGCTACACCCCATTCGTCGCGGTGGCGACCAGCGTCGACGCGCAGCGCCTGGTGGGCCTGTACCGGCGCATCTACCCGCTTTTGCAACAGGCCTACGAGGACCTCGGCTACCCCGGCAAGTACTTCAACGACCGCGTGGTCGACGTCATCGACGACCTCCTCCGCACGCCAGAGCCGGCTGGGCCCGTCGCCGTGAAGGCCGTCGAGATCCCGGGCTCCGAGGGCGCGGTCAAGGTCGGCGCCCTTTACATGTTCGAGGACGCAGCGCTCGAAGCACGGCCGCTCGGACAGAAGATCCTGCTCCGCATGGGGAAGGCGAACGCCGCACGCGTGAAGGCCAAGCTCGGCGAGATCCGCCGCCTCATCGCCACGGACTTCTCGGCCGGGGTGCCCGGCAAATAGCGGTCCGAGGCTAGCGCCGCAACCGCTCGAAGAACGCCTTCAACAGGCTGGCCGCTTCGAGGGACAGGACCCCGGGGACGACCTCGACGCGATGGTTGAGCCGCCGATCGTCGAGGATCTGATACAGCGACCGCACGGCGCCGGCCTTCGGATCGTGGCATCCGTAGAAGACCCGGCGGACGCGGGCGTTCACGATGGCGCCGGCGCACATCGGGCACGGCTCCATGGTGACGTAGAGATCAGCTTCGGTCAGCCGCCAGCTACCCAGCGCAGCGGCGGCCCGACGCAAGGCCAGGACCTCCGCGTGGGCGGTGGGATCGTTGCCGGTCTCCCGCTCGTTGTGAGCCACGGAGAGCACGGTGCCACCGGCCACGACTACGGCCCCCACGGGCACCTCGCCCCGCCGGGTGGCGGCCTCGGCGGCCTCCAGCGCCTGGCGCATGTAGGCCAGGTGCTCGGGCGCGACCGAGACGGAGGTGGCGGGCTGCGGCGCCGATTCGGGGGGCAGCGGGAAGGAGGCGGCGGTGCTCATGAGGCCGCCTATTTATGGCTGACGCCGCCGCGAAAATCGACAGCCGGGAGCTACCACCCGGCAGAAGCGGCGGGCGAGGACCCGGCTACGGGCTGCGGAGTAGTCGAAACTTAGCTGTAGCCGCAGCCGGAAACCGGGTCCCCTGCACCGCCGCTCCTGCCGGGCGACGAACGAAGGTCGGACGAGCGAGCGTCAGAACGACAGACCGAGCTGGGTCCCGACGCTGATGTTGTCGAGGCGGCCGCCCGTGCGCATCAGGTCGTTGTAGTACGTCCGGTGGTACATGAAGCGCGCATCGGCCAGGAACCGGCCGTACGAGTATTCGAAGCCAGTCCCCACGGGCAGGGTCATCACGTCGTCTCGATCAGCGACGTCCGACGTGTTGGTGGTCGTGTTCGTGAGCTGATAGTGCTGCCAGCCCAGGCCGACCAGAACGAACGGCTCCAGCAGCGAACGACCCACCGGGATGGGAAGGTTGCCGCGGACGGCACCCTCGGCCCCGTTCGAGACCAGACGCGCGTCGCCGCCTAGACCCAGAGCATCGATGCCACGCGCCGAACCCACATAAGCGGCCTCGACGCCGAGGATCTGGCGCGTCCCGGCCACGACTCGGGCGTTCCAAAAGCCGCCGCCGCTGGTCATGTCCCGCACGTTGCTGCTCGTGAAATCCTCGAACCCGCCGCCCAGCAAGACGCCGCCGCCTACCCGCGCCATGGCGGGCTGGTACGTGGAGCGCCCGGCGTTCGTCGGTTCCGTCGCGGGCGCGGCGAAACGATCAGTGTCCAGCCCCGACGGCGGCGAGCCATTGGCGCTGAGCGGCACCACCGGTGCCGGCGGTGTCGCCAGCGGCGAGGGCGCCGGCGTCGTGTCGACGGGAACCGTGGTCTCCGGCGCGACCCGGACGTCGGGGCCCGTCGCGGGCGGGGCATCGAGGGGTGACGCGGTTCGCTCCCGTGCATCCGACGGTGTCTCCGCCCTGGCCTGCGTCGCCCCGAGCGCGAGCGTCGCGACCGCGAGCACTGTCATGTGTGTGAATGTCCTCATGATGTTTTCTCCTTTTCCGGCCGTGCATGCCGGTGATTCGATTGCTAGCCTTTCGGGCTCCCTTGGCGCCGCCCCGCTTCATCCTCGCGACGCTCCTGCTGCGGAACACCGCCATGGGCCTGGCCCTCGCCGGCGCCGTCGTGGGCAGCACCTCGGGCTGCGCGGCCGATTCGTCGTCGGCCGTCGCGGGGGCCATCAGGTTCGATCCGTGTGCCCGGTTGGTCCTGGTCCCCGACCCGGGGCTGTCGGCGGCGGAGGCGGCGGGGGTCGGGGCGGGGATCGGCCTCTGGAATCAAGCGGCCCACGCGCGCGTCGTCATGGGGACCGGAGCGAGCAATTCCGACCCGCCGTCCGCGGCCGGCGAGACGGTGGTCCTGCCCATTCATTTTCAAGCGGCAGGAGCGCCGTTCCACGGCCTCTACGATCCCGCCGGCGCGCAGATCTTCATCAACACCGATCTCGACGGCCACGACCGAGTGGTCGCCGTGGCTCACGAGGTCGGGCACGCGTTCGGGTTGATCCACGTCCCCGCCGATGAGCGGCGCTCGGTCATGAACTCCGGGAACCTCGACGAAGAGCCGAATGCGGCCGACGTCGCCGCCCTGACCGAGATCTGGGGAACGTGTCCCGCAGGAACCGATCCGCCCGCTCCCGCCGACGCGCCCTGATCGGCGCACCGAGAGCTGTTCGCGTCTTCGCCGCATGCCCGCCCTCTCGGGGACTGGATCGAGGCAATGGCCGTGCCACCAGCGCTCCCGCGGAAATTCGCGGCTTGGTGGTAGCCGGGCGGGGTCTCGGGGCGACCGTCGTTACCGACGGGTGGCCCGTGTCCTGGTGCTACGGCGGCGTGACGTCCGCGCGAGTCCTCCGCGGATAGCGAGCTTCAGTGCGACGGGGCCAGCTCGCCGGCCTCGACGGGCACCGACAGCCGATTTTCCGGAGGCGGCATCGGACACGTCGCGTACGCCGTGAACGCGCACGGGGGCGAGTACGCCTCGTTGAAATCGAGGACCATCTCGCCGTCGTCGCGCGGTGGCGGATCGGCGTAGAGGAAACGGCCGGCGCCGTAAGTCGTCCGGCCCGACGTGGCGTCCTTGAAGATGAAGAACAGGCGGTCCTCGCCGGGCTCGAGGACGGGGGTCAGGCGCTGGGTCTTGCCCTCGATCTGAAACTCGACGATCCCTGGGCTGGGCATGGCCTCCGTCACGCCGATGATGCTGGGGACGTCGAGCGTGGTGGGCTTCGTGTGCCGAACGAGGCGCGCCCTCACGCGCAGCTCGGGTTTGATCGGGTACCACTTCAAGCCCTTGAACGAACGCCTCGCCTCGCTGTGGGCGTCCTTCACGCGCACGCCCAGGCGGCCGCCCCGGTCGATGATCTGCAAGGTGATGGTCCCGAGCGTGAGGATGTCCGGGGTGCGTCCGCTGGCGTCGGTGGTCAGGATCGCTCGGGTCACCGGCTTGCCACGCAACCCGAGGGTGACGCCGGTGGCGGCCTCGACCGTCACGCGGCCGGTCGCCGCGTCCAGGGTGAGCACGCCGGCCCGGGGGGGCGTGCCGGAGCCGGGGAGGATCAGGTCGTTGCCGGCCGCCGCGCCGAACGAGGTCGGGCCGGGCTTCAACCAGTGCAGGCCGACGACGGTCAACCAGCCGTCGTCGGCGCGTAACCGCTCGAGCCGTTTCTGGCGCCACGCCTCCACCTCGCGACGATGGGCGGCCGTCGAGTCGGGCGGCCCGGTCGGCGCGGCCGCGAATCCGGGCGGCGCGAGCGGCCCGAAGGCGACGATCGCCAGCGCCGCGGCCAGGGTCACCATGGCGCCGGCGCGCTCCGGTTCGTGGCGCGCCCCTTCACGTCGCGAGCGCCTTGACCTCGGCCACGGCGCGATCGACCTCCTCGGGCGTGTTGAGGATCCCGGGCGTGAGGCGGACGTACGACGCCAGGTACGGGCTGTTGCTGGCGACGATCTTGCGCGCGAGCAGCCGCTCGACAGCCTCCTTCGGCTTCAGCCCGTCGATCTCGAAGCAGGTGATCCCGGCCGACAGCGCCTCCGACATCGGCGTGTGCAGCTTCACCTTGGGGATGGACGCTAGCCCCTGCTTGCAGCGCGTCCCCAGCTCGTGAATGCGCGCGGCGATGCGCCGCTTGCCGATTCGCTCGTGAAACTGGAAGGCCTCGGGCAAGGCCCAGCGGTGCTCGTAGACCTGGAAGCCGCCCGGCGACGTGCGGGGGCCGCCCGGCACCTC
>Ga0207694_10002459_pt1 | contig 15117 bp, 15 predicted proteins | sample KBSC34metaG_FD_184353 | JGI IMG/M metagenome (GOLD analysis project Ga0207694, IMG submission 184353) | Corn rhizosphere microbial communities from Kellogg Biological Station, Michigan, USA - KBS C3-4 metaG (SPAdes) (version 2) | ecosystem: Host-associated > Plants > Roots > Rhizosphere > Soil...
CATCTTGCTGCATCTTCAGAAGAGCATCGTTCGCGCGCAGCGATGAAACCGGCGCCATTACCAGGCAAGCTGCTGCGGAATATATGAGGGCTGAACTTTTCAGTGCCATAGCGCTCTCTCCTAATAGTGGCCGCTGCTTTTGAGCGGTCCTGATCTTGAGTTTCGCGCGTTCCGACGAATAGATCAATGGTTCTTCATAAGCTTTGATATATCATTTCATGTTTTCGCTCTTCCAATTATAGCTTTCAAGACGCACGCAACAGGCGTGGTCCTGTAACATCGCCGAAGTCGTAGGTTATGACTCTTCCATGCTTTGATCATCGAGAGCAGGAGCGCCTAGCGCGGGGAATGCTTCGCGGGAATCGTCTGGCAAGTTGATCGCCGGCAATAGGGCACCCCGTTCGCCGATGCGCCGGCACCAATGTGCTGTAACCTTGATCCGGCGGCTGGCGTTGTGGCGCTCGAGCAAAACGCAGCGCGGCGCTTGTGCGTAACATCCCAGTCCTGGTGGGCGGTGACGGGCTCGAACCGCCGACCCTCTCGGTGTAAACGAGATGCTCTACCAACTGAGCTAACCGCCCGGATCCGGAAACGGGCTTCTACGGCCATTATTCGGAATCGCAAGAGGGCTTAGGGTCGCTTGTAACTTTGCGCATGAGCTTCCATTGCCGCGCGATCCATTTTCGTGGTGGTGGAGAAGAACGAAAGTCGTGAAGTGTTGGACGATCTGTGCTCTTGCGCCCGCCCTGATCTGCTTGCGCGTCGCTAGCGCCGCTGCTGCGGGGGAGGAGATGATTGTCGTAACCGCGCCCGGCGGCGATCACGATCTCGACGATGCTGCCATTTTGAACGCTGCGGATGTCCGGCGCGGGGGTGCCCCCGATCTTCTTGCCGCAATGCATGCGCTCCCTGCCGTTTCCTTCTCCGAAGCGCAGGATAATCCCTTCCAGCCCAATCTTGTCTATCGCGGCTTCGTGGCATCACCATTGCAGGGCAATGCGCAGGGCCTCGCCATCTATCTCGACGGCGGTCGCTTCAATCAGCCATTTGGCGACACAGCAGACTTCGATCTCCTGCCCGATGTCGCGATCCAATCCATTGCGGTCAAGGATGCCGGCCCGGTCTATGGTTTGAACGCGTTGGGTGGGGCGATCGTGGTCGCGACCAAGACCGGCCGCGATACGCCGGGATTATCGCTCTCAGCCGCGGGTGGAAATTACGGCGCGGCGGAAGGCTCCGTCGAGGCTGGGTGGAAGCGCGGCTCGGCAAGCGCTTATGTTGCGCTTCAGGAGCGCCATGACGCCGGCTGGCGGCGGCATTCGCCGTCCGTTGTCTATAATGGTTTTGCGGATTTGGGCTGGGAGGCCGCGGGCGGCGGCGTTCACCTCAAGCTGCTCGGCGCGGACAGTGATCTGACCGGCAATGGCTCGGCTCCGGTCGAGTTGCTCGCCGCTGATCGCCGCGCGGTGTTCACCTACCCTGACATCACGCGCAACCGCTTCGCGCGGGCGAGCCTTCATCCATGGATGTCCTTGTCCGAACGGACGCGGGTTGAGGCCAGCTTTTATCTTCAGCGCCTGCGCCAACGCACGCTGAACGGCGATGCCGCCGACGTTGCATCCTGCGAGGACGGCACCCGCGAACGCCTGTTATGCCTCGAAGGCGCCGAGGGGGAGACGACAACGCTGACCGATCGCGAGGGCGCAGCTATTCCCGCTCTCGGGCAGGATGGCTATGGCATGCTCAACCGCAGCCGGACCCGGTCGAGCGCGGGCGGCGTTCTGATCCAGCTTGCGGATAAACGGCCGCTGCTCGCTGGCGACAATGATCTGATCATTGGCTTCAGCCATGATCGCAGCCGCACCCGCTTCGATTCCTCAACCGAGCTTGGCGTGCTGAAGGACGACCGCGGCGTTACCGGGCTTGGTTCGATCATCGATCAGGCGGACGGATCGATCACGCCCGTCGCGCTCACTGCACGCACGCGCTATACTGGACTGTTTCTGTCGGACGAGCTGCCGCTTGCCGAAGGCCTGACGGCGGAGATCGGCGTGCGGTACAACCATGCCAAGGTCCTTCTCGACGATCGGAACGGCGCCGCCCTGAACGGGCGCCACAGCTTCGACCGGATCAATCCCGGCATCGAGTTCGATTACAAGCTCGGCCGTTCGATCACGCTCCGAGCCGGCTATTCCGAGGCTAATCGTGCGCCGACGCCGATCGAGCTTTCATGCGCCGGCCCGGACGCGCCCTGCAGCCTCACCAACTTTTTCGTCGGCGATCCGCCGCTCAAGCAAGTCGTTGCACGAACTTGGGAGGCGGGCGCCTCAGGAAAGATGACGGGCCGATGGACGGTCCACTGGCTTCTGTCGGCCTGGCGCGCCACCAACAGTGACGATATCCAATTCATTGCCGCGGCGGTACGCGGACGCGCCTTCTTCGCCAATGTGGGCCAGACGCGGCGCCAGGGCTTCGATGCCAGTGCCGACATCTCGCGGGGGGCGTGGAGCGTGCATCTGGGCTATGCCTTCATCGATGCGCGCTTTCGTACGCCGTTCACCTTGAACAGCCCCGATAACCCGTCTGCCGTGGATGGCCTGACCGAAGTCGGGAAGGGCGATCGCCTGCCTGGCATACCGCGCCATCGCGGCACCGCCGGTGTTGAGTATGCAGGAAAGGACTTCGGCTTTGGCAGCGATATCGAGCTACAATCCGGAACTTATCTGTTCGGAGACGAGGGCAATGAGCAGCCGAAGACCAAGCCGTTCGCGACCGTTCGCGTGCATGGCAGCGTGCGCCTGCTCGGCTCGCTTTGGCTGTTCGGCGAGGCCACCAACCTGTTCGACAAGCGTTATGCTACGTTCGGGACCTTTTCGGAAACGGATGCCGTGGCGCTCAGGGAGGCGCCGGGCGCCAGCAATCCGCGTAGTCTAAGCCCCGGCGCGCCGCGCCGTTGGCGCGCTGGCCTTCGTATGCATCTTTAGGACGAGGAGCAGCGCAGCCCGGTTCGGCCTACTCCTCATCCTCGTCGCTTGGTTCCTCGTCGACGGAGCGCTGTTCGTCCTCGTCATCATCGAGTTGCCGATCGATTTCCTCGGAGATCAGGTCGAGCTGTTCGAAGCTTGCGACCAGCTCCAGGACCTCGCCGTCCTCATCCTCGATATGCAATTCATAGCCGTCGCCGGATGGGGTGATACTGAATAGGCTCAGCGCTTTGGCCATTGGGTCCTCCTTCACGAGCCACACCAAGCGAACGGCGCTAAGAGGAGTTCCAGGCCAGTGACGCCCGGCAGGAAAATTCTTAAATCGGGCCAGCGGTGATGCGCCGGGCGGCTCTCAGGAAAGCGAACACAGCTTCCGCGGCATCCTCCGACAAGGTGATGAAAATGCGCCTGCGGTCGACGGGATCGGCCATTCGCTCCAGCAAGCCTCGCCGCGTCATCTTGCCAATCTCGCGAAGCGCTGTCGTCGGTGGAACGGCGGCCGCGATGCACAGGCTCGATACGGAGACCTTAAGTCCCTCAAGCCGCGCCGCCGCGAGATCCAGCAGCATGTCCCATACCGGGTCTTGAAAGAGTTCGTCGCCAAAGAAACGGTCGCGCAGGCGGCGTGCCCGGATCATGGCACGGATGGCCGCGGCATCGATCGCTGGTTCGCTGCCGTCGCGATCGCTATCCGGCTGCGAAAGAGCGGCAAGCGTGCGCGCAATCCGGCCGACTTCCTCGCTGAGCTCGCGCAGCTTGATCGGGCGGGCTTCCGTGCTGACATCGTTTAGCGATCGGTCACGCGGCGCCAGCAGGCCGGCGATAGCTGAGGCCAGCGCATTGTGGTCCGGTTCGCAGAGCAGCTGCACATCGTCATGTTCCGCCGTGGCCACGGCCAAGTCGATCCGCTCGCGCGCGATCAACGCAATGCTGCGAAAGCGGTAGCTCTGAGCGCCCGTTTCGAGCGCCGCAAGGATGCTTTCCGCCTGTAATTCCGGCGCGCTACCGATGTCCGCGATCACGCCATCGGGCGCAGCCTGCTCGGCAATCCGATCGACTGCATCGGCCAAGTCCAGCACCGCAGCGATCCGGCCACCTGCGGCCGATACCGCCGACGCGATCCAATCGCGCTGGTGAGGATCGTCAGAAAAAAGCAGGATCGAGGGTGCCGGCCCGTAATCAATATCTTGAAGTTGGTTTCTCAGGGCATGATGATCCTGCATCGCCGTTTCTCCTGATAATGATAACATCGCCGTCACCGCAGACCCGGGCCAAGCGAAAATAGCGCCGGAGTGGAGCCAATTCTTATTGCGACTAGCATGTTTCTACCAGATTGAACCGATTGGAACCCTTTCCGGGCAGTCCCGTTGGGAAGCTGATCCGTTCGGGAGGCAATATGTCGGGCAAATATTCTCAGCGCAACGAGCATGGACGTCATCGCATTGCTCAGGATGAGCCATTGGCGATCCGCGTGCTCAAGGACGAGCATCATATCTTTCGCAAGCTTTTCGATGACGTTGAATCCGCCGAGGATGACGCACTGCCGCGGATTGCGGCCGAGCTGTGCATGCGTCTGGCGGTTCATATGACGATAGAGGAGGAGATTCTTTATCCGACGCTCAAGCCGGCGATTGGTGAGGACGAGGTGAATGAAGGCATTGTCGAACACGCCTCGGCCAAGAACCTCGTGGCCGAGATCGAGCAGCTCAACGGTACGGAAGAGCTTTACCGGGCCAAGCTTCACGTCCTCGGTGAGGAAACGATCCATCATATCGACGAAGAGGATGAAGAACTGTTCGTCGATGCAACCAAGGCGCACGCTGATGGCAAGATCGATCTGGAAGCGATTGGTGAACTTTTAAGGGCGCGGCAGGCAGACCTCTACCAACAGATCGAGCAGACCGGCGAAATGGGCAAAACCTGCGAGGCCGGCGCTGAAGAGGTGGAAACGATCTGAATCCGGATCATCCGCTCCCGCGGATGATGATCCGGATTTCAGCCGTTTTTCTTATCGTCAGCTTTGCTACGCTGCCGCGAATAGAGCAGGGCGGCCGCCACCGCCGCTGAGCCAATACCGATGCCGACCCCCACCCATTTCGCGGCCCTGACGACCTCGGGCTTCTTGAGCGCGCTTACCGCGGCCACCGCGCCGATCGCAGCGGGGCCTTCGCTCGGCGGGGTGTCGGTTTCGTCAGCCATCAGTGCGCCATGGCCTTGACGATGTCTTCGACCATCTTCTTGGCGTCGGCGAGCAGCATCATGGTGTTGTCCATGTAGAACACGTCATTGTCGACGCCGGCATAACCCACGCCGCCCATCGAGCGTTTCACGAACAGGACGGTCTTGGCCTTTTCCACGTCGAGCACCGGCATGCCGTAGATCGGCGAGGTTTTGTCGGTCTTGGCGGCAGGGTTGGTGACGTCGTTGGCGCCGATCACGAAGGCGACGTCGGTCTGCGCGAACTCCGAGTTGATGTCTTCCAGCTCGAACACCTCGTCATAAGGAACGTTCGCCTCCGCCAGCAACACGTTCATATGACCGGGCATGCGGCCTGCAACCGGATGGATCGCATATTTGACGGTGACGCCTTCAGCCTTGAGCAGGTCTCCCATCTCGCGCAGCGCATGCTGTGCCTGTGCCACCGCCATGCCGTAGCCGGGGACGATGATCACCTGCTCGGCCTGCTTCATCAGGAAGGCTGCGTCCTCCGCCGAGCCGCGCTTCCACGGCCGCTGCTCCTTGGCCTCGCCGCCGCCGGCCGCTGCCTCCGCGCCGAAGCCGCCGGCGATCACCGAGATGAAGCTGCGGTTCATCGCCCGGCACATGATGTAGGAGAGGATCGCGCCCGAGGAACCGACCAGTGCGCCGGTGATGATCATGGCGGTGTTGTGCAGCGTGAAGCCCATCGCGGCTGCCGCCCAGCCCGAGTAGCTGTTGAGCATCGAGACGACGACCGGCATGTCGGCGCCGCCGATCGGGATGATCAGCAGGAAGCCGATCAGGAACGAAAGCGCCGTGATCGTCCAGAACAGCCACGGTGCGTCACTTGGCATCGGCATCGCGTAGAACCAGCCGATCATCAGCAGGATCGCTGCCAGCGTGCCGAGATTGATGACGTGACGGCCGGGCAGCAGGATCGGCTTGCCCGACATGTTGCCGTTCAATTTGAGGAAGGCGATCACCGAGCCCGAGAAGGTAATGGCGCCAATGGCGATACCGAGCCCCATCTCGATCCGGCTGACCGGCAGGATCGAGATGATCGACGGGCCATAGATCGGCGTGATCCGCTGGGCGATGCCGAACGCCTCAGGGTTGAGATAGGCTGCTGCCGCCACCAGCACCGCAGCCATGCCCACCAGCGAGTGAAAGGCTGCGACAAGCTGGGGCATCGCCGTCATCGCGATCCGGCGCGCAGTGATAAAGCCGATGCTGCCGCCGATGGCTATGGCGCCGAGGATTTCCAAAGAAGTCTCGAGATCGAGCCGGAGATCGAAAGGATTGCCGGGCGGCAATGCATACGAACGAAGTGGCACGTGCGTGATCAGCGTCGTGATCACCGCGAGGCCCATGCCGAACATGCCGAAGCGGTTGCCCCGGCGCGAGCTGGTCGGGCTCGACAAGCCCCGCAGCGCGAGGATGAAACAGACGCCAGAGACCAGATAGGCCAGCGCCGCCCAAGGGTTTACGGGTGCTCCTTCGTGCATGATCTTGCCCCCTTAGCCCTTCTTCTCTTTTTTCTTGTACATCGCCAGCATCCGCGCGGTGACAGCGAAACCCCCGAAAATATTGACGCTCGCTAGCACCACTGCGAGCAGCCCGAGCCATTTGGAAGTAGCCGAGCCCGCTGCAGCCGAGGCGATCAGCGCGCCGACGATGATCACCGAAGAAATCGCGTTGGTCACCGCCATCAGCGGCGTATGCAGCGCGGGCGTGACCGACCACACCACATAATAGCCGACGAACACCGCCAGCACGAAGATCGAAAGGATCGAGATGAAATCCATATGCGCTATCCTTCCGATCAGCCCAGCAGGCGCTGGTTGACGACCTTGCCATCCCTGGTCAGCCGCACGGCGTCGCCGATTTCATCATCGAGGACGGGCTGGCCCTTGTCCTTGTCCCAGAAGGCCGACAGGAAATTGTAGAGGTTCCGCGAGAACAGTGCGGAGGCATCGGCCGCCATCGTGCCGGCCATGTTCTTGGCGCCGATGATCTTGACGCCATGCTTCTCGACGATCTCACCGGCAACGCAGCCCTCGACATTGCCGCCGCTCTCGGCCGCGAGATCGACGATCACGCTGCCGGGACGCATCGAGGCGATTTGCGCGTCGCTGATCAGACGCGGCGCAGCGCGGCCGGGAATCAGCGCCGTGGTGATGACGATGTCCTGCTTGGCGATATGGGACGAAACCAGCTCGGCCTGCGCTTTCTGATATTCCTCGCTCATCTCCGTGGCGTAACCGCCCGAGCCTTCGCCCTCGATGCCTTTCACGCTCTCGACGAAGATCGGCTTGGCGCCGAGCGACTGGATTTGCTCCTTGGTAGCCGAGCGCACGTCAGTCGCAGAGACCTGCGCACCCAGGCGCCGCGCGGTCGCGATCGCCTGAAGGCCCGCCACGCCGACGCCCATGATAAAGGCCCGCGCGGCAGAGACCGTGCCCGCCGCCGTCATCATCATCGGAAAGGCGCGGCCATAATGTTGGGCGGCGGTGATCACCGCCTTGTAGCCAGCCAGGTTGGATTGCGACGAGAGAATGTCCATCGATTGCGCGCGCGTGATGCGCGGCATGAACTCCATCGCCAGCGCCTCCAGCCCGGCGGCGGCATAGCCATCGATTCGGACCCGCTCGACGAACGGGTTGAGCCCCGCCACGATCCACGCGCCAGGCTTTACACCAACCAGCGTGGCGGGATCGGGGCCCTGGATGCCGAGTACGATGTCAGCACCCGCCAGCGTCGCAGCGCGGTCGCCGACTGCGGCTCCGGCATCTGTATAGCCCGCATCGCTATAGGAAGCCGCCGCGCCAGCGCCGGCCTCCACCGCCATTTGTGCACCCAGCGCCGTGAACTTCTTCACTGTCTCCGGTGTCGCGGACACGCGGAACTCACCAGCTGCGGTCTCCTTGAGAACCGCAATTTTGATGGCCATGCCTATCTCGCGATCAGCAGGATGACGATGAAGGCGACGATGAAGCTGAGAAGCGCACCCCATTTCAGCAGCGCGAGAAACCCGGTGTAGGTTGTAGCGTGTGCCTGCATGTCCTTCTGCGCGTCGTTGGCAGCCATTGCTTCTCCCCAGTTCAATCCAATTGGCGGCTCTTAATGCGCAGGGCCTGCCGGCTCAACCCCATTCAATGAACAAGGCCGCCAACATCCGGCAGGTGCACAGATTGCGGCCAGCACTCTCGCGGCGCATTCCCTCCGTCAGCGCTTCGCGCGGCCACTTCCCGCCGGGGGAGGATCTTGGCCGATCATTGCTCAGTGGGTGCCGCCAGGTCCTCCTCAAGGGGCGAGGAGGGGCACCGCAGGTGGGGGGAGGGATATGGACGGATGGAATGGCTTCGGCCTGACGGTAAGAGATCGTGGCCGCAATTAATCCGACTTTTACGCCTTGGGATTACAGCGCTGTCTCCGGTTGGGACAGTTGGAATTGATCGATGGCGCACCGCGACGGCCGCTCGCTACTACTGATCGACGACGAACCCGCGCAGAGTCGCCTCATCGAGGCGATCGCGGCGCGGGCCGGCTGGCGCGTGATCCGGGCGCATGACGTCGATCAGGCGATGGATGTCCTGAGCGGCCGGCATGCCCAGTCTGTCGATGTGGTGCTGATCGATCAATGGGCAGCGGACGACAGTGCAGCGGCCATAGTGCGCGAGCTGCGCGCCAACTTTGCGCAGCTTCCGCTGATGGTTCTGACTGCCCAGGATTCCACCGAGCATGCCGTGAAGGCGATGCGCGCGGGCGCCACTGATTTCCTGATCAAGCCGATCGCGCCGGACCGCCTGCTGACCGCGCTCGAAACGCTTCGAGACAGCAATAATCGCAAGGGCGAGTTGCGGCCGCTCAGCGAAAAAATCGCCTATTCGCTGGCCTTTGACGAGATTGTCGGCTCTGCTCCGGAATTTCGCGCGGCACTAGCCATCGCCGCCAAGGCCGCACGAGCGCGCGTTCCTGTTCTCATCGAGGGCGAGAGCGGCGCGGGCAAGGAAGTGATCGCGCAGGCCATTCACGCGGCGTCGCCGCGCGGCAAGCGCCCGATGTTCGTGGTCAACTGCGGTGCGATCCCGACCAATCTGGTCGAATCGGAGCTGTTTGGCCACGAAAAGGGCGCCTTCACCGGCGCATTCGAACGCCAGGTTGGCCGCTTCGCCCATGCCGAGGGCAGCACCATTTTCCTCGACGAAATCGGCGAGTTGCCGCTTGACGCGCAGGTGAAGCTGCTGCGCGTGCTGCAGTCGGGAGAGATCCAGCCGCTTGGCAGCCGTCATGTGCAGCATGTCGACGTCCGGGTCATCGCCGCTACCAATCGCAACCTGGCCGAAGACATTGCTGAAGGGCGTTTCCGCGAGGATCTCTACTACCGGCTCAATGTCGTGCCCGTGACCATTCCGCCACTGCGCAGGCGGGTAGGGGACATTCCGGCCCTGGCCCGCCACCTGCTTGTCCGGATCGGACAACAGCCGGGCATGCGCCGTATCAGCATCTCGGACGAAGCGATCCAGCTCCTGTCGAGTTTCGCTTGGCCGGGCAATGTGCGTCAGCTTCACAACGCTTTATTCCGCGCTGCAATTCTCTGCGAAGGCGACACGCTGACGCCGGCGGATTTCCCGCATATCGCTGTCGAGGCATCGCATCAGGCGGCGACGCCGCGCGCTCTGGGCGCTGCACCTAGCATTGCGGCTGGCGGCATCACCCTGTTCGAACCAAGCGGCCACCTGCGCGCCTTGAGCGAGATCGAAGCGGACGTCATCCGGCTTGCCATCGGCCATTATCGGGGCCGCATGAGCGAGGTCGCCCGTCGCCTGGGCATCGGCCGCTCCACGCTTTACCGGAAATTGGCGGAACTCGGCATCAGCGACGTCGCCTGACTTCGCGCGCCAGCTGCGCTACACTGCTGTGTATGCCAGCCAAAAAAACTGTCCTCATCACCGGCGCGGCATCCGGGATTGGCCTTGCCACCGCGCGTCGCCTCGCCGGGTGCGCGGAAACCAGCATGATCCTTGTCGATCGGGACGCAGAAAAGCTGTCTTCGATCAGTTGGTCAGGGGATGCGGAGGTTCTTCTTCATATTGGTGATGTTACGGACGAGGCATTCTGGCAGGGGCTCGCGGCTGATCTTGCCGATGTCGATTCTGCCGTTTTGAACGCAGGCATTTCTACCGCACGGCAAATCACCGAACTCGATTTCGCCGAATGGCGACATACCTTCTCGATCAACCTCGACGGCATGTTTCTTGGTCTCCGTGCGGTGATGCGGGCGATGCAGGCACATTGCCGCGGCGGTGCCGTCGTGCTGATGTCGTCGGCCGCAGGGCTCAAGGCCGAACCTGGCGTAGCCGCCTATGGCGCATCGAAAGCGGCGGTGCTGCATCTGGCCAAGGTCGCGGCCAAGGAAGGGGCCGGACATCGCATAAGAGTGAACGCGATCGCTCCAGGGGGCGTCGAGACCTCGATCTGGCGCGAAATGGCCTTCTTTCGTGAGATGGTGGCGCGAACGGGCAGCGAGCAGGCTGCCTTTGCGGAGCTGGGCTCGCTTGCCATTCCGCTGGGCCGCTATGCAAAGCCGGAGGAAATTGCTGCCCAGATAGCCTTCCTGCTTTCGGACCAATGCGCTACTGTGACCGGCGCGACCTTCGTCAGTGACGGCGGCTATACGCTGTAGTCGGCTCGCGGCGTCAATGCCTCATCGCGCATTCCGCGCCAGACCTTGAGCGCCTGCATCGTTTCGGGCACGTCATGCACGCGTAGCAGCTGTACGCCCTGCTCCGCGCCCTTGAGCGCCAGCGCGACCGAACCGCTGAGCCGGCGGGAGGAGGGCGCTTCGTTGTCGAGCGCGCCGATGATCCGCTTGCGGCTGGCGCCCAGCACGATCGGGCAACCGAGTCCATGGAACATCGAAAGCCCGTTGAGCAGCGCAAGGCTGTGCGCCAGTGTCTTGCCGAAGCCGATGCCGGGATCGATCAGGATGCGGTCGCGTGGCACGCCGGCCGCTTCCGTGGCTGCGATGCGTGCTTCCAGCCAATCGTAGACTTCGATCAGCACGTCTTCGTAACGCGGGTCCTTTTGCATGGTTTCGGGCGGGCCCTGATGGTGCATCAACACCACCGGACAGCCGGAACCGGCGACGACGTCCGCTGCCTCTCGATCGAAAGTCAAGGCCGAGACGTCATTGACCAACGTTGCACCCGCGCCCAGCGCTGCCGTCATGACCGCAGCCTTGCGCGTATCGATCGACACGGCCACCCCGGCGCGTGCCAGCCTTTCGATCACCGGTACCACGCGGGCGGCCTCATCCCCTTCCCAAATGGCAGCCGCGCCGGGGCGGGTGGATTCGCCCCCGACATCGATAATCGCGGCGCCGGCGGCCGCCATCGCCACGCCCGCTTCCGCGGCTCCTTCGGGATCGCCGACATGCTTGCCGCCGTCCGAGAAGCTGTCGGGGGTGACGTTGAGAATTCCCATCGTCTGCGGCTGATCGAAGCGGATGGTGCGTTCGCCAAGCCGGAGGGGCGTGCGCGGCGCAACGATCCGCGCCAGCACGGCTCGTCCTCGATCGTCCAGCGCCGCCTCAAATTCGCTGACAGGCAGAAGCTGCTGGGAAACGCGCCTGCCATCCTCCACCCGGATCAGCTCGACGGCGGAAAACCAGATCAGCCCGCCCGCCAGTCTGAGCACCTGCCCGTCATAACCGAAGGGTGCATCCACGAAACCGGTGGGCCGCAAATAGGTGCGCGCGGTCATGATCTCTCCCAAATCCCACGCCGGATTACACGCGGGACATGCCGTTTGTCGAACCCACTATGCTGTTGGTCCGCCCCATCCAGCGTCGATGGAAGAAAAACGATCGCCAGTCGAACCGGGCGTGACCGCATTAATGGTCATGAAATATAAAGGCTCTAACGGCCGCTCCCCACTCGATTGCGACTGAATAGCATTATCTATTTACATGGAGGAAAGTAATGAAGCGCCACTTTATTCTTGCGCATGCGCTGTGCGCGGCTGGAGCGATGCTGGTTGCTTCGGGGGCGCCGGCGGGTGCCGCGGCAATCGAAGCAGGCGACAGCGTCGCGGTGCATTTCGGCGATCTTGATCTCAAGACCGATGCGGGGCTGAAAACCCTCCACCGCCGCATCAGCCGCGCCGCCGAACAGGCCTGCGGTGACTACGACGTGCGCGACCTGAAACGCGTGGCTGCGGTGCGCGACTGTCGCAGCTATGCGATGGACAACGCCAACAAGGAAGTTGAACTGGCCGCCGCCGCCGCTCAGCGTGGCGAGAGCTATGCGAACCGGGGATCATCCCTCAAGGTACGCGTGCGCTGATATCCTGAATTCGCCGGCAGGCGCTGGCGATGCGCCTCCGGGGTTCCCTTACCCCGGAGGCGCTTTATCGTCCGGTCAGCAGCTTCGCGCCCGGCAGATAGGTCCGCCCGATCCGGACCTCGCCGCCGTCTTGCAGCACGGCCTGCCATACGCCGAGGCCATCGTGACGGAGCTTCGCGATGAAATCGCGGCGGACGATGGTCGAGCGGTGGAGGCGGATGAACTGTTCGGGATCAAGCCGCCTTTCGAGCTCGCTGATGGTCTGGTGCAGGAGGTAGCTGCGCTGGCCGATCCAGAGCCGCATATAATCGCGCTCGGCTTCGATGCGATCGATCTCGGTTGCGGCGATGCGGATCATTTCCGCGCGATGCGGGATCCAGAATTCGCTGGTCCAACCTGCCTTTGGTTCGTCAGCCGGATGCTGCCGGCGTTTTTCCTGAACCCGCGCGACCGCCTTGGCGAGCCGCTCGGGATTGACCGGCTTGAGCAAATAATCGACCGCCGCGACATCGAAAGCCGCCACCGCGAACTGATCGAACGCGGTGCAGAAGATCACCGCAGGCCGCGCGTCGAGCTGCTCCAGGGCGGAAGCGACCTCGATCCCGGTCATCCCAGGCATCGCAATATCGAGCAGCAGCAGATCGGGTGACAGCGCTTCGACGAGCCGCAACGCTGCTTCGCCATCATTGGCGGTGCCCAGCAGGGCAATGTCCTCGATCCCTGCGCAGAGGATCTGCAGCCGCTCGACCGCGAGCGGTTCGTCGTCGACGATCAGCGTTCGAAGTGCGCGCTCAGCAGCCATGGATCGGCATCGTCAGCGTGACCCTGAAGCCGCCCCCTGGCAGCGGCCCCCATCGACAGCTTGCGCGATCGCCGAAGCGCGCGGCAAGCCGGTCGCGAACATTGGCAAGCCCGACCCCGGTTCCTTGCTCCTCGGCACGAACACCGCCTGGCTCGCCGTCATTTTCCACTGTCAGCACGAGGCCACCGGAATCCTCGAGCGCGGAAAGCCGGATCGTAACCGGCCGGCGGCTGCGTGCGACGCCATATTTGACTGCATTCTCGACCAGCGGCTGCAGGAGCAACCCCGGCACGCACGCATTACGCAGCCTCTCCGGCAGATCGACCTTGACCAGCAGGCGATCGGGGAAACGAACTCCCTCGATGTCGAGATAAAGACGCTGGAGCTGGATCTCGGCGGAGAGCGGCACATCCTCGGTGGGATCGCCGCTCAGGCTGGTGCGAAAAAAGTTCGAAAGATTGAGGATCATCCGTTCGGCTTCTTCCCGCTTTCCGGTCATCACCAGCGAGGAAAGGGAATTCAGCGTGTTGAACAGGAAATGCGGGTTCACCTGGTAGCGCAGTGCGCGCAGTTCGGCGGCCTGGGCTGCCCCGCGAAGCTGGGCAGTGCGGCGTTCGAGCATCTGCGCCTCCGCTGCATAGCATAGCGCCAGGTAAAGTGCGGCCCAGGCGATGAAGAAGAAATAGCCATTGGCCGAATTGTCTGCGATCGCCTGGATGGGCGTCATCTGCTCATCGTCCGAATGTGGCGAACCCACCTGGATCATCGTCACCTGCGGCGGTTCGGGCGGAGCCGGTGGTTCCGGAACGGCGTTCGACTCCGAATCCGTCTCGGGAAACTGTGGCAGGGTGGGCCGGTGCGACGGCGAACGCACGACCACTTTGGTGACCTTGTGCTCCTGCTTATGCTTCTGGTCGATATCGTCGAAGGCATACCAGTTCGCGGTGGAATAGATGATTGCCGCCGGGATCGCGAGCAATGCCGCCGCCAACGCTGCGTGCCGAAGCCCGCGATCCTGCCAGAGCCGCAGCAGCCGATAGAAGATCCAGGTAACCGCCATGCTCGCGAGCGTCACGGCGGCACGACGCCACATCATCTCGATCTGGTCGCCGGGCCACAAGACGAGCGCACGCAACGTCACGATCGCAAAATAGAACAGCCAGAATCCGACGATCGAGATCAGCACGGGCCGCGGCGGCAGCGTACGCGCGCCGCGTGCTTCATTTTCAAACTCCATGATATTCAATAACTCGCATCAAGCGATGACCGCAGCCTTTGCAATGATGTTTATCGAACAGCGATGTAAGTTGGTCGAAAGGGGGCGGACTTGGGAGCAGTCGCTCGCCCGCCGTAACAATCATAGGGGCCGAATGAGCTTGATGGCGACGGCGATCCACTCCGGATCGGTAACGATCTGTTGGCGAGACCCGGCACCGGGCGGAAGGATCAGCAACTTGCCTGCCTCGCGACCGATCATGCGCCCGAACAGAAACCGTCCCCCCGGTCGTGGAACAAGAATGTCGCGGTTGAGCGCGGAGCCGAATCTCGCCGGCGTCAGGCGCTCGCACCAGATCTCGTCGCGCGTGCGATAATCGCCGATCCCGCCTTCGACCAGAACCGCAATCAACTCGGGCCGCGCCTGTGCCGGGACCACGACGGACGGCCGGCGCGGCGCGATGGCTTCGCCCGCATTCAAAATCGCTGCGACCGGCACGTCCGGGCGGTCGGGCAGGCGAACGAGATCGGCCGCTTGGACTTCGAGTGCGTGGGCGATCCGGTTGAGCCA
>Ga0207694_10002465_pt1 | contig 15079 bp, 10 predicted proteins | sample KBSC34metaG_FD_184353 | JGI IMG/M metagenome (GOLD analysis project Ga0207694, IMG submission 184353) | Corn rhizosphere microbial communities from Kellogg Biological Station, Michigan, USA - KBS C3-4 metaG (SPAdes) (version 2) | ecosystem: Host-associated > Plants > Roots > Rhizosphere > Soil...
CCTACGACCTCTGAGCGCCGGAGGCCGCAGCCAAGCAATAGAGCGACGATCGCCGCGTCACGCTTGCTCCGGAGGCCGAGTCGATCAAAACCTGAAAGGAGTTTCTCGCCCTCCGAGGCGGTGAGCCAATTTCCCACTCGACGGCCCAGTTGTGGAATACCTTTACGCGACGGATGCCAGCGACGAGTTCCGAACTCAGCAGCCCGGTATCGGCTGCTTCGTAAACCAGCCGCCGCACGGCGGCCAGTCGTACATTGATGGTCGCTGGCGCAAGTTGCCGAGTTTCCAATTGCATCCTATATCGAAGGACCACGCCGCGATTGAGTGCGAGCCGGGGTTCCGAGCAATACCAGTCGATGAATTCCTCCATGGCATGTTGGTACGATCGGCGCGACTGGAGGGATGCCAGACTATTCAGGACGGACCTCTTGGTCTGGTCGAGCTCGGGCAATGTGGGCCGTTCCGCGCGCCTGGACTTCCTCTGATTTGAACGCTTCATAGAGAGGCGGCCTCCTACGCCGCCTCTCCTATTCAGCGTCAGTTGGCGAGTTGAGCTGTTCTCGCCAGCTATCGCTCCGCATCGTGGGTTGATGTCCCCTCAACCAGGGAGTTGGCAGGCAACCAGTGAGAGCTCGTTAATGGGCATTAACGGAAGCTACGTCATATGGACATTACCTCTGAAGGAGGAGGAACATCAAGCCGAAAGCGTGCTTGCGTGCGCCGCCAATCAACAGCAATTCGCTCCCCGGCCAGAGCCACTTCGACGGGCTTCTGATATCATCACTTACAAACGCGAAACAGAGGAGCTTTTATGCGTAAGTCCATCGTTTTCCACCTGCTGGCAATTGCTGCGGTCGGCCTCGCCCAGGCGCCTATTACAAGCAACCCGTTGCCCGATCCTATCGTGAAGAAAGGCTTGGCTGTCGAGGTAAAGGACGTAGTCCGCCTGCCCGATACTCGCGAGACGCGGTCCGCCGATCAGGACGTTTCCGCCGGCAACTACGCGCGCGTGAGCTACGTGAAAGACGCTCCCGACGGCCGTCGCTTCGCGAACGATTCGCGCGGGTTCCTGTACATCATCGACTCGAACAATCAGACCCACCTCTACGCCAACATCGGAGCGGCGTTCCCGAACGCGATCTACAAGCGCCTGGAGAGCGGCTTCATCGGCTTCGCGTTTCATCCCGAGTTTGCAAAGAACGGCCTATTTTACACGGTGCACAGCGAATACGCCAAGGATAATCCGAAGAAGCCAGATTTCATCCCAATCGGCTACGGCCTGAAAGACGTGACGTATCACAACGTTATTACCGAATGGCACGCGACCAATCCGGCGGCCGATACCTTCGAAGGGACACGGCGCGAACTGCTGCGCGCGGGCCACATCGTTGAAAACCTCACGCATCCCATGGGCGCGGTTGAGTTCAACCCATACGCCAAGCCCGGCGATGCCGACTATGGGCTGCTCTACACGAGTGGTAGCGACTTCGGATTCTCTAACGGCGGTGGGCCGCAGTCGAGCAATCCTCCGCAGACGCAGCGCACGGATTCGATCATCGGCGCGATTCTGCGCATCGATCCGCGCAGCCCCTCCGTTTCGCATGGCCAGAAGGGCCTGGGCGATTACACCATTCCGATGGCGAACAAGTTCGCGGCGGACGGCAACCCGGCGACGCTCGGTGAAATCTACGCCTACGGATTCCGCAATGCGCACCGGCTATCCTGGGATACCGACGGCACTATGTTCGCGTCCGATATCGGTATGGACAACATCGAAGAGATCAACATCGTCCACAACGGGGGCAACTACGGCTGGATGAAGCGCGAGGGTTACTTTATCAACGGGCGCTCGGTTGGAGGGGCGCTGAAGGAACTTTATCCGCAATCGGCGGAGATTCTGGACGGAAACAATAAAGACGAATTCATCTACCCGGTCGCTATGTACGATCATGACGAGGGCCGCTCGGTGACGGACGGCTTCGCCTATCACGGGAAGATCGCCGCGCTCAACGGCAAGTTCATCTTCGGCGACATCCAGCGCGGGCGCATTTTTGCGGCGGATCTCGCCGCGCTGAAGAAGGCTGATGACGGCATTCCGCGCACCGTCGCGCCGATCGAAGAAGTTCAACTTTATGTCCGCGACGCGAGCGGCAAGCGTATGGAGGTTACGTTCTGGGAATTAATTGAGAAGACCATGGGAACGAAGGTCCAGCGCGCTGACCTGCACATTAGCCGTGGCCGCGACGGTGAAATCTTCATCCACTCTCGCCAGGACGGCATGATCCGCGCCCTAGTCCCCGATAGTGGCGGAGCGACTACGGCCAAGAAGTAGGAAGTATTTCGTGAGCGGCTCTTGCTTCTGCTGTTGCCGTGATTCCACTTTGACGTGTAACGCCCAAACCGTAGAAGTGCCCGATGTGCAACATTATCGGTAGATCGCTCTGCTTCTGTTCCGCCCGCGGTTTACGTTTTGCAAAACGGAAGACACCATGCTGTGCACTACCCTCGGTTGACACCCCCGCCTAAGAACGATATACCAACGATTGGAGGGAACCAATGATCGCCCCACGGACCCCTTATCAATTGCTTTTTACCGTTCTGCTAGCACCAGTTTCGTCCGCCCATACGGTCACCGGCACGGCCATCTAGGCGAGCGAATTGTCTTGCGGGCAAAGGCTGTTGTCGAGGCAGTTCTCGAAGAAGCGCGACTCGAGGCAAGGGCGCTCAAGTAAGACCAGCACCCCGTAGTGGGCGTGAGGGGGCGCATGGACGGTTATTCACTTGGACATGTAACACGCAAAGTCCTATAACTAGACGAACGACGATGAGATTTCCGCGAGCGGACCCTGGGGGGCGAAGCGGAAGACTTGTACTGTGGGTCGGCAAGAGTTTAAGGGGCATCATGACGAATTCCCGAAAAATCCTGATCGCAGCTCTGGTTGTTGTTGTGCTTCCACTGCTTACGCTCGCCGCCCTTCCCTTGCTGCTGAACGGCGAAAGGTTTCGGCCCACCCTTCAATCGCAAATGGAACGGCGGCTCCATCGTCCTGTCACTGTCGGGGCCATTCAGGTCAAGACATTCCCACTGGCTCTCCATATTTCGGACGTACTGGTCGGCCAACCGGCGGGCACCGTTTCAAAGCCGCCGTTCGTCGAAGCCAAAGAAGTCTTCGTTGCCGTCGCCCTGTGGCCGTTGCTTCGAAGAGAGGTTGTCATCAATGCAGTTCGGCTGAAGTCGCCCCGAATTGAACTCGTCCGCAACAAAGCAGGCGTCTGGAACTATGAGACAGGTGACGGCTCGGGATCGGCGAATTCCGGTATCTTGACGCTAGATCAGCTCACCATCGAAGACGGTCAGATCGCCCTGGAGGACCAAAAGGCCGGCAAGCCGCGCGATGTGTATGAACACATCGATCTCGATCTCACGGGCCTCGGACCGGACCGCCGCGGGAATGTGACCGGCAATGTTCGTCTGGATACGATGGCGGCGGTGCTTAAAATCCAATCCGATTTCCAGACCGGGCCAGAGATGAGCGCGAAAGGCTATCTCACGCTGACATCCGACCGCAGCAAAGATCCCCTAAACGTCACGTACGACATTCGCCGCGCCGATGTGACCAGCCCCATTATCATTCAACAACTGGAGGCGAAAATCGGTTCACTTTCGGCTTCAGCGACCGGGTCGGTGGATACGCAAACCACGCCGTCGCCCCTGCAGATTCAGACGAAGACCGCTAGCGCGCCCATCGCGGATCTTATGCGTCTTGCTGCTCTCTACGGCGCGAAGCTTCCAGCTGATCTCAAAATCGATGGCAACCTCCAGGCCGACGTGCAAATCACCGGCACAACCGATAAACCACTGCTGTCCGGAACAATTGCAGCGACCAAAGCGCAGATTACAGCTAAGGAACTTGCAGAACCGGTGCGGGCGTCAGAACTTGTAGTCAATTTCACGCCCGAATCGGCCACTACGCAGCCGTTCACCATAGAGACCGGAAGCACCAAGCTGGCTGCGCAAGCGACGATCTCCGGCTACAGCGGTGACAAGTCTCGGGTGAACGCAACGATCCGGACCAAAGACGCGCGCGTCGAGGAACTCCTACGGATGGCGAGCGCGTACGGCGTGAAGCCGGCGGGACTCAACGGCACCGGCGCGATCAATCTCGACATGAAGGTATCGCAATCAGGCAAGATGGTTTCATACTCGGGTACCGGCGCGCTGCAAAATGTTTCACTTACCTCCCCCGATCTGCCGAAGACTCTGACTGTCGCAACCGCCGCCATCAAGTTCTCCGACGACCGAATCGGTTTCGATAATCTACAGGCCGGGATGAGTGCCATGCACTTGAACGGCTCACTGTCGGTAAAGGATTTCGTGCGGCCAGATCTGCAGTTCAATCTGCACATCGATCAGGTAAACGTCGACGAGTTGAGGCAAATGGCTGCGCCCGCAGATAAGGCCGAAAAAGGTACAGCCAAACAGCAACGGGGCGGCTCCCTCGATCGGATTACAGCCAAGGGCCAATCGCCATCGATAAGGTTCTTTACCAGCAGAGCACGCTCACGAATCTGAAAGCCACTCTGGATCTGGCACGAGGCGTTCTCAAGCTCGACCCGGTTACAGCGGGCATTTTCGGTGGGCAGGAGGCCGGGGCCATTACCGTCAATCTCGCGGAAGCAACACCGCCTTTCACCATCAAAGTGAAGCTAACGAATGTCGATTCTAATCAACTGCTCTCCGCAACGAGTTCGGTGAAGAATATCGTTTCCGGTCCCCTATCCGGGAATTTCGACCTTCGCTTCATCTCGAAGGAGAATCAAAACATTGCCACGACTCTCAACGGCGTGGCGCAGATCCAGATGGGGCCCGGCCGGATTGCCGGCGTGCAAATCCTCAATGAGATGGCGAAAATCGGCCGTTTCCTGGGCTATACAAACAAGCAGGAAGCCTATACGAACATTAATAAGGTGAGCGGCAGCCTGAACATTCAGAACGGGGTCGCCACGACCAATGACCTGCTCGTGGATCTGGGTGGCGGGCGGCTCGTGGGTGCAGGCACGATTGGACTTGTCGACCAGACTCTCAGGCTGAAAGTGACGGCCACGCTGACGAAAGAGTATGCGCAGAAGAACGGGTTCGGGCAGGTGGGCGGACTACTCTCAACAGTACTCTCCAATCAGCGGGGCGACCTGGTAGTGCCGGCCATCGTGGGCGGTACCTTCGCGCAACCCAAATTCGCGCCCGATGCACAAGAGATGGCGAAGCTGAAGCTGAGTGGCCTGTTCGGCCCCGGGGGCAGTGGTGTGAATGGCCTCCTCAACGGCCTCACTCGAAGACCGCCGGATTCGAATGCAACGCCAGGCGATGACAGCCCACAAGGCGCCGTGAACGATCTGCTCAACCAATTCCTCAAGAAGAATAAAAAGAAGGAATAGAGGTCAGAGAATAAACCGCTGAAAGTTACGCGGAATCACCCGTTAACGAACGTTATCGGCAGGCCTTCATGGTATTAAGACGGAGCTCCAATGTCTCGAATCCTCGCGCTATTTGAGGGGGCGGGATGGGAAAAAAGTACAAAGGCCGTGACTCTATCTGGACCGCAGCTTCGGCGTCAACGTGTCTACGACCGAGTTCAGCAAGCGCTCCGGGAGCGTCACGCCCTGCCGTACCAAGCAGTCACGGACGACGAGCTTGACGCCGAGTTCGCGAAGCTCAAACCACGCGGAAATACTACGAGAGCCATCAGCAGGCTTTGGATATAAGATGGTGCCTGTGCAACGGGCTCGCGTTTTTGCGTTGACACTCCTGATGTCTGTGAGCCTGGCTGACGTAATATATGTGGCCGCCCAGACCACGAATGGCGCTATTTCCGGCACCGTGACGGATCCGTCGGGCGCGGTGATACCCGGTGTCGCGATTCAGGTGAAGAACGTCCTAACCGGCATTGCGCGCTCAATGGTGACCGATACCCAAGGGCGTTTCTATTTTCCGGACCTGATCGTCGGCCAATACGAGGTCCAGGCCTCGCTTGCAAGGTTCCAGACCGTAGTACAGACCGCAATTCCCCTTACCGTAGGGAGCCAGCGGATTGTGGATTTCACTCTCCAAATCGGCCAGGCCCAGCAGGCCGTTACGATCGAAGCACACGCCGCTCAAGTGGACACGACCTCGGCTACCGTCACGTCGCTCGTGGAGGCGAAGCAGATCGCCGATCTTCCCCTGAACGGCCGGAATTATGCGCAGCTCATCGCGCTGGCGCCGGGGGTTCAACAGACGTCCTCTGCATCCCCCACGGGCTTCTATGGCAGGGGGGCCGATTTCTCCGTTGCCGGGGCCCGGGCGGAGGGTCAGGCGTTCCTGCTGGACAACACCAACGTCCAAGACTTCTGGAACCACGGACCCGGCTCGGCCGTGCTGGGCTCCACGCTCGGAATAGAGGCGATTGCCGAGTTCTCCACGCAGACCAACACGTACAGCGCCCAGTTCGGCGGCGCTGGCGCGGCCGTTAACGCGGTGACCAAGTCGGGAGGCAATCACTTCCACGGCTCTGCATACGAATTCCTCCGGAACAGCGCGCTGGACGCGCGCACTTTCTTCGACGGACCGACGCTGCCGGGATTCCGGCAGAATCAGTTCGGCGGAAGCCTCGGCGGGCCGATCAGGAAGGACAAAGCGTTCTTCTTCACGAATTACGAGGGAATCCGCCTCGGACATGGCTTGACCAGGCTCACGTTTGTACCGGATGCCGATGCGCGCAACGGCATTTTGCCCGGCGTCGCACCCATTTCCGTTTCGCCCCTCATTCGGCAGTTGCTGAGTTACTATCCGCGCTCCACGGTCCCGGTGGGAGGCGGCCTCGCGCAATACAATTCCGTCGCCACTCAAGTGGGAAGCGAGGGTTATATCATCGGGCGCGTGGACTATGCGCTCTCCGCGAAAGACTCCCTCTTTGTCCGGTATGTGAGCGACCGGGCCGAATTCTTGGATCCCTTCAGTGGCTCGGACATTCCCCTATGGTCCGAAACACACCACACCGCGAATCAATACGCCACGGCGGAGGCGAGACACATCGTTTCGCCGCGAGTGATCAATTTGGTTCGCGGTAGTTTCGTGAGGACAAGTGAAGAATCCAGTCTCAATAACAATTTACAGGGGCTTTCGTTTTATCCGAACCGCCAAAACGGTTCGATTCACATTGCGAGTGGCCTTGCCTCACTTGGCTCCAGCCCCATTCTGCCTTTTAAGCTAGTGCAGAACAAGTTCGCTGGAGGCGACGACACGTATTGGACCCACGGAGGCCACAATCTCAAGGCAGGAGGGTCCTTCGAACGCGTCCAATCCAACGTGGATGCTCCAGCCTTGTTGGGCGGCCTATTTTTCTTCAACAGCCTGGCGGACTTCTTACGAGGCACGCCCCTTGTATTCCTTGGACCGCTGCCCGCGCAGAGCGATGCCTACCGGGACTTTCGGGAAATCGACCTGACTGGCTACGTGCATGACGACTGGAAACCAAGCAAGCGGCTCACATTAAACCTGGGCTTGCGCTATGAGTTTGTGTCCAATCCGGTCACAGCCAAACACGCGCTGAATGCCATTACGGACTATGTACACGCAACCGGATTTGTGCCCGTTCCGAACGTCTTCAAGAACAACCCGTCGCTGTGGAATCTCGATCCACGCTTCGGATTCGCGTTTGATCCGTTCAGTAACCACAAGACTTCCGTTCGCGGAGGATTTGGAGTCTTCCACAACCCGATCGCGCCCCGGACCTACGCTTCGGGATATTACCTCAGTCCTCCGTTTAGCTCGTCAGTTTTGTTGTTCCCTACGTTCCCGTTCCCTACCTTCCCCTCTACGGTGCAGCCGTCGCAGAGCAATGCGGTGGATTATGACACGCCGGCCACTCCTTATCAGATGGAATGGGGTCTGAACGCGCAGCGCCAAATGGACAGCGCCACGATTTTGACCGCCGGCTACGCGGGTTCCCGCGGCGTACAGCTGTTCTACCAACGCGACCAGAATCCGCCCATCCCGACGATTGCGCCGGACGGGCAACGCGTATTCGGCACTCTGGGTCCATTCGGCATCGCGACCAACCCGCGCGTCAACCCTGCGCTCGGGCCGTTCAACAGCGCCGAGCCGGGGGCAAATTCGGTGTATCACTCCCTTCAAACGAACCTGAACCGCCGCTTCCAACGCAACGTGCAGGCGCAACTCTCTTACACCTGGTCACACTGCATAGACAACAGCTCCAATACCTATGGACTCGAGGGCGGATCTCCTGCCATGGATCCTTATGACGCCGGCCGGGATCGTGGAAACTGCTCGTTCGACCGCCGCCATACGCTCGCCCTCAGCGCCCTGGTGGCATTGCCGTTTCGCGCGAAGTTCACGGGACATCAACTCATCGAAGGTTGGCAACTCAATGGATTCTGGACGGCCCGGACTGGCATACCGTTCCATCCGGAAGACGGATTCGACCAGGTTGGTCTGGGTGCTACAGGGGTCATAGCTCGTCCAAATCTGAAGCGCGGCCGCACCGTGGACAACATCCAGGTGGGAACGCTCGATCAATGGTTTGATCCAACGGCTTTCACATTGCCGCCGGTCGGCGAGCTTGGGAATACCGGCCGGAATATCCTGATCGGCCCACGCTTTTGGAACGTCGACTTCTCGACGCTGAAAGACACGGCTATCTCAGAAAAGTTCAGGCTCCAGTTCCGGGCAGAGTTTTTTAACGTCTTCAATCATCCCAACTGGGGACAGCCTAATGCCAGCGTATTCACCCAGGCGCCCGGTGGCGGCGGGACTTACAATTCGCTGGCTGGGCGGATCACCACCCTTGCGAGCAGCATGCGGCAGATCCAGTTCGCCGTTAAATTGATCTTCTGAACATGCGTGTCAGCTCCCCATCCCGTGAGTGAAAACCATCAGTCGCTCATTGAAGTGGGAGGCGAAAGAGATTGGAATGCACGCTCGATTTCACGTAGGCATATATAGAAGGATTCAGTCCGGGGGCGATGTCGCCTTCAATTATCTTAATTCCCGGAAGCGCCAGCCCTGCCGCCTCCAGGGGGATTCCAGAGACAGGCAGTTTTGGCAAGGTTTCGCCTGGAGGTACAGGGATCGCTACCATCTTGCCGGTAGGATTGGTGCGTGAAGCCGGGGCAATCCCTACAAAGAAAAACTTCCCGTCGGGAGACCATGTGGCCGGGCACAACGCGCAGACTCGCCGCGCCGGACCTCCCCCAGCGGGACGGCCATCGTCGCGATCGCATTCGGAACTTTGGAATCAGGTGCGGGGCCCATCAAGATGACGAAGCGCCGATCCGGAGAAACACTCAGGATATAGAAGATCGGATACGGAACAATCTTAGTTCGCCCGGAGCCGTCTGTTCTCATTTGAGCGAGGTAGTTCGCTTTCCCATCCGTAAGCTGGAACAGTACCGTACCATCGGGACCAAAATGCGGTGAGGCTTCTCCGGAGGAAGCAATCCTCCGTGGAGGCGCGCTTCGGTCCAACGGAGCCAGCCAGAGCTGAGAGGCTTGCCCGGCAGGCCGCGTCGAGAAGACGACCTCCTTTTCGTCACTCGACACTTCGTATTCGCGGATCGAGATCCCTGGCAAGACGACTTCACTCTTGCCGGATCCGAGGTCCGCGCGCCAGAGTTCAGTGGCGGACTCCGGCGAGTCTCGCCGTAAAAGATAGTAGAGGTGCTTGCCATCCGAAGAGAAGGACGGGGGCCAACCGTCATCCCGATAGGCCGCGTACCCCTCCGTAGAGACGGCATGGTCTCCGTGGGAATCGTGAATCCATACTGCGCTTTGCTGTGTGGAAATCGAAGTGATGAGAGAGCGGCCATCGGGCGCCATTGCCATGCCGTCCTCTTCGGTGGTGCCCGTCGTGATTTGCACTGGTTGTCCGTCTGGAAAACGCTGGCGCCATAAGTGCCGCCTCCCCGCCACCTCGGCTCCGAAATACATCCAGACTCCGTCGGGTGACCAGGCCGCGGAAGTGCAGGCGCCTTGCGGTCCAACCTGCCTTCCGGCAGAAGAGCCATCCAGAGGAACCACGCGGCAAGATTGCCATCGGCCTAGAGAGTCCATTTCTACTACCAGGACCCATTTGTGATCCGGCGAAGCGTAAGAATAGTGAGCCATAGCGCGCTCGTGCGCCGGGAAGTATATTTCGTGGTGTTCGGACCGATTCTCCGTCGCGGTCACGATGCCCAGGTGCACGCCCGTTTTGAGTTCAGAAAACAGGAGCCGGTGCTCGTCCATCCAGGTCAGGCCCGCGGCGTTCGGAACAAACAGTTTCGAGTCGCCTCCGAGGGAAGGAACCGTGAGTGTCTGATAGCCGTTTTCCTCCACAGTGTAGGCAATCCGGGAGCCGTCGGGTGAAAACGCAAGGTTGTATTTCAGTCGTGGATCGTGAGTCAACTGAACGGGCTCGCCGTTGGGAAGCAGCTTTACGTAGATCTGGTCGGCGATGGCGAATGTACGCTCGCTCCGGTAAAAAGCGAGCAATCGGCCGTCGGGTGACAACGCCGGACGTGTTGCGGAATCCGTGAAACTTGTGAGCTGGGTGTATTCGAGGCGAGGCGGGCTCGAGGGCTGTCGCCGAAGCAGCACGTAGGCAACAGCGGCGAGCAAAACCGCGCCTGCCCCAATCCATAACTTTGCAAGCCGCCTGGGCTCCACCGCCTCCACGCGCTGGCGCATCAGCCGCTTCAGGTCCGCCACCATATCGCGCATGGATGGATAGCGCGAAGCTGGATTCTTGTCCAGTGCTCTCTCCACCACCGTTCGCAGGGCTAAAGGCGTCTCTTCGCCAAGCGGCTCAGGCGCGCTGTGGATGATGGATTGCAGCACTTCGAGATCGGTCTTGCCCGTGAACGGCCGCCGGCCGGCCAGCACCTCGTACAACACTACGCCGAAGGAAAAGATATTACTGCGTACGTCCAACGGTTGACCCGACGCCTGTTCCGGCGACATGTAGGAAATGGTGCCGACGATGAGGCCCGGGCACGATAATTGCTCGGTCAGAGTGCGAGTGGTGTCTCCCAGTCTGCCCTCCGCCAGCTTGGCCAGTCCGAAGTCGGCGAGCTTGGCGTAGCCGTTCTTGGCCACCAGAATGTTGCTGGGCTTGATATCGCGGTGCAGGATGCCGGCCTCATGCGCGGCGGCGAGTCCGTCGGCGACACCTATCAGCAACTCCAGGATCTGGGGCCACGCACGTTTCTCGCCCTCGGCCCAATCCTTCAATGTGCCTCTATCCACGTACTCCGTGACCAAGTACTGCTTACCATCGATTTCGCCCGTATCGTAGACGGTCAGGATATGTGGATGGTTTAGCGACGAAGCCATCTGCGCCTCGCGCTGAAACCGGCGGCGCGCTGCGGAGTCGGCCAGATCCTCGGAAAGGAACTTGATCGCCACGGACCTGTTGAGTTTGGTGTCCAGAGCGCGATAGACCACGCCCGTGCCTCCCTCGCCCAGTTTCTCCAGCACGCGATACTGGGCAAGCGTTTTGCCCCTGAGATCGCCAGTTAGCTCGTCAGGGGGCGCCAGTTCGGTCACCGGTTCTGCCGGCTGCTCCGGCGCCGACTCGATCTCGCCGATAAATCGATAGCCTCGCCGCGCCAGTGTCTCGACATAGCGGGGTTCCTCCGCGGATTCTCCCAGCGAGTCCCGTAACCTCTTGATGGCTGCGTTGATGCTGTGGTCGAACTCCACAATAGTGTCGTTGGGCCACAGCCGCGTGCGGATTTCCTCGCGGAGCACTACTTCCCCTGGGTGCTCCAAAAGCATGAGAAGAATCTGGAGGGGTTGTTCTTGAAGGCGGATCTTCAGGTGGTGCTTGCGTAGCTCCCCGGCGCGTACGTGCAACTCGAACGGGCCGAAGCGGATCACGGGGACGGCTGAGCCTCTACCGGCCGCAGCATCGTTCTCCATATCAATCTTCCCAGTGCAGTGTATCACGCCATCAGGGGGCGGAAAAGCACGCTCTATCAATATCTTAGCTCGTTACCCGGAGGTCATATACGTGTAGCCTCCTGTGCATCGAAACACGCACTGATAGCGGCCAGAATCGTCCTCGTCACGCTCGGCGTGAAGGAGGACGGTATGAAACGAGAAGTGATTCTTAGTTTGATCGTGGCAGGCGTCACAGGTCAGGCGGGCCAACACCCGGAGGAGCAAAGGCCCCAGACACTACAAGAGTTGGTTGCGTGCTTGGAGGGGGATGCCAATGCGTCCGTGGCGGCACGCGCTCAAAGCCTGGCCGCTAAGATGTTCGCAGGCATCGGCGTAAAGCTAGAGTGGCATACATACCACGCATGCCCAATGGGCCCGGAACAGCCCGTGATCATCAGTCTGGTCCAACCCACAAGTCCGAACCTCAAGCCCGGCGCCCTAGCCTACGCCGAACCGTATGAAGGGACCAACATCAGCGTGTTTTATGATCGCGTGCAAAAGACTGTCGACTCCCAAACCGTGCCGTTCTTGTTAGCGCATGTATTGGTACATGAGATTGCACATATAGTGGAGGGATCCGACCAACACGCCGACACTGGCGTCATGAAGCGCCGATGGGACCGCAATGATTTCTTTCAAATGGCCCAGGGGCCTCTAGCCTTCACGGAAGAAGATTTGCAGTTGCTTCGCAACGGGCTGGAGGCCCGGACTCATCGACAGCCACGAAGAACGGGATGGACGCGAGTAGCGTGGCTTGAAAACTAATTTTACAAACACGAGGAGGAATGTGGCGGGCTCGTTCGGCTATTCGGGCGGCTCCTTGGACGGCTCTTCGCTAGTCTCTGGTATCGCCGGAAGCAGATGGTCTGGGACAACGCCAGCAACACTGCAATCAACACACAGTGGCAGCGAATGGTAGTAAAGGTCAGTTTCCTTGCGGCAGTTCGAGCACGGTGGCAGTGGGTGGCCCCACCTGCATCGCGCCCGCGCGCTTGCGGCGAATAAGCCGGGATCATCTGGACGCCCAGTTCTTTCAGCGCCCGGCCCACTTGGGTCAGACGCGACTTATCCACCGCCTCCCCGGCCTTGGGTGTGAGGAAAAAGTGACTGGCGCGATCGCTGTAGAGCGCGCAGAACAGGCCTTCGCGCTCGATCACCTCGCGCAGCGCCGTCATCACCGTGCGCGTCGATTCTTCTTCCACCAGTTGCGCGTAGTAGATCCGGCTGGTGGCATCATCCAGGATCACCAACAGATCGTAATACCGATCGTCCTGAAACCAGCGGTGCTTGCTGCCGTCGATGTGGAGTAGCATGCCCGGCAGGGGCCGCCGCGGCCGACGCCGGCGATGGGGTCCACGCTTTTTCTTGCGCGCCACCAGGCCCGCGCCCTGCAACGCTTGCTTCACCCAGCTGTAGCTCAGCCAGATATCTTCGCTTTCCTTGAGCTTCTCCTGGAAATGCCGCACGTTGAAGTCCGGGTACTTGTCCCGGTACAGCGCCAACACCCGCTCCGCCGTCGCCATAGGCACCCGGTGGTAGCTGATCTTGCCCCGTCGCTTGTCAAACAACCCGTTGTAGCCGTAATCAATATAGGCTTGCCGCTTGCGCTGCATGTTGCGCACGCTCATTCCGGTTATCTCCGCCGCCTCGATCCACGTCAACTTCCTCGCCATCGCTTTCAGAATTACGTCTTGTAGTTTCATCATCCGCTCCGTTTCTCGGGCGGGCATCATCTGGCTCGGTTCCACCTCGCCAGATTTACCCGCCCGGCCTGGACCGGACAACTAACAAACTAATTACACCGGACAACTAACGTGCTAACGACACTACGAGGGTGACATGTAGTTCCACAATGCCTGACAAAATAGAATCCAAGAAGTGAATTGTCAGTCCCTCTTACCTTGGGTCGAGTACGAAGAGGCGGGATCGGTATCCTGTCGACGCCACTCACGGGAAGCCTGCGATGGAGCTATCCGGTCAATAGGTGCCCGGCCCTGGGAGGGCCCACCTGAGCGTTGGTTCCAGACACGGCCAGACGATCGCATTGACGCACAAAGATCCTGGCCAGACGCCGCAAAAGTCGTTCCGGCAATGGGCTTTCGGCGGCCTAAAAAGCAACATTTCTACGCAGAGCGCGTGTAGGACAGCGATGACCGGGCGATTCCCGAGATCAGTCCTCTGACCAGCGATGGACCTGAATGCAGCACTAAACTTTAATATGCATGTGATATACAACTTTAATTGAACTTCTGAATCTAAACGCCCGAAGAGGAAGACTCAATGACGTCTCGATCCATGGTTGTGCCTAGTGCCGTCGGCTTATTGGCCGTATCCGCTGCGATGTGGGCCTTGGCGGATTCGGTTGATTTTGATTTCCCGTACATTCAACTGGACCATCCCGCCATTCAGTACGACACGCAAGAGCGGACGATACCATTGCGCGCCTTCAACGGGAACTCGACAAGGGTGAGACGACACTTGAGTATGACCCAAATCGGCTTGGTTACCTACCGAGCCTGCTGAAGCACCTTGGGGTGGATGTCAATTCACAAATGCTCGTATTCTCCAAATCGAGCTTCCAGGGTCCGAAGATTTCTCCGCGCGCGCCTCGTGCGCTCTATTTCAATGACAACGTAGCCGTCGGGTCTGTACAACATGGCGAGGTAATTGAGTTGACGTCGATCGATCCTAAGCTGGGGGTCATCTTCTACACTCTGGACGTAGCGAAATCCGAGAAACCAAGCTTTACGCGCAGCGATAGTGCTTGCATGTCGTGCCATCTCCTCCCGGGAACGCTAAACGTTCCCGGACTTCTGACCACTTCTGTAATCCCCAGCAGGGATGGATCGCTCCGATTCCCAGGCAGGGGTTTGATCATCGACGGCCGCACTCCTGTAGACCAAAGATGGGGCGGATGGTACGTTACCGGCACAACTCAATTCCAACACCATGGAAACGCGGTAGCTCCGAATCCAGACCAGCCGAGTGTACTGGACCTGCGAGGGAATCAAAACCTGATGAGCCTCGCCGGGAGATTCGACACAAGTGCCTATTTGACCTCTACGAGCGATATCGTGGCTCTGATGGTTCTTGAACATCAGA
>Ga0207694_10002473_pt1 | contig 15043 bp, 12 predicted proteins | sample KBSC34metaG_FD_184353 | JGI IMG/M metagenome (GOLD analysis project Ga0207694, IMG submission 184353) | Corn rhizosphere microbial communities from Kellogg Biological Station, Michigan, USA - KBS C3-4 metaG (SPAdes) (version 2) | ecosystem: Host-associated > Plants > Roots > Rhizosphere > Soil...
TAAAGAGTTTGTATTTGCCGACCCGAGCGCCGTCGGCGCGCCGGTCGAGCGCGAGACGCCCAAGCCCGACCCGCGCGCGGTGTCGAGCCAGAACACCGCGGCGTTCGCCGCCGAGGAGGACTCCGTGGAAGACGAGAAGAAGCCCGACGCGAAGCCGCCGGTCGCCGCCGAGTCGGCCGCGCCCGCCGCCGACTACGCCAAGTGCATGGCGGCGATCGAGGAGCTCAAGAAGGGCCAGGCGGACATGGCCGCCATGATGTCCAAAATGATGGGCGCCTCGGCCGAGACCGAGAAGAAGCCCGAGGTCGAAGCCGCAGCCGGTGGCGACGGCGGCACGATCGACGAGGAGCGCAAGGAAGCCGCTCCCGAGAAGAAGCCCATGAACGCGCCCGTCGTCGCGGCGCAGGTTCAGCTCGCGGCCGAACTCGACACGGTCAAGGCGAAGCTCGAGGCTCTCGAACGCTCGAAGAAGCACGACGAGCTCTTCGCGGGCTACGCGGCCCGCCTCGAGCCCTTCGGCCTCACGACCGGTCGCAAGCAGCGGCTCGAGTCCTTCCTCGCGAACGATATCCAGTTCGGGACGACGTTCGCCGAGCAGTACGTGAAGGACACCGAGGCCCGCGAGAAGCGCGTCTCGCGTCCGGCGACCGAGCGCGGTCCGAGCGCCACGACCTCGGACCCGGCGACGGGCGACCTCCCGGCCGAGCTGCGCGCCTACGCGGCGCAGGGCACGGCGGCTCTCACCTGGGCGCAGAGCAAGCTCGCCGAGTTCCGCGCTCTCGAGGCCGCGGGCTGCACCGGCGACATGACGCTCGCCGCCTTCGTCAAGCAGAGCGCCGAGTCGGCGCCGAGGGGGAACTGACCCATGTCGAACCTCACCGGGCGCACGAGCTGGTCCGCGAAGACCTCGCTCTACGAGGCGCGCCAGTATCAGATCGCCAACGCGCAGCAGCTCTACGAGGGCGGCTACGTCCAGCTCGACGCGGGCGGCAACCTCGTCCCCTACTCCTACCTCCAGACCGGGGTGGACGGCGGATTCATTCTCGGCTACGTCCAGCCGAGTTCGATCCAGTACGTCAAGCCCGCCGCGGTCCCGCCCTTCGCGCCCTACCTCCTGGGCGACACGTCGGGCGCCACGGTCCCGAATCCGACCGCGGTCGTCTTCGTCGGCGAAGAGGAGCAGTTCGACGTCCCCGTCACGGGCCTCACGGCTCAGACCCAGCTCGGCGCTCTCGTCTACCTCCCGCTTCAGGACAACGGGCTCACGCTCACCTCGGGCGGCGCGCCCGGCTCGGCACTCATCACCGGCGGCTCGGCGGCCCTCGCGGGCGCCGGCGCCGGCAACGTGACGAACGGAGCCCACACCTACGCCTTCACGGCCGTCACGGCTTCGGGCGAGACGGGCCCCGCGACGTCGACCGTCGTCACCGTCGCCGACCACACGGCGAACGGCCAGGTCACGGTCACGCTCCCGACGCAGCTTCCGGCCGGCACGACGTTCGTCAACGTCTACCGCTCGGCGGCGGGGACGACGAGCCCGCTCCTTCTCGTCACGCAGGTCGCGCTCACGAAGTCCGTCGCCTCCGCGACGAAGAACGCGATCACGCCGACCTACTCGTCGGCCACCGTCACCGACAACCTCGCCGACGGGTCGCTCGGCGCCGCGTCGCCCGCCGCCTCCAACGGCTGGCCCCTCGGCGAGGTCACCGCGTTCATCGCCACCGGCTTCGGCAACGTGAAGCTCTGGTCGTACGACCGGCGCCGCGCCTTCGCGAAGCAGTGAGAGGAGACTGACACATGGCCAGCGGGCAGTTGATTTCCCCGATCCAGCTCCTCACCAGCGGCGCGAATCCGCGCTATCGCGACGCGTTCGATCGCGGCTACGAGGTCACGAAGCAGCGAATGGGCGAGCTCATGGAGCTCGACATTCCGACGGACAAGAACGTCGAGAACTTTCCCTTCATGCTCGCCATGCCTCATATCGGCGCGTGGCCGACCGGGGCGGCGATCACCGAGGGCTCGGCGGCCTCGCAGTCGTTCCAGGTCGTGACCAGGCCCTACGGCCTCCGCGTCTCGGCCCGCGAGCAGGACGTGACGCTCGACCAGGTCAAGTACCTGCTCACGTCGATCGCCCAGGCGGGCGCCTCGGCGGGCTGGCTCGACGAGCGGCTCTGGGCCCAGATCGTCACGGGCGCGACCGACCCGACGCTCCTCCCCGCGATTCCGAACGCGGCCGACGGCGGCTCGATCTTCTCGCTCACCGACGGCGCCGGCAACCCGCGCTTCGCGGTCGCGAGCTCGGGCGGGACGGGCGGCAATATCGTCCAGGGCTCGGGCGTCTCGTCCGTCGCCCAAGTCATCAACGACATGGAAGGCGTCTACGCCCTCGCGAAGCGGTGGCAAGACGGCCAGGGCCAGCCGCTCTGGAACGACGAAGTTCTCGAGGGCGCGCCCGCCTGGGTCGTCGCGGGCGCCCACCTCCAGCTCGTCATGAAGCAGGCCATGAGCCAGAGTTTCATCTTTCAGGACGCGGGCGGCAACCGCGCCGCGGCCCCGACGAACCTCCTCCAGGACGCGAGCCACAAGCTCAAGTACTGGCTCACGCAGCGTATCCCGATCGGCACGAACTCCTGGTTCGTCTTCCTCACCGGGATCACGCGCAAGGCGATCGCGGGCACGCGCGCGACGCAGCTCCGGTACATCTACAAGACGCCGGAGACGAGTGACTGGTGCGCGGACTACCGCACCGTCCTCATGCAGTGGGACGAGCTCAAGGGCGCGGGCGTCGGCCCCGCCTACTCCTGCCTCAAGGTGAGCAACTGAGCGATCCCATGAGCGACACCAACCCGACGACCTCGGCGCCCCCGACGACCTCGGCGCCCCCGACGAACACGGTGACGAGCGCGGCTCCGGTCGCGCCCGCCCCGGCCGTCCACGTCATCCCCAATCCGCTCTCGGCCGTCGCCGAGACGACCGCTCGCCTCGCCGACCGCAAGACGAACCGCTCGGCCGAAGACGTCCTCAACGACCTCGAGCAAGGTGCGGGTGGTCCGAGCGGCCTCGGACGCCGGACGGTCCGCTGCATTCTCAAGCCGGATCACCCGCTCGATCACACAACCTACGCGGGCGTCCAGTTCGCCAAGTTCACCGAGATCGTGAGCAATGGCGGCGCGATCCGCTACCCGCAGCAGGGCGCGATCAATCACCTCACCGAAGCGCAGATCGCCCGCGTCGTCGCCGACGCCCGCGACTGCATCGCGCGCTTCTACCCGGGCGGCAAAGTCAAGAACGTGGACGGGACGTACACGCCCCGTCGCGGTCGCGGCTTCGAGGGTCGGATCAGCCAGCTCGGCGAGACGTTCATTCAAGACGGCGACAAGCCGACCTACGTCCCGCCGCGGATCGTCGTGAACGGCGTGAAGCAGTGGATCAAGCTCGGCGCCTCGGACGCGGAGGAGGCCGCTCGTCTCGGCGTCTCCGAGGCCGCGATCACCATGGCGCGTGCCGACTCCGACGCCCGCTCGCTGATCGCGTTCGAGTTCGACCCCAAGCCCCAGGCCGAGATCCCGGACTCGCTCGAGGCCGCGATCGAGCAGGCCCGCGAGGCGGCACACGCGACCATGGCTCTCCCCAAGCGCGGCGATCCCGAGTCGAGCGTTTACGGGCGACCGGTCGCACTCGACCTCGGCGGCCGTCCGACCGGAGGCCCGGTCTCGACCAGCGCTCCGGGCGCGCGCTTCGCCGCGAGCGAGGGCGCTTACTCCGCGGTCTCGGACGAGGCCCAGGCGAGCACGATCGCCACGGCGACCGCCGACAAGGCGAACCAGATCCCGCCCCTCGCGCCCGACATGGGTCTCGCGAAGGAAGCGGGGATCAAGGTCTCAGGCACCGGGAAGCCCCGGCGGTGATCCGCTCGGGCTGAGGTGCGGGCGTCGCGCCCGCGGAGGTGAACCGTGGGCGCTTCTCTCGCGACGGACTGGCTGGCTCGAGTCTCGCCGCTTCGCGCGGCCGACTTGACCAACCCTGATCCGCCCACGTCCTCGACGGCCGGATCACTCGCCCCGACCGGCGTCAATCAGTCCCAACTCGCTCTCGCCGTCCTCGCCGTCACCGACGCCAACGGCCTGGGCGACTTTCAGTCCCGAACCGGCTACGCCTACGACGGCACCCAGTCGGCACACGTGAACGCCGGAGTCCTCGGCGTCACGTTCTTCCTGACGAGCTACCGAGAGCTCCCGGGCAGCAAAAATCTAGAGGCCGCCGAGAAGCTCTACGCGGGAGCGTGTGCCCGCGTCGCTCAGCTTCTTCCGGCGGGATCGTCGCAACTCACGCCCACCCCCGACCGGGGGACACCCGACTTCGACCGCTCGCGCTTTGGAGATATCACCCTTCAGGCGCCGGGCTCGAGCAATGCGATCGGCGGCATTGGCGGGATCGGTAACCTCGAACCGGGACTCTTCTCGTGAGCGCGCTCGCCGAGCTCGCGGCCCGCCTCGACGCCCCGACGCCCGCGCTCTACGCGATCGGGACCATGTTCGCGGCCGGCGCTCGTCGCGCCTTCGACCAGCAAGGCAAGGGCGATAAGAAGTGGCCGCCGCGCTCCGTCCCTTCGCTCGCCGGGATCGTCCAAGACCTTTCGCAAGGGACGAGCGTGGACTCGGCCCGCTTCGAGGATCGTCCGGCTCTCGTCGTGAGCGGAAGGCTCAAGGGCTCGATCCGATTTGACGTTCGCCAAGACGCGATCCTGCTCAAAGCGACCGCGCCCTACGCCTCGAGAGCGGCCCACGGCGGCACCTCGCGCCAAAAGCTCACACCACAGATCGGAAGTCGTCTCCGCTCGCTCGCCCGGGTCTATCCGATCTACGGCAAGAAGCTCCGCGCTCTCGCCAAGAGGGCCGACAAGGGCGAAACGCTCGAGACCCAGGTTCCCGCCCGAAACTTCCTCTTCCCGACCGAGGCCGAGTTCGAACGCGCTCGCGGCGTCCTGGCGAAGTTCGTCCGCACCGGCGACGTCGAGGAGTCCTGATATGCCGACCGAAACCGCCGCGATCAACCAGTTCGTCGCCACGGTCAAGATCGCCGACCAGTCGGTCCGCTTCTTCACGACCAATGGCACCAACCTCCTCGCTTTGATCGCCGCGATCGAGAACGCCCTCGTCTCGGGCAGTTCGGGCGGCGGCGCCTCGCAACTCGAAACTGCCCTCGCGAATGTCCGGGCGGCGGCGTTCGCCTGCTACCGCGGCGGTCAGGCGACACTCGGGGCCGCGCTCGTCACGTGGGCTCAGATCATCAACCAGAACGCGCCCAACATTTCGCCCCAGGCCGCGCTCGCCGTGATCTTCCAGCGCATGGTCTCTCAGAGTTACTCGATCCAGTCGCGTCAGTTCACGCGCGGCGCGGTCACGGCCGTCGGCAACACGAAGGCCGCTGGCGCCTCGATCGTCGGCAACGGAGCCGGATACCGCCTCACGACCGACTGGGCCGGCAACCCCATGGAGGCGTCTTTCGCCGAGGTGAAGCAGTTCACCTGCGTCGGCGACCAATACACCAACGGCGGCACCGGTCGAAGCTACGGCAACCCGGGCCGCGAGCAGTTCCTCTGCAACGGCGCCGCGCCCTCTCTCGAGGGCCCCTTCGGACTCACCCTCGCGGGCTCGGGTGCCTCGCAGATCATTGAGGGTCAGACGGTCCAGCAGTCGATCTGCACGAACTCGGACCTCTCGCTCAACTCGGGCGCGGGCGTCGCGACCTCGATCACGGGCTGGACTCCTACCACGAGTATCAGCGACTTCACGATCGACACGACGCACACGTTTCGGTCGCTGCCGGGCGGGCTCACCGCGACGTCGGTCAAGATCACGGCGGCCGACACGCTCTACCAGGCCCTCACGACCAACGCGTTCGACCCGAACACGCCGGTGCTCCCGGTCGTCGCCTACAACCGTCAGCAGTTCAGCGGGATCGCGACGCTCGAGCTCGTACTCGGCTCGCAGACATGGACGGTCGCCCTTTCGGCCCAGACCGGCTGGAACTGGTTCGTCCCCACGCTCGACAAGAACCTCTGGTACCAAAACTTCAACCAGAACAACCTCGTCTTCAAGGTCGGCCTCTCGGCCTACACGTCGGGCGGCGTCCTGATCGCCGAGCCCATGCTTCTCCCGGCGACGTTCATTGACGGGAGCGCGTGGTGGTTCTTGGGCAACACGACGCCCTGGACTGTCGGCGACTACCTGACGGCGACCGACACCGAGGTCGGCGCCGAGATCCAGCAGCACATTTTCCGGCTCTTCGGTGTCTATCTGCCCTCGAGCAACTCGCCCACGATCGCGGACCCGTGATCCATGGCGACGCCTGACCTGACGCGGCTCCTGACCGGCTTTCAGGGCCAGCTCGTTATGAACCCCACGCTGCTCGGAACCAAGTACCCGCCCCCGAGCACCGACAACACGATCGACGCCCAGCTCCAGCAGGTGGGCACCGGGAACTGCACGGCCGGCGTCCACCAGATCGGCTACGCCTACGTCTACGGAAGTGGGTCAGGCGACGTCTCGCCCATGCTCCTCAACACGAGCGTCACGATCCCCTCGAACCCGCCGCCGGGCCCCACGGGCTACCACGTCAACCTCGACCTGTTCTTCACGGGCGTCCCGTCTGGCGCGCAGTCGATCAACGTCTACGTCGGGCTCGCGGGCGGTTCCACGAGCGGGCCCTTCTACCTGCTCGAGAACGTCCCCGTCACCTCGGGCGTCACCTTCTACAACCTGGACGACGCCGCGCTCGCCCTGCTCCCGCTCGCGAACCTTCCGATCGTCACGAGCGACGTCGAGGCAGGCTTTCCGTTCGGCGGCGTCCAGCTCGGCGAGGTCACGGACGTTGTCGTCACCCCGCGCCGAATGACGCGCGATCTGAAGGCCGAAGAGTACGGCTCCGAGACGATCGAGGTCGTAGACGCGGGCGAGTCGTGGAAGCTCACGTGCGCTCTGCGCGGAGTCGATCCCGATCTCTACAACCTCGTCATGGCGCAGCCCGTGACGACCACGGGACTCTCGGGGCGCCCGCTCTATGAGTATCCAGGCTCGGCGACTCAGGCCGGAGCCTTCCTCACGCAGCGGTCGAACATGCCGTTTTCCCTCCTGCTCATACCCAAGGACGCGACACGGCTCCCGTCGTTCCTCTTCTTCGCCGTGATCCCAGTCCTCGACGCGAGCGCGAGGCTCACGCTCCAACTCGACCGCGAAGGGACGTTCGGTGCCGTCCTCTACTGCCTCCGAGCGAACGCTCCGGGACAGGCGAGGGACAAGCAGGTCGTCCAGTGGGGCATGCTCGAGGACTTGAGCACCGTATGAGCTGGCTCGCGAGAATTTCGGGTCTCGAGGGTTTCGCGGTCGAGAAGCGACGGGCAGCCCTGCCGATTCTCGAGATCCAGGCTCACGATTTCCTCGCGGCGGGAGGCGCCCTCACGCCCGAACTCTGGGCGTCACTCGAGACCGACGAGCGGGCCGCGTTCGTCAGTGCCGGGGATCGCCTCGCGGCTGAGCGGTCCCTTCTGCTCGCGGACGCGCTCCGAGGTCGCACGGCCGAACACGCGCGCTTGATCGGCGGCGAACGGGCCCGCACGCGACACGTCCTCGTCGCCGAGGCGGTGACCGGTGAATAGGTGGCAGGTCGCGCGCCAGCTTCAATACCTCCTCCAGAACGCCAACTGGCCCGGGGGAGGGTTCCAGGTCTTCGCTCCCGGATCGGTCGTCATCACGTCAGAGCCGGTCTCGAACGCGCTCGCCGAAATGCGCCCGCCCGGAGTCTTGATCCGGCCCGTCGGCGGCAAGGCCGACGCGTCGAATCCGCAGATCCTGACGCTCTCGTTCAACGTGACGCTCTTCGCGGCTCTCGGCGGCTCGAGGCTCCACGGAAACGTGCTCGAGGGCGGCGTCAGGACTCAGGGCCAACTCGGCTCTCACGGTCGGGGGCTCCTCGAGCTCGAAGAAGTCCTCGCCGAGACGGTCGACGACTTGGGCGACACCTCGGGCGTGAGACTCGTCCAGCGTCGTGTCGGCGACGAGACGCCGGTCGTCGAGCAAGACGTCGTGATCGGCATGTCGGCCATCTACCGGCTCGAAGGCATTGGCGTCCGCGACCGCTTCTACGCACCTCTGCGCGATCTGATCGCGTCGCCGATCGGGTCCAACAAGGTCTCGGTCTTGTGGGCGAACCCGAGCGCGCGCTGGGACTGGCGGCGGCCCGTGATCCGCTACTCGTTCGCGAGCACACCGCTCACGCCGGCTGACGGTCAAGACGGGAGCCCGACGCCCACGAACTCAACGACGAAGCGCTCGGCGTCGAACGCGACGAGCGTCGTGATCGACACGGGCGGAACGGGAGCGGTCTTCGTCGCCGGCTTCGCGGCCTATGACGAGACCTTCTCGAATACCGACGAGCGCTACTCGGACCAGCAGCCCGGCACCACGGCGACCGTGGTCGTCACGTGAGGTGATCGGTGGCCGACCAAGAAGAGATCGAGATCAAGTTCGCGATCGAAAAGGCCAAGGCCCAGATCGAGGAACTCAAGGGCGAGATCGCTCGGGTCAGCGAGACCAAGGGCGAACTCTCGTTCGGCTCGGGCGCCGTCTCGTCGGTCGGCGCCGGGATCCAGAGCGCGGCGGGTCAGACCGGATCCTCGATCGCGTCGTTCGCGGCCGATCCGGTCGGCGAGTCGATCAAGCGGCTGACCGAGGTCGCGCTCACCCAGTTCTTCCCGCAGGTGACGCAGCTTCTCAAAGACGGCTTCGGCTCGACGGCGGTTGCCGGGCGCGTCTCGCCGATCGCCGAGCAGTTCGCGCGGCTCACGGGCCAGCAACTACCGGGCGACGTGATCTCGGGACTCGTCCAGCAGGCGAGCGGACCCGAACAAGCGGCGATCCGAGCGCGCGGGCTCGTGGACGCGGCCTCTCAGAGCTACCTGAACCCGCTCGGAACACTCGATGCGATCCGCAAGGCGGGCTCCGACGACCTCGCGCGCGACTACCAGAGAATCATGCAGCTCTTTTGGGGCTCGGCCCCGCCGACGCCGCGCGTCCTCGGGGGAGGCTGATCCATGCCCAGCCCCTTCGTCACGCGCGCGCTCGCGATCGTCTATGGCACCGGCGGCACCCAACAGACGATCGGCGGGACGTCGAAGCTGGTTCTCGACGGCGTCTACAAGCTCGACTTGAAGTACGCGACGGGATCCTTCAAGTGCCGCTTTTGGGTCGCGGAGACGACCGACGCCGACTTCATTGCGACGTGCCAGGCGATCGAGGCGAATCTCACGCTGCCACGTCAGCGTCTTCAGATCCAACTGAACGGAGTCAACCAAGAAGACTTCAACCCCAACGCCGGGCCCTCGGGCAACACGGGCTTCAACCAGCGCGTCCAGCTCACGAAGCCCGACGATCCCATGAACACGACGCGGACCCGGGTCTACGAGTGGCTCTGCGAGTGGGACCGTCCAGCCGTTCTCACGGGGCAATCGGGCAGGCTCGAGAGTACGGTCGATCTCGCGGTCGAGCCGGGCGGCCGGCGACGACTGAGAATCTCGGGCACCTACACGGCGCTCACGACGAACAGCGCGCGAGCCCAGTATGCGGCGGCGATCGGGACGCCGGCCTATAACGGCGGCACGGGCACGGGCTATATCGGGACGCTCACGTCGGGCTTTGGTGGCTCGTGGGAGATCGTCAACACGCCCCAGGCGGCGGCGGACGACACGAACAAGATCCTGCGCTTCTCGGTTGATCTTCGAGACCTCCTTCTCAATGAGTCGGTCCAGCTTCTCCACGATCCCGATCTCACCGACCAGTTCTTGACGGTCCGTCGGACGTGGATCGCTCCAGGGGATTCGTCAGGCCAGCTTCCGCCCGCCCCGACCCCGCCTCAAGGCGGCGGCAATCCTCAGAGCGGCGGCGGTGGCGGGACGTCGGGCTCGATCGCGCTCGGATTCAGCACGATCAACGTGAACGCCCTCGACCCGACGAGCGTGTTTGGCGGCGGGTCGCAGACCTTCGGGCTCGGCCAGCAAGGCGGCGGGACAAACGCGTCGGGCAGCGCGCGCCGACTCCAGACGATCGACGTCGATTACTCGGTCTGGGTCGTCAATCGGAGCGTCGACCTCCGCACGAAGTGGGAAGGCTCGATCGTCCCCTGGATCGTCGCCCACGTGACGAAGGTCGCGCAACTTTCACTTTTTGCCGTGACGCGAGTCGCACCGCAATTCGACTACGTGAACTCTAGGATCCAAGCGAGCGTCACCTTCGTCGCGCCCAACGGCTCAAACCTGCTCTCGCAGACGATCACGACATCGGACGACACCGACTACGGTTTGGCCGAAGCTCCGGTCTGGTCGGGCGACACGAACGCGAAGTACCTCTTCCAGGGCCCGCAGCGGATCGTGCGGACGATCAGCTATACGAGCTCGTTCCTCGGCGGCCCGACACAGCCGCCTCCGGGCCAGTCTGGAGGCCAGGGCTACACCTTGATCCGGCGCAACGTCACTAACACTCCACTCACGCTCGGCGGTCTCCCGCCCTCGCTCGGACAGATCACGCTCTGCAACCAGTCGATCACGGAAGTCTGGCTCTACAGCACGACGCCCAAGACGCCTCAGATTCCGACGGACAACAGGGTGACGACCGGCGGCGGCAACAACGGCGGCTCCAATATTCCGGGCACGACCTAAGCCATGGCGACGACCGCGACCCTCGACGGCTTCGACCTGCTCAACGCCGACGCTGTTCGCTGGCCCCAAGTGGACGGCGTCGCGCCCGTGAAGCAAGTCTTTCTCATGGAGGCTGGAACCGCCCAAGCGCTCATGAAGAAGCGCACGGGGGCGCTCTCCGACTCGGTCACGCTCAAGGTCCAGGTGGACGGGCTCGACGTCTGGCAAGCCGAGAAGCTCTACGTCCTCGGCCTCGCTCCCGGCCCCATGCCTCAAATGCTGGGCGTCCTCGTCGCCGATCGACGAATCTGGTGGCGCCACGTCACGGTCGCGCTCGCCTGCAACGTCCCGCGTCGCGTCGGGACCAAGCCACTTCTCAAGGAGGGCATTCCCGAGCAGATCCAGCTCGTCGATAGCCTCCAGTACGCTCCCTGGTCGCTCTTCCAGCCGCCCGCGCCGCCCAATGCCAATGGCGGGAGGCCCGCCGCGACACAAGCATTCACTGCTCTTGCCATGCTCTCGACGGTGTTTCACCAGGTCACATCGGTCGTCGGCGGCACGGTCCGCATTGCGGCCAACCTCAACCGTCAAATGGCCGTCCAAGGCGTCCAGTTTGCCGAGCCGGGCGACACCGCGATTCAGCGCGCCCTCGCCTACTTGGGCGGGGCCGCCATTACGATCCTCCTCGACGGCACGATCTACGTCCGCGACGCTCGGGACGGGAGCGAAGCCAAGCTCGCCCAGGCCGGCGACCCGATCGTCGGCGCCCCGCTCCCTTTTCTCACGGACAAGCGACTCGTGCGGCCGAGCTCGATCACGGTCCTCTTCGAGCGCGAGATCGAGATCGCGCTCACGTCCGACAACGAGGAACTTGGCCAGACCGTCACAACGGGCGGCCTCAATGCCTTGAACGACTACCGCGGCATGAAGAACGTGGGACAGGTCACCGACCTTGACCTCGCGCTCCCGGCTCTCAACGGACTCCCGGCCGTGACCGCGCCTCGTGGAACGTGGGTCGATTTCGTCCGGCTCACGAAGGCGTGGCAAGCGAATAAGGTCGCTTTTCAGAGTAGCCTTCCGAGCGGCTTCGGGCTCGGGCTCGACATTCCTTCGCTCCGTCTCTGGTACTGCTCGCCCGGAATCCTTCAGGACATCATTCAAGGGATCGGAAGCGGGTCGGCCTCGTGGCTCCTCGGGGCGCGCGTCGATAGCGCGTTCTCTCACTTCCGCACGACCTACCAGTTGCCCTCCAAGTACCTCGACCGGATCTCGCGGATCTACCCCTACCGCGCGGCCCTCCTCGACCCGGCGACGGGGACTCGGGCGCCCGCGAGCGTCTTCTGCGACTTCGCGCGCTTCTACGGTGTTCGTGGCGCGCTCGAGGGCGACCCCAAGAGCTTCCGGTTCCTCTGGCAGAACTTCACCGGTTGGAACGCGCAGATCGCAAGCGCGACTCCCGCCCCCTTTGGCGTGACGATCCCTGACGAGCAACAGGGGATCATTCACATTCAGCCTTTGCCCGATCCCTTTGGACGCGTTTCGAAGACGGTCCCTGGGCAAGTCGTCGGGCCCGACGGCACCAACCCTTGCTCGTCGGACCCGCGCGACGCCGGTCCGGGCCGACCCGGGATCCAAAATGCCTATGCCTCGCTCGCGCCCGGCTTCAAGTGCACGATCGTGCTCACCGTAGTGCCCGCGGCGCCCAACGACACGACGCGCTTTCAGGGCTACTCGATCATTCCTCAGAACGCCGAGACCGTCCTTGGGATCAAGCTCGGGACTTGCCAGGGCCCGCCCCTCACGATCCGCATTCCGCCGAGTGTCGCGACGGCTCGCATTCCGTGGCTTGATAGTGCAGCGGGAGCGGTGGACGCGGCTATGGGCGTGCCCGGAGCGGCGGGCGGCGTGCTTCCTACGCCGCTCAACGATTCGCAGCTCTCCGACGTTGCGACGTGCGTCGCGGCCCAGCTCTGGGCTCAAGACGTCGATCGCTGGGAGGGCGGTATCACACTGCCCTTGAGCACGAAGCTCCAGCCGACCGGCAACGCAGGCGCGATCTCGCACAACCTTCAGCCTGACGGGACGGCCACGACGATCGTCGCCTTCCCGCCGCAACCGGTGCCGGTGGACATGCTCTCGCTTCTGAGCGAAGAGGCGCGCCGGATCACGCTCGGCTTGGTCGATCAGCGGGGCGCATCCGGGAGCTAATGCACGTGTGTCGCTCATGCCAGTTGTGTGTCGCGTCTGATAGACTCCCGAAGCATGAGCGGAATTGACGACGTCGTCTCGGGCGGGTGGTGGCCTCTCCGGCACCACGCGACCGTGGACGCGGCTCTGCGCTACGTCCGCATGGCGTGCCTCGTCCGGGCCGACTCGGGCGACTCGCGAGTGGGGTCGCTCAAGTTCGGCCGCGACCAGTACGGCCGAATTCGCGAAGTGGACGGTTCGGCCGGCGACGTCCAGGGCGGTCTTCTCTGGGAAGCGGCGAGCCCCGTCGTCCCGTTCTCGCGGGGCCAACTCGTCCAGCAGTCGGGCGCGCCCCCAACCCGCGACTTCCCCTCGCTCGGCTTTGCGTTCCCTGCCGTCGCCCAAGACCCCAACGCGCCCGGATCCGGTGGCGGGCCGGGCCCCAGCGGCACGTTTCCCACCTCAGTCTCGACCTCGAGCGGCCTCGCTCCGGTCGGCCTCAACCTCGCCGGCAACGCACTCATGGGCCCGGGCGGAACGGTCGTCGCGCGCCTGAACGGCGGCTCGAGCGGCGTTCCGGCTGGCGTCCCGGGCGGGACGCAGACACGCTCCACGGCCCCGATACCCCAGACGGCGAGCAGTTCGGGCCCGCCGCCACGTCTCCCGACGAGCGTCCAACTTCTTCCGATCCAAGACGAGAAGATCACGCCCGACAAGCGGTACTCAATGCTGACGGCTGCCTGCGCTCCTGGTGTCGGAGCCAAGGGCACCATGGGCGTCGTGCTCTCGGCCATGCACGAGCGACGCATGGAGCCGATCTTCTTCCCGAGCGGAGCGCCACTGATCGCCGTCAATCACGCGGGCGACCCCGCGACCTCGACGCTCGTGTTGGACGAGAAAGACGACGGGACGCCCGACCCTGACCGCTACGCCCCTCTCCACTCGGCCTGGCGCGTCGTGCGTCTGGCGAGAGCGTGTGCGCCGGGTCTCACGACGAGCGCGAATCTGCGCGGCCAGCTTGCCTGGCAGCTCGGCGGTGGTGGTTGCGACGGCCTCGCGGGCTACGGGCTCGCCTACGACGCTTCGGGCGGCGCGGCTCCGAGCGGCTCGACCAAGGCGCCCCAAGACCCCAACCAGCAGCAGATCGACGCGATCAAGAAGCGGCTCGCTCAGATCGAGCAGCAGATCGCGACGGCACAGAACGCCGGGTCGAGCGGGGCGGCGGCGATCGGGGCGCTCATCAATGAGCGCAACACGCTCAACCGCGAACTCGATCAACTCACGAGCTCGGGGTCGGGTTCTGGATCCGGCTCTCAGTCAAAGCCGACGGGAGCGGCGGGGACCTCGGGCGTCGTCGGGGCGTTTTCGTGGCGCATGGGCGGACCCTTCGACGCGGGCGGCGAGGGCTGTCAGCACCCGCTCGGCTCGACCTTCGACGGCGAGAGCGTCTTCTCGGGCCACCTTCGCACCGACGCCTACTTCCGAGGGCCTTTCGACGGGCCCTTGAACTTCGAGGCAACGGCGCTCTCCAAAGTTATGAGCGGGCCCTATCAAATGGCCGCGCACCTCGTCTGGAATCCGACGCTCTCGCACCCTCACCCGTGCGGCCAGAAGCAAGGTCGCTGGTGGTGGTACGCCGAGGCCATGGATTACACGACCGACGGCGGGGGTGGCGGAGACGACGACGGCGGCGGCGAGATCATTGACGGTGGCGACGGGGGACGAACCGTTACGGGCGGCGGCTCTGGCGGAAACATTCTCATTAACGACGAGAACAACCAGACCTCGGTCGCGACATCGCCCGGTGCCCCCTTCAGGACGGTTGGCGCCAACGGCGTCTCTTTCCCGACGGTCTCGGGCGCCACAACGGGGGCCCCGTCACGCACCGTCGGTCCGACGGGCGTCGTGTTCCCCAGGGGGCCTCTGATCGAAACGACGGTCGGGACCGCGAGCACCCCAAAGACGACGCGTTGGCGCGCGACGCAGTTGCTCGGGATCACCCCCGGAACCGTCTTTCGTCCGAATAACCTGACGGTCGGCCAAAAGGATTTCAGGACCGTTCCCCTCACGCCGATCTCGAACGACGACGTCAAGACCGCGAACCTCGCCCCCGCAACTCTGAGGCTCGAGGCTTTCGCTCAGCGCGGGGGCGAGGTTCGCGGTCTT
>Ga0207694_10002477_pt1 | contig 15029 bp, 11 predicted proteins | sample KBSC34metaG_FD_184353 | JGI IMG/M metagenome (GOLD analysis project Ga0207694, IMG submission 184353) | Corn rhizosphere microbial communities from Kellogg Biological Station, Michigan, USA - KBS C3-4 metaG (SPAdes) (version 2) | ecosystem: Host-associated > Plants > Roots > Rhizosphere > Soil...
CGGCGGGAATAATCGGGTTCTTGAACAACAGTCCCGCCACCAGGAAGACACTGCCGTATCCCAGGCACGCGGCCGCCGTCACACCCAGGTAAGCGGCGACGTGGCCCCAGCCGGGCCCCGCCAGATACTCCGAAATTTCGCTGCCGGTGAAATGCAGAGATAGCGCGAACAGTTGCAGGAACGTACTGGTGCAGAAGATCACCACGGTGGCGATCAGACCGGCGAGGTACTTGCCAACGGTCAGGATCTCGCGCCGGATGGGCGTCAGCAGATAGAAGTGCAGGCTCTTGTCCAACATCTCGCCACGGAAGAGGTTGGTAAATACACCCACGCAGCCGAAGAAGATCGCGAGGCGCAGAAAGAAAAACTGGAAGACGCCGGCGAAGACCAGGGAGTCCTTGGGAATGGTGTCGCGGTCGCGTTCGTTAATGTTCTCCAGCCGGTTATTGCGGAAGCCGAAGCCGAAGACGTTCTCTCCATCGGTGTACTCATAAATATCGACGACGAAATCACGCCGGCGAAATCCATTCTTCGCAAACGGTTCCCCGACCTTTTCGACCACCTCCTCGATCGTCGAGCCGCGCTGGATAGAGCGCAGCGCCGCGGTCGAAACCGGGTGTGCGGCATTGAGGGCCTGCCGTTCCTTACGATTGTTGATCTCGGAGAGCGAGTGCCCCAGAAAAATCAGCACGGGCGCCAGTGCCAGCAGATACACCCACAATCCGCGGCGCGAGAAGAACGTCTTGCGCATCTCCAGGCGAATCACTAAGCCGATTTGCGAGAGCCACTGCCCGATCGAAACTTCTTGATTCACCGCGTGCTCTCCTCTCCCCCGATCAAGTACTCGTACAGCGAATTGACATTGTCATCGGCCGGGGCGACGCTTTCGATCCCCACTCCGTCGAGCGCGAGATGATTCAGGGCGCGGTAGAAGCGATCGGCATCGCGGGTTTTCACCAGCAATCCGCCGCCGTCGGCATGCAGCCGCACTTCGACCACGTGATCCTGTTCGAATACCCGCGACGCCAGCACGTTGGCCCGCGTACAGCGGATGATCACCTGCATCGGGTGCTCGGACATCTCTTCGCGGACGCCGTGAATCTTTCCCTCGGCCACCACGTAGCCGTTACTAAGCAGGATCACCTGATCGGAGATGGTATCCACTTCGTGCAGGATGTGACTGGAGACGATGACGTGACGACCCTCGGCGGCGAACTCACGGAACAAGGCGATGGTTTCCGCGCGCACCAGGGGATCGAGGCCGTTAAGCGGCTCATCCAACACCAGTACGCGAGGATCGTGGGCGATGGCCTGCGCCAGTTTGATGCGCTGCCGCATGCCCTTGCTATAGCCGGCGATCTTGCGATGCGCGGCTTCGCCCAGGTTCACGCGGCCGATGGCGAACGCCGTGGTCCGCTCGCAATCGTCGTGCGACATGCCGGACAGACGCAAATAAGAGTAAACGAATTGAAACCCGGTCATACCGCGCGGGAACGAATCAAACTGTGTGGCGTAGGCGCACACACGGAACAACCTTTCGGGATCGGAGGGGGAAATCCCCAGAACCTGGATCGACCCACGCGTGGGCCGGACCAGGCCGGTGATCAGGTTCATCAGCGTGGTCTTGCCGGAGCCGTTGGGTCCCACCAGGCTAGTGATGCCGGGCGGAACCGACAGCGTCACGCGGTTGACGCCCAACACTTCGCCATAGAAGCGCGAGACGTTATCGAGGATGATTCGATCGTTCACTTATTTGACGACCTCAAACGCGCGCACGCGGCGAACCAGCAGCCAGAGACAAACGGCACAGACCACGGCGACGCAGATCCAGGAGGCTTCGAGCGAGATTCCTGTATCCGAGGGCCAGCTGAAGAGCTTGGACCAGATCGTAAACATGACTTCGGTCAGGTTCAGCAGCGAGCCGTACGAGGTACGCATTACGCTATTGAGGGCGGTTCCGAAGCCCGCGCCTGCAAAGAAAACGCCCAGCAACAGTCCTCCGGCCGCTATCTTCCACTTGACCCAGGCCGATAGCGCAAGAGCCAGCAGCGACAGCATCAGGATCCAGACCATCAGACCTATGAACAGCGATCCGGCGATCCACAGGTTCGCCTTGGTCCATTCCCACCCCGCCAAGCTGGCTTGAATCGTGAACAGGATCAGTCCCGGCGCCCAGGTGACCAGCGACAGCAGGAAAACCAGCACGCTCATTTTTCCGGCGATGTATTCGGCACGCGAGAACGGGCGGCAGAAATATAGGGGCATCGCGCCGTTGACCAGATCGGGCGAGACTAAGCTTGGTCCGACGAAGGCCGTAAGCAGATAGGTGAAGGCGGCTTGCACCCAGCAGAAGTACAGGAACAGGCTGGGCTCCACTTTAATGAAGTTTCCAGCGGGGACTCCGAAGGAGCTGAGGACGGAAAGGTTGTTCGCCAGGTAGATGTAGCCGACGCACCCCAGCGGATAAAAGAAGCACGCCATGAAGAACATGACCAGGAATCGCGATTGCCACAGGCGCGCGAAGCTGTAGCGCGGCAGGATCAGGAATCTGGACCAGGCCGGAGTGAGCGAGCCTTCGTAGGCGGCGTAGGTGCGTTTGTAGACGGCCACGTTAGGCCTCCATCGCTTTCAGGAAAATATCTTCCAGAGTGTCGCGGCGATAATTGAGGCGGCGCAGTTGCAGATCGCGCTCCGCGGCCAGCCGGTAGATTTCGCGCAATTCGAATTCGACCGGCAGAACCATCTTGAGCCGGCCCAGGCCAGTGCCTACGCACTCGCAGCCCAGCGCCGTAAGAGCGCCCGCGAAATCTTTCTCGTCGCCGACCGTTTCCAGCTCCACGAAGCGCTTGTTGGCCCGGCGCTCTTCCTCGAGATTGGCGTGATGAACGATGCGGCCCTGCTTCAGGATCAGCACTTCTTCGCAGGTTTCTTCCACGTCGCGTAGCAAGTGCGAACACACCACGATGTGCATGCTGCCAGTCTGCTTCATCTCCTTGATCAGTCGGATCATACGCAGGCGCGCCGGTGGATCGAGGCCGTTGGTAGGCTCGTCCAAAATCAGAAGGCGCGGGCCGTGCACAATCGCCTGCGCCAGCTTCGCAAGCTGCTTCATACCCAGCGAATAAGTTCCCAGCAGCCGGTAGCGCGCTTCACCCAAGCCGACGTAAAACAGGACTTCGTGAGCGCGCTCCAGCGCGGCGTCGTGCGGAAGTCCGGCCAGCTCGCCCATCATGCGGACGAAAGAGACCGCGGTCATGTTGGCGATAAACGAATCGTTCTCCGGCATATAGCCGATCAGCGCGCGAAGCTCGCGGGTCTGCTGGCGGATATCGTGGCCGAAGATGTTGGCGGATCCGGCGCTCAAGGGAACGAAGCCCAGCAAGGTCTGGATCAACGTCGACTTCCCTGCCCCGTTCGGACCCAGGAGGCCGATGGTCCGGCCGGAAAGCGCGACCCGCAAATTATGGAGGATATCCCGATTACCGAAACGGACGCTCAAGCCGGCCAGTTCGATAACGGGGTCCATGCTTTACTATTGTGGTGCCAGCGACAGGGTCTGCACCAGGGGGCCGACGGCGGAACCTAATCCCAAGCTCGAGAGAGCATCCAGGCCCATGCCCGCGATGCTGTTGCGGCTACCCACCAGAATCTGGTCGGTCGAGCCGTAGGCGTACACCAGAGTCGGCGCGCGATTGGCAGTGAGCGTCGAGATTTGCTTCTGCTGGTCGGGCGTCAATAAGCCGCTGGCGTTCAATTGATCCACGATAGGTCCGACGGCGCTCCCCAGGTTGTAATACGCGACGGCGGAAAAATTGGTGTGCGTATCGAGCGGCAATTGCGCCCGGAACGTAGTGGATGCAGGCAGGGTCTGCCCGGAGGTGCGGCCGGCGATGGCGGACGTCAACAGGCCGCGGTTGGGTGCGATTAGCAGGTAGCCGTCCACGAAGACATATTGGATCGGCATTTTGGCGATGGTGAGGGTGTAAAACGTCCGGCCGTTCACGGTTTCATTGCTGAGTGCGATTCCGCTTTGGGGCGCATTGCGCTGGGCTGCGGCGACGGCCTGTTCGATGGCAAATTCGAGGCGTGACGGGTTGTCCACCTCGACGGCGACCTTCCAGCTCGGAATCGGCAGCAGCGGACCGTCCACCGCGATAGTGGCCTCGCCACCCAGGGATCCGGCCACGTCGTCGAGCGGGCTGAAGCCTGCGTTTTGTTGAATCGCGGCTAACGCGATGGCGGCCTGCGGCCCCACGGCGGCCAATAACTCGGAGAGAAGTTGACGTGGATCGCGGGTTACAAAAGCCGTGGCGAAACTCGCTTGGGGCGATACGAAGTCGAGCGATCCCATGGGTCCGGGAACGGCCAGCCAACTGGCCAGTCCATGGCGCGCGCTCGAGAAGGTGAAGGAAGCCGTATTCAGGGGCGAAGCCGCGCTGGTTTTGCTTTCGGCCACTACGAAACGCAGATTGTCGACACCGACGATGGCTGCAGGATTCGGGGCGGCTGGATTTGACACGACAGCAGTAGGTACGTTCTGCGCCACGATTTGTTCCATGTTTGCGGCTAAAAGAAGTCCTGCGCCGTTTTGATAGCTTGCCAGGAGCTGCGCGCCCAAGGGACTGGCGGGAAATTGGCCGACGGGGGGAACCGTTGTCGCCCCCAGGACGACTACGTTTCCATCGAACGCCCGGGGACCGATCATCCCGATCTGGGTCAAGTATGCATCGAGCCCGGCTTGGCGAACTTCAGCCAGCACGATCGGAGGGCCGTTCAACGGCGCTGCCAGCAGGATTTCGTCTCCCAGGTAGTTGCTGACTGCGCGCGCGTGGTCCATCGCCTGGCGGATGCCCTGCGCTCGTGTCCCGTTCCACCACGCGGCGAAAGACGCGCTCTGCGCCGCGCGATCGTCAAAAATCTGCGTGGCTTGGGCTAGCGTCTGGCTCAGATTCGGAATGGACGCTACCACCACGGAGGCGGGCGGCACTCGACTCAATAAGTTCGACGTGTAGCGCAAGCCCGGCGGCGGGATCTGATCGATCTGCTTCTGGATGGCCGCAAGGTCGCCCAGCATCGCCAAATACTGCCCGGCGTTCTGACTCCAGGAGATATCGGTCGCAACGGTGGTCAACGCCATGCTTTGATCCGTAGCCGACTGTTGGCCGCGATACAGGAGTTTCGACAGCCCGCCGTGGTCCACTCTGACTTCGCCCTGGACCACGGAAACGCGCGATCCCTTCAAACCCCAGGTCACGCCGAAAATGGTGCCTTTCACCGACACCAGCGAGTCCGGCGTAGCGACTTCCAGATGACCGCGACGCTGCTTGGCGGCTTCGACCAGAACACTGCCGCGCGCCAGACGAATGGTCTTTCCAGACCAGCGCTCGGTGAGCGCCAGATCGCTGCGCTCCGCCATCTCGACGAGCGAGCCGTCGCGCAGACGAATCACCGCACGGGATCCTTTGCCCGTGCGAATCTCCTGGCCCTCGGCGATTTCGGCTCCAGCGGCGAGCGGCATGGTCGCGGCTTCGGAGACCAGCACCAGCGTTCCAGCCACGCTGGCGACGGTTCCACGCGCTCCCGAAGGCGCCATCGCGCGGTCGATTCTGGGCGCTAGCGCGTAACCGGTGATCGCGGTCGCACCGATCAACACTGCCGCTGCGGCGGCCCATCCTAGCCGCCCGGCAACCGGCCGGGATCTCTTTGGAATCACGAGCACGTTCTGCGCGCCCGAGTATTCGCGGCGGCACGCGACGCAGGAATGCAGATGGTCTTCGACCAGCATTCTTCGCCCTTCAAGCAGCCGGCCCGCGCGATACGCATCGAAATCGGCGCGGAACTGCGCACAAAATTCGTCCGGGCCTTCCGCCACACCCAGCCGTTCGCGCACGCGCTCCGAAGCGGCTCGCGCCACTTCCGCATTCGGCACGTCGTCACGGATCGAATTCACCAAACGATCGAAGTCTTGGTTGGTCATTGTGGCATCCTCAAGTTCTTCTGAAGTATCCGGCGCGTGCGGTGCAGCGTCACCGCTACGGTAATCGAAGATATTCCCAACGCCTTAGCGATCTCAGGATTGGTCAAGCCTTCGAAAAATCGCAGCGTGAAGATTTCCGCGGAGCGCGCCGGGAGCTCGGACAGCGCGCGGCGGAAAAGCTCGCGCAGGTCACCTTGATCCGGGCGGGAATTGCGGCCGGCGGGCAAATGATCCAGATCGATTTCCGCGCCGGAACGCCGGGCGCGGACCAGGTCGAGTGCCGCGTGAACCGCCGCACGGCGAAGATAGTTTTCCGGGCGCTCGACGGCGTCCGCCGAGTCATCCCGCCGGGCCATCCTTAGGAAAACGGTCTGGAGGACATCTTCGGCGTCGGCGACGTTGCCGGTAATCCGGTAGGCCGTCCGGAACACCATAGTATGGTGCTCGCGGTACATAGCGTCCAGCGCATTGGGGATAATGGGAACGGGATCCTCGTGTTTTGTTTTTATGAGTGTATCCACTAGCATCGTCTTCCTGCCTGGTGAGAGCTTTCTACCCCCTAAGACAGGAGACGGCTTTGTTTATTACGGTGCTTGCACCGCAACATCTAGGGGTAGTACTACAAAGACCCCCAGATTCGGTGGTTCACCCGCTTTACTTTCACTTCCGATGGGTTTAGGATGGTTTCAAACCTCCCCCTTTGAGAATGCCTTTTATGGAAGGGGCCCGCATTGCTGAAGCTTAAGCGCGTCGACATCCACGGTTTCAAGTCCTTCTACGATCGTACAGAGATGAAGTTCCATGGTTCCGGGATCACGGCTATCGTGGGTCCGAACGGCTGTGGAAAATCCAATATCTCCGACGCGATCAGCTGGGTCCTGGGCGAACAAAGCGCCAAGAGCCTTCGCGGCACTCGCATGGAGGACGTGATCTTCGCAGGTACCCGGGAACGCAAGCCCTTAGGGATGTCGCAGGTCACCTTGAGCATGGTGGATCCGCTGGGCCAGCATCTGGTCGCGGGTGGACACGAAACTCATGCGAATGGCAATGGGAACGGCAACGGAAACGGGAGTGGCAACGGCCAAGCCCACGCGGAAGAGATCACGATTACGCGCCGGCTGTACCGGTCTGGTGAAAGCGAATACCTGATCAACGGGAAAACGGCCCGGCTGCGCGATATCCAGGATCTGTTCAGCGGCACCGGTCTGGGACCGGAAAGCTACGCCATCATCGAGCAGGGGCGCATCGGCCAGATTCTTTCCAACAAGCCGGCCGACCGCCGGGCCATCATCGAAGAAGCCGCCGGCATCGGCAAGTACAAGACGCGCAAGCGGCTGGCCGAGGCCAAGCTCGAAAGCGCCAAGCAGAATCTATCGCGCGTGTTCGACATTCTGGAAGAAGTCGGACGGCAGGTGAATTCGCTCAAACGCCAAGCATCAAAAGCCAAGCGATATGAGGAACTGCGTACGGAGATGGTCACCTTCCTTCGCCAGGCCGTGGCCGGGCGATTCCGGATGCTGGAAGGCGACGCAGCGCGCATGGCGCTCGATCTGAGCCAGGCTCAAGGACTATTCGTCGAGATCTCTGCGCAGTTGCAGGAAAAGGAGGGCGAGCATACTCGCCTCCAGGAAACCTGCTATCGCACCGAAGCGGAACTGACTGCGGCGCGGGCCAAGGTCGCCGAGCTGAATCTGGAAAGCGAGCGGACGCGGGGCCGCCTGGAACTGCAAGCCAAGCAGATTGGCGCAATCGGCGAGCGCCTGACCGCCAACGAAACGGAAACGCAGGACCTGGAAACTCGCCGGCAACAGCAGCAGGGCGAGCTGGACGTTCACGCGCAAAACATCGCTCGTCTGGATGCGGAGAGTGTATCGCTGCGCGAGCGGCTGCAGGAGAAAACCACCGAACGCGACGCTCTCCAGAACGATCTGCGGAATCGCGAGCGTGGGCTGGAATCCGCCCGTACGCGCGTGCTGCAATTGTTGGGCGAGGTTTCGACGCTGCGCAATCAGGTAGTGCAGATCGACGAATATTTAGCCGCGATCGAGCGCGATTCTGCGCGCGCCCGCAAGGAGGAAGAGATTGCTTCGGGCGATCTGGCTCGCCTGGATCAAGTGAAGGCGGAGCTATCCACCAAGCTTTCAGCGCAGCAACTGGAGCTCGAATCGCTAGCCGATCGCCGCCATCGCGTGGAAGAAGACTTGAAGACGCGGCAGGCAGCGGTCGCGACCTCGCGGCAAAGCCTGGAGGAATTGCGCACCGCGTTATCGCGCCAAAAAGCCCGCCGGGATTCGTTGGAAGAGATTCTTTCACACCGCGCTTATACCACCGAGTCGGTGAAGCGGCTGTTCACGGCCATCGAACACGGGCAGGTCTCGGGATTCAAGCCTACGGGCGTGCTGGCGGATTTCGTGGAAGTCATCGATCCGGCGTGGGAGAAAGCCTGCGAAACCTTCCTGCACGAGGAACTGGAGTACGTAGTTGTCTCGGATTGGGCGGAAGCCGAGCGCGGCGTGGAGCTGATGCGCGCCGAATCCGACGGACGCGTGACGTTCCTGGTCAATGACGGCGCGACGCCGCCACCTCCCCCGGTGACCCTGATCGGTTCGGAAATCGCCGGGCGTTTGGGCGATGCGCTTCGCCTCAGCCAGGCATACTATCTGCCCCGCCTCGGGAAGTGTTTCCTGGTCAAAGATCACGCCGGGGCTCAACGATTGGCTGCCGAACATCCGGAGTATTACTTCCTGGTTGCGGATGGCGTCAGCTATCACGGACACGCGGTGAGCGGCGGCCGCAAATCGAGCGGTGGTCCGCTGGCGCTCAAGCGCGAACTTCGCGAGTTGGCGTCTCAAGTAGAAGGCCGCGAGCGCGAAGCCGACACTCTGACGGGTAGGTTGGAGGAACTCGAAAGGAATTCCGCGCAACTGGCCGAAGAACTGGAGCACGTGCGCGCTCAACAGCAGCAGCAGGAAAAAGGCGCGCTGGCTCTGGATCACGAGCAGCGCCAATTGGCTGAGGAATTCGCCCGATCCGGCCAGCGCCTTTCGGTGGCGCGGCTGGAGCTCGAACGTCTCACGAGAGAAGACGAGCGTTCCCGCCAGCAGCGCGAGCAGAGTCAGGCGGCCGTCGCGCAACGCGAGCAGGAGCGCTTCGATCAGGAGAAATCCCTGGAACTCGCGCGCGGCGAATACGAGGGTTTGCAGGCTCGCGCCCATTCGGTGGGCGAGGAACACGCGCACGCGAGGGCCGAATTAGCCGGTCTGGACGAGCGTCTGCGAGCTGAGAAGACCGCCGCCGGGCGCATTGAAGCGCAGATTCAGCAGGTGATCGCGCGGCGCGCAGAGCTGGAACGCGAACTGGAGCGCATGGGCGTGGAACGCGCGCGGCTGCTGGCCGATAACATCGAACTGGATCAGAGAGCCGGACTTTTGTCTAATGACACCGCTTCGGCAGTAGCATGGGTCGAGAACCTGGCGACCGCGGAGACCACGGGACGGGCGTCCCTCGCCGCGCTGGACGAATCGCTCAAGGCGTTGCGAGCCGACGCTCAGGCGTCCCAGGAACGCCGCTCGGCGATTGAAGTGGAACTGGTCCGCAAACAAGGCGATCTGCGCTATCTGGACGAGACCAGCCGACGGGATCTCAATGCCTCAGCCGCGGAAGTCGCGGCCACGGAAGAAGTGTCGCTGGATGAAGCGGGGGTAGCGGAAGTCGAGACGCGGTCGCAGGAAATTCGTGCGCGCATCGAGGCGCTGGGACCTGTGAATCCACAGGCGCTCGAGGAATTCCAGGAAGCGCAGCAGCGTTACGACTTCCTGAACACCCAGCGTCAGGATCTGCTCGATTCAATCCGCGACACCGAAAAAGCGGTTCAGGAGCTGGATATCGAGTCGCGCCGGCGCTTCAAGGAAGCCTTCGACCTGATCAACGAAAACTTCCGCGGGATGTTCCGCACGCTATTCGGCGGGGGCCAGGGGGAGATGCGGCTGACCGACGAGACCAATCTTGCCGACAGCGGCATCGACATCATGGCGTCGCCTCCCGGAAAGAAGCTGCAGAACATCGCTCTGCTTTCGGGCGGCGAGAAATCGCTCACGGCTATGGCGCTACTGATGGCGATTTTCCGCTATACGCCGAGCCCGTTCTGCATCCTGGATGAAGTGGACGCGCCGCTCGACGAGCCCAACATCCAGCGCCTCACGCGGCTCATTAAAGAGATGTCTGCGGAGACGCAGTTCATCGTGATCACGCACGCGAAACGCACAATGGAATCGGCCCAGGCGCTGTACGGCGTAACGATGCAGGAGCCGGGATTGTCTTCGTTGGTTAGTGTCCGCTTCGATCCTGCTACGCAAGGAGCGGAACCATCGCCGACAGCGGCGCTCGCGGCAGTTTAGATTACCAGAGGTAGTCTTTGGCTTCTTCGCGACGATCGTAACTATCGAGCACGTGGACCACGCGCAATTTCTTGAGCTTGGTCGGCGACAGTTGCCCGATCGGCACGTACAGAATCTTCCGATTCAAATGTGACGCGATGGAGCGAAATACTGAGCGCGGCGGCCGGGGAGCCACGTATACGACAAATCGCTCCGTCGAATAATCCAGAGCCGCCAGCAACAACCGCTCGGGCTTCGATTCGGCGAAGTCGTAATCGGTATCCGACCAAACATCGAATAGACGCCGCGGCGGCAGCGTCATCAGCAGGCCGCCATATTCCGCGCGGCCGATTCCGGGTCCCACGATGTTGTCGAACGGGAAGGTGGAATAGAACGCCATGTCGGATTCGTTCTGGTGTTCGCCCAGCCATGTGGTTAAGTACTGATAGCGATCGTCGCGGTCCTCATCGAACACCACGACTACGGAACCGACCTCGCCCGCCAGACGATCCGCCTGACGAACGTAGATCTTGCGCTGGTGCCAGTTGCGAATAGTCTCGCGAATATCGATGCCATCCAGAATCGACGTGGTGAACGGCTCCACGCGCACGCGTTCTTCGGATAGAAGCGCCTTGGCCTTCTTCTTGAGAAACCGGCCGTAGTCTTCGATCACCAGATCTTCGGGTGGATACGAGCAGATCGCCTCGCCCGTGGTCTGCTTGGCCCACTCGCCGGGAATCGTTTCTTTCTTACGAGGTTTGAGGCCGATGGGCTTCATGCGCTGTTTAGGCCGCGGCAAGCGCCGACGGATGCGCAGGCGCTTGGTGTTCAGCCAGATCTCGCCGGCCGTCAGCCGGACCGTCTCGAGAGGGGAGACTTCCTGTTGGGCCAGGTAGCGGTTAGCCATCTGCCACACTTCCCAGCCGTAGTTATCGTCGACTACCGAGCGGGCGGCGACCGCCAGATCGTAGGCATTGGACACCAGATCGCCGCTGATGTGCGCGAGGTTGCGAGTGTAGCGTGCGATCGTACGCCTTTGCCAATGAGTCAGCCTGTCTCCAGTGGACTCGGTGTACTTGACAGCCGCTTCGCGCAGCAGGTCGAGCTGCACGCGCGGCTTGTCGAGACGAGCTTCGCCCTCCAGATCCAGCCGGAAGAATTCGTAGCGTTCCTGAAGATACGGATACTCGATGGTGATCTCGGCCAGGCTATCCGGATGCGGATTGAGCAACTGCGTGTCGGGCCGCAACAGGTGGCGCGAAGGCGCTTCCTGCGGCGTCTCCATCGCGTCGAGGAGCGGATCGAGCAAGTTCAGCGAGACCACCACGAGCGTATCTACATCGGGGTTCGTTCCCTGCAGCTTCCAGGCCATGGCGGCGGCGTGCGTTGCCACTTCTTCGGTGCGAGGCTGCGGCCAGACACGATAGCTTTCGATGTAACGATCGAGGCCGATCCGCTGGACCGCATACGTGTCGGGGCAAGTATCGTGCAGATGCGGGCGTTCCTGGGTATCGGGTTCGAGGAAAACAACCTCCGCGCCTATTTCTTCCGCAGTTCTCAAAGCCTCGGTGAAGGGATCGGCCGGTTCCACGGGAACGTAGACGGGACGATCCTCGTCGCCGCCCTCGCTGGACGAAGTGGTGCACAGGATCACCGACATCTCCGGCAGCCGCTGTAGAGCGCGAGTGTATGCTGTCTGTAAGAATCCAGGCAACTCCACAGCCACGATTTGCGGTTTTTCAGCGAGCAAGAGGCGGCGCAGCGCGGCGGCGAATTCGACACGCCCCGGTACCACCGGGAAGTAGCGCAAACGTCCGCGCTCCAGGCTTCCGAGCTTGATGTCAGTTTCGAGTGACATAGCGCAGGGCCTCTTCTCCAAGAGTCTGCACGATGGCGATCCGCATCAGGTCCGAGCTCGTCTGCATGGACCCATTCAACCCATGTGCAAGCTTCATCGCGAAACGCGCAATATTGATCCCGTCGCGAGCGGTATAACGTTCGTCGGCGGCGTGCGCGCGCTGCAGGAAATCGGTGACATAGCTCAGGATTTGGGTGTCGCCGAAGGGCAGATTCTCATGCAGGATGGCCAGTTCCTCATCGCGCTCGGGAAAATCGATCAGGATCTGCGGCTGCAGCCGGGAGTGGATATACTCCGGAAGATCGAAGGTGCTGGCGTCGTCATTCATGGTCGCCACCAGCCGGAACAGGGGATGCGCCTTGATTTTGATCCCCGCCACAATCGATTCCACATACCGGCGAGTGTCGAGCAGCGGGGCCAGGCTCGCCCAGCTCTTTTCGCTCATGCGATTGCCTTCGTCCAGGATCACGATACCGCCTCGTAGCATGGCAGTGACCAGCGGGGATGCCACGTAGCGCAGCTTGGCTTCGCCTTCAATCACCGGGGTGACCAGCAAGTCTTCCGGCCGGGTATCGACCGTCGCCTGCATGATGTAGACTTCGCGTGCCAGGCGTTTGGCAGCAGCGTAAGCCAGCGTGGTTTTCCCGACCCCCGGCTTGCCCAGCAAGCGCGGATTCATGGGCAGATCCTGGGAGTCGATCACCAGCCAGGCGGCCAGTAGCTGGCGCATGACCTCGTCCTGCCCAACCCAGTTGACGGTAAGCTCGTCCGGATGCGCCAGATGCAGCGCAACTCCTTCGATTTCAACGACCATTGTTTCCCACTTTAGCAAGGTCCGACACACGCAGTACAAAACGAACCCAAGCGTGGACCCTATTTCTCCTATCGGCTGTGCATTCTTAGTAATAACAGGGGTGCAACGCGGTGGCAGGCATGTGAGGGCGTTAAATACAGGGAAAAGCTTGGAAAATCGGGCGAGCGTGGTACGCAGGGCCCCAGATCCCTGGAAGCTGAAGCACTTGCGTCATGCATATAAGTTAGCCATAATGATATGCATGAGGACGACTATTATTCTGGATGACAGACTCGTTGATCGGGCGCGCCAGCTGACGGGAATCAAGGAGAAGACCGCGCTGGTTCACCACAGCCTGGAGCTGCTGATCGCCCGAGAGAGCGCCCGCCAGCTCGCGAATCTGGGAGGCGCGGCACCCCGTATGAGTAAAATCAGGCGACGCCGCTCCAAACCAACCCAATGACCCTCGCGGACACCTCGATCTGGGTCGAGCACTTCCGGCGGGGACATGCCGGCCTGCGGAAACTGCTAGAGGAAGGGGAAATCGTCATGCATCCGTTCGTGTACGGCGAGCTAGCCTGCGGCCATCTGCCTGACCGACCTCGCACTTTGAGCCTGCTGGCCGCGCTGCCCAGCCTCACTCTGGCCGACGACTCGGCGGTTATGTACGCGATCGACGTACGGCAATGGTCGGGACGAGGGATCGGATGGATTGACGCCCACTTGCTCACTTCCGCACTGCTGACACGGGCGCCTTTGTGGACCCTGGACCGGAAACTGCACGGCCTGGCTTCCGAGGCCGGCGCCGCCTGGCCACGCCCGTCATAATGGCAATCCAAGGCGCCCTCTAGACAACGGACCGCTGGGGGCTACACTGGGCACATGCGCGCCAGCCCCCCCTGTCAGCGGAGGAATTCGACAACTACCCCTTCGAGGAAGATAAGCGCTACGAACTCGACGAGGGGGAGTTGATCGAGATGACCAGGCCGGGATATCAGCATAACCAGGCTTTGCAGAATCTGCTTGTGGAACTGGTGCTCTACTTTCGCAAGAATCGCATTGGACAGGCGCTTGTTTCCGAAAATCTATACGCGCTATCCCCCACCACTAGGCTCGCGCCCGACGTCGCGGTAATTCTGGGAGATCACAGAGCGGAACTCCAGAAGGCCAAGGTAATCCATATCATTCCGGACATTGCCGCCGAGGTACTTTCTCCGAGTGAGACGCCGGCTCGGATCCACCGGAAGCTTACCCAGTACTTCACCGCAGGACTCAAGCAAGTGTGGCTGATTAATCCTGAGGACCGTACCGTGGAGACCTGGACCGGCCCCACGCTGCCGGAACCCGCGCTTACTGCCACGGATTCAACAACTTCGGCACTGCTGCCGGGTTTTACCCTACCGCTCGCCGAGCTGTTTTCTTAGAACAACTCCTGTTATACTAAGCTTTTGCCCCAAGCAGGGGTTTTGCCCGATCCGGGTAGGGAGTAGCACTGTGTTTTTCCACGTTCGAGACCTGGAGCTAAAGCCTGTCCGTTTCGACGTGGAGTTACCCCCCGGAACCATCGAGTTTCTGGATCCGAAGTTGAAGCAATCCGCTCCGCTTCACGCGTCCGGACAGGCCGAGCTGGTGATGGGTTCGCTCGGCGAAATCCGGGTGACCGGCCAGGTGAAAGTTCGACTGCAGGCCGAATGTGATCGTTGCCTGGAACCGTCGGAGTTTCCGGTGGATTCGAGCTTCGAGCTGTACTATCGTCCGGTAGCGGAAGGGTATGGCGAGGAGAAAGCTCTGGATGCCGGTGAAGCCGAAATGGGCTTCTATGAAGGCGACGGCCTGGAATTGAACGACGTATTGCGGGAGTTCGTGCTATTAGCGCTCCCCATGCAGAAGTTGTGTACTGAGAATTGCAAAGGGATCTGTCCGGTGTGCGGGCAGAATCGCAACCAAAATGAGTGCCGCTGCCAGACTGCGGCGGGTGACGACCGCTGGGCAGCGCTCAAGGAGATAAGAAAAAATGCCGAATCC
>Ga0207694_10002480_pt1 | contig 15016 bp, 11 predicted proteins | sample KBSC34metaG_FD_184353 | JGI IMG/M metagenome (GOLD analysis project Ga0207694, IMG submission 184353) | Corn rhizosphere microbial communities from Kellogg Biological Station, Michigan, USA - KBS C3-4 metaG (SPAdes) (version 2) | ecosystem: Host-associated > Plants > Roots > Rhizosphere > Soil...
CGACGCCATGGTCACGGCCTGCGCCAGGCCTACTCCGGCGCGCGACATCACGTTGGCGATGGCGCGATCCATGCGCAGGCTCGATCCGGCTAGGCGATCGGCATTACGGAGGGTGACGCGGTCGTCTGCCCGCAACTCGACTTCGACGCTGCCTAGCATGTACGGTCCGGGCTCACACATGGCAGGAGCTACGGCGTCGGTTACCAGGATGCTGCGATCAGCTCCTTTTAGATCGAGCGCCCGGCGCAGGAAGTCGTCGGGGAGGTGGTGGTTATCGACGATGAAGGATGCTGCCAGACGCGGTTCCTTCAGTTGGTAGGTGATGAAGTCCTCGGTGCGGGTTCGGCTGCCGGCTCCGTTGCCCAGGTGGGTTGAAAGAGTTGCTCCGGCGGATACGGCGTCATGGAGTTGCGCGGGTGTCGCGCGGGTGTGGCCGATCGCAGCTACAACGCCTAACTCGGTGATCTGTTCGATGTAGCGCGGGGCTCCGGGCCATTCGGGGGAGAGCGTGACTAAACGCACAAGGCCTTGGGCGGCGTCCTGCCAGCGTTGGAACTCGGCGAAGTCAGGCGGACGCACCCACTCCTTGGGATGCGCGCCACGGGGGCCGTCCTCTGACGAGATGTGCGGGCCTTCTATGTGGAGGGCTTCGATGGCTTGGCCATGCGGTAGAGCCTCGCGGGCGGCGGCTAGATTGCGCAGCGCGGCCAACATGGCGTCGGGAGCGCCGGTGATCACGGTCGGGAAGAAGCGTGCTACGCCGGTGGAGAAGATGGCGGCGATGGCACGTTGGATGTCCTGGTGCGCAGCGCTGGGCGAATTGAAATCGACGCCGGCGAAGCCGTTGACCTGGAGATCGACGAAGGCGGCGGCGATGAACGCGCCATCGCCGGCCTCAGAAGTCAGAAGGGGATCGACATTTTTGATGGCCGTGTCGAATTCGATTTCGATTCGCTCGCCCGAAATTGCACTGTGTCCGCTACATTTCATCGTCAAAGTGGTTTATACACAGCATACCCACAGTAACGCTGCTGTAACTCAGTCAAAGCATGTGGGAAACAGCTGTTGAAATCGGCATGATCGCTATAGCTAATCCGCTCGAGCCTTGGTACAAACGATAACAGATTTCTGCGCGGAACTGGTGAGTGTGTCAGTCTCGGGGGAGGTGGCCGCTGGCTGGTTCCCGCGCGGAAGTTTCCTCCGATACCACCTTAAAAGGCGGGTCGCAGACAGCTTAGCTTCCCGCCTTTTTTTCGTGGACGAATTTTAGTGAGCTTCGACGGGCTGCGGGACTGGAGTCAGCCAACCGTGTTGGTCGGGGCGCTTGCCCTCGACGATACCGAAGAACTCGCTCTGAATCTTTTCGGTGATGGGGCCGCGGCGGCCGATGCCGATCTTAATACGGTCAATCGAACGAATGGGCGTGACCTCGGCGGCGGTGCCGCTGAAGAAAACCTCGTCGGCGATGTAGAGCATCTCGCGCGGGATTAGAGTCTCGATCACCGGGATGCCCATACCTTGGGCCAACTGGATCACGGTGTCGCGGGTGATGCCGGGGAGAACGCTCGAGCCGAGCGGCGGAGTGTGGATCTTACCGTCGCGCACTACGAAGACGTTTTCGCCGGAGCCTTCGCTAATGTAACCAGCGGAGTCGAGCGCGATGCCTTCGGAGTAGCCGTTGATGGCGGCTTCCATGCGGATCAACTGCGAGTTCATGTAGTTCGCACCCGCTTTCGACATGACAGGGAGCGTGTTGGGGGCGAGACGGGTCCAACTGGAGATGCACACGTCGACGCCATCGGCCACGGCTTCTGCTCCGAGGTAGCGGCCCCATTCCCAACAGGCGATATAGGTCTCGATGGGATTGTCCTTGGTGGGGAGCACGCCGACGTCGCCGTAGCCGCGCAGGACCAGAGGACGGATGTAGCAGGAATCGAGTTTGTTGACGCGCACGATGTCGACCATTGCAGTGCAGAGCTGGTCAATGGAGAAGGGAATCTCCATGCGGTAAATCTTGGCGGAATCGTGCAGGCGGCGCGCGTGTTCGCGGATGCGGAAGATGCGCGGGCCGGCGTCGGTGGCATAGCAGCGGACGCCTTCAAACACCGAACTGCCGTAGCTGGTTACGTGCGCAAGGACGTGGATCTTGGCGTCAGTCCAGTCAATCATGCGTCCGTTGTGCCAGATTTTTTCGGTGGCTTTAATCATGTTTCATTATATATCGGAGGGGCGCGGAACCGCCGTAAGCGTAGTGCGCTGACTATTGCTGCGCTTCGCGTGCTGTTCGTGCGAGGAGTGCGCGGCGTGGCGCAAAGTGCACGCCGTTGATAACTTGGTAGCTCGCCCGGTGCAATGGGAACGTCTGATTGAGTATTGCCTTGCGGTGCCCGCGAGTTCGCAGCGTTGCGATGCGCATGCTGGTCGCGCCTCTTGCCAGTGCAGTGGAAGTGAGGTACAACAGGGTCCTGAGCTCGGCTTCCTTGAGGGTCGGGGAGAGTTGGGCGATCTGCTGCAGCACTTCCGATAACAGATATTATGTCTACTTTAATTAATCTCCGTAATTCCCTCTAACTAATGGGTCGTATTTTTCGTTACGGCTTGGGGTTGATGGCTGCCCTGCTGTTGGGGCTGGAACTCTGCTTCCTCGCGGGGCCTGGGATTCAGGAGGACGAGGCGCTGTTTGTGGCGCCGTTTCTGCGCGGGGCTTCGGCGCTTTACGAGTGGCGCATCGGCGGGCTCCACATTCCGGTGATGTCGATGGATTATCTGGGGGCGCTGAAGTCGTGGGTGTACTGGCCGGTCTTCAGCGTGTGGCACCCCGGAGTCTGGTCTATGCGGGTGCCGGTGTGCGTGTTGAGCGTGGTCACGCTGCTGCTGTTTGCGGATGTGGCACGGCGCGCGGCTGGGCGGCGGGTGGCGCTGGCGGCGGCGCTGATTCTGGCTACCGATGCTGTGTTTGTACTGGTTAATGTCTTCGACATGACAGTGTGCCTGTTGCTGCTGGCTACGGTATTTTTTTTGAGTTTGCTGCAGCGGCAGTTGGTGGGGGCGGCGTTCTTGGTGGCGGGATTGGCGCTGTGGTACAAGGCGATCTTTCTGTTTCCGCTGGGGGCGATGTTGCTGGCTTTTGCGATCGCGTATCCGAGGGATGTGCGGCGCTGGCTGACGCTGCGCAAGGTTACAGTGGCGGTGGTGGGGATGGTGGTGGGATGTGCTCCTTTGATCGCTTTTAATTTGGCGCGGAGGGGGGCTACGTTTCAGGCTTCGCAGAATTTGCCAGGGGTGCCGGCTGGCGAGAAACTGGTGATGCTCAAACACACGCTCGACGGGCGCGCGTTGGAGCACTACATGTTCCGCAGTTCTCTTGACGAGAAGATTGCCTTGTCGGGTACCTCCATGGCGGATGTGGTGGTGGGGTGGTATCGCGAATCGCACTTCGGTCCGGGGAGCGCGCTGCTGCCGGTGCTGGTGCTGGCGCTGTTGGCACTTCCCTTCTTGAGGAAGTCCTCGCTCTTCCCTGCTCTGGTGTTCAGTTGGGCGGTGGCGGGCGCAGCATATGGGGCTATGCTAGTGTTTCGCGATGCGGGGGCGGGTCCGCATCATACGGTGCTGCTGGATCCGGCTCCGCAATTTATCGTGGCAGCGAGTGCGGCGGCGTTGGCGGAACGCTGGCGCGGGGGACGGAGCGCTGCCGTGATTGCGCTGTGCGCGGTGGTGGCCGGATCGAATCTGTGGCTACTCGACCGGTACTGGCAGGCGGGGCGCGCAAACGGATTCAGCGTGTATTGGACGGATGGCGTGCAGAATCTGGCGGAGGTGGTGCGGGCGCAGAAGCTGCCGGTGGCTTCGCTGGAGTGGGGGACGCATACTGGGGTCCAGATTGAAGCGGGCGATAGCGTGAATTTTGTCGCCGATACATCGCCGCGGGAGAATGTTCTATACCTTACGCATTGCGAGGGGTATGTGATCGACCCGGCGCGCGCGGCGCGATTTGAACAGAGCGCGGCGGCGGCGGGGCTGCAGCAGACGGCGAACCGTGTGGTAGCGGATAAGAAGGGCCATCTAGTTTATTGCTTGTTTCAACTGGCGAGGGATTGAACGCTACTTGATGTCCTTGCCGCTTTTCCAGCCGTCGGAGGGGCGCGTGATGCCGCGCATGAAGAGGCGGTGGTCCAGATTATCGCGGCTGGGATAGCCTTCGACGATGATGTGATCGCCGGGTTTGATGGCGTCTTTGGCGACGCCGCGGGCTTCTAAACGGCGCACGGAGGCCCACTCGATTTCCCATTTGGCGGTCTGTCCGGTTTTGGGGTCCTTGGCTTCGAGGCGGACGAAGGAGTGGGGGTTGCTGTAGGAGAACTCCAGGACTTCGCCTTCGAGGTGGATGTTTTGATCCGTGAAGTAGTGCGCGGAGATGGAATGGTGCGCGAACAGGGGTGCGGCCGCTAACAGCAGGGTCGACAGGAATGGTTTGGTGGACATAAAAAAATAGGCCCGATAAAAATAATACTCTACCGGGCCGAGGGAAGATCGTTGTGGGGCTAGTTGCGAGCGCCGCCGCGGGGTCCACCACCACCGTGGGGTCCGCGAGGTCCGCCGCCTCCGTTACTGCCAGGGCCACGTGGGGCTCCGGCTCCGCCTCCGCTTCCGCCACCGGATGGTGGGGCGCTGCGGTAATTGCCGCCTGCACCATAACCACGAGGTCCTGCGGGAGCGGACTGCTGCGCGGGGGACCCGCTGAAACCGGGGCCGCCGTTGGGGCGCGGTCCGCCAAAGCCGTCGGGAGAACGGTTGGGATTGCCGCGGAAATTCGCCGGAGATTCGTAGCGGTTATTCACAATCGGCGGGCTGATGCGTACCGGTTGCGGAGAGGTGCGTTGGGGCGAGAAACCGCGCACGTCGGGACGGCTGCCACCGATTGCGGGAGCGCCGGGTTGTGAATCGAGGCGGCGCCAACCGCCGGCGTTGCGACTGGGGGCAGAGGCAGCGCCACCCAGGTTCACATCAGGCGGCCGGAAATTGTTAAAGCGCGTGGTGTTTCCGGCGCCAAAGTTACGGGGTGGCGCGAGCGGCATTCCACTGCTGACCATTCCGGCTCGCGAGAGTTCGCCAGAACCAGGGCGGACGAAAGAACTGCGGCCGACGCCAGCGCGTCCGAAATCCCCTGCCCGCAGGCCGGTTACGGCTCCGTTAAAACGGGCGTTGCGGTACACGCTGGCGATGTTGGTGTTGTTCACAACGGCCAGGTTGCGGCCCGCATAGCCGCGCCCATACCAGGGGCGGAAGCGCTCGAACGGGGCGAGCGGGACCCAACCGATGTTGCCGTAGCCGAAACCGAGGCTGACGCCGAAGCCGGGGTCGCCGAAGCCGAAGAAGCCGACCATGGCGGGTCTCCAGTAATGGCGCGGGCCGATGGCGCCGGGGTACCACGACCAGCCCAACGATCCGCGATACCAGTTGCCGTAGTGATACGGGGCCCAGCCCCAGGGATCGTAACTGGTCCAGCTCCATCCGTAGTAATTCAGATAATCCCAGCGGCCGTTTTGGTACGGTGCCCAATCGGACGCGACGTTATTGGGGACCCAGACGTATCCATAGGACGGGTCCCAGACCCAGCGTCCGTAGCTCGCCAGTTCCTGGGTGCCGTCGATGTCGGGGGAGGCGTAGCGGGAGGCGTCGGGGGCGCGTTCGAAGAAGCGGTCGCGGTCGGCGTTCCAGCGGTCCCACTCATCGTAGGGAATGGCGGCCGTGTTCATGAATTCAGCGTCGTTGGCGGAGCCGCGGGAAAGCATGGTCTGGCCGGCGGGCAAGCGCTCGGTTCCGGAGGAGGAGAGCAGGTCGGCTTCGCCGGCGCGGACGGTGATTTCGCTCGAACCATCGGGGCGGACGGAGACGCGATAAATTCCCTGGCGCAGCGGGGCGACGGAGGCGCTGGGGGTGCTGATTTCGACTTGCGCGTCGGTGTCGCGGAAGACACGGAAGAGGGTGGTGCCTTGATTGATTTCGACCAGGTAGCGATGGTATTGGAGGTCTCCAATGCGCACGCTGGTGTTGGCGCCCAGGCGGATGATGTTGGCGGAATCGAACTGGATTTCGGCGCGGGCGTTTTCAAACGTGGAGACGCGGTCGGCGGCTGCGAGGGGCGCGTTGACGGTGGAGGGGATGGATTCGCCGGAGTCGCGGGTTACGGTTACGGAGCCGTTGACTAGGCTGAGGCGGGCGACACCGTGGTCGGCAGCGTCGGGGGGATCGTCTTGGCCTTGCTGGGGCGGAGGGCCTTGCGGGCTCTGCGGATAAGGCGGCTGCGCCCACGCCAGCAGGCTGAGAGCTAGAAGGGCGGGCGAGAAAATGAGGCGCTTCATAGCAACCAGGATCCGGTTGTTCCAGGGCAAGCGTGGTGCCAAACGGAAGTCCTTGTTTCACAGGTAGTTAGTTAGTATCAGCTAGAACGGTAAGTGGTTGAAAACCACCACGAATGCTTGGGATGGGCCGGTCGACGCTCAAGGCGCAGACGGCCTCGTACAACTTGCGCATGGTCGGCTGGCGACATTGCGGAGGGTGTTCTTTGACGGGCGCTCATTTCGTCTTCTTCGATGAACTCGGCGCGGTCGGCTTGAAGGCGGCCTTTCTCACCAAACGCGCGGGATCGGTCCCGGCAGTGCTCGCGATTTCCGCGAGTTGCGCTTCCTGCCCAGGGGTGAAATGGACTTCCATGGCTCCAGGGTAAATGAAAACCCACAAGAGCGGGCCGCTAGATTCGCTGAGAGGAATCTGGCGTCGGATTATACGATTGAGTGAGATGGATATCGACCAACGCCTCGAAAAGCTGACCGAACGCCACGAGGCGCTGGCCGAAAGCATGGAACTTGTCGTTGATCTGCAGCGGAAGAACGAAGAGGCTCATCAGAGGAACGAAGTTTTGCTGGAGAAGAGCCAGGTTCTCATCGTAGAAGTGATCGAGAGCGTCAACAGTTTGGCTCGAATTGCTCATATGCATGAGAGCCGCCTATCGAACCTAGAGGGTGGCACTCGCTAGACAGGGATGGCCAACGGCTAGGTGTCCGCTTGCTGCGCGCGCGGTTCTGTGCGGGCGTGCGAATACGAGTAGCGGTGGAACAATTCACTGTGGTTTGCGTCTTATCAATTGACGCGGATAACTGTGCCACACTTAGAGAGACACGTATGAGGTACTGGGCCTATCTGGTTGCGAAGCTGGTGGCTGCCGCGGGAATCCTCTGGGGCGTGCGGCGGGTGATGGCGGCGGCGATGCCTCCTCCGGAAACTTTCATGCATATGCGGTTTCGGGATCCGTTTGTCACCGATCTGAATTACACGTTTTTAATGCTGGTTTTCTGGCTGTTTGGGGCGGGGTTGCTGTGGCTGATTGTGCTGGATCAGCGGTATCGATGCAGGGCTTGTCTGCGGCGGCTGCGGATGCCGGTGCACACAGGGTCGTGGACCCACGTGCTGTTTGGGGCACCCAAGACTGAGTACATCTGCCTGTACGGGCACGGTACGCTGAAGGTGGACGAGCTGCAGATTACGGGACATCAGAACCCGGACTGGTCTCCCCACCAGGACATCTGGAAAGAGCTGTATTCTTTAGAAGAAACCAAGAAATGATCAGGTATTTTTGTGGCTGCTAAGCCTCCCAGTCCGCGCCGCGCGCTGTTGGTCCGCTTCATTAAGAATCCGTGGGGGCGGGCGTTTCTCATTTCATTTTTGCTACTGGGGACGCTGTCGGTAGGCGTATTCACCTACTACTACGGCAAGTACGCGCACATTATCGAGGACAAGCTGCGCAACGGTCCGTTCGGGAACACTTCCATGCTGTATGCGGCGCCGCAGCCGGTGCTGGTGGGGGACCAGACGCAGCCGACGGAGATCGTCGATTATCTGCAGCGCGCGGGGTATACGGAATCGAATCGCAACCGGTTGGGCTGGTATCACGTGCGTCCGGATGCGGTGGAGATTAATCCGGGACCGGAGGCTTACGACGGCGAAGGCGCGGTGATTAAGATCGAGCGCGGCAAAGTCAGCCACATTATTTCGTTACGCGATCAGAGCGAGCGGACGGAATATGATTTAGAGCCGGAGCCCATCACTAATCTATTCGATCAGAAGCGCGAGAAGCGGCGGCTGGTGCGCTTCGCGGACATCCCGAAGGTAATGGTGGATGCGGTGCTGTCGGCGGAAGACAAGCACTTTTTCCAGCACGCGGGATTCGATCCGATAGGGATTGCGCGCGCGGTGCTGATCGACATCAAAGACCGGCGCGGAACGCAAGGGGCTTCGACGTTGACGCAGCAACTGGCGCGCACGTTGTGGCTAGGGCCGGAGCGTGGGTGGCGGCGGAAAATTCCGGAGACGCTGATCACGCTGCATCTGGAGCAGCAGCTCACAAAGCAACAGATATTCGAAGACTACGCGAACGCGATTTACCTGGGGCATCAGGGGAGCTTTAGCATTCACGGGTTCGGCGAAGCGGCTTCGGTTTATCTGGCTAAGGATTTGAGTCAGGTCACGGCGGCGGATGCGGCTCTGCTGGCCGGGTTGGTGCAGTCGCCGATCGGGCGGAATCCATTCCGTTATCCGGACCGGGCGCGTGTGCGGCGCAACCTGGTGCTGAAAGCCATGCGCGAGAACGGGTATCTGACCGAGCACGAATATCAGGACGCGGCGGCTTCGGGGCTGCATGTGGTGCAGGGGGCGGCCGAATCGACGGATGCTCCGTTCTTTGTGGATTTGGTGGATGAGACGCTGCAGAACCGGTTTCAGGATTACGACTTCCAGAATAATTCTTTCCGGGTTTACACAACCCTGGACATGACTCTGCAGCGGGATGCTGTGGAGGCGGTGCGCATCGGCATTCAAGAGACTGACAAGCAGTGGAAGTATCGCAGCAAGAAATACGGCACTGACGAAATGCCGCTGGCGCAGGTGGCGCTAGTGGTGCTGGATACCCAGACCGGCAAAGTGAAGGCGTTGGTGGGTGGGCGCAGTTATGCGAACAGCCAGTTGAACCATGCGACCGCTAAACGGCAGCCGGGGTCGTCGTTCAAACCGTTTGTCTATACGGCGGCATTCAGCGCGGCGTTGACGGATGGCGGGCAAGTCATTACTCCGGCGACTACGGTGGAGGATGAACCCACCACTTTCATGTACGACGACAAGCCTTATGAGCCGGCTGATTTCGGCAACGACTACGCGGGAACGGTGACGCTGCGGCGAGCGCTGGCGCATTCCTTGAATATTCCGGCGGTGAAGGTGGCCGAGATGGTGGGCTACGACAAAGTGGCGGCGACGGCGCGCGCGGTGGGATTGAATCTGGACATCCGGCCGACACCGTCGATTGCGCTGGGCGCCTATGAGGTGATGCCGATTGAGATCGCGGGCGCTTATACGGTGTTCGCCAACGGCGGGGTTTTGAAGAAGCCGGGGTACATCGATTCCATCCGCGGCCAGGGTGGGCGCGTGGTGTTTCAGAATCAGCCGCAGGAGAAGCAGGCGATCGATCCGCGGGTGGCTTACTTGATGACGAATATGATGGAGGAGGTTCTGCGGACGGGCACGGCGGCGGGCGTGCGTGGACGCGGCTTCGTGCTGCCGGCGGCGGGCAAAACGGGGACTTCGCGGGACGGCTGGTTTGCGGGGTTCACTTCCAAACTGATTTGCGTGGTGTGGGTGGGATTTGACGATAACCGCGACTTCAAGTTAGAGGGCGCGCGCAGTGCTCTGCCAATTTGGACTGAGTTCATGAAGCGGGCGCATCAGCATCGTGAGTACCGCAACGTGCATGAGTTTGAGGCTCCCGAGGGAGTTGTGACGGCGGACATTGACGCTGATAACGGGCTGCTGGCTACGCCGGGTTGTCCCAAGGTGCGCAGCGAAGTGTTTCTCGCGGGGACGCAGCCGGTGGAAGCATGCAGGCTGCATGGCGGCGGACGCACGCAGGTGGCGGGATGGGATCCGGTGGCTCCGGCATCGGCGGAGCGGAGTCCGGTGGTGGCGCAGACTGCCAAGCCTGCGGCGGCGGCTCCGGTTACTAGTATTTCCATTACGCCGGCTACGCCTCCGGCGGCGGAGCAGCCTAAGAAGTCACGGGGATTTTTTGGGCGGCTGAAAGACATTTTCCACTAGGGGAAAAAGAGGGACGGAGCCTGATTTGCAATCCTCCAGTGCGGTAGGGCAACGGCGGTGCGCCTGAAAATCAGGCTCCGTCCCTCTTTTTGATAGAGTAGAATGCAAGAACGGGAGGAGCCAACATGTCGTATTTCTCCTTCATCCTGTTATTGGCTTGGCAAGGGGTGCCGGCGCAGAATGCGTCCAACACTCCCGTGCCGTCTGTACCGGCGCAGGCGCGGCCGCCGCTTTCCGCGCAAGAGCGCGGCGATATATTGATGGCGCGCAAGATGTATCGCGAGGCTATCGATACTTACAAAGAAGCTCCGGAAACGGCGATCCTGATGAACAAGATCGGGATCGCGTATCATCAGCTCACCGATCTCGGAAGCGCGGAAAAGTATTACAACCGCGCGGTGAAACTGGACTCCAAGTACGCCGAGGCGATGAACAATCTGGGGACGGTCTATTACTCGCGGCAATCCTACCGTCGGGCGATTAACCAATACAAGAAAGTCTTGCGGCTGAAGCCGGCGTCAGCGTCGACGCTGGCCAATCTGGGGTCGGCGTATTTCGCGCGCAAGCAGTATGAACTCGCCTCGGAAAACTATCAGAAGGCGCTGGCGATCGATCCCAACGTTTTCGAGAGCCGGAGCGGAGTGGGATCGGTGGTGCGGGACCGCACGGTGGGTGACCGGCCGATGTTCTTCTACTATCTGGCGAAGAGTTATGCCAAGGCCGGCATGCTGGAGCAGGCGCTGAACTATATCCGCAAGTCCGTCGAGGAAGGTTTTAAAGAACGCCAGAAGTTTATGGATGAGCCGGAGTTCGCGGGACTGCAGATGGATCCCGAGTTCCAGAAGATCATGGCGATGGAGCCGAAGGTCCTCTGAAGCGCTTCCTCTTGCCGATGACGGCGCTGCTGGCGCTGGCTGCATGCTCGCGAACGCCGCAACGTACGGTGGAGCGGATCGCGCTTCTTCCTTTCGACAATTTGACGGGCGACGCAGCGCTCGATTGGGTGAGCACGGCGGGTCCCGCGATGCTGGCGGAAGAACTTGCTGGCGCCTCGCATGTGGTGGCGGTGCGTGAAACCAGCGCCGGGATGGCCGCGTTGCGGGGCGCTAGCCAACTGTTGCATTGCACGTTTACGCAGCGCGGCGGAGCGCTGGAAATCAACTTCGCGCTGGAAGATGTGGAGCGGCACCGGATGGTCTCGACCGGTTCGGCAGCGGGCGCGGTGCTGTTCGCAGTGAGTACGCTGGCGCGCGCGCTGGACGCTGGAGCGCAGCCGTTTTCGACGCCCAACGCGGACGCGGCGGCGGCTTGGGGGCGCGGGGAATTCGAACGGGCGGTGATGCTGGACCCGGATTTCGGGACAGCGTGGGTATCGTGGATTCAACAAACCCAACAGTCGGGCAAAGCGGAAGAGGCGGTGGCCATCGCCGGGCGCGCATTGGCGCGTTCGTCCTTGCGGAGTCCGCTGAACAAGGCGCAGATTCAACTCAGCTCCGCGCTGCTGCGGAGAGACGAGGCGGCGCGGATCGGGGCGCTAACCGAATTGGCGCGCTTGGCTCCCAGCGATGGCGGCGCTCTGTTGGGATTAGCCGAGATCGAGCAGCGGCACCGGCGGTTTTCGGCGGCGGCGGAGTGGTACCGGCGAGCGCTGGCGATCGACCCCAGGGATGGGGCCGCGCTGAACGGGTTGGGATACGCGCTGGGCGAAGGCGGCGATGTGGACGGCGCCAAGAAGATCCTGGAGCAATATGGCCAGAAACCGGAGCAGGCGGTGAATGCGCTGGATTCGCTGGGCGAGGTCCACTTTATGAATGGGCGGTTCGCGGATGCGGAGAAATACTTCGCGCAAGCGACGGCGCGTCAGGCGAATTTTCTGGCGGGAGCGCCGCTGATGAAAGCTGCTTATGCGCATTGGCTGGGCGGAGATCTGGCCGGCGCGGACGGGCTGATGCGAAAGTATCTGGATCTGCTGACGGCGGCGAACGATAGGCAAGTGGTCTGGCGCGAGGCCACCTGGCTCTACGCCACGGGACGGCGGGATCAAGCATTGGCTATGTTGGACAAAACGCCACCGGATCAGGCTGCCGCGATGGAGCGCCAGCGGTCGGTGTGGCGCGGCGAGGTGCATCCACCGGAGGATCTGGAACAACTCAAAAAGATATTTGAGGGCACGAATCCGGCGGTGGACGGATTGCCGCGTACGCTTTATGCGGCGGCGCTGGCGAAGGCCGGGAAGACGGAAGAGGCGCGGGCTTTGCTGAAAACGTGGCCTTTGCCGGAATCGGCGGTGGACCCGTTGTTGCAATCGTTGCTCTATCCGCAGTTCCTGGAGCTGCGGAAGACGTTGGGAATTAAATAGTTACACGCTAAAGTGGGCATCGCCGGCGGCCGATTTGGAGTATAGGGCCGCTGCCGCGATGCTGATTGAACACACGCCGTCTGTTACGGACAGCTCTCGGGGATCCTTGCGCAGGGTGGCTCCTGCCCTGGCGCTGGTCGCGCTGTGCTTGCCAACGCTGTTGTTCGTTTGGAACAACCGCGACGTGCCGCATTTCGGGGTTCTGCAAGACGACGGGATGTATTTGATCGACGGCAAGGCGCTCGCCGAGGGTGCGGGGTATCGCATTCTGAGTTTGCCGGCGCAGCCTTACGATACGCGTTATCCGCCGCTGTATCCGCTGTATTTGTCGCTTGCGTGGCGTGCGGCGCCTTCGTATCCGGCGAATCTGGCGGTGGCGGTGATGCTGTCATGGCTGTGTTTGCCGGTGGTGTTGCTGCTGGGCTATTGGTGGTGCGTGCGGCAGCGGTTCACTGTTCCGCTTATATGGCTGACGGTGGGATTGTTCGCGCTCAATCCTTACGTGCTGTTCTTCGTGTCGAACCTGGGCTCGGAAACGATGTTCATGGTTTTCTTGCTGGGGACGATGCTGGTGGCTGAGCTTAACGGGTGGCGTTGGGCACTGCTGGCAGGGTTGATCGCGGGGGCTGCGTATCTGACGCGGACTTCGGGGATCGCGCTGCTGCCGGCGGCGATTGCTTACTATTGCTGGAAGAAACAAGCACGCGGGGCCGTCTGCTTCACCTTAGGCATGCTGCCGGCGGTGGCAGGATGGGCGGTGTGGAGCCGGCTGCATGCCGCTCCTGGCCATGATGTGGTTACGCTGTGCTACACGAATTACCTGGGATACTATTTCACGAACGTCGGGTGGGATAACATCGCACACGTGGTGGCGCGGAATACTGGAGCGTTGCTGGAAGCGATGGGTTCGCTGGTGTTTCCGCAGATGATGGAAGGCTGGCTCGCCAAAGTGATTTTGTGGCCGCTGGCTGGGGCGATGATTGTGGGTTGCATACGAATGGTGCGGCAGGGTCATGCGCGGTTGTATGCCTTTTTCGGGCTGGTTTCGGTGGCGATGCTGCTGGTGTGGCATTACCAGCCGAACCAGCGCTTTATCCTTCCTTTGGCTCCTCTGCTGCTGGCGGGGTTCTGCTTTGAGATGGTGGAGCTGGCGCGCTGGTTTCAGCAGGGCAATCGCGGGTTGGCGGTTCGCGGTTTCGCGATGGTCTTGGTCACGGTGCTCACGGGCGGGCTCGTGTTGCAGATTTGCATGGATGTGGGGGTGGTTCCGCAGTTGGCTCGCAACGATCGTTTGAACACTCGGGCGTACCGGAGTATGTATGAGTGGATCGCGCGGAATTTGCCGGCTGACGCCAATATTTTGTGGCAGGACGATACGGCGCTGTTTCTGGCAACGGGGCGGCACAGCGTTAGTTATGTGGTTCCTCCGCGGGAGTTCGAGGCTACGGGCGGGGATGCTGGGGAGGCGGGGCGTTTCCGGGGAATCGATCGATTTGCGCGGGAGCAGGAATTGGGATATGTGTTGGTGGCGAAGGTGGGACTACGGCGGAATGAAGAAGTCTTGAAGGTGGCGGCGGCGGATACGGGGCTGGAATTAGTGCACGAAGAAGCGGGGGGGATTTTATATCGAGTGCGGTAGAGCGTTGAATGTCCGCTTGCTGTCGCGCGCGGTTCTGTGGTTACGTGTGTGGCGAAGGGGCGCGTGGGGTGAAGCAGGGGGCGAATACGGGTGGGGGAAATACGAATAGAGGAGCGGTTTGGGCGGTTGCCCGCTCGCTCCTCCATTCGGCAAATGGTTGATATTAGCTACCCTGGGTAGACGCGACAGCCATCACCGAGCCGACTTTCGAGAAGATCGTGCTGATGCTGGACGCAACGCCCGGCATGACAGCGCCAGCGGCGACGGCGACGAAGCCGGCCATCAGAGCGTATTCAATAAGGTCCTGACCGCGGGTGTCCTTGATCGCCTTCAATTTCAAAAGAAAGTTTTTCATGTAGTCTCCTAAGTTCCTCTCCCTAACTGATCGCGACAGGTGTCCATCGCTGAATCAAAGTTATCATCGGACCGGTTTTGGAAGAATCAGGCGTTAGGCCTAAGGTGGACTAAGAAATCATCTCAGAAATTCCACTTTTGAAGGAGTTGCGCAGCATTAGCCTCAGTACTCCCCCGCTAAAGAAGGGTAAACACAGGCTCGGGGCGGCAGTACTAACCTTTCATTGGTCCGGGTCCGATAAACCTATAGAATGCCGCGCCGCGTTGGGATGGTTATCGCTTTCCTTTTGTTGTTGATCCCGTCGGCGCAGTTCGCTTGGCGGAACCGGGATATGCCGGATTTTGGGCGGCTCCACGACGATGCTTTGATGTTTGTGTCGGCGCAGGGGATCGCCCAGGGGCACGGGTACCGGCTTGGCAGTCTGCCGGAAAATCCGTATCAGACCAAGTATCCTCCGCTGTTTCCGGCTTACTTGGCGTTGGTCTGGCATTTCAATCCGAAGTTTCCGGAGAATCTGGCGACG
>Ga0207694_10002484_pt1 | contig 14999 bp, 11 predicted proteins | sample KBSC34metaG_FD_184353 | JGI IMG/M metagenome (GOLD analysis project Ga0207694, IMG submission 184353) | Corn rhizosphere microbial communities from Kellogg Biological Station, Michigan, USA - KBS C3-4 metaG (SPAdes) (version 2) | ecosystem: Host-associated > Plants > Roots > Rhizosphere > Soil...
CAACAAATCTTGTTCCCTGGCCTGCACCCCGGCTTTCAACTTCAATCGTACCTCCATGTAATACAACGAGGTCCCGAGCTATTGCGAGCCCAAGACCAAGTCCGCCCTGCTTCACCTTTGACAGATCGCCCTGACGAAAGCGTTCAAACACGTGCGGGAGTAAATCCATATCGATACCGATGCCGTTGTCTTTAACGATAATGCACGCCTGAGAGTCCGCGTATTTGAGTTCAAGCTCAATCACGCCGCCCGCGGGAGTAAACTTGATTGCATTCGACAGCAGATTCCAGATCACCTGCTGCAACCGTCGCTCATCGACAATGGGCCTCGGTCCACCTGCTTCAATATACCTTTGAAGCTGAAGTCCCTTGGCGTCAATCGCCGGACGAACAACATCGACGGCCAACTCAGCTACACGAGCAAGATCGGTGGGAGCCGTGACGAGCTGAAACTGTCCTTCAGTAAGCTGTGAAGTATCAAGAAGGTCTTCGATGAGCTGCAACTGCTTATTAGCATTTCGCTCTATCACTTCAATCGCTTTACTGCAGACTGCCCGATCGTTTTGGTTGGTCTTTAGAAATCCGGTCCAGCCCATGACGGCAGCCAGAGGCGTTCGCAGTTCGTGAGAAACACTTCACAGCTGACTGAAGGACGGCCGGTCCATCTCTAAAGACAATTGTCGACAGCGCAACTAATACACAAGTCATCGCCGCAACGTAATGTTGCCAACGAGCAACCCTGCTCTTCAGACTTCAGCGTGGGAGTTTCCATGATGCCGGTGACGGTTGGTATCGGTATCTCGGGCTGAGAGGCGCCCAGTACCTCGAGAAGAAAGTCTCGCACTATGCAAAGGCGGGCGGCGAGTTTCCAAAGTCCCTCGCCGCCACACTCACCTAGTTCACAACGGCAGGAGTTTAGACCTGAGATAACGCAGGATGCATCAGAGAATACACTCAGGGCTGAGTGTTAACACTCAAGCATTAACCTTTGGCGCAACATATATTCCTGAGAAGGCGCCGGCGCCGTATTCGTCTCTCAATAAAAGATAGTTCAAAGCCAACATTTCATTGCTCAATTTATCGCTGACGTCCAGTTCACGCAGCGGTATTCGATCACTCAACTGCGACATGGACCAAAGTATATACTCTCGCACCGATAACTGTCTTTGCTCTCCGTCAGGCATATCAGATTTGAGAGCGTCAACGATGTCGACCGCCGATTGACCACTGTATTCCTTTTCGCCGATCCGAAACAGCATTTGTTCTCAAGCCGGAAATTGATTTGCATCGATGAGAATAAGCATACGTGATACGGAGTAAAACCGTGGGATTACTCATATTGCTTAGGTGTTTACACTCCCAATAAGTCCCAGGCGTTGGTGTTAATGGGTGGACCGGAGCGTTATACTCTGAATCAGAAATGGGCATTCGCAAGAGACTTTTAATCTTGTCCGTCGGAATCTCCGTACCCTTAATTTTGGCCGGATTGCTAATGCTGTGGGCGCTCTGGCGGGAAAACAAAAAGGAACTCACTCACTCAATCGAAGAACAGTCGCAATTGGCCGCGATCGCTTTTGAAAAATGGATCGACGGACAGCGTCAACCGTTGTCGACGTTGGCAACCATCGCGGCGGAGCATCCGCAGGGCCCATTGCCTTTTGCGGGAAGGTTATCTTACATCGTAGATACGCGACCATATTGGATTGATCTGCGGATACTGGATGATGCCGGCAACATGCGCGCGTCATATTCGACCCAGGCGAAGAGTCTTCCCAACGAAGTTCTCGAGACACTTCGAATCGAGATGCGCCGCCGCAATTCGTGGGCGGTCGTTACAGACTGGACTCGCGGCGAAGGTTATCCGCTACTCGCCCTCGCTGTGCCAGTGACAACTGGCGGGATGATTGTGGCGCGGATAGATGGCGCAGCAATCGCCGAACTCTTCCGTAGTATTCAACTCTCAGAAGGAGCGGTAATAGGAGTTTTCGATTCGCAGCGACGCGTCCTTTATCGCAGCTCCGCCGAGAATACATATTTGGGTACGGATAGAAGCGACTCTCCCCTCTTCGGACCGCTAAGCAACCAATCAAAAGCTGTAGTAGAAACGACGAGCCCTTATGACGGAGTTGAGCGTATCTACGGATTAGTTGTTGTCGGCTCAACTGACTGCGTTGTGGCGACCGGGGTCCCGAGTTCAACTCTCTACAGTCCAGCACGCCGGCAGATTAGTCGTTATCTGATCTTTAGCTTTGGAGCACTTGTTTGTGCGATTGCAGCCGCGATCGTGATTGCGCGCAGTGTTGCTCGTCCTATTCTGAAACTAAGTAGTGCTGCCGAAGACTTCGGTCGCGGCGAACTTAAGGCTCGCGCAAATGTGAAGCACGGTGGCGAATTGGAACAACTAGGTGTGGCGTTCGATGAAATGGCCGAGCGCATCGAAACTCGCACTCTACGCTTAGCTGAACTCGATCGATTGAAATCCGAGTTTGTTGGCGGCGTATCACATGAACTGCGAACGCCGCTGACTACGATAAAAACGCTTACTCGTGTTCTCTTGAGAGGCGGCGAGAGTCAGGAAGAACGCCGTGAATATCTCGAAACTATTGGGGCGGAGTGTGATCGCCAGATCGATTTGGTCCTAAATCTTCTCGATCTCTCGCGGATTGAGGCCGGTGTCTTTACCGTTTGTCCTGCGAGAGTGGACGCTGCCGAGATCGTGAAAAACTGCGCGGTGGTAGAACGTCACGCCGCGAGCACACGGTCACACGATCTCCAGGTTGATTTGTCTGGCGGAGAGTTATTCATTGTCGCTGATGTGAATGCACTGCGTCGTGTTCTCTGCAGCCTGGTGGAGAATTCGATAAAGTACACCCCGGACGGCGGCAGCATCAGACTCTCGGCGAAGCCGGAGGGTGACGAGGTCGTAATCAGAATTAGTGACACTGGATGCGGGATCGAAGCGTCTGATATTCCACACGTGTTTGAGAAATTCTATCGAGGGCGACCCTCGACATCAGCCAAAGGAGTAAATGGTGTTTCGTCTGCATCGGAAGCGCCTGGCATCGGCTTGGGATTATATCTTGCACGCACAATCATCGAGGAGCTTGGCGGGCGGATATGTGTGGAGTCCAGTAGCGACCGGGGAACAACGCTGGCTGTGCGCTTGCAGGCGTTTCGAGAAGACCTGGAAACGAAGGAGAGTGAACTTGTCGAAACGTCTACTCCTTGTTGACGACGAACCAAGCCTACTTCGTGCTGTAGCCGCTTGCCTGCGTGGCGAAGGTTATGAAGTCGATACGGCGCGCAGCGGTGAGGAAGCACTTGTTCATGTCGCACAACGGTTACCGGATCTGATAGTGAGTGACATTCGCATGCCGCACATGGATGGTTATGCGTTAGCGCGCCAACTGCGCGGCAATCCACGCACAGGTTTAATTCCCATCGTCTTTCTTACTGCTAAAGATGAAAGCGCTGAACGCATCGCCGGCATTCGCTCAGGTGTCGACGCGTATCTCACCAAGCCTTTCGAACCGGACGAGCTCCTTGCTGTTATTGGAAACATCCTGGCGCGCGTCGAACGGACGCATGCCGAAATAGCGCGGCTAATCGGTTCAAACACACGCGAACACATATCATTGACTGACGAGGAGTTGACCGAGGCAGAACAAAGAATTGCCGCAGCGGTCGCTGCGGGCCTAAGCAACAAAGATATCGCTGCTGAACTCGGCGTCAGCGTCCGCACTGTAGAGAACCACATCAGCCATATTCTCGCAAAGAAGAATTTCGACAACCGGGTCGAAATTGCGCGCTATGTCCTGGCGCAGCAAAACTGATGACCTAAAATCCTGACTCTTCACCGGAACCAACCGTCTGCTTCTGCCGTCTTCGAAACTGCGCGGGGGGATATTGGTATTTCCGTTTGAAGGCGCGGTTGAACGACGCCTCTGACCCATAGCCCACATTTGCCGCAATCTCCGCCACCGAATCGGTGGTCGATTCAAGCATGTGGGCAGCAAGTTGTAGGCGCCATTGGCCCAGATAGGCAATTGGTGATTGATTTAAATAGTGCCGAAATCGCTCCGCGAGTCTGGTACGAGAAGAGCCAACCGTCCTCGCTAATTCGGCAATGGTCCAGCGATGGGCCGGCTGTTTGTGCAGTAAGGCCAGAACCTGGCTGGCAATAGGATCACGCGCGCCGGCGAGCCATCCAATCTGACCAGGCGGCAGCGAGGTGATGTAACGTCGCAGCGTCTCCACGAACAGCACTTCAGACAGCTTCGCATGGACCAGGGCCCTCCCGGCATTCGAGTCTGCCGCATCACCTACTGAAAAACGTATGGTGTTTTCGATCCATTCGCCTGATGGTGCGCCGCGGATATGAATTTTCATCATGTGCGGCAATCCAGCGAGAAAAACTTCGCTCAGCCGCGGCTCACAAGCCATGAAGCCACAAACGAACCGGGTGATCTCGCCGCCGCCGCCAAACTGCGCCAGCCGCAGACCCTCGATTAAATTTTTAGAGAAGGTGCGGACCGAATCCACAGGCCTTTCCGGCCACCCATTACCGATGAAATGGGCATCGCCATGAGGAAAAATCACTATATCGCCGGCGCTCAAGTCTTCGCGCGTTCCCTCCGCAAGTTTTGCGTAGGCGCGTCCTTCAGTCAGAAAATGATAGATGATGACGTGATGTGCCTTTGCTGAAAAATAGTGAGCTATCTCTTCCGTTCGACGCGAGCTGATGCACCAGGGCGCAGAAAACTCAGCGTTAAAGAACAATGCGCCTTCAAGCCTAACCACTTTCAACATTTCAGAGAGTAGGTCCATTCTTCACCGCTGCAAAGAATCCGGAACGTTCAATCAAGTATTCAACACGACTCTGCACGTATAGTCCATACGAATGAACACATTCAGAAAGGAAGGCTATTATGCCGTTAATAGAAGTTAAAGCTATCGAAGGAGTTTTCTCGGAAGAGAAAAAACGGGAGATCGTTGAAAAGTTAACCGATACGATGGTGGCGATCGAGGGCGAAGCGCTCAGGCCGTACACGGTCGTATTGATCGAGGAAATTGCCAGTGGATCGTGGGCGGTCGGCGGAACCGCGTTTACCACATCGAGCGTCAAGGCACTGGCCGCCAACGCAAAGTAGGAATCGTTCCGTAAATACATCCGGGAGCAGTGTCCACCATCAGGAAAGGCACTGCTCTCGCAAACCTTTCGAATGATAAAGGGGGAGTGAAAGTAATGCGTCGAGTGACCGTCGTCTCAGAAATGGAACTTCACCGCGAGCTGGATTTGCCGCTCGCGCCTTGTTCATACAAGTCACTCGCGACTCGATACAGAGCCTTAGAGGCGTTCGCGGCTGTACGTTCAGAAACCTGATTCTGGCCCAAGGCACACGACAGCGACAGCAAAAAGAAACTCAGAGCTATCGTGATAGATCTGGTCTTTGTCTTCACCTCACCTCCGTTCAGTCGCGGCAGGAGATAAACAGGAAATTTAATGAAATCTGACTTGGAGGCTTGCAGGTCTAATCAGGCAGGAAAACTGACGCCCGTTTCATAGACTTTGGAGAGCGGATTGTATCTGGAGTGGACCTCGTCTGCTTGAGTGTAAGCACGTAAGTTGGGTGGGTGTTTCTACTTAAACTGGACGCGGCGGGTTGAACCGGCGCGACACTAGTCATTAGTAAAAAGCCATTGAAGCGACACCTCTGGAGGCATCCAAAAATCTGGAAGGTTATCCAAAAGCGAGTAGCTCAGAGATGCTTTTCTTCGCCTGCTCGATCTTAAACGACTTCTCATCACGAAATTTTTTATGAGCATTTCCACTCACGTCCAGCTTCAATCGAAATTTGATGCCCGCATTAATCATTCTTCTCTTTGAGTGTTATCACGTAGGCATAAGTAAAAACGCGGATCACGCTCACCTCTCTATCGATCAAATCAGGAACGTGCATTGCTCCTGTTCAAGAGTCCAACGCAATAACAACGTTCTACCGAGCGTTTATCGAGACCGCAATTAATGCATTTGTTCGTCACGACCCCGGTCTGAGCCGGTCCAGGGCTCAGCCTATTCCCGGCCCCTGACTTTCGCGATCAGCTACGAATGGATCATGCACGCGACCGGCAGTCAACAGTTTCGCTGACGAGTCGAAGTGTCGAATTAGCAGCTCAATAAACTTTTCTGACGGAGGAACACAAAATGAAAAAGCTTTTTCCGAGGCTTACAGTCTTGACTTTCTTTCTCGCCTTACTTGTGGTTCCGATTCTTGCGCAGACTAGCACCACCGGTTCAATCGCAGGAGCCGTAACCGATCAAACCGGGGCGGTTGTGGCCGGAGCTGAGATTGTCATCAAGAACAATGGCACCTCGGCAGAAAACACCGTCAACACTACTGATAACGGCACCTTCAATGTCCCGAGTCTGGCTACTGGTGTCTACACGGTGACGATTAAGGCGGCCGGATTCAAGCAAATGATGGTGACCGACGTGAAGGTCGACGTTGCCAAGGCGTCTACTGTGAACGTGCAGCTCGAAATCGGTGCTCCCACCGAAACCGTTACTATCGTTGGCTCCGGCGAGTTGCTGCAAACGCAAAGCGCGAACGTCGCCAGCACCATCACGGGCCGGCAAATCACGGACCTGCCATACGCTTCGAGAAATGCGCTCGACGTCGTGCTGTTTCTGCCGGGTACCTCGACCGTCGGACGTCCGCGAGCATCTTCTGTAAACGGCTTACCGAAAGGCGCGCTCAACATCACGTTGGATGGTGTTCAAGTGCAGGATCCGCTGTTGAAAAACAGCGACGGCTTCTTTACTTACATCCAGCCAAAGACAGACGCGATCGAAGAGGTAACGCTTTCAACCGCCACTCCGGGCGCTGAGAGCGCAGGCGCGGGCGCGGTCCAGATTAAGTTTGCCACTCGTCAGGGCACCTCCGAGTTTCATGGCAGCGCTTACATCTACCACCGCAACTCTTTCTTCAACTCAAACTATTGGTTCAACAATCGAGACTTGCCCGAGGATCCGGTTGACCATAAAGCGCCGCGCGCTCGCGTGTTGCTAACACAGCCCGGCTTCAGATTCGGTGGCCCGATATTGATCCCGGGACTACTCAAGAGCAGAGAAAGAGCATTCTTCTTTGTTAACTACGAGGAATACCGACTGCCTGAATCGACCGCAAGACAGCGAACGATCTTTGCTACGCCAGTCCTCAACGGTAACTTCACTTACATCCCTACCGGCTCAACAACTCCTGTTGTCAGAAATCTTTTCACACTCGCAGCGGGAACCGACTGTAACCCGACCGTGGCAGGACTCCAGCCTTGTCCCTCGACGATCGATCCGACCGTCGGTAATCTGTTGAATGAGATTCAGGGCTCTACCAGTGGTACAGGCGGTATAACTGCGACCAGCGATCCAAACCTCAACCAATTCAGCTTCATCAACTCGGGCGGACAAACACGTCGCTTCCCGACAGTGAATCTGAGCTGGAACATCACGAAGAATCATCAGTTGAGCAACGTCTGGAACTATCAACAGTTCACGTCGGTCGTCGACTTCCTGAATAATGCCGATCCGCGCTTTCCTGGTTTTCCGAATTTCGGTAGCCAGGCGTCCAATCGATTTTCAAACTCAACCACGCTGGTTTCAAAGATTGGCAACTCGATCAGTAATGAAGCACGTTTCGCCCTTGTCGGTGGAACTGTTGTCTTCTTCCCGGAAACGAGTCTGGCGCAGTTTGCGAACCAGGGTGGTTACAACCTTGGTATCAACGCTGCAGGTATTTCAGCAGCTACATCCGCAACCTCTCCGCAGCGACGCAATAGCCCCGTGCAAACGTTCAGCGACACGCTGAATTGGGTCAAGGGCAATCACACCTTGAGCTTTGGTGGAAACTACACAAAGACGAGTCTCTATAGCTTGTTTCCGCCGGCGGGCATCGTTAGAGGTATCACCTTTGGAATCGATCAGACCAGCCAGGGTGGAGATCCAGCCAACTCGATCTTCAGCGCGGCGAACTTCCCGGGCGCGAATGCAACGCAACTGACCAATGCAAGAAATATCTATGCAACACTCATCGGGCGAATGACAGCCGTCAGCGGCACCGCGGTTGCCGATGAGGAACTCAATTACACGTTGAACGGAAACGGGATTGAACGAGCGGGTCAGAACTCATGGGCCTTGTTTACTCAGGACCAGTGGCGCATCCGACCCAACATCACGTTGAACTTCGGATTGCGTTACGAGCTGCAAGGTCCTTACTTCGCCAAGAACAACGCGTACACCGTTCCCTTGAGCTTCGACAATATCTTCGGATGCTCCGGATCATTCAACTTCTTCAAGCCGGGTAATTGCACTAACCCAGTCACTCAGTTGCAAAGATTAGAGCCCGGTTCGAACGCCTACAACACAGATAAGAACAACTTCGCTCCAAACTTTGGAATCGCTTATAGTCCCGACTTCAAGAGCGGTTTCCTGCACCGCATCTTCGGCGATACCGGCCAAAGTGTTATCCGCGCCGGTTTCTCGATTGCTTATACGCAGGATGGCACAAACGTTGGCTCGACAGGGTTAGGAACAAATCCCGGTCAGTCGTTCAGCGTACAAGTGAGCACGGCCAACGGTACGCTGCCCATCGGGGCCTTGTTTAGAACGCCCGGCTCGGTCCCGAACCCGACGATTGCCGCACCGTCATTCCCATTCACGCCAGGTGTTAACGATCAGGCCATCGCCTTCAGTCCGGATCTACAGATTGGCTACGTACAGTCGTGGACCTTTGGAATCCAACGGGAAATCGCGAGAGATACGGTGTTTGAAGTTCGCTATGTAGGCAATCGCGCTAAAAAGCTCACCCGTTTGTGGTCCCTTAACGAGGTCAATACGATCGAGAACGGCTTTGCGTCAGAATTTAAGCTGGCGCAGGCAAATCTTATCGCGAACAACGCCAGTGGCGTTGCCGCTCGGTCCGGCAGCTTCGCATATTTTGGAAACGGCACGGGCACTTCGCCGCTACCAATCTTTCTGGCGTACTTGAATCGCAGCACGGCTACCACTAACCCGGCTGCCTATTCTGGCGCCAACTGGAGAGCGACTAATATAACGAACAATCTCGTTGCAGTTGCTCCGAGTGTAACGGCAGCGGCTGGTGTCCTTTCCGGTAACGCGGGATTGCGCGCGAATGCACTTGGGGTCGGGCTACCAGCCAACTTCTTCGTTATCAATCCAGGGCTTCCTGCCGGTGCATTCCTGATTGATAACAGCGCGGCTTCAACGTACGACGCGCTCCAGGTTGAGGTGCGGCGCAGAATGTCTGCCGGTTTGTTGCTGCAGGCAAACTACACCTTCGCGCACTCGATGAGCGATGCGTTCGCCAGCAGCTCGATCGCACAGTCGAACTTCATCAGCATCCGCAATCCGCGACTGAACTACGGGCTCTCACCTTACGACATCCGCCATTCGTTCAAGGGCGACTTCATTTATGAATTGCCCTTTGGCAGAGGTCAAAGATTTGCCACTGACATCGGCACGAAGTCGAACTGGCTGGTTGGAGGCTGGGGAGTCAACGGCACGTTCCGCGTTCAAAGCGGTTCGCCAATCAACTTCGGCAACGTACAACTTGTAAATATGGACCGTGGCGACTTGCAGAAGATGATTGAGATTCGTAAGAACCCAACCACTGTCACCTGGCTACCTGATGACGTGATCACTAACACGATTCGGGCATTTAGCATCAGCCCCACGTCACCAACAGGTTACGCGGGTACGCCACCAGATACTACCAAGCCGTTCATCGCGCCGGCGGGCTATGGCAATTGCCAGGCAACCTTCAACGGAGCATGCGGCATTACAAACCTGGTGGTCTATGGACCGCGGTTCACCAGAATCGACGCCAGCTTAATCAAGAAGTTCACCTTCTCGGAAAACAAGAATATCGAATTCCGAGTGGAGGCGTTGAACGTAATCAACAACCAGAATTTCAAGGTTGGAAGTTTCGCAGCAGATACAGTCAATTTGGCAGGTACGTACTCGAATCCGACTTTCGGACAAACGACAGTTGCTTACCAGGATACGTCCACCACGACGGATCCCGGCGGCAGAGTGATTCAGTTCGTGCTGCGCGTCAACTTCTAATCTGAGGTCCACAAACCAAAGGGGAGAAGACCGCATTCATGTGCGCTTCTCCCTTTTTACAACTGTTTGATCTTCTCTGCGATCTCTGCGTATCTCTGTGATCTCTGCGTTAAATATTCCTCATGATTACAGTTAACGCAGAGAACACAGAGATACGCAGAGATCACAGAGAAGATTTTAAAATTCGCACAAGGACTATTATGAGAAGAATAACCGCAATACTCTGTCCCATGTTTTTAGCAGCTTCCGCTCTCATCGCGCAGACTGGCAAGCCGTGGCTCGAATGGAACGCCAAAGAGACTACAAAGGTGTTGAATGATTCAGCCTGGGGTCAAACACAACTGGAAACCAAAGAAGCTGAAGGCGCGTCTGCCGCGATCACTAACACCGGCTCGTCCCGGACCATGGTGCCGCGAGACGCCAGCAAAGACTCGCCAGGAGCAATTACTTCTTACATCAAATATTACATTCGGCTGCTTTCAGCTAAACCGGTTCGACAGGCTTTCGTTCGTAAGTTGATGCTCGATTCACCTGACATGAATGCAGAGCAGAAGGAACAGTTGAAGGCGTTCGCGGAGGCTACGACGTCTGACTTCATCGTCGTCGCGGTTGTGGCTGAAGCGAAAGATGGATCGACTGGTCGCGATGCTGTCCAGGCATTTCAAACCGCAACTTTCGATTCCCTGAAGGAGTCAACCTATCTTGAAAGGCGTGATGGCCAACGAGTGTTGCTGGCAGATTTCAAAGCTCCGATTGCTGACGGGCTGGGGGCAAAGTTCGTCTTCCCGCGGATGCTGAACAATCAGCCATTCCTCGACGCCGAGAGTGGTCAACTGAAGTTCTCTTCCCAGCTCAGCAAGAAAATCAAGCTCGAGGCGCGTTACAAGGTTTCCGATATGCTATACGACGGGCGACTTGAGTACTGAATTCCGATCACGAGTTCCGTTGAGATTCGAAAGAGCTGTCGAGACACCAAAGAAGAGCAGAAATATCGGAAGTTGGCGCCGTATCTAATCTTAGTCATTTCATCCTCCGTTCTGCTTAGCACAAATAATTAAATCACTTCGTCCTTTTGGCTTTCGTCATCGCGGCGCTCGCAACCGCCAAAATCGCGACCGCACGGGGCGCTTCGTGTTTGAAGCTCTTCGCCAGATCACTCGCTCTGGTCAGCTCCTGTTTAGCAAGCGAGCTAAGAAGAACCGAGGGATTCAATGCTGCGGTATCAAGATCGATCAGCTTCAAGCCGCTGCTCGTAACCAGAGCGACGCTCAGACGATCAGCTTCTCCGGAAAATCCCTCGGCCGCGTTTGCAGCTTTGACTGCTTCGTTCGCCACCTCCCACGACCGGTTGATGTCGGCTGCTAAAAACTGTATTGCAACGCCGCTGATTAGAAGTGGGCGGTCAGCATCGTCGTCGTCTATACGTCGAGCTTCAGCGAGCGCCTCCTCCAACAACTCAACAGCCCGCGTGCGATCTGAGCTCATCAGCAATCGAGCAACCTGCAGGTACGCCCACGTCCGTTGCGGATGAGTCAAACTATCAGCCTTCGCCAGCCTTAGAGCCGCTGCACTGTTCTTCTTCGCCAGCGCCGCGCGTAGGAGAGAAATGTCGACGTATCGTCGCGCCGCTTCACGGCGATAGGCGTTCTCGATTTTGTCGGCAATATCCTGCGCGGAGCGATTGCCTTCCAGGGCCAATATGGCTGCGGCGTCAGCATAGATCTCGTCGCGTTCTCTCTGGTCCTTTGCTCTGTCCACACGTTCCTGCAACTGGTCGAGTACAGTGTGAGAGTCTACGTCTCGAGCTATTCCCTGGGTCAGAAGGAAATCGTCATCATCCGCGATGGTTGTTCCCTGCTTCGCCAACGCCGTGAGTTGCGAGCGAAGCGCGACGGCTGTGTCAGGCGCGTATTGTTCAAACAAAGGGAGTAGCCGTTTTATCACGAGGTATTTGCCGATGAGTCCGGCGGACGTGAGGTCTTGATCTGGGGGCGGTAAAGGACGCAGCAATATGCTGGCTGCGACACGGAAGAAGCTGGTTCTAATCTCTAATGGCAGATTCGGTGTGGTGATTGTCTCTAAAGCAGGCGCCCAACGAACGCTGCCATCGCCCGCGAACGTCACATACATACCGGGTGTAAATGCGTATGACGATAAACCGGATACAGTGTTGGCATCAGAAGCCGGATCCAACTCAGCGCGCGCGAGCAACCGGGTAAACTGTTTATCTGCGAGCGCGGCGTTGAGAAGTCGAAGCCTTGAAAGAAAACTGATGGACGCCTCATTCACTCGGTCCAAAGCCGGTGCGGCAAACTCGAGTGCTTTTTCCGCCTGATTGTCGTTAAGCAGCCGGTGGGCAAAGCTGAGTCGCTTTGACATCTCGTCAGATGTGGTCCAACTGTCATTAACGGAGGGCGACGCCTGAGTAGTTGCGTTCAGCTTTGCCAGAAACTCATCTCCGAGTGCGCGATCGCGACGGGCAGCGATGTTCAAAACCTCAGCACGAGAATCACCGCCGTCGCCTCGCCGCATGGCAATCAGCATGACTGGCGCAGCGCTACGTGACGCTACCTCGTCTTCTCTTACATCGGCTTTTTCGGCGGCTTCCCAGGCTCGGCGGAGTAGCCTCCGAGCTTCATCCGGATTCGCATCCCAGAGTGCGTCAGCGGAGCGAGCGAGCACCCGAGCACGAAGCGTCAGATCTTTGTAGCTGCGCGTCTCGTCAGCCAGCGACATGATGATCGACGCGGCAAAAGCGCGCCGCTGCGCTTCTATCTCATCGTTCTTTTGCGACGGCGAGGTCGTCTGCGGAGACGCGGCCGCGGACAAAGGTAGCGCGCACAGCCAGGAAAGCAGAACTATGACCTTTAGTAAGTGCATAGTCGAAAGTGAGATTGCACCGCACGTGCCACCTTGTCCATCACGTAATTTGGTAGTTTTTCACGGCTACCGGACCAAAAAGCTGCGGAGTTTCACGCAGCGGTTTGGGTTATTTAGTAACTCCCGCCGCGTTATCCGTCCGGCGTGCCATTTGGATTTTTCTCTGTGGCTCTCTGCGTATCTCCGCGTCCTCTGCGTTGAAATAGCCAATTAAACGCAGAGATCGCAGAGATACGCAGAGGGCTGCAAAGGATTACTTCTTAAATTAGGTCACTCCAACCGTCCGCTGAGCTTGCAACTGGCCTTGTACATAAGGCATCATAAACCCCGTTAACCCTTCTCTCGCGCATCGACGGTGATGCGCTCCGCGCACAAAATGATCAGCGCCGGACGTTTGGATAGTTCGAGAGCAGGCTTGTTTCACACACATCGAAGCCGCTCTAGTTGAGCATCCGAACCTGATCCTTCGAACGCTACCGTTCGCCGAAGCCAAATCTGATTCGCAGCTTCTTTTTCATTCCTAACAACAGGAAAGGTATATCTCTATGTCGAAAAAACTTTATGTTGGAAACCTCGCTTTCCAAACTACCACTCAAGATCTCGAGCAACTGTTTGCTCAGGCTGGATCGGTTGCATCTGCGCAGATTATCGAGGACCGCGATACCGGACGTTCGAAAGGTTTCGCCTTCGTTGAAATGTCTACCGAAGACGAAGCGGCTGCCGCGATTGAACAATTCAACGGAAAGGAAGTTGCCGGTCGCGCGTTGAAAGTCAACGAAGCCCGGCCAAAAGAAAACCGTAGCGGCGGTGGTGGTGGCGGACGTGGCTTTGGCGGTAATCGCGGCGGCGGCGGTTTTGGTCGCAGTGGCAACAAAAACCAGGGACGTAGCTACGAGCCACGCTGGTAATCATCCGCATTCTCAGTAGTGTTCGATCTCCGCCTGACTATCGATCGCGGAGATCGACACTCTCGTTTAATTGACGACGAGCTCAAGCAGCCGTCGCAGGTACAAAGGAACTTATGAATTTTTCTCAGTTAGGATTGGCAGACGCACAATTAGACGTTTGCAAATCTCTCGGATACTTAAATCCCACCCCAATCCAGATCAAATGTATTCCCCTCATTATGAGCGGCGAGGACGTGATTGGCTGCGCCGAAACCGGAACAGGCAAGACGGCCGCGTTTCTCCTTCCCATCATTCACAACCTGAACGCACAAAAGCGTCCGGGCATTCGTATTCTCGTGCTGGCGCCTACGCGCGAGCTGGCGCTTCAGATCGAAAAGAACTACAACGAGCTCAATCATCTGAAAGCTAATCGCAGCGTGCTGGTGATGGGCGGCGCCAACATCAGGACGCAGATCGCCGAAGTGCGTCGCAAGCCAACCATTGTCATTGCTACACCGGGCCGCTTGCAGGATCTTAAAGAGCGTGGCGCGATCGATCTTTCGAGTGTCGAAGTGCTGGTCCTAGATGAAGCCGATCGCATGCTCGATATGGGTTTTCTACCGGCCATCAAAAAAATCCTGGCGCTGTTGCCGGCAAAGCGGCAGACGCTGTTGTTCTCAGCCACGATGTCTTCGACGATTGAGAGTTTGGCTCGCTCAACAATGCGACAACCGAAGCTGGTTGAAGTAAACCAGCGCGGCCGTGCGGCGCAGATGGTCGAGCAAACTGCGTATTCAGTCTCGCTGGAAAACAAAACAGCGCTCTTGCTTGACTTGCTCGAGCGAGAGAACGAAAAAGAATCGCTGGCAAAGGTTTTGGTGTTTACGCGCACGCGACGCGGCTCCGAACGCCTGTCGCACATTCTCAGGGCTCGCAATCACAAAGTGAATCGCATTCACGCCGACCGCAGTCAGCCACAACGCGAAGCCGCTTTGCGGGACTTTCGTGAAGGCCATACACGCGTGCTGGTAGCGACAGACATCGCGGCGCGCGGGTTAGACGTTGACGCCGTTTCACACGTCATCAACTACGACG
>Ga0207694_10002489_pt1 | contig 14990 bp, 13 predicted proteins | sample KBSC34metaG_FD_184353 | JGI IMG/M metagenome (GOLD analysis project Ga0207694, IMG submission 184353) | Corn rhizosphere microbial communities from Kellogg Biological Station, Michigan, USA - KBS C3-4 metaG (SPAdes) (version 2) | ecosystem: Host-associated > Plants > Roots > Rhizosphere > Soil...
CTTCGGCTCTTCGCCGTCCTTGGCTGTGGCGCCGGCGCCATGCTGCTCGCGCAGCACGGATTCGCGCAGGAGGCCGCGGCGGCCGCCGCTGCCGCGCCACCCGCTGCCGCACCACCGGCGCCCGTCCCGAACAAGGGCGACGTCGCCTGGATGCTGACCTCGACAGCGCTCGTGCTGCTGATGTCGGTACCGGCACTCGCGCTTTTCTACGGCGGCCTCGTGCGCACGAAGAACATGCTCTCGGTGCTGATGCAGGTGTTCGTCGTGTTCTCGCTGATCAGCGTGCTCTGGTGCGTCTACGGCTACAGCGTTGCGTTCACGGAGGGCAACGCGTTCTTCGGTGGATTCTCGCGCCTGTTTCTCAACGGCACGTTCAACCCGGCCGACGGATCGTTCTCGATGGCCGCGACGTTCTCGAAAGGCACGCCGTTGTACGAGCTCGTTTTCGTCGCGTTCCAGTCGACGTTCGCGGCGATCACTGTCTGCCTGATCCTCGGTTCGATCGTAGAACGCGTGAAGTTCTCGGCCGTGCTGATCTTCTCGGTGATCTGGTTCACCTTCAGCTATCTGCCGGTCGCGCACATGGTGTGGTTCTGGCAGGGCCCGGACGCGTATACCGATCCGGCGAAGGCCGATGCGGTCAGTGCGACCGCGGGCTACATCTGGCAGATGGGCGCGCTCGATTTCGCGGGCGGCACCGTCGTCCACATCAACGCGGGTATCGCAGGTCTCGTCGGCGCGATCCTGCTCGGCAAGCGCATCGGTTACGGCAAGGAAGCGCTCAAGCCGCACAGCCTCACGATGACGATGATTGGCGCGTCCCTGCTGTGGTTCGGCTGGTTCGGCTTCAACGCGGGCTCGGCGCTGGAGGCGAACGGCACCGCTGCGCTCGCGTTCATCAACACCTATCTCGCGACCGCATGCGCCGTGCTTTCATGGATCATCGCGGAGTGGATCATCAAGGGCAAACCCTCAATGCTCGGCGCCGCATCGGGCGCGGTCGCAGGACTCGTCGCGATCACGCCGGCCGCCGGCAACGTCGGCATCCCGGGTGCGTTCGCGATCGGCCTCATCGTCGGCGTCGTCTGCCTGTGGGGCGTCACCGGCCTGAAGAAACTCGTCAAGGCCGACGACTCGCTCGACGTATTCGGCGTGCACGCGCTCGGCGGCATCACGGGCGCATTGTTGACCGGCGTGTTCAACGCGCCGAGTCTCGGCGGCCCCGGTTCGGTGCAGGACTGGGTCAAGATGACGACGGGCTTTCCGGGCATCGGCGCGCAGCTGCTGATACAGGCCAAGGCCGTCGGCATCACGATCGTCTGGACAGCGGTCGTCGCGCTGATCGCGTTCAAGATCGCCGACCTGATCGTGGGTCTGCGCGTCTCCGAAGAACAGGAGCGTGAAGGTCTCGACATCAGCTCGCACGGCGAATCCGCCTACGACCACTGAGGTCGAGCGCGGGAACGCACATCGTGCCGGCGGCGCAGCCACGCCGCCGGCATTTCCAGCGCTGCACAATTGACCGACAATCGTCGTTGTCGTCTGCGATGATCGAATCTCCGCAACCCGCAGACAGCCGGAACGCCAGCGCACAGTCGGATGAACAACCGTATCGCCCATCGATGGCTCACCGCCATCGCGCCGCCGCTGTTGTTCGTGGCGGCCATGGACGCGCAAGCGGCGGAGCGGCTGCGTACCTACGCCAACCCGGTCGACATCGACTATCGCTACAACTTCGAACAGGTCAACGAGCGCATTTCATACCGCACCGGCGCCGATCCGGTGATCGTGCGCCATGACGACGCGTACTACCTGTTCATGACCCTCGCGGACGGCTACTGGCGCTCGACGAATCTGCTCGACTGGAAATTCATCACGCCGACGCGTTGGCCGATCGGCAGCATCGTCGCGCCCGCTGTGCTAGTTGAAGGCGACCGGCTGATCCTGATGCCGTCGATGGACAGCCCCGCGCCGATCTTCGAAACGCGCGATCCGGCCAGCGGCAAGCTCGACCTGCTGACGCGAGTCACCCCGGTGCTGCCCGATTCAATGTACGTCGCGCCCGGCGCGACGCTGCCGCCCGGCAAGGTGCCGCCGGGACCGAACGATCCCGATCTGCTCCGCGACGACGACGGACGTACCTATCTCTACTTCGGTTCGTCGAACGTCTTTCCGATCTACGGGCTCGAGGTCGAACTCAGGCACGGTCTGCGCTACATCGGCACGCCGCGCCCGTTGCTGCGCCTCGATCCTGCGCGGCACGGCTGGGAGCGCTTCGGCCGCGACCAGCGCGGCGACGACGTGCTGCCGTTCGTCGAGGGTGCGTGGATGAACAAGGTCGGCGGCCGCTACTACCTGCAGTACGCCGCGCCCGGTACCGAGTTCAACGCGTACGCGACCGGCACCTACGTCGGCGCAAGTCCATTCGGTCCGTTCATTTATGCGAACAACAATCCGGTCGGCTACAAGCCCGGCGGGTTCGTCGAAGGCGTCGGTCACGGCAACACGTTCTTCGACGCGCACGGCAACGCCTGGAATACCGGGACGTCGTGGATCGGCGTCAACTGGCCGTTCGAGCGGCGCATCGGCCTGTATCCCGCGCGCTTCGACGATGGCGGCATGCACGTGAACACGCGCTTCGGGGACTTCCCGCACGTCATGCCGACGACGAAGGTCGACGACCCCGACAGCCTGTTCGCGGGCTGGATGCTGCTGTCGTACCGCAAGCACGCAACGGCCTCGTCAACGCTGGGCAGTACGCACGCCGGCGAATTCGACGCCGCAAACGTCACCGACGAAGACCCGCGCACGTTCTGGGTCGCCGCGCGCAACGAGCCGGGCCAGACGCTCACGCTCGATCTCGGTGCGATCAAGACCCTGCGCGCGGTGCAGGTCGACTTCGCCGACTACCAATCGGACCGCTACGCCGACGCGGGCGACATCTACACCGAATTCCGCCTCGAGCACTCGCTCGATGCGCGCGATTGGCATGCGCTCGCCGCGACAACCGGCGAGCGGCGAGATCGGCCGAATGCATACTTCGAACTCGAAGCGCCGGTCCGCGCGCGCTACGTGCGCTACGTGCATGGCCACGTCGGCGCGGCGCACCTCGCGATCAGCGACCTTCGTGTGTTCGGCACGGTGGGCGGCGTCGCCGCGCCGTCAATTCCGGTCAACATCTCGGCGAGGCGCTCAGCCGATCCGCGCGCGATGGTCGTCAGCTGGAACCCGGTCACCGGGGCAGTGGGCTACAACGTGCGCTGGGGGCTCAAGCCCGACCGGCTAGAACAGTGCTATCAGGTGTTCGCAGATCGTGGTACGCGCCTCGAGGTTCGCAGCCTCAATGCCGGGGTCGAATATGACGTCGCGGTCGAGGCGTTCGACGAGAACGGCGTGTCGTCGCTGAGTCGGGTGGTGCATGTGCACTGAGCACGCCGCTTGCACTGTACAAGCACACGTCATCGGCTTGCGTTGCACTAATTTGGTGCGATACTGCTAAGCATGTCCAACCTGCCCGTCTCCCCGACGATAGACGCCGAAACGGCGCTCGGGCAGCTCGGCACCGGCGTCGCGGTGCTCGATTCGGCAGGTATGCTGATCTATGCAAATCCCGCGTTTTGCGAGCTTTTCGGGGTCAGTTCGTCACCCTCTCGCGGACTTGCGCTGCGCTCGCTCGGCGAGGCCTCGGCGATTCTGGCGGCTCTTGCCGCGCGCGTGCGCGACGGCGATTCGAGCCTGCGCCTGCGCGGCCAGCGGCTGCAGAATCAGGCCGGCCGGTTGCTCCAGGCGGACATCGCGATCAGTTCTTGGCGCGACGCGCAGATGCTGATCGAGGTGCACGAACTCGGCGGCGACAACGCAACGAGTGCCTCGAGCACGCGTCTGTCGGAGAGCCTGCGCGGCTTGGCGCATGAGGTGAAAAATCCGCTCGCCGGCGTGCGCGGTGCCGCGCAACTGCTCAAGCGTCGCCTCGCCGACCCCGAACTCGCGCGCCTCGCGGACCTGATCATGGGAGAGGCCGACCGCCTCGTCGCACTCAGCGATCGCCTGCTGCAGCCCGGCGGCAAGCCCCACCTGAGCGCGCTCAACCTGCACGAGGTCGCCGAGCGTGCGCGCGCGCTGATCGCGGCCGAGGCCGAACCGGGCTTGCGCCTCGACCGCGACTACGATCCGAGCCTGCCGAGCCTGCACGGCAACCACGATCGTCTGCTGCAGCTCGTCCTGAACCTCATGCGCAATGCGCTGCAGGCGCGCGCGCGTTCGATCGGGCTGCGCTCGCGCGCGGAGCACAACGTCCTGATCGGCGAGCGTGTCGTGCGTCTCGTCGCGCGTCTCGACGTGATCGACGACGGCGACGGCGTGCCGGACGCGCTGCGCGACACGCTGTTCATGCCGCTCGTGTCGGGGCGCAGCAGCGGCACCGGGCTCGGCCTCGCGCTCGCGCGCGAGATCGCGCAGGAGCACGGCGGCACACTCACCTACCATAGCCGCGCGGGGCGCACGGTATTCACGCTGCTGCTGCCGCTCGGCAGCGATTCGACACGGAGCGACAATGCCTGACGCAGCTGCTTCGGTCGCGCGCAGCCGCGCGGTGTGGGTCGCGGACGACGACGACGCGATCCGCTTCGTGCTCTGCGAGGCGCTGCGCGAGGCGGGCGCGGACGTGCGCGCGTTCGCCGAGGCAGAAGCGCTGCTCGACGCTCTCGAGCACGCACGGCCCGACGCGATCGTCAGTGACGTGCGCATGCCGGGCATGAGCGGGCTCGACCTGTTGAAGCGCCTCCGCGAGCGCAGCGACACGACGCCCGTGATCGTCATGAGCGCGTTCACCGACGTCGCGTCGACCGCGGCTGCCTATCGCAACGGTGCGTTCGACTACCTGCCGAAGCCGTTCGATCTCGATCAGGCCGTCGAGGCCGTCGAACGCGCGCTCGCCCAGACGCTTGCGCCGCCTGCGCCGGCGGTCGCTTCGTCCGCCGACGCGGAGCTGATCGGCACGTCGCCGGTCATGCGCGAGGTATTTCGCGGCATCGGGCGTATCGCGGCGAGCGACCTCAACGTGTTGATCACCGGCAAGACCGGCACCGGCAAGGAGCTCGTCGCGCGCGCCGTGCACCGGCACAGCAATCGCGCAGCGCGGCCCTTCGTCGCGTTGAACACCGCGGCGATACCGGCCGAACTGCTCGAGGCCGAATTGTTCGGCCACGAGGCGGGTGCGTTTACCGGCGCGCACAAGCGCAACATCGGTCGCTTCGAGCAGGCGCACGGCGGCACCCTTTTCCTCGACGAGATCGGCGACATGCCGCTGTCGCTGCAGACGCGCTTGCTGCGCGTCCTTGCGGAGAGCGAGTTCTATCGCGTCGGCGGTCGCGTGCTGATCCGCGCCGACGTGCGCGTCGTCGCCGCGACCCACCAGGACCTCGACGCGAAGGTCGCGAGCGGCGAGTTTCGCGCCGACCTCCTGCACCGGCTCGACGTCGTGCGCCTGCACCTGCCCGCGCTGTCGGATCGATCCGAGGACGTGCCCTTGCTCGCGAGCCATTTCGTCGAGCGCGCCGCGCATGAAATGCGGCTCGAGCCGAAAAGGCTCACCGCAGCGGCGCTTGCCGCGCTCGCGAAGCGCGCATGGCCGGGCAACGTGCGCCAACTCGAAAATCTCTGCCGGCGCCTCGTCGTGATGACGCCGGGCCGCGAAATCCGCGCACAGGATTTGCCGCCCGGAGACGACCTGCCGCAGGTCCTGCTTGATACCGGCTGGCGCGAGCACCTGCATAGCGCTGCGCGCGCGCGTCTGGCGCGTGGCGAAAGCGACATTTACGATGCGCTGCGCCAGGAATTCGACGAGACGCTGATCGAAGCGGCGCTGGCAGAGAACGACGGCCGCCGCGTGCGCGCCGCGCAGCAACTCGGCCTAGGTCGCAACACGCTGACGCGCAAGGTCGGTGCATCGCGCCGGCGTCGCGCGGCATCGCCCAAGGAGCCGCCGCAATGAAAGACGTCCTGGTCCGTCGCGCGAACAGCGACGACGTCGAGCGCCTCGTCGAATTCAATCGCGCGATGGCGCTCGAGACGGAAGACAAGATCCTCGATCGCGCCGTGCTGCATCCGGGCGTCACGCGCGTACTCGCCGAGCCGCACCGCGGCTTTTACCTCGTCGCGGAATGTGACGGCGGCGTCTGTGGCTGCCTCATGATCACGTTCGAGTGGAGCGACTGGCGTAACGGCGACTGGTGGTGGCTGCAGAGCGTCTACATCGAACCGGCCTTCCGCCGCCGCGGCGTATTCCGCGCGCTGCATGCGCAGGTCGAGAACGCCGCGCGCGCGACATCCGGCGTCGTCGGCCTGCGCCTTTACGTTGAGCGTGAAAATCAGCGCGCACAGCAGACCTATGCCTCGCTCGGTATGCACGAAGCCGCCTACAGCATGTGGGAGACGGAATATCCGCGGCCGCCGTGAGTTGCGATGGCGTGGCGCAGACCACGCGAGCCGCCGATGTACAATCGCTCGTTTTCAAGCGGTAACCGAATGTGATGCGGCAGCTGCGCACCCAGGTCTTCGAAGCCTGGCAATTCTTCATCCTGCCGGGTATCGCGGCGTTGCTGCCGTGGCGCCTCGGCTGGCGCTGGCTGAATTACTGGGCACAGCGCGTCGACGGGCCGTTCAACGAGCCTGCGCAGGCCGCCATCGGCGTCGCGTCGCGCCATCTCGAGATCGGATCCGCGCAGAAGTTCGCTGCGCGCGCGCGCCTGCTCTGGCTCATGGATTACTGCGACCTCTACCTGTCGATCACGCGCTGGCGACGCGCGTGGCGGCCCTGGCACGTCGAACGACGCGGCACGTGGCCGCAGGGCGCGTTCATCGCGGCCGGTTTCCACCACGGCACCTGCCACTGGGTGTTCAAATCGCTCGCCGAAGACGGCCACGATTCGATGGTGATTTCGGTGCGCTGGACGCGCGAGCAATATCGCGGCTTCCCGCTGCGCTACTGGTACGGGCGACTGCGCTACTGGGACATGACGCGGCTCGGTCGCAAGCCGGTCGCGTACCGGCCCGGCATCAAGGACCTGCTCGCGCAGACGCTGGCCGACGGTGCGGCGGTCGTGGGCCTGATCGACCTGCCGCCGCGCATGGCGCCGCGCGGCCAGCATCCCGTGCGCATGCTCGACCTCGACCTCAGCCTGCCCGATGGCGTCGTCGCGATCGCGCGCGAGGTCGGCGTACCGATCGTGCCGTACTGGATGGAATTCGATGACGACATGTATCGACGCTGCTTCTGCGTCGGCGAGCCGATCGACGCGAGCGATACCGACGCGGCGCTCGGCAAGCTCGCCGCGATCCTCGATCGCCAGATCCGGAGCACGCCTGCGGCCTGGTTCTTCTGGCCCGAGTTGCCGCAGTGGGTTGAGGATGCGCGCGCGCTACATACGGCAAGGGCAGACGTTGGCGCGCAAGGCTGACGCGAGCGTCGTTGTGCCGGCGCGGACGTCGGGCCTCAGCCGCATATGACGCCTGCGCATCGCGCGCGACTGCTGCGCAGGGGACTGCAGTTGGAATATCTGACGCTGGTCTGGAACTTCGTCGGAACTGCGATCGCGATCACGGCGGGGATCTCCGCCCACTCGGTGGCGCTCGCCGGCTTCGGTCTCGATTCGGCGATCGAGATCGCCGCATCACTGATCGTGATCTGGCATCTGCGCGGCATCCACAACGGGCGCGAGCGGACCGCGCTGCGTTCGATCTCGATCGCGTTCTTCGCGCTGGCCGCTTATGTCTCCGTGCAGTCGGCGGGCGCGCTCTGGTTCGGCATGCGTCCGGGCGCGTCGCTATGCGGCATGGTCTGGCTCGCGCTCACCTGTGCGGCGATGCTGGCGCTGTCCGCCGGCAAGCATGTCACCGGGACACAGCTCGGCAATCAGGTCTTGAGGACCGAGGCGAGGGTGACGCTCGTCGATGCGTGGCTGGCGGGCTCGGTGCTGCTCGGCATGGCGCTTAACGCGCGCTTCGGCTGGTGGTGGGCCGATCCCGCGGCGGGTTTCGTGATCGTCTTCTACGGCATCGTGGAGGGTCGTCACGCGTGGGTCGAAGCGAACGCGCCGCGATGATACGAGATTGGCGAGCGATGCCGCAGCCCATGCCGCGCAGGTGCCCGCCTCAGGCGTTGTAGCCCTTGTACAGCGTGTTGTGTGCTTCCCGTTTTTCGCCATCGGGCCGGTCCGTTGTATAATAGTATAAAGCTATAGACTGGCGATTGATTCCGGCCGGCGCCGACCACGGCTGCGGATGACCATGGAATGTGTCGGATCGGGTCGTGAACAGCACCGCGCGATTGAAGCGCGGCTCGACGCGCTTTTCCAGACGCGTTCCGTCGGTACTCCACAGCTCGAGCTCGCCCGCATATTCCGCCTTCCAGTCCGGCGTCAGGTAGACGAGCAGGTTGAGGCGACGGTGCGCGCGAATCTGCAGGTGCCAGTTGAAGTCGGCGTGGATGCCGAGCACGCCGCCTGCGCGCGTCAGATGCATGCCACCGCCGAGCAGGTGCGGATCGACGAGCAGGTGCTCGATGCCGGTCAGTTTTTCGAGGATGCGCACGAAAGCGGACGAGTTGAGGTCGCGGATCGCGTCGCGGATCGACGCCGGAAACTTCGTCTCGTCGCCGCAACCGAGCTTCACCTCGAGACCTGGCGCCGCGTAGTGGTCCCAGGCGACGTCGTCGTCTGGCCCCGGGAACGCGTCGGCCATCGCGCGTGCTGCGGCAGGATCCAGGAAATCGTCGATGACGATATGCGGATACGGCAGCGCGGCGCGAAATTCCGCCGCGTGTGCCGCGGCCAGGGCGTCGAGTCGTGCGCTGTCGAAAACGTAGGGGTGCACAGGGTTCATAGGCGATTGATGCAACTCGGCGCATAATATCAGTCCGCATAAACAGGCTGTGAGCAGGTAGAGAGCATGACCAAGCGCGTCGCCGTACTCGGTGGAGTTCGCATACCGTTCTGCCGCAACAACACGGCGTATGCCGATGTCGGCAACTTCGGCATGGCGGTGAAGACCCTCGGCGCTCTGGTCGAACGCTTCGATCTGCACGGCGTCGAACTCGGCGAGGTCGCGTTCGGGGCGGTGATCAAGCTCGCCGCCGACTGGAACCTCGCGCGCGAGGCGACGCTGTCCTCCGGACTGTCGCCGCTGACCCCCGGAATCACGACCGCCCGCGCCTGCGGCACGTCGCTCGACAATTCGATCTTCATCGCGAACAAGATCGCGGCCGGCCAGATCGATGCGGGCATTGCGGGCGGCAGCGACACGACGAGCGACGTTCCGATCGTCTACAGCCGCGCGATGCAGCAGCGCCTGCTCGCGGTGAACCGCGCGAAGGACACGACAGACAAGCTCAAGGCGGCGGTGCAGGGATTCTCGCTCGGCGAGCTCAAGCCGAGTTTCCCGGGCGTTGCCGAGCCGCGCACCGGCATGTCGATGGGCGAGCACTGCGAGCTCATGGCCAAGGAATGGAAGATCACGCGCGAGGCGCAGGACGCGCTCGCACTCGCGAGCCATCAGAAGGCGGCGGCGGCCTACGAGCGAGGATTCTTCAAGGACCTCGTCGTGCCGTTCCGCGGGCTCGACCGCGACGGTTTCCTGCGCGCCGACAGTTCGCTCGAGAAGCTCGCCGCGCTGAAACCCGCATTCGACAAGACCTCAGGCCAGGGCACGCTGACCGCCGGCAACTCGACTGGATTGTCCGACGGCGCCTCGGCGGTGCTGCTCGCGAGCGAGGAGTGGGCCGCGACGCGCGGCCTGAAGCCCAAGGCCTACCTGACCCACGCTAAGGTCGCCGCGGTCGATTTCGTCCGTGGCGAGGGCCTGCTGATGGCGCCGACCGTGGCCGTGCCGCGCATGCTCGAGACCGCCGGACTCACGCTGCAGGACTTCGACTTCTACGAGATCCACGAGGCCTTCGCGGCGCAGGTGCTGTGCACGCTGCGAGCTTGGGAAGACGCCGACTACTGCAAGAATCGACTCGGCCTCGACAAGCCGCTCGGCACAATCGATCCGACGAAGCTCAACGTCAATGGTTCGAGCCTCGCGCTCGGCCACCCGTTCGCGGCGACCGGGACGCGCATCGTTGCGACTCTCGCGAAGATGCTCGAGGAGAAAGGATCGGGTCGCGGCCTGATTTCGATCTGCACGGCCGGCGGGATGGGCGTCACCGCAATCCTCGAGCGACCGTAGAAAACGCCGACGCGCCCCGGAAGGCGCGTCGTATCGGACTTGTGCTGCGGGTGTTTCAGGTCACGCGGAACATCGCCGGACCGCGCGGGCTCAGGTATGAGTCCTGCCTGCGCGTGCGCATGCGGGCCTGCAGCTCGAGGCGCCGCGCTTCGAGCCAATCCATCTTCTGCATCTTCACCTCGGACAGGTTGACGCCGCGGATGTTGGCTTCGTGCGCGCGATAGGCAACGAACTCCTCGTAAGCGTCGATCTCGGGCTTGAGCTCGCGCTGGCACAGCTCGATCATGATCGCGTCGTCGAGGAAGCCGAGTACCGGCACGTTGTCCGGAATCACGTCGTCGGGTTCGGCGAAATACGTCAGTGCCTGGACAACGCGCTTGCGATCCTCGTCCGATAGCGCCCAGCCTGCGTCCTTGACCATGTTGATCATGGATTCGAGCTTGCCGAGGCGCTCGCGGATGAACTCCGGGACGCTCGTCTGTGCCGACTCGACGAGGACCTTGCTCGCGGCCGAGGTGATCTGCTCTTCGCTCAGATTGGCGGCCTTCTGCTGAGCGCGCTTTGCCGCGTCGACGAAGAACTGGAGGTCGGAATCGGAGAGATCGATCGAAATCTGCAGAGACATGGCGTTGTCCATTTGCGCGAGGTGGCCGACGGGTGAGCGTAGCCAGCATGCGGCCATGCGTCAATTGCTAATTCGTCGCACTCAGCGCATGCCGGTGCGGCGAATCGCTACATGATCGAGACTAGGCCCGCGCCGAAGGCGGTGACGATCCGTGTATAGATGTTCTTGAGCGGCAGGTCGACCTCGGGGAAGTCCCCGACGTCGTCGTAGCAGCGGTAGAAATCGGGTGCGTCCGGCGCGCGCGGCGTACAGGTGCCCGCGAGGCCGGCCGGGTTGAGCGCGAAGCTGCTGGCGTACCGAAACGGCCAGAAATCGAAGATCGGCAGCGCGGCCGATGCCGTCGCGATCGCATTGTTGATGCCGCCGAGGAGACGCGTGCGCGGGCGCTTGGCGATGGTCCAGGCGTTGGCGGGCGACATGTCCGCTTCGATGATCGAGCGCAGCCGCCCGGCGAAAGCGCGGTCGTGGATGATGAAGCCCGATTCGGTGTTGTAGATCTCCGAGCGTGGGTCGAAGTTGTGCGAACCGATGATCGCGATCTCGCCGTCGATGACCATCGATTTGGCATGCAGGCCGACGCGCACGCCCTCGCTCTTGACCGGCGCGCGCGAATAGCGGGCCGGTCGCGGCGGGCCTTGCGCCGCGGCCGTGCTGCTTGCGCCCAGTTCCGCGTAGCGCGTAATCAGCCGCTCCGCGTCTTCCGGAAACGGCTTGAATTCGTGGATCTCGAAGCCGAGCTTCAAGTAACGCTTTTTGTACTTGTAGGACAGCGCATAGACGTAGAACGCATCGGTGGCCGCGAGCGAATTGGTCGAGACGAGCACCTTCAGCCCGGGCTTGCTGCGGTGCAGCTGCGCGAACAGGCGACGCGCGGTCGCGCTGAGCACGAGATAAGGCGTCTGCAGGACGATCTCGCTGTTCGCCGCGCCGACGAGCGCCGCAATAGGCCGCGTTGATTCGCGCCGGGCGCCGCTCTGACCGGGCTGCGGTTTGCCAGGCGCGTCCGCGAAATATTCAACCTGCTCGACCGGCCGCGCGAGTGCAGCGAAATGTTCGCGCATGTAATCGCTGTCGTCGGCGAGACGCGACAGGCGATCGACGCGTGCGGCTTCGCGATACGCATGCGTCGCGTACGGCGCGGCGCGAATGCCCTGGGCGAGAATGTCAGCCGAGACGTCGCGCAGGCGCGATAGCGGCACCGTGTGCGGATCCTTCCAGAACGTCTCGAACGAGGCCAGCATCGCCGAGCCGACTGGCCCGATCGCTAGCACGTCGCGGTCGCGATAGTCGAACGTGTCGTCCCAGTCGTAATAGCGGTCTTCGTAGTTGCGCCCGCCGACGATGCCGATCACGTCGTCGACGAGCAGCACCTTGTCGTGCATGCGCTGGTTGAAACGCCAGAAGCAGCACAGGATGCCGGCGGCAAATTCGAGTGGCGGCGTCGTCGCCTTGTGGAACGTCGGGTTGTACACCCGCAGCTCGAAGTTTTCGTGCGCGCGTGCGAGCGCCGAGAACAGGTGGGTATCCTCAAGCGAGAACAACTGGTCGCTGATCACGCGCACCGCGACGCCGCGGCGTGCGGCTTTCACGAGTTCGTCGAGGATCAGCTTGCCGGCGTCGTCCTCGCCGATGATGAAGGTCTGCAGCTCGATGCTGCGCCGTGCGCTGCGGATCAGGTGGACCCGCAGCAGCAGCGCATCCTCGCCGCGCTCGATCAGGCTCGCATAGTGAAACGCGTGTTCCGGCGTCGATTTGGCGAGCGCATCATCGGCAAGCAAGCGGTACGCCGAATCGAGCGCGCAGGCGTCGGCGCGTGGCGGCGGGCAATCCACATCATGGCTCTGCGCGGCGGCGGCGGTGGCGGCCGCGCGGCGCGCGTGCAGCGGATCGACCGCGCACGCGCAGAGGACCAGCAGTGCGGCCAGCGCGAGCGGGAAGCGGGCGCGGAGGCCGGCACGTGCCCAGACCACGCGGATCAATGCACGCCGCTCCCGGCGGGGCTGGCCGCATAGATCGTGAAGCTCAGGTCGACGCGGTCGGCGAGCGTGCCATGCCGCGACTTCATGCCGAAATCGCTGCGCCGGATACTTCCTTCGGCTTCGACCGGACAGTCTTCGTTGCTTGCCCCGGGGCAGGTGGCCGCTGCGAGTTCGAACTGCACGGTCTTGCTGATTCCGCGCAGCGTCAGCGTGCCCTCGATGTCGCCGCCCGACTGCAGTCGTTGCAGCGGGATCGGCTCGGAGACGAAGCGGATCTCGGGGTAGCGTTTCGCGTCGAAAAACTCCGCGGACTTGACCCACTCCTCGTGCGAGCGATTACGCATCGTCACGGTCGTCGTGTCGAGGCGCGCATCGACCGTCGCGGTGTTGCGCAGATGGTCGAGCGTGATAGCGCCGTGCACGCGAGGGAAACGTCCGTGCACGCCGACGAGCCAGAGCACCTTGATTTCGAAATCGACCACCGAACGTGCGCTGTCGAGCAGCAGGCTTTCGCTCTGCGGGGCTTGGCCGGACGCGCAGGGAACTAGCGCGGCGAGCAGCAGCCCGACGAGCAACGCCCGCGCGCGCAGGGAGCGGCAGTCGGGCAGGGAGATTTCCAAGAAAACCCTTATGGCGTCCAGAACGCCTTGAGCTTGCCGGCACCGGGTTCGACCGCGCCGTCCAGTTCGATCCAGGCGATGCCGGCGGGCGGAATGCCGCGGAAGTCGCCGGACTGCCCAGTCGCGATCAGCGCGACGAGCGTCTCGAAGCCCGGATTATGGCCGACGAGCATAAGCCGTTCGGTGTCGGCGTTTTCGTCGATGAGGCTCACGAGTTCGCCGGCGGTCGCCTCGTAGATGCGCGGCTCGTCGACCGCAGCGACGCTACCAAGCACGTGTTCGAGCGCGTATTCGAGCGTCTGGCGCGCTCGCCGCGCGGGCGAGCAGAGGATGCGCGTCGGCGCGGGGTGGGTCTTGAGCCAAGTGCCGGCGGCGGTTGCCTCATCGACGCCGCGCGCATCGAGCACGCGGCCCATGTCGGTTTCGCCGGCCTTCGCGCCTTCGGCATGGGCATGCCGCAGCAGGATCAGTTCTCGGTTCATGCGTTCTCCTGCGGCGGTGGGCGGATCAACTGAGCTTCTTGAGCCAGCGCAGCAGCTTTTCCCAATCGTGCTGGTGCGACTGGATCGCTTCGGAATGGTAATCGAAGATACTCTTGCCCAGACCGGACATCAGCACATAGCCTTGCGAGTCGCGGACCTGCGCAACGAGCGGAAACGGCAGGCGCTTGATCTCATCGATCGCGAGTTGCGACGCGGTCGTCCACGGTTTGAGCCGGTTCGCGATCAAGCCGACCGCGACCTTGCCGCGCTTGATCCTGCCGAGGTTCGCGATTGCCCCAAGGAACGCCTCGGTCGCCTCGAGATCGAAACGCGACGGCAGCACCGGAATCAGCATAGCGTCGGCGTCCTCGAGGAAGGTCTCGACCTCCCTCGGCTGGATTGCGGCTGGGGCATCGATGACGACGCGCTGGGTGCCCTTCGGGATGCGCTCGCGCCAGTCGGCGCGCGTGCCCGGCAGAGGCAGCACGGGAGTCGCGAAGCCGGCGCGCTTTTCGCACCAGTGCTGGCTCGACCCTTGCCGGTCGGCGTCCACGAGCACCGTGTTCTTGCCGTCCTGCGCGAAGTGGGCGGCGAGGTTTGTCGCAATCGTCGACTTGCCGCAACCACCCTTGGAATTTGCCACCAGGATCTTCAGCATCCGCGAATCTCCCCAGCTGTCGGAAAACCTCTGCGAAATCTCCGGTTATCGCGATTCCGCGAGTCACCGGGCGCCACGGCCGTCGTCACTGGCGGCCATTGGCACAAACCGCAAGCGATTTGCGTCGCGACCTTGCCTGGCAGCGTCATTGGATGTTCGCCGCGTCAGCCCGCATCGCAACCACCCAAGAGTACATGGCGGCCGCGTGCGGCAAAAGCCCGCTCAATGCTGCGTTGCGGGCTGGGTCTGCAACGGATCGGCCGCGGCGCGCGCCGCCGGGGGCTGCCATCCCGCCGGCGGATCGGTATGCACGCCCTGCTCGCGCAGCAGCGCAACGACCGCGGCGAGTTCGTTCTGCTCGCTGCCGAGCAGTCGCACGTAGCTTTGCGCGGCGGCCGCATC